>Ga0070698_100001340_pt1 | contig 27354 bp, 31 predicted proteins | sample KBSK1502metaG_FD_65477 | JGI IMG/M metagenome (GOLD analysis project Ga0070698, IMG submission 65477) | Corn, switchgrass and miscanthus rhizosphere microbial communities from Kellogg Biological Station, Michigan, USA - KBS K1-50-2 metaG | ecosystem: Host-associated > Plants > Roots >...
CGTCAGGTCGAATCCGATCACCGACCTGCTGTACGGGTCGCTCAACTACCAGATCGAGCACCACCTGTTCCCGACCATGCCGCGCTGCAACATCCGGCGCGCGCACAAGATCGTTCGCGACTACTGCGCGGAGCTGGGCGTGCCGTATCACGAGACGTCGATCTACCGCTCGTACCGCGAGATCCTCAGCTTCCTGCATGAGGTCGGGGCGCCGCTGCGCAGCGCGCCGGCGTAAGCGCCCAACCGCACGACACCCGCGTCAGTCGGACTATTTCGCATCAGCCGATCGCTTTCTTGAGCAGCGCGGCGATGCGGGCCTCGTCGGCTGCGGTCAGCTCGGTCAGAGCGTAGGCGTTGGGCCACATGGTGCCTTCGTCCAGGTGCGCGGCGTCGCTGAAACCGAACGTCGCGTACCGCGTCTTGAATTTCTGGCCACTCTGGAAGAAGCAGATGAGCTTGCCGTCCTTGGCATAGGCCGGCATCCCGTACCAGAGTCTCGGCGTGAGGTTCGGCGCGCTGGCCTTGATGACGGCATGTAGCCGCTTGGCCATGGCGCGATCCTTGGGTTGCATCTCGGCGATCTTCTCGAGCACGGCGCTTTCCCCATCCTCGCGGCGCGCGGCCACCTTCTGCTCCTGGACGCGATCCCTCATCGCGGATCGTTCCTCGTCCGTGAATCCGTCGTATCTCCTCTTGGTCGCGGTGCTGGTCTTGGCGGACTTCTGCGTGGCGTTCATTCGGAGGTTGCCTCCCCAGTGATCAGTGAATCGCCATCATGCTAGGTGCCTGCGGCTGCGCCGGCTTCTCCAAATCTGACCGATCCCAGCTCGCTACTTCTCCTCGTCCTCTTCGAGCGCAATTCTTACCATTGACTGCGGCTGCAATGGATATCCGCGACCTCGTCAGGCTGCGCAAAGCGAAGGACCGCATGGATCGCGAGTACGACCAGCCGCTCGACGTACCGTCCCTTGCGCGGTCGGCCGCGATGTCGACCGGCCACTTCTCTCGCAGCTTCAAGTCTGCGTTCGGCGAGGGCCCATACAGCTACCTGATGACCCGCCGGATCGAGCGGGCCAAAGCGCTGCTCAGGCGCGGCGTGTCCGTCACCGACGCGTGCTTCGCGGTCGGCTGTACTTCCCTTGGTTCGTTCAGCTCGCGTTTCACCGAGCTCGTCGGCGAGTCGCCGAGCGCGTATCGGGCGCGCAGCCACGCGCCGGTCGAGTTCATTCCTCCGTGCATCATCATGGTGATGACAAAACCGATCAGAAACGAAGAAGCGATTGCGCCGCTGCGCTCCTAAGGTGACCGCATGAACAACCTGAAACTCCATAACTGCTTCATCGCCGTCCACGACCACGACGAGGCGCTTGCCTTCTACCGCGATCTGCTCGGGCTCGAGGTGCGCGCCGACGTCAAATACGAGGGCATGCGCTGGACCACCGTCGGTCCCAAGGGCCAGCCCGACGTCAACATCGTCCTCGAGCCGCCGCTTGCCGACCCGAACGCGTCGCCGGCCGACCGCCAGGTCATGAAGGAGATGCTCGCCAAGGGTTTCCTGCGCGGCGTCAACTTCACCACCGACGATGTCGATGCGAGCTTCGAGCACGTCCGGGCCGGGGGTGGCGAGGTCCTGCAGGAGCCGATGGATCAGGCGTACGGCGTGCGGGACTGCGCGTTTCGCGACCCGTCCGGCAACATGATTCGGTTCCAGCAGCCCAAAGCCTGACGCCGCCCGGGTCTAGACTTGGCGCGCCTTGTCCGCCACTCCCACCCGTGGGCGATACGCCACCATCTCCGGCCGCGGTCTCGACTGGAACTCGGTGCCGATGCGACTCTTCCAGAAGGCGAAGAAGCTCGGCATCTGGGACCCCCAAGCGATCGACTTCACGAACGATCGACCAGATTGGGAAAGCTTCGACGATACCGAGCGTGACTTCTTGCTGCGGACGCTGACCCTCTTTCAAGCCGGCGAAGAAGGCGTCACCAGCGACCTCCTGCCGCTAATCATGGCGGTCGCCGAAGAGGGCCGCCTGGAGGAGGAGATCTACCTCACGTCCTTTTTATGGGAGGAGGCCAAGCACGTCGAGTTCTTCCGTCGTTGGCTCGACGAGGTGGCTCACGCCACGTACGACCTGGAAAGCTACCTCACGCCCAGCTACCGCCAGCTTTTCCTTCACGACCTGCCGCAGTCGCTCGGCGCGCTCAAGACCGATCGGTCCATCGAAGCGCAGATCCGCGCCTCGGTGACCTACAACATGATCATCGAAGGCGTGCTCGCCGAGACCGGCTACCACGGCTTCCGCCAGTCGCTCGAGGACAGCGGCAAGCTGCCCGGCCTGCTCGAAGGGATCCGCTATACGGCGCGCGACGAGAGCCGCCACATCCGCTACGGCGTGTTTCTGCTCGACCGCCTCATCAACGAGTCGAGCCACGGCTGGGAGGTGATGAACCAGCGCATGAACGAGCTGCTCGGCTCAGCGCTCGGCGTGGTCAGCGAATTCTGGGAGCATTACGACGACGAGCACGGCCCGTTCGGACAGCGGATGGAGACCTACGTCGAATACGCAAGCACTCAGTTCGACAAGCGCCTGAAGGTGCTCGAGCGTGACCGCGGCAAGAGTCTCCGTGACATCGAGCGAGCCGCTCTCGCCGACATCGCCGAAGAAGAGCTTGCTCCGGCGTAGGCTATGCCAGAAGGCGACACCATCTGGCGAACCGCCGAGGCGCTTCGGCAGGGACTCCAGGGCAAGCGCGTAACCGCCGCCAGGCCTGACCGCTTCAAGCGCTTCACCGGCGCCACGGTCACCGACGTCAAGCCGGTCGGCAAGCACCTGCTGATCCGTTTCGACAACGGACTGGCGATCCACTCGCACATGCGCATGCAAGGCGCATGGCACATCTACGCCCGTGGCGAGAAGTGGCGGCGCCCGGAGTGGCAGGCCAAGGCGCTGCTCGAAACCGATGACAGCGTCGCCGTCTGCTTCTCGGCTCCCGTCATCGATCTCGTGCGAGATGAGAAGACCAAAATCGGACACCTGGGGCCAGATATCCTCGGCGAGACCTGGTCCGCGAGAGAAGTGGTCGCGCGGGCGCGTGCGAGAAACGCAACACCAATCGGCGAGATGCTCCTCGACCAGCGCGTCACCGCGGGCATCGGCAACGTCTACCGCTGCGAGGCTTTGTGGCAGCGCCGCATCAACCCATGGACGCCGACGAGCGAGCTTCCGGACGATGTCCTGCAGGCCCTGTTCGAGACGGCTCGGGACCAGATGAAGGCAAACCTGGACACAACCATCGGCCGCCATCGACGATTTCCTGGCTATGGTCGAGGCGCGGCGCACGGGCGCGGCGGCCAACCGTGCCCACGGTGCGGAGCACGGATCAAGGTCAAAGCGCAGGGTGAGCTGGCCAGGCTCACCTACTGGTGCCCGGCCTGCCAGCCAGATTCAGCACAACCGCGCCTGGTCAAGGGCGGGCTATCTCGCTTCTAGCTGAGGCGCCGCCCGTTTAGAAGACGCTTGACACCCGCCACAAAAGGTTTAGCGTCAAGAGCGCTTCACGGGGAAGGGCTGTGGAAGAGATCTGCGTGCACCTCACGCCATCTCGCGTCGCGCATCGCGCCACCTTCAGATCACTGCGGTAGAGGAGAAGATGAGCGTGTCCACTGAAGTCTCTTCGCAACGCGCGACTCACCAGGGAGTCGCGACGGCGGCGGCGGACCTGGGCAATGAAGGGATGCTGCCCGCATTCGATGGCGCGACGACGTGGCTGAACTCGTCGCCACTGACCCCTTCCGGGTTGCGCGGCAAGGTCGTCCTGGTCCAGTTCTGGACCTACACGTGCATCAACTGGCGGCGCACGCATCCCTACGTGCGCGCATGGGCCAACCGATACAAGGACAAGGGACTTGTGGTGATCGGAGTGCACACGCCGGAGTTCAAGTTCGAGCACGACCTCGACAACGTCCGGCGCGAGGCGAAGGCGCTGCGCGTGGACTGGCCGATCGTCGTCGACAACGACTTCGGAGTCTGGAGCGCGTTCGCCAACCACTACTGGCCCGCGCTGTACTTTGTCGACGCGCACGGCCGCATTCGGCACCATCGCTTCGGCGAAGGGGACTACGAGCGGTCGGAGATGGTCATCCGTCAGCTGCTGGCCGACGCAGGCGCCGGCGAGATAGACGAAGGCCTGTCACCGATCGACGCCCAGGGCGCGGAAGCCGAGGCCGATTGGGAGGACCTGGGATCACCCGAGACGTACACCGGGTACGAGCAGGCGGAAAATTTCGACGCGCCGGCCGGTGTCTCGCACGACAAGCCCCACGGCTACAGCGCGCCAGCGCGACTGCAGCTGAATCACTGGGCGCTGTCGGGTGACTGGACTCTGACCGGAGATCGCAGTCACCTGAACAAGCCCGATGGGCGGATCGCCTTCCAGTTTCATGCGCGCGACCTTCACCTGGTGATGGGTCCGGACGCGCCGGGAAAAAGCGTGCGATTTCGCGTCCATATCGACGGGCAGCCGGCCACTGCCGCGCATGGCGCCGATGTCGACTCGCTGGGCAATGGCACACTCAGCGAGCAGCGTATGTATCAGCTGATCCGGCAGCCGAAGCCCATCCGTGACCGGCGGTTCGAGATCGAGTTTCCAGACGCCGGAGCCGAGGCTTTCTGCTTTACGTTCGGATGATTCGCCGTCCGCGGTCACGTCTGTCGAGGGCTATAAAGTAGGAATGGCGATGCTCAAACCTGAACAGATCGCCCGTCTCCGGGAGAAGCTCCTGACCGAGCGCCGCGCGATCGAAGCGCGCATTCGCGCCAAGGAAGGCGAAATCATGGACACGGTCCGCGACGAAGAAGGGGTCGGAGACAACGAGGACGAGGCGCAGGTCGTCTACGACCGCGAAGACAGCATCGTCTCCAATGAGCTGGACGTGCAGCAGCTGGAGCAGGTCAAGAAGGCGCTCGCGCGGATCGAGGCGGGGACGTACGGGATCAGTGAGGTGTCGGGCAAGCCGATTCCTCTGGCTCGGCTGGAAGCGGTGCCGTCGGCGACGACGCTCGTCAACGAAGAATCGGCCTGACGCGAGGGCTCGCTAGCCGGGCTGCGTCACTTCGGCGGCTGTGATCGGTACTCTCAAGCGCGTGGACGTCACCGAAGCCACCTTCCAGACCGCCGTCATCGAGCGCTCCCGCGAGAAGCCAGTGGTCGTCGACTTCTGGGCCGCCTGGTGCGCGCCGTGCCACATGCTGGCGCCGGTCCTGGAGCGCGAAGTCGAGCTGCGCGAGGGCGCTGTCGAGCTCGTCAAGCTCGACGTCGACGCCAATCCGTCGATCTCGCGGGCGTACGGAGTCCAGGGCATTCCGGCCGTCAAGGGCTTCCGTGACGGCCGCGTCGTCGGCGAGTTCGTCGGCGCCCAGCCCGCAGCCGCGGTGGCGCGGTTCCTCGACTCGCTCGTGCCGTCGCGGGCCGAGCTCCTGGCCCGCCAGGGCGACGAGGCTTCGCTTCGCCAAGCGCTGGAGCTGGAACCGGGGCGGCCCGACGCGGCGGTGCCGCTGGCCCGCATGCTCCATGCCCGAGGACTCAGCGAGGACGCGCTGGAGATCCTGAGAGGCGTCCAGGGCAGTTTCGCCGCCGACGGGCTGGCGGCGCGGATCCGGCTCGAGGCGTCGAATGCATCCGAGGTGGCGCCGGCGTTCGCAGCCCTCGATGCGGGCGACGAGGATGTCGCGCTCGACGTCCTCATCTCGGCCATCCGGCCGGGCCGCCCGGAGCGGGACGACATTCGACGCGTGGTCGTCAGCATCCTCGATGAGCTTGGTACGGACAGCCCGCTGGCCATGACGTCGCGTTCGAGGCTGGCGTCAGCGCTGTTCTGAGAGACCTCAGCCGGCGCAGACGGGGCCGTTGTACGGCCACGGGATGCACAGCTGCGGCGCGAAGGCCGCCCACAGCGTCAGCAGGCCGATGACCACCAGGCCGGCGATCCAGATCGTGCCTGTGATCCTGTTTCGTTTCGGCACCGGCCACGAACCCCAACCGAGCCGGTGCGCGAGCCCCGGACCCCACCGCTCGTCCAGGACTGGCCAGAGCAAGAGCCCGAGGACCAGGACCGCGGGCACCAGGAGCGTCGTCAGCAGACCTGGACCCAGCTTCGCGAACTGAAACAACGCCAGGAAGTACCACTCCGGCCGAGGGATGATCGCCGCGCGCGGGTCGGCAGCCTGCCCGGGTTGCAGGAGCGGCTGGCCGACGAACGCCAGCACTCCGAGCGTGATCAGGGCCACCATGGCGAGGAGCGGGTACGGCCAGAACTGGTCTGGGAAGTTGGGGTGGGTCCTGTCCTCCGGCATGTCGTCACCGACCTGGCGGCCCACCGGGCCGAAGAGAAGGCCGACGAGGGCCACCAGCGCCAGCAGCGGATAGAGCGGGTGCCGGGGCGAGATGGGAAGTCGCCTCGGGCGTTCCTGGGGATCGATCATGCCGGCTCCGCCGGACCCTGCCGGCGCGCGATCCGGAAATGGACGTACAGGAGCAATGTCATCACGGCTGGAAGCAAGGCCACGTGGGCCATGAAGAAGCGCAGAAGCGTCGCCGGGCCGAGCACAGGCCCGCCCTGCACCAGGTACTTGATGAAGCCGCTGACGCCGGTGGGCAGCACATTGTCGCCGGCGATGATCGAGATCTCGCGTGCGCGCGCCAGGTAAGCGTTGGCGTCCCATGGGAGGAGCGAACCGGTGAAGCTGAACAGGACGACAACGAGGAAGATGAGCACGCCCACCATCCAGTTCAGCTCGCGCGGCGTCCGGTAGCCGCCGTTCCAGAACACGAACGTCATGTGGAGCAGCGCCACCACGAGCAGCAGGTCGGCGCCCCAGAAGTGAATGCCGCGGATGAGCCACCCGAGGTATGCCGCCTGCTGGATGAAGACGACGCTCGTGTACGCCGGAGCAGGGTTGCCGGCGCCGTCAGGGACGTAGTAGATGCCGAGCAGGAAGCCGGTGATGAACTCGATGGCGATGAGGATCACCGCGAGCCCGCCGAGGTATCGATAGGCGGCCGTCGCGTAGTTCGGGACCGGCCGGCACAGCTCGCCGTCGACCGCGTCTACGAGCTGAAAACGTTCGTCAAGCCACCCAACGACTGCAGATTGCAATCCCATAGGCTCTCAATCAATTGATTGAAACGTGCTGAGGCAGCGATGAATTCCTGCCCGGATCGGAGTCTGACTTGATGAACACTACCGAAATCCACCTGAGGGAGAACGAGCATGACCAGTGACACCAGGGCCGCCGGCCAGTACGCCAAGATCAACGGCCTCGACCTCTACTACGAGACCCACGGCACCGGGCGGCCGATGATCCTGCTGCACGGCGGCCTCGGCTCGGGGGAGATGTTCGCGCCGATCATGCCCCTGCTCGCGGAACACCACGACGTCATCACCCCCGACCTCCAGGGTCACGGCCGGACCGCCGACATCGACCGCCCCATCGACGCGCGGCTCATGGCGGATGACATCGCCGCGCTCATCGACCAGCTGGGCCTCGACAACCCTGACGTTGTCGGTTACTCGCTCGGGGGAGGCGTCGCACTCCAGACCGCGGTGAACTACCCGAACAAGATCCGCCGGCTCGTCGCCGCCTCGGCGAACATCTGGCGCGATGCGATCCCGGCCGAGATGCTCGCCCAGCAGGGTCAGGTCAGCGCGTCCGCTTTCGAGTTCATGAAAAGCACGCCGATGTACCAGGACTACGCGCGCGTGGCGCCACGGCCCGAGGACTTCCCGCTGCTGCTCGACAAGATGGGCGAGGCGATGGCGAAAGACTTCGACCTCACCGAAGAGGTGCGCGGCCTCCAGATGCCCACGCTAATCGTCGCGGCCGACGCCGACATGGCGCCGCCGAGCCATTACATCGAGATCTTCAAGCTGCTCGACGGCGGTCTCCGCGACGGCGGGTGGATGGGGGAGGGCCGACCCAAGGGCGGGCACGCGCTGGCGGTGCTGCCCGGCCTGACCCACTACAACCTCTTCAGCTCGCCTTTGTTCGCGGCGGTCACGCTCGCGTTCCTCGACAGCTGAATGGCCTGAAAGCGGCCGCCCTGCTCTCACCTTGTTGGGCCAGTACGCGACGCTGACCGGTCCGCACCTACAATCCGCGCCAGTTGAAACACGACCCGAGGGTCGCCCTCCTGACGCGCGAGTATCCACCTGAGGTCTACGGCGGGGCGGGGACTCACGTCGAGTACCTCGTGCGCGAGCTGCGGCGTCTGCTCGACGTGACCGTCCACTGCTGGGGCTCGCCGCGCGAGGAGCCGCAGGTGAACGCGTATCGGGCGTGGGGTGAGCTGGCAGAACCCAAACCCGAAGCCGCCGCGCTGCAAGCGATGTCGATCGACCTCGCTATGGCGGCAGGGGTCAAGGGCGCCGACCTTGCCCACAGCCACACGTGGTACGCGAACCTCGGCGGCCACCTCGCCAAGCTCATGTGGTCGATCCCCCACGTGATGACGATCCACAGCCTCGAGCCGCTGCGTCCGTGGAAGGCGGAGCAGCTCGGTGGGGGCTATGCGCTGTCGTTGTTCTGCGAACGCACCGCCATCGAGGCCGCCGACGCCGTGATCGCCGTCTCGCGCGGCGTGCGCGACGACGTGATGAAGTGCTACCCCGACGTCGACCCGGCCCGCATCCACGTCATCCACAACGGCATCGACCCCGAGATCTACAGCCGGCAGCCCTCGGCGGAGACGCTTGCCAGGTACCGGATCGACCAGAAGCGGCCGTACGCGTTCTTCAACGGACGCATCACGAGACAGAAGGGCCTACCGCTGTTGCTCGCCGCGGCCCTGCAGCTCGAGCCAAAGCACCAGCTCGTCATCGCCGCCAGCAGCCCAGACACGCCGGAGATCGCGGCCGAGGTGGACGAGCTGGTCGGGCAGGTGCGCGTCGCCGGGCGCGACCTCGTGTGGATCGACCACTTCATCTCCCGTGAGGACCTGATCCACCTGCATTCCGGGGCAACCGTCTTCGCCTGCCCGTCCATCTACGAGCCGTTCGGCCTGGTGATCCTCGAGGCGATGGCATGCGAGACCGCGGTCGTCGCGTCGAAAGTCGGCGGGATCCCGGAGATCGTCGTCGATGGCGAGACGGGTTTCCTCGTCGAGTACGACCCCGAGCACACCGATCGATTCGCAACCGGGCTCGCCACCAGGATCAAGCAGCTGCTCGACGACCCGAACCGCGCCCGCGAGATGGGCGAGACCGGTCGCCGGCGGGTGATCGAAAAGTTTGGCTGGCCCGCGATCGCGGCGACGACCGCCGACCTATATCGATCGCTCTGACGCGAGAGTCCGTCCCGACTCCGTGCGGTCGACCTCGATCATCTGTTCGAAGGCTTCGTCCAGCCGCTCCGCGTCTTCATGGATGTCCCTCGCGAACGACTTGACCTCGTCGAGGTCGAGATGGTCGGCGTCTCGGATCAGCTCGCTGAAGCCTTCGATGCCTACCATCGCGGTCCGAAACTGGTGGCTGATGCTCACCAGGAAGTCGCTCTTCAGCTTGTTGAGGCGCTCGAGGACCTGGAGGTTCGCCATGGCCGCGGCCTCGGCTCGCCGCTGCCATCGGATGGCCAGCACGACGACCGGGAACATCGAGGCGTAGAACAGCGCCAGCCCGGCGGCCAGGAGGAAGTACAGCTGCTGTGACTCGTGGTCGATCGCCGCCTGCACAGGCGCGTAGGGCAGGTACAGCTCGAACGCCCCGCTGGGTGTCGAGGTGCCCGCAAAGACGAGCGGCACGTACACCTGGATGAGCGGGCCGGCCAGGTCGTCGCCCGAGTTCTCCTCGTCGTGGCCGTCCGTCACGCTGGCCCTCGACGTGCCGCCAAGCGCGTCGTGGAGGTCGTCATCGATCGTGAACGTGCGGCCGATCAGGGCGCGGTTGTCGGAGTACACGATCGTGCCGAAGCGGTTCCAGACCTTCAGGCGGGTCACCTCGTCGCTGAGGGCGGCGCCCTGCAGCTTCTCGTCGATGGTGGCCACTTCCGCCGTGGTCAGGCCGTTCGCCAGCTGCTGCGAGTTCAGCAGCGGCTGGACGCCGACCTGGGTCAGCAGGGTCGCGCTGGTGCGCGAGGAGTCGAGGTAGCGCTGCTGGACGTCGGTGTTCAGCAGATGGGCAAGCACGGCGCCCAGCGCCACGACCGGCAGCAGGGCCAGCACCCCGAACCGGACCAGCGGCCGCAGCCCGCCAAACCAGCTCCCCAAAGCGGGTGCAGTCTGCCATGCGGTTCCGGCGGTGCAGCCGCCTTATCCGAGGCCGCGGAAGATGAAGGCGAGCCTGGTGGTCAGCAACGTGCTCCGGCACCCGAAGGCGGAAACGACGGAAAGCTGGGGGCCTCCCCTCTCTCGGGTGGCCCAGGATCGATTTTTCGGCTCATCCTTGCACTCCAAGGAGGTGGGCCATGAACGTGCAGACGAGCATCGTCATCGACCGGCCGATCGAGAAGGTCTGGGCATATCTCGATGACCACTCGCATGAGCTGGAGTGGCGCAGTCCGTCGTTGAAGCGACTCGACCAGGTCAGCCAGGGACCGACCGGAGTCGGCACGCGATACGAGGGCGTCATCGGGCTTGGTCCCGGCCGATATCCCTACGTCAACGAGCTGACGCGCTACGAGCCGCCGAATCGAGTGTCCTGGAAGGCGATCAGCTCGTCGGGATGGGTGATCGGGTCTTCGGGCAGCTACGTCCTGACTCGCGAAAACGGTCACACTCGCCTGACGCACGAGATCGACCTGCAGCCGAACAATTTCGGCGGCACTCTGCTGATGCCGCTGGTTGGCGCGCTCGGTTCGCGTTCGGTGATGCCGATGCTGCTGAAGCTGAAGGCGGCGGTCGAAGCCTCGATGTAGTTGCAGCTGCAAGGGACGAGCTCGGTCCGGGCGTGCAGCTCCCGCCGGCCGCTCCACTTTCACCGGGTCGCTTCTAACCGGTATACCTCGACGTGGGCCTCAGGGATCTTCGTCGCGCCGCGCTTCGGCCGCGGCGGCGAGCGATGGAGCAGCAGCCATCCGTGGTGGCGCATGAGCATCTCGAGGATGAACGGAGCCCAGATCGCGTGCGACCAATCGAGGGTCCAACTGCGCGTCGACGGCGTCGCGCGCAGGTCCATGGTTCCCCGCTCCAGGTCGACGAGTCGCGCCCGGTGCGTGATCTTGCCGCGCACTTCAGTGGTCACGCGAACGCGGCGCCACGTGTTCTGCCAGAACATCGCGACCAGGTCGAGATAGTCGACCACAAATGTGCTCCCCAGCCGCACGTTGGCGCGGCGGGCGCGCAGCAGCCGGTCCATGTCGGAGACCGTGAAGTGAGCAAGTGAGTTGCCGAGCAGCGTCACCGTGTCAAAGCGGCCGGGGATCGGGTCGCGTGTGATGTCCGCCTCGAGGAAGCGCAGCCCGGCGTCCAGCTGGCTGGCCGCCGCCAGCATGTCCGGGTTCGCGTCGACGCCCAGGTAGCGCCGACCCGTCGGCCCGACGACGGCACCAAGCACGCCGCCGCCACATCCCAGGTCGAGGACGCGGTCCCCGATGAAGCGGTGGTAACGCTTGACGAACGCCGTCAAGGCGCTCCGCCGGTCCGGGTTATCCCACGTGTATCGCCGGTAGTCCTCGCCGGTCCGGTAGATGCGGACCAGCGCGCGGTTCACTCCGAGCGCGATCTCCGCGACTCGGCGTCGCCCTTGGCGCGCTGCCACGGCGCGACCGGCACCAGGCGGTTGCCCTCCGCGTCGCGCGGGTTGGCCACCGGCGTCACCGCGCTTCGCGCCAAGAACGCCAGCAGGGCGACCAGAAACATGTTGGTGGCGGCCATCTGCTGCACGGTCAGACGGAGGAGCGAGAAGACGAACAGAAGGTTGATGAACGCCACGACCAAGGCCTGGATCGCGACCGGCTCACGGCGCCACACCGCAACGAGAGGGCGCACGGCGGCGGACAGGATATTCATCGCTTACCCCCACGATTAGCGGACTCGAAGCTGTCGCGGCAAAGATATCAGTGCGCGCCGGTCCGCACCCCAAGCTGGCGCAGCCACCGCCGGTACGCGATCGCGGTCCGGTCGCTGCGCAGGTGCAGTTCGGCCTGCAGGTCGAGCGGCAGGAGCTCCGGCCGCTGCGACTCGAGGATGGGCCGGTCCTGGCCGAAGATCCGGTCCTGGAACTCGACCATCTCGTGGGTTGGCTCGTAGTTCATCGCCATCCACATCCAGGCGGTGCTGTCGACCGCGTCGTGCGGCGTGACCGCCAGCAGCATGCCGAAAGAGTGCTCGCCGTGCTTGATGAACGAAGCCGCCAGTGGGCGGTGGACGCGATAGGTATAGGTGACCTCGGAGCCGGCGCCGGTCCCATACGGGTCGGGCTGATACACCTTGACGCCCGTGGCGAGCACGCCGTCGGGTTCGATCACGGCCTCGTAGTCGGCGATCTCCGGCCGCGCTCGGTCGCCCAGCACCCCTTCGTGGACGAACGGGAAGTGCCCGACGTCGAGGAAGTTCTCGACGATGCGCGGGCCGCTGGCGCGCACCGGATACGGGCCCGCCATCAGGACCTGGTGCGACGGGTCCTCCAGCAATGAAAAAGACGGGATGTCCGCAGCGCCGCTGCCCAGGCACACCCACACGACACCATGCCGCTCCCGCGCGTGAAACGTCGTCACGCATGCCTTCGCGGGCGGAGACTGCTCGGGATGCGCCGGCATCAGGACGCACCGCCCGTCGGAGCCGTACGTCCAGCCGTGGTACGGACATTCGAGGCGAGCGCCATCGACGACCCGGCCGAGCGAGAGGCGCGTGCCGCGATGCGCGCACAGGTCGCGCCACGCGAACACCTCGCCGCCCGAGCGCCAGATGACGATGTCTTCGCCGAGCAGGCGAGCGGCGACCGGCCCACCACGCGCGAGGTCGGCAGTCCGGACCACCGGGTGCCAGTCCTCGACCAGCACCGGGTCGTCGATCACGAGGCTATGACGTCGCCCTGTCGAGCACCGCGACAAGGTCGCCCGCCGACAACAGCCCGGTCGGGCGTCCGGCTGCGTCGACCACGGGCAGGTGTCGGACGCCGAGCCTCATCATCCTCAGCGCCACCACGCTCACGTCTTCGTCCTCGCGCACCGTGGCCGGTTCCGCCGTCATGATCACGCCGGCTCTGGCCTGCTTGGGATTGAGCCCGTCGGCGATGGCGCGCACCAGGTCGCGCTCGGTGATGATGCCGACCATGCGACCGGCGGACATCACCACAACGGAGTCCGAGTCCTGGGCCCGCATCTGACCGGCCACCTCGGCGAGCGTGGTGTCGGGCTCGACCGCAAGCAGCTGCCCAGGGGGCAGGTCCCTCACCTTCACGGTCACCTCACCTCGTACTTGAGCGGCACCATGCGCTGCGAGCTCTTCGGGGGCCGGTTGTAGTTGCGCTTCTGCCGGGGCGGCAGCTTGATGTCGTCGTGCGGCACTTCCTGGTACGGGACGAGGGAGAGAAAGTGGCTCATCAGGTTCAGGTGGGCGGCTCGCTTGTTGTCGGTCTCGACCACGTACCACGGCGCTTCGCCAATGTCTGTGTACGCAAACATCTGGTCCTTGGCCTCGGAGTAGTCGACCCATCGCGCGCGGGCCTGCAGGTCCATAGGGCTGAGCTTCCAGCGCTTGCTCGGGTCGTTGATGCGTCCGAGGAACCGCCGCTCCTGCTCCGCATCGCTCACCGACAGCCAGTACTTGATCAGCACGATGCCCGAGCGCACGAGCATGCGCTCGAACTGCGGACACGTGCGCATGAAGTCGTCGTACTCCTCATCGGTGCAGAAGCCCATCACGTGCTCCACGCCGGCGCGGTTGTACCAGCTGCGGTCGAAGAACACCATCTCGCCCGCAGACGGCAGGTGGGAGACGTAGCGCTGGAAATACCACTGCGTCCTTTCTCGTTCCGTCGGCGCCGGCAGCGCGACCACCCGCGCGTAGCGCGGGTTGAGGAGCGCCGTCATGCGCTTGATCACGCCGCCCTTGCCGGCCGTGTCGCGGCCTTCGAAGATGACGACGATGCGCAGGCCGCGATGCCTGACCCATTCCTCGAGCTGCACCAACTCTACCTGCAGCCCGCGGAGCTCTTTCTCGTAGTCCTTCTTGGAGAGGACGTCGCTCGCGCGCGTCCACTCACCGTTCTTCTGCTTGTTCTTCGGCGCTTTGCGCTGCTTGCGCTTGGTGGCGACCGCCATGCCGGGTCCACTCTAAACCGAACTCAGCGGCCTGACTCGACCTTTGTCTTCAGACCGTTGAGCACGGAATTGAACGTTTTCAGGATGGCGCCGCCCATCATCGGCCCCACGATTGGCGCCAGCAGGCCCCGGGGCTCGAAGCCCTGGGTGATCCGGCTCCCCGACCCGCTGGGCGCGATGGCGGCCCGAATCGCCATCCTGGTCCCGGGCAGGGCGGTGCTCTCCAGCTCGAAGGAGCGTCCCTGCTCGAACTGCGTCACGACCACGTCGTGCTTGCCGCCCGAGCGGGTGTCGATGTTCCCGGTGGCGCCGAGCTTCAGCGGGCCGTCGATGTGCGACGCCTTCATGTCGGGATTCCACTCCGGCCAGCGGTTGACGTCCGACCACACCTGCCAGACGCGTTCAGGCGGCGCCGAAGTCTCGAGCGACGCTTCGCGAAATGCCATGGCCAGATACTTCTAAAGGATCAGGGCGCGGCCGTCAACAAGGCCTTTAGCTGGGCCGGGCTGATGTTGCCGCCGCTGCAGATCACAGCGACCTTGCGGTCCTTCAGCTCGTCGCGCAGCGCGATCGCGGCGGCCAGGGCGGCGGCGCCCGCGGCTTCGACCATCGTGCGCGTCTTCTCGATCATCAGCGCGGTGGCGGCGTCGATCTGGTCGTCAGAGACGAGCACGAAGTCGTCGACGACTCGGTGCATGATCCGCTGCGGCAGAGCCATCGGCGCGGCGGTCGACAGGCCCTCGGCGCGTGTTCGGTTCGGTGACTCACGCCACTCCCCCGACTTCCAGCTCAAGTACGCCGCCTGGGCGGCGTCCGACTGGACGCCGATGACGCGGATGTTCGGGTTCACCGCCTTGGCTGTGATGCCGGCGCCCGAGACACCGGAACCGCCGCCCACCGGCACGATCACGGTGTCCACGTCCGGCTCCTCCTCGAGGATCTCGAGCGTGTGCGTGCCGACGCCGGCGATGAGCAGCGGCTCGTCGCCCGAGTGGATGTAGCGATAGCCGTGCTCGCGCGCCAGCCGCTCCGCGTTGCGCCTGGCGTCGTCGTACCTCTCGCCCTGGCACACGACCTCAGCGCCGAGGTCCTGCATCGATTCGACCTTGACCGGGTTGGCCGCCTCAGGCGCGCAGATGATCGCGCTGACGCCGAACAGCCTGGCGGCGTAGGCCACCGACTGGCCGTGGTTGCCGGTCGAGGCCGCGATGACGCCGCGGCGGCGCTCGTCCTCGGACAGCCGGCTCACCAGGTTGACACCGCCGCGCACCTTGAACGCGCCGGTCGGGTTGTGGTTCTCGTGCTTGACGAAAACCTCCGCTCCGACCAGCCGGTCCAGCGCCGGATAGCGGCGAAGCGGCGTTGGCGCGAGGTACGGCCGGATCTGCTTCGCGGCGTCGAGGACGTCGGTGAAAGTCGGCTCCACCAGATCCGGCATCGCCGCAACATTAGAGCGTTAAGCACGCTCGGATTTCTGGGCCTGCCCTCAACATATCGACCGTGCTTCGCAAGCTCGCTCTAGGGATCGTGCTGGCGGCCCTGCTGGTCGCCGCAGCCGGCTGCGGCTACGACACCAGCGCGACTTTCAACTCCGACGGCTCGGTCACGGTCGGCCTGAAGCTGCTTTTCCCGAAGTCCCTCATGCAGGGGACCAGCGGCGCCTCGGTCAGCGGGTTCACGCCGGCGGAGATCGCCAACGCGAACGCGCAGCTGCAGAAGAAATACCCGGGCGGCAAGGTGAGCGTCGTCGCCGAAGGTGACGAGTCAGGGGCGCTGATCACAGTTCCCTTCAAGTCGGAGAAGGACGCGTTCGCGTTCCTCACCCAGCCTTCCACGATGTCGCCGTCCGGCGCCACGTCCGGATCGGGCCTCGGCTTCAACCTCTCCAACACCGGCGGGCTGTTCACCTCGGCGGCGCACACGACCGACGGCGCGTCCGACGTGTACACGTTCAAGACGGCCCCGCAGCCCATGCCGACGCCGACGCCCGGTCAGCAGCAGATCATCTCCGACGACGAGATCGCGTCCGTCTTCGTCATCACGTTCGCGCTCACGGTCCCGCATGTGATCACGTCGGCGCCGGGAGCTGTTTTCACGCTCGACCGTAAGACCGCGCTCTGGAAGCTCTCATGGACGAAGGCGCAGACGCTCACAGCCACCACCGGGCCCGACTCCGGGCTCGTCGCCAGCGTGTCGCCGGCCCAGGACTTTCGCCTGGCGATCGCGGTGGGCTTCATCGCGATCGCGGTCGGGTTCCTGCTGGGGATGCTGCTCACGTGGCGTGGCGTTTTCGGGTTGCGCATGAGGCCGGCGGTGCAGGCCGCAGCACCGGTGGCCGCGGAGGAGCCGCCGGCCCCGCCGCCGCCCCTGCCGCCGGCCGGCCCCGTAGCGTGGCCGAGTCCGCCGCCCGAGGCACCCCCTCCGACGAAGCTGACGTAATCCACCTGACAATTAGGGCGTGGCCGCGCGCGAGCTGAAGGTCGGCGTCTTCCTCCCCCAGGGCTGGCGCATGGACCTCGCCGACGTGCCCGACCCCATCGACAAGTACGAGACGATGTCGCGCTGCGCCCTCGAGGCCGAGAGCGCGGGGTTCGACGGCGTGTTTCTGTACGACCACTTCCACACGGTGCCGGACCCGCACCTCGAATCCGTCTTCGAGTGCTGGACCTCGATGGCGGCGCTGGCGCGAGACACGAGCACGATCAGGCTCGGCCAGATGGTGACGTGCAACAGCTACCGGCCCCCGTCGCTTCTCGCCAAGATGACGAGCTGCATCGACGTGATGAGCCACGGCCGGCTGATCCTCGGCATCGGCGCGGGCTGGTACGAGCACGAGTACGTCGCGTATGGCTACGAATATCCGGATACGCCTGAGCGGCTGCGCATGCTGCGAGAGTCGCTGCAGGTGATCAAGGCGATGTGGACGCAGGAGGAGGCCACGTTCGAGGGTCGCTACTACCGGGTCCGGGGCGCCATCAACGAACCCAAGCCGGTGCAGAAGCCACATCCGCCGATCTGGATCGGCGGTGGAGGCGAGAAGGTCACGCTCAAGCTCGTCGCCCAGTACGGGGACGCGTGCAACCTGCGGGCCGACATCGAGACCGTCCGGCACAAGCTCGAGGTGCTGCGCGAGCACTGCAAAGCGGTCGGCCGCGATTACGACTCGGTGCTGAAGACGCTCGAGTTCTACGCGATCCTCGGCGACCGGCGGGAGGTGGACCGCGTGATCAAAGACACCGCCCGGCGTGTAGGTCGCGACGAAGCCTTCGTCAGGACCTGGAACGAGCACATCGGCGACGCCGACCAGATCGCCGCCACGATGCGCGAGTACGCCGACGCAGGCATCGACTACTTCATCGTGAACCTGCCCAACGCGTCCGAAGGTGGCGTGTTCAAGCGCTTTGCCGAAGAGGTCCTGCCGAAGCTCGGCTACCGCGCCGCGGTCTGACCGCGTGAGGCTCACAAGCGGCGTTAGTCGGGAGTATCACCCGTTCTGGCTGGCGAAATGAGGCGATAGTCCCGACTATCGCGCGTTGTGCGGTGCGAGCGTGGATGCTGTATACAAGCGCATAGGTCGCCGGCTCGCCGTTTGGGGGAGGTGCAGAAACATGGTCCGTCGGGCCACAGCGTCTGTCGCATTGGGTTTGCTCATCACCGCCAGCGCGTGCGGCGGAGGCGGGGGAGGCGGAACGACCTCCGGCTCCACCATCACATTCGCGGCTCCCGTCTCCCAGACGGGCGCGTTTGGCCAGGCGGAAGGGCTGTACACGCTGCAGGGCTACAAGTTCTGCGTCTCCTCGCTGAACGCGAAGGGCGGCATCAGCTTCGGCGGCCAGTCGCACCAGGTCAGCCTGGTCACGCAGGACGACCAGAGCGTCGCGGCCACCTCGGCCCAGATCGTCGACGGCTACAACGACAAGAGCTACAAGCTGATCCTCAGCCCCTATGGCTCCGCGGCGACGATTGCCGTCGCACCTGTAGCTGAACGCAACGGCCAGGTGCTGGTCGACAGCAACGGAGCTGACACCGCGATCTTCACGCACGGATACAAGAACACCTTCGCCGTGCTGTCGCCCAGCAGCACGTACGTGACCACGATCATCGATGCGCTCGTGGCCTTGAACCCGGCGCCGAAGACAGTCGCGGTGATCGCGGCCGCCGACGGCTTCAGCCAGCACGCGGCAGAGCAGGGTGTCAAAGAGGCGCAGAGCAAGGGCCTGACCGTGCTGCCGTCACCGACGGCCTACATGGGCGCCACCAAGGTGGGCGCGAACGTCACCGACGTATCGCCCGCGCTGCTGCAGATCAAAGGCTCCAACCCCGACGTGATCATCATCTCGGCCCACCTGAACGAGGCGGTGGCGGCGGTCAAGCAGGCGTCTGAGCTCGGGGTGAAGCCGAAGCTTGGCTTCGCGGCCACGGTCGCCCCGCCTACGCCGGCGTTCATCTCGGCGCTGGGCAACAAGTCCGAGGGTGTCCTCGGCAGCACGCAGTGGGTGCCCGAGATCTCGGCCTCTGACAGTCTTTTCGGCAACGCCAAAGATTTCCTGACCAACTTCACGAACACGTTCGGATGGTCTTCGACCCAGTACCCGTACCAGGCGGCCGACGCGGCGGCCGCGTGCGAGGCGCTGGCGCTTGCCATCGGGAAGGCGGGCTCGACCGACGCGACCAAGGTGCGCGACGCGCTGGCGGGGCTGAAGGCCGACACGTTCTACGGCCACATCGAGTTCGACGCGACCGGCATGAACGCGAACAAGCCGATGTACGTGATCCAGATCCAGAAGTCGGCGTTCGTCACGATCTACCCGAGCAACCTGGCGACGAAGCAAGCGACCTGGCCGGCCGTTTCCTGACGCGTTGAGCCAGCTCCTGCAGGCGGCCGCCTATGGCGTGGTCCAGGGCGGCCTGCTCGCGCTGGTCGCCGTCGGCTTCTCGCTGGTCTGGGGCGTGATGAACGTGATCAACCTGAGCCACGGCGCGCTCGCGGTAACCGGTGCGTACATCGCGTGGGAGCTGAACCAGCGGTTCGGGCTTGACCCGTTCCTCGCGGTGCCCGTCGTCGCGGTCGCGCTGTTCGTCGCCGGCTACGCGATCCAGCGCGGCCTGATCAATCTCGTGATCAATGCGCCAATTTTTCTCACGCTGCTGCTCACGTTCGGCCTCAGCCTGGTCATCCTCAACGGTCTGCAGCTGCTGTTCACCGCGGACGACCGGACGATCGACACGGCATACGCGTCGCAGAGCTTCGCCATCGACACCGTGAACATTCCATACGGTCGGCTCGCGGCATGCGTGCTGGCTGTCGTGATCACCGTCGGCCTGGCCGCGATCATGACCCGCACCAGGCTCGGCCGCGCCATCAGCGCCACCGGGATGGATCGCGGCGCGGCGCGGCTGATGGGCATCCGAGCCCGTCACGTGTACGCGGTGACGTTCGGGATCTCGGCCGCGCTGGCCGGAGTCGCCGGCACGATGATCGCAACGGTCGGCTCGTTCAACCCGACGACGACACCGGGCCAGCTCACCCTCGACGCCTTCGTGATCTCCGTCCTGGGCGGGCTGGGCAACACGTACGGCGCGCTGGTCGGCGGCTTCGTGCTCGGCATCGCGGAATCTGTCGGCGGCCTGCTGCTGACCGGGACGTGGGTGAACGCGATCGCCATGGCGGTGCTGATCGTCGTTCTGCTCATCCGGCCATCGGGCCTGATCGGTAAAGCGCAGTACAGCGGGCGCGTGGAGGTGTGAGCGAAAGCCGTCTCGCGTTGATCCTCCAGGGGCGACGACGCCCCTGGAGTGAGTCATTTGCTGCCTGGGTCAGGACCCGCAGCCTCGCCAACTCGTGGGGGGCCATCGCCCTGGTCGCCGGCGTGGCCGCCATGCTCGGACTCCAGCAGGTCATCGAGCCGGGCACGCAGCGCCTGCTGGCGACCGTGTTCATGTTCGTCGCGCTGGCGCAAGCGTGGAATATCATCGGCGGCTTCACCGGCTACGCGAGCTTCGGCCAGGTGGCCTTCCTGGGCATCGGCGCGTACACCACGGCCGTCCTGATGAACAACTACCGCGTCTCGTTCTGGCTTGCGATGCCGGCGGCGATCGTGGTCGGCGTGCTCTTCGCCGTGCTCATCGGCGTGCCGCTGCTGCGCCTCCGAGGGCACTACTTCGCCATCGCGACGCTCGGCTTCGCCGAGGGCTCACGCGAGGTCATCTACAACCTCACGCCAGTGACCGGCGGCGGCCTGGGGATCACGATCCCCACTTTCGGCGACCAGGCGCCGACGCCGTACTTCGGCAAGCCGGGCTTCTACATCGCGTTCCTCCTCGTGGCCGCGCTGGCCGTCGCCGTTTCGGCGCTGCTGGCGCGCAGCCGGTTCGGCTACGCGATGGTCGCGGTGCACGAGGACGAGGCGGCGGCCGGGGCGGTGGGCATCAACACGACGGCGGTGAAGGTCATCGCGTTTGGCGTCTCCGCCGCGATCGTGGCGTGCGCCGGCGCGTTCTATGCCTTCCAGCAGATCGAGTTCTACCCGGAGAACGTGTTCGACTCGAGCTTCACAGTGCTGATGGTGATCATGGTCGTCATCGGCGGCAGCGGGTCGATCCTTGGACCGCTGGCCGGCGCCGTCGGCCTGGAGCTGCTGGCGCAGTACCTGCGCATCAACTTCGGCACGCTGAACCAGCTGATCTTCGGGGCGATCATCGTGATCGTCGTCGTCTTCTTTCCCCAGGGCGTCGTCAACTTCGTCCGCGACGCGTGGCGCACGCGGCGCTTCTCGGTCCTCGACAACGTCCGGCGGTACAGGCTGTGATCCTCGAGGTCCAGGACCTCTCGCGCCGCTTCGGCGGGGTGTGGGCGCTGCGCAACGTGAGCTTCTCGGTGGCCGAAGGCGAGATCCTGGGCATCATCGGGCCCAACGGAGCGGGCAAGACCACGCTCATCAACCTGATCACCGGCCACCTGCGGCCGACCAGTGGCCGGGTGTTGATCGGCGGCGCGGACGTCACCGGGCAGCGGCCCTGGGTCATCGCCCATGACGGAGTTGCGAGGACCTTTCAGATCGTGAAGCCGTTTCGCGGTGTCACCGTGCGCGAGAACGTGGCCATCGGCGCCATGCACGGCAACCGCCGCGACCGCACGGTGCAGGAGGCGCTCGACACCGCGGACCGGCTGCTCGAGCTGGTGGGCATCGCAAGCCGCGCGAACGCCGCGCCGAGCGAGCTGAGCGTCGCCGACGCGCGGCGCCTCGAGCTGGCGAAGGCCCTGGCGAGCCGTCCGCGGCTCCTGCTCGTCGACGAGGTGATGGCCGGCCTTCGCCAGCACGAGATCGAGACGGCGGTGGCTCTGATCCACGAGCTGCGCGATAGCGGCATCACGATCGTCGCCGTCGAGCACGTGATGAAGGCGATCGTCTCGATCAGCGACCGCATGCTCGTGCTGCACCACGGGGCCATCCTCGCCACCGGCACGCCGGGCGAGGTGCTGGCCGACCCGCGCGTGATCGAGGCGTACCTGGGTCACCGTTACGCCAGGCGGAGCACCACCAATTGAGCCTGCTCGAGGTGGGTCGCGTCAGCGCCGGCTACGGGCGCGTCCAGGTTCTGTGGGATGTCGAGCTGGCGATCGAGCCGAACCAGATAGTGGCGCTCGTCGGCGCGAACGGAGCGGGGAAGACCACGCTGCTGCGGGCGATCTCGGGCATGATCCGGCCGCGGTCGGGCAGCATCCGCTTTCGGGATCGGGAGATCGCCGGCGCGGCGATCGAGTCCATCGTCGACCTCGGCATCGCGCACGTGCCCGAAGGGCGCCGGCTCTTCTCTGGCTTGACGGTGAGGGAGAACCTCATCCTCGGCGGCTGGCGGAATGACCAGCGCGACGTCAGCCGCGCGGTCGAGCTGTTTCCCATTCTGGGCGAGCGGCTGCACCAGATCGCGGCGACCCTGTCTGGGGGCGAGCAGCAGATGTGCGCCATCGCGCGTGGCCTGATGGGTGCGCCCGCGCTGCTCCTGATCGACGAGCTTTCGCTCGGGCTGGCGCCCATCATGGTGGACGAGATCGTGGCGCGACTGCCAGACGTTGCCGCGTCCGGCACCGCGGTGCTGCTCGTCGAGCAGGACGTCGACACGGCGCTGTCGGTCTCGAATTTCGGATACGTGCTGGAGACTGGACGCATCACGAAGTCCGGGCCCTCGAAGGAATTGCTTGCTGACGCAAGCATCCGCGAGGCTTACCTTGGCCTCGAGGCGAAATGAAAAATCGGCAAATCTTGCGCATGGTTGGCCGTAGAACTGGGTAAGTAGAAAGCTAATCGCCCGTGCAGGGCGAACCCCGCATCAAGGGCAAGGATCGAGCCCTGGAGGCAGGCACCAATGAGTGTCTTGCTGTGGTTCCTCCTTGTGATTCTGGCTGCCTTCGCGCTGTACGCGATCACGCGCTCGATCGTCACGATCGGCCCGGCGCAGGTCGGCCTGGTCGTCAAGCGCGTGTCGCGGAAGCACAACACGACCGACACGCCGATCGCGTTTGCCGGCGAGGCCGGCTACCAGGCAGAGCTGCTGATGCCTGGCGTCCGCTTCAAGCTGTGGCCGACCTACACGGTCGTCAAGTACCCGTGGGTGCAGGTGCCGGCGGGAGAGATCGGCGTCGTGATCTCGCAGATCGGCCAGCCGCTGCCGACCGGCGCCAAGTCGGCCGCCTACAGGCCGGAGTTCGGCAACTTCACCGACCTGCGCGCGTTCGTCGCGGGCAAGGGGCAGAAAGGCGTGCAGCGCCCGGTGCTGCCGCCCGGCACCCTTGCGCCGATCCACCCGGTCGCGTTCCTGGTCGTGACGGCGACCAAGGCGTACGGTCTGCCGGTCGACGCGCAGCTCACCGCGCGCGGGCCGCTGGATCCGGCCTCGTTCGGCCTGAAGCCCGAGCAGTTCCGCGTGACGGTGATCGCGCCCAACGGAGCGCAGGACGTGGTGGGCATCGTGACCACGCTGGAAGGCGATCCGCTCGCCCCGGCCGACATCGCGTGCCGGATCGGCGGCTTCAGTGACATCGAGACGCTCGAGAAGCAGTCGGGCGTCTCCGACTCGGAGCTGATCGAGTCGCTGCTGGGCAAGAAGAACGAGCTCCACAACAACTACCAGGACTTCCAGGCCTTCCTGGACAGGGGCGGCCGCATCGGGCTGCAGCACGACCCGCTGCTGTATGGCGCATACCTGCTGAACCCGTTCCTCGTCCGCGTCGAGCCGGCGCCGATGCTGGTCGTCAACCAGGGTGAGGTCGCGGTCATCAAGAGCTACGTCGGGCTGCCCACCCTCGACACGTCGGGGCCCGAGTTCAAGTTCGGCTCGATCGTGCAGCCGGGCCACCGAGGCATCTGGCGCGAGGCGCTGCGCACGGGCAAGTACCCGCTCAACCAACGCATCTATGCGGCGGAAAAGGTGCCCACGTTCATCCTCACCCTCAACTGGGCAGAGGCCAACTCCGTCGCCCACAACCTGGACGCGCAGCTGAGCCCCATCGAAGGCAAGAGCCGCGAAGGGTTCATCTTCAAGATCGACCTCCAGGTCCAGATCCACGTGCCCGACACCAAGGCGCCGAAGGTGATCTCGATGGTCGGCTCGATGCAAAACCTCGTCAACGAGGTGCTGCAGGCCGCTGTCGGCAACCACTTCCGGAACACGCTGCAGGCCCTCGAGGCGGTGCGCTTCATCGAGACGCGTGACCAGGTGCAGGCCGCGGCGCTGGAGGCCATCTCTCGCTACCTCGCGGCTTACGAGGTGGAGACGCGTGGGGTGTACATCCAGGACGTCGCATTCCCCGCAGGAGCTCGTCGCGGTGCTCACGCGCCGCGAGATCGCCAACCAGGAAAAGGCCACGTTCGAGCAGCAGAAGGACGCGCAGACGGTGCGCGTAGACCTGGAGAAGGCTCGCGGCACGGCGGACATGCAGGCCGAGCTGGCCAAGGCGCAGGTGTCGGTCGACATCAACCGCGCTCGGGCCAACGCGCGCAAGGCGGAGGCCGACGGCGAGGCCGCGTTCGTCCGCGTGACCGGCGAGGCCGAAGGCTCCCGCCGGCGGGCGATCGGCCTGGGCGACGCGGCGGCCGTGGAGGCGCTTGGGTTGGCCAAGGCCAGGGGCTACGAGGCGCAGGTCGCGAGCCTCGGCTCGACCCCAACCGCGGCCGTGGCGATCGCGAACGCGCTCTCGGAAGGCAAGCTCGACGTCGTGCCCGAGGTGCTGGTGACCGGCGGCGGCGGGGCCCTCGAAGGGCTGGCGGCCACGTTCATGAAGAGCCTCAACGGCCACGACACGACCGAAAAGGAAGCCAGATGAAGCGAAGCCTTAATGCGGATTCGGTAAATTCCACCCGCGAGATGGAGGGACTTCGTTGAGTCGCGTCCTCGGGATAGGTCTGGCCGTCGTGCTGGCCCTGGGCGTCGTGGCGGCGATCGTGATCTCGTTCGCCCAGGGCCACACGCCGGCCTCGACCCCGCTGGTGACGGTCCACGGAGTGATCGGTTCGGAGAAGCTGCCCTTCTTCCAGGATTCGGCGGTGATCGCCGAACTCCACGCCAAGGGCTACGACGTCCAGGTCGACACGGCGGGCTCCCGCCAGATCGCCACCACCGTGGACCTGTCCAAGTACGATTTCGCCTTCCCGGCGGGCGAGCCGGCAGGGATCAAGATCCAGCAGGACCACCATGCCAGGGCGACGTACGTGCCCTTCTTCACGCCGATGGCGATCGCCTCGTTCAAAACCATCGCCGCGCTGCTGAAGACGGCGGGAGTGGTCACGACCGTCAACGGTGTCGACGTATTCGACGTCAAGGCGTTCCTGGCGCTCGTGGCGCAGAACAAGCGGTGGACGGACATCGCGGGCAACACCACCTACCCGGCGGGGAAGAGCATCCTCATCACCTCGACCGACCCCGCGACCTCGAACTCGGCGGCCATGTACCTGTCTATCACGTCGTACGTGGCCAACAGCAACAACGTGGTGCAGGACCAGAGCCAGGCGCAGGCCGTGCTGCCGGCGGTGGCCCCGGTCTTCACGCGCCAGGGCCTGACGCTGTCTTCGACCGAGGCGCCGTTCCAGGACTACCTCTCGATCGGGATCGGGCGCAGCCCGATGGTGATGATCTACGAGGCGCAGTACCTTGCTCGCCAGACGGCGAAAGATGGCTCGATCACACCCGACAAGGAGATGATGTACCCGAGCCCGACGGTGTTCTCCAAGCACACGCTCGTGCCGCTGAACGCGAACGGCGACGCCGTCGGCAAGCTGCTCACCACCGATCCCAAGCTGCAGAGCCTGGCTGTGAAGTATGGGTTCCGAACCAGCGACCCGACCGCCTTCAACAAATACCTCACCGACCGGGGCGTGACGCCTCCGCCCCAGCTCGTCAACGTCATCGACCCGCCGACGTACGACAACCTCGAGGCGCTGATCAAAGGCATTGCCGGCGTCCAGAGCCAGCTCAAAGGAGGCACCACTTCATGACCGACACGACATCCGACAGCACGTCGCTCGCCCTCGTGCCGCCGGCCGCGGTGCCGGCGGTGACCGACGACCAGGCCGCGGCACAGGCGCAGAACATCGACCCGGCCGCGAAAAAGCAGATCGACGCCACCGTGTCGCAGTACGTGAACACACTGCTGACCGTCGACCCGCACTCGCCGGCGTTCGACCAGCAGATCACCGCCGTGCACACGCTGGGCGACGCCGACATCCGCGCGTCCGCGGCCGTCTCGAACACGCTGCTCCAGCGGCCGACGGCCGCGATGTCCTCCGGAGTGTTCGATTCCAAGTCGCAGATCGCCAACAGCCTCGTGAAGCTGCGCCGGACCGTGGAAGACCTCGACCCGACGCAACAGGGCCTTTTCGGCAAGAAGCATCTGTGGGGCACGCTGCCCTTCGGCAACACGCTGCGCGACTACTTCCACAAGTACGAGTCGGGCCAGAAGAACCTGGACGCGATCATCCAGGCTCTGTACTCCGGCCAGGACCAGCTGGAGAAGGACAACGCGGCGCTGGACCAGGAGAAGGCCAACGTGTGGGCGATCAAGGGACGCCTCGAGCAGTACATCTACATGGCCACCGCGCTTGACCAGCAGGTCAGCGCCAAGATCGCGTCCGAGCAGACGTCCGACCCCGACCGTGCCAAGGAGCTGCAGGAGGACGTCCTCTTCTACGTCCGCCAGAAGCGGCAGGACCTGCTGACGCAGCTGGCCGTCAACACCCAGGGCTACCTCGCCATGGACCTGGTGGAAAAGAACAACCGGGAGCTCATCAAAGGCGTCGACCGCGCGACCACCACGACGGTCTCGGCGCTGCGGACGGCGATCATCGTCGCCCAGGCGCTGGCCAACCAGAAGCTGGTGCTGAACCAGATCAACGCGCTGAACACGACGACCAGCAACCTGATCGAGTCGACGTCAGAGATGCTGAAGCAGCAGTCGGCGCAGGTTTACCACCAGGCCGCGGACTCGACGGTGCAGCTCGAGAGCCTGCAGAAGGCGTTCGACAACATCTACGCGTCGATCGACGCCATCGACACCTACAAGGTGCAGGCGCTGGGCAACATGCAGAAGACGGTGGACGCATTGTCGGCCGAGATCGACAAGGCGCAGGGCTACCTGCAGCGCGCGCACGCGGGACCGCCCGCAGGCGAGCAGATGGTCAGCACGCTCACCGTCCCGGCGGCGAAGAGCTAGATGCTGCCAGGGCCGCCAGTTCATCGGATAGTCCGGACTGACCGAACTTCCGGCGAACGAAACCCCCGGATAGTCCGGACCGTCCAGGGGTGGGCGGTCGTTGCACTGCTCGGGATCGTGGCTGCGGCGTGCTCGGGCGGGCAGTCCTCCGTCGACACCTCGCACACGCTCACAGTGCTCGCCGGTTCCGAGCTCAAAGACCTCGTCCCGCTGCTGCCGGACATCCAGAAAAACACCGGCTACCAGCTGTCGCTCAAGTACACGGGTTCGCTTGACGGCGCGCAGGCCATCGTCGACGGCTCCGACCACAGCGACCTGGCCTGGTTTTCCAGCGGCAACTACCTGACGCTGCTCCAGGGCAGCTCGGGGCGCATCATCGCCCAGCAGCCGATC
>Ga0070698_100001341_pt1 | contig 27352 bp, 25 predicted proteins | sample KBSK1502metaG_FD_65477 | JGI IMG/M metagenome (GOLD analysis project Ga0070698, IMG submission 65477) | Corn, switchgrass and miscanthus rhizosphere microbial communities from Kellogg Biological Station, Michigan, USA - KBS K1-50-2 metaG | ecosystem: Host-associated > Plants > Roots >...
ATCTCCAGCGTGAGGCGCTGGCAGCGCAGGGATTCGGTCAGCGTGACGCGCTCGTCGCCCAGCCTCGCTCTGTGCTCGCGCGGGTCGTCGTCGGAGGGCTTGCCGTCCGCGGTGAACATGTCGGCTCGCCGGCTCGTGGCCATGGCCGCCATCATCGGCGACGCGCACGGCGGTCGGCAACGGATTAATTCAGTCTCTGAGCGGCCGCAGCACGCTGAACCAGCGGTCATGGGCGGACCATGTTTCGGCCGCGGCCAGCCCGGCCTCGACGGCTATCTCGGCGATCTGGTCCGCGCCCACGTATGCCCAGGGGAACCAGGCGCTGGTCTGGCTACCGTGCCGGAGCCTGACCTGCTCGCTGCGCTGCGCGCTCCCCGGCGGCTGGACCTCGACCAGTGCCTGCCCGAGCGGCGTGAGCAGCTCGCGCACCCGGCGCAGCAAGGCGATCGGGTCGCCGCCGATCCCGATGTTCCCGTCGGCCAGCAGCACGGTCATCCACCGGCCGGTCCCCGGCACGTGGCCGAAGACGTCGCGCAGCAGGGTCAGCGCGCCCGCCGCGCGGGAGATGCTCACCGCGTAGGGCGTGACGTCGATGCCGAGCGCGGGGATGCCGCGCTCCGCCAGCGCGACCGTCAGGCGTCCGGGTCCTGACCCGACGTCAAGCGTCGGGCCGTTGCAGCGATCCACGATGGAGACGTCGCCCGGCCGCACATGCAGCCAGTGGTCCACCTGGAGCGGCGACGTGGTGCCGTCGGCATGCTCTACCTCCGGCCGTGCGCGCCCGGCGAGGGCAGTTTCGTAAAGTTCGCCGATCACGCGGGTCTCCTCCCCAGGCAGGCAGCCGGACGCAGATCAGTGTTCACCCGGCGGACACCCGCTGATGCCCGGATTGGAGCGGACCTCACTGAATCGTCATGGACCTTACGGAGTGATGACGAATTCGTTCCGTTTCCTGGTCGCGCCGTTGCGTATCGACCTACCTTGTAACCGTGACCAACCCTGGATTTGTCGTGCCGTCACGCGGCTGGGAGCGCCATGGCTAACAACCCGGACCCGCCGGGCCGGATCGTTGTCGTCGACGACGACCCCACTGTCGCGGACGTCGTCGGCCGTTACCTGGTCCGCGACGGGCACACCGTGGAATGCGTGCACGATGGCTATGAGGCGCTGCGGCGCATCGCGGATCAGCCCCCGGACCTGGTGGTGCTCGACCTGATGCTGCCGGGGATCGACGGTCTTGAGGTCTGCAAGCGGCTGCGCGAGCGGTGGCCGATCCCGGTGGTCATGCTGACCGCGCTCGGCGACGAGACCGACCGCCTGGCCGGCTTCGAGATCGGCGCCGATGACTATGTGACCAAGCCGTTCAGCCCGCGCGAGCTGGCGATGCGGGTGCGGTCGGTGCTGCGCCGCGCCCGTGGCAGCGGCCTGCCGGACAAGCCGGACCAGGGAGTCATCACCGACCGCGAGCTGACCGTCAACCTGGCGGCGCACGAGGTGCGGGCGGCTGGCAGGCTCATTCAGCTCACGTCGCGCGAATACGATCTGCTGGTCTTCCTGATGCGTAACCCGAGGAAGGCGTTCACCAGGGAGCAGCTGCTCAACGAGGTGTGGAGCTGGACGTTCGGTGACACGTCCACGGTCACCGTGCACGTACGGCGGCTGCGCGAGAAGCTCGAGGCCGACCCGACGCTGCCCAAGCGCATCGTCACCGTGTGGGGCGTCGGATACCGGTACGAGCCGGACTCGGCATGACAGCGCCGCTCGCGGACGTCATGTCGGGGGTCGCGTCCACCGACCTGCTCCACGTGACCGAGGGGGCAGTCGGCGCCGCCGTCATTAGCACCATCATCGGGCTGATCGTCCTGCGGCTGCTCGCCCAGCGCTCCGTCGGCGTCCAGATCGCGATGGTCTCGCTGGTGACCGTCGTCGCCTTGCTGATCTCGATCGGGGATATCGCCTTCCTGATGCTCTCTGTCGGCGACCGCAAGGTAATGCTCGAGCTGATGGGCATCGCGGGCCTGGCAGGCCTCGCGGTCGCGCTGGTCATCGGCCGCAGGCTCACCAAGGCGAGCAGGAAGCTGCTCGGCGCGGTACGCGAAGTGGGCGACAGCGGCATCTACACGCCGCCGGCCGTCCAGCTGCCCGCCGAACTGGCCGGGCTGTCCAAGGGGCTGGCCGAGGCCCACGACAAGCTCGGCCAGGCGCGAGCCCGTGAGCAGGCCCTCGATGCCAGCCGTCGCGAGCTCGTCGCCTGGGTCAGCCACGACCTGCGCACTCCGCTGGCCGGGCTGCGAGCGATGGCCGAGGCGCTCGAAGACCAGGTGGTGATCGACCCGCGCGAGGTGGGCCACTATCACTCCCAGATCCGTCGTGAGACCGACCGGCTGTCCGCGATGATCGACGATCTCTTCGAGCTGTCCAAGATCCACGCGGGCACGCTGCGGCTGTCACCGCGGCTGGTCGCTCTCGAGGACCTCGTCGCCGAGGTGGTCGCGAGCGCCGATCCGGTGGCCAGGGCGAAGGGAATCCGGCTCACCGGCTCCGCCGTCCGCGGCATGCCTGTCCTCATCGACACCGCTGAGATGGGGCGCGCCGTCAGGAACCTGGTGACCAACGCGATCCGGCACACTCCTCTCGACGGGACGATCGAGGTGCTCGGCGAGATTCAGGCCGGGATGGCGTGCGTGAGCGTCGCCGACGAATGCGGCGGCATTCCGCCCGAGGACCTGCCGCGGGTGTTCGACATCGCGTTCCGCGGCGAGAGCGCGCGCACCCCGGACCCGACCGGCGGCGCGGGGCTCGGGCTGTCGATCGCGCGCGGCATCGTCGAGGCCCACTCAGGCCAGATCAGCGTCCGCAACACCGGCCCCGGCTGCCAGTTCCGCATCAAGCTGCCGCTCGCCCGCCCGGCTGCCCCGGCCGTTTCTCGCCCGGCGCCGACAGCCCGCAAGGTCCACGCCGCGCCCTGAGTGAGTAAACCCCGAGGGCTACAGTCATGGCTGGCAAGAGCTGCTCGGCTTTCACGCCCAGGCAGCGGAGGAGGGCTGATGTTCGTCCATCTCGCTATCCATTACCCCAGGCCCGAGTTCGTCGACGATGTGCTCGCCTCCATGCACCGCGTCGACAAGGCCGCCGAGGGAACCCCGGGCCTCATGCAGATGGGCGCCTGGCGCGACGAGAACAGCAACCGCCTCGTCGGCCTCGCCATGTGGGAGTCACTGGAAGCCTTCCAGGCGTCCGCGGAGCGGATTTTCCAGCTAGTCGCGGACGACCCGTGGGACCAGTGGTGCGAGCGCCCCATCGACGTCTTCCACCTCACCAGGCCCTAGCGGCCATCAGAGCCCACCCGCATCGCGGCCGCGCCGGGCCCGCGGGCACATAGGGCGAGAAAGTTACCGCCGAACTAGGGCAAAATAGGACATTAGATGGCAGGATCTCGCCCTAAGTGAGAAACGCCGGGCCATCATGACGGCGGATGGGGCTGTCCGGGGCGCCGCGAGATGCCTTCGGGGTCCCGACCGCCGGCGAACCTGTCGATTGCGCGATCGACACCAAAGCCCGGACCGACCGCGCTGGCCATCTTCCTATCACTTCTGACCACTTTCGTGTCCAGTTCGTCCCATTTATCCCGACGTAAGTGATAGAGAGATGATCCGGGCGGCCAGGAGCGGCGTTGCGGGCGACCGATTGATGGATTTGTCGCTTTCCCGCACCGCACCACAGCTGCCGCAATCCAGGAGCAGGCAAGGACTGCCTGTCATGGGATTGGACAGTTCACTCGTTCAGGACTACGACAATCATGTGGCGGCCGACGCATTGCTGACGTCGCGGCCGACGAGGAAGCCCTTCCGGTCGTGTCCTGGGCGGCACGGAATCCGGCAGCGCCTCAGCGGTCTGGTGCGCTGACCGGCAGCAAACTACGCTCAGCACGTGGCCGGACACTCGCCACTATTCACGAGCCGGAGACTAATCTGGCTGGCTGGCTTCGCCCTGATCGCAGCCGGCATCGTCTGCCTCTACCTCTCCGACGCGGTCGCGCACCCCGGATCATGGTGGCAGGGCACGCTAGACGCATTCGGAGTCGGACTCGTCGTCGGCGGCGTGGTGGACGTGCTGGCGATCTCGGGACTCAACCAGGCCCTCTCCCGCCAACAGAGCCAGCGAGACGCCAACCGGGAAGCAGAGACGCTCCTAGGGCCCCAGGCCTTCGATCGGGAGACAGCGGACGTAGCCATAGATCTCATACGCCGCAGCGGAACCCTTCTAGACCCGTACCTGCGTACAAGGCTGGATCGCCGCATCCGCAGGTACGCGGAAATGGAAGCCCGGATGCGAAGACCGGTCGCTGAGCAACCACAGCAACCACAGCAGCCCCAGAACGGGCGCTCCGGTGGTCACGCACCCCTCGCAAGAGCATGGCGCGCCCTTACGTCCCCCGGAAGAGACAACAGGAAAACCACCGGATAGCGGCACGCGGCGGGCAGAGCGCCCGATCAACGTCTTCCACCTCACCCAGCCCTAGCCGCGTTAGCGCGTCGCGGCCGCGGGGGCGCGGAGCGGGGCGTGCGCGAACTCGGCGACGCCTTCGGCGAAGCCGGTCTGGGCGCGGAAGCCCAGTTCGCGGGCCGCGGCTTCCGGCGAGGCCACCACGTGGCGGACGTCGCCGAGGCGGTACTCGCCGGTGATCTTGGGCTCCACCGCGCCGCCGCCGAACGAGACCGCGAGTTCCGCGGCCATCTCGCCGACCGTGTGCGGGGTTCCGCTGGCCACGTTGTAGGCGCGCACGGCGCCCGGTGTGAGCGCGGCGGTTGCGACCAAGGCGAGCACGTTGCACTCCGCCACGTCGCGGACGTGCACGAAGTCGCGGCGCTGCCCGCCGTCCTCGAACACCCGCGGCGGGACGCCCTTCTCCAGGCAGGAGCGGAAGATCGCGGCTACCCCCGAGTACGGGGTGTCGCGGGGCATCCGGGAGCCGTACACGTTGTGGTACCGGAGCGCCACGGCCGTGCCGCCGGTCAGCCTGGCCCAGTTCGCCGCCAGGTACTCCTGGGCCACCTTGCTCGTCGCGTAGGCGTTGCGCGGGTCGAGCACCGCGTCCTCGGCCACCGTGGCCCAAGACAGCGCAGAGTCGCAGTCGGGACAGCGCGGCTCGAACGAGCCCGCGTTCAGGTCAGCGGTGGCCCGGGGAAGCGGCCGCACGCTGCCGTGCAGCGGGCATTCGTACGCGCCCTCCCCGTACACCACCATCGACGAGGACAGCACCAGCCGCGACACGTCCCGGCGTCCCATCGCGTCGAGCAGCACGGCGGTGCCGGTCACGTTGACGTCCGCGTACAGCGGAAGGTCGGCGAGCGAGACACCGAGTCCGACCATGGCCGCCAGGTGGCATACCGCGTCGACGCCGTCGAGCGCGTCGTCCACGGCGCCGGGGTCGCGGACGTCCGCCACGCGGAGCTCGAGATCGTCAGGGATATAGGACGGCTTTCCGTCATGCACAGCCGGGCTGAGCGAGTCAAGGCCGCGGACCTCGTATCCGGCCGCCGCCATGGCCTCCATCACATGGGATCCGATGAACCCCGCCGCCCCGGTCACTAGTACTCGCATAGCTGTGAGCCAAGCATGCGGCCAGGGTGCGAACGACCGTTCGTGGTCAGCCGTCACAGATCCGTAAGGCCCGTTTCCAGCCCAAACGAGGCCGCCGCCGCTAGCGTCGGCGCCATGGAAACCGCTACGCAACCCATTGACGTGGTGCTGCCGTGCCTCAATGAAGCAGGCGCCCTGCCGTGGCTGCTCACCAGGATGCCCGCCGGATACCGGCCGATCGTGGCCGACAACGGCTCCACCGATGGTTCGGCGCGGATCGCGGCCGATCACGGTGCCACGGTGGTGGACGTCCCGCAGCGCGGTTTCGGCGCCGCGTGCCACGCCGGGCTGCTGGCCGCCACGAGCGACCTCGTATGCATCATGGACGCGGACGGGTCGTTCGACCCGCAAGATCTGGAGATCGTCAGCAGCCCGGTCAGGAGCGGGACAGTCGACCTGATGCTCGGGCGACGGGCGCCGCAAGCGCTGAGCGCGTGGCCCGCGCACGCGCGGCTCGGCAACATAGTGCTGTCCGCCGAGCTCCGGCGCCGTGCCGGGGTCCGGCTGCACGACCTCGGCCCGATGCGCGCCGCCCGCCGCCAGGATCTGCTGGCGCTCGACCTGACCGACCGGCGGTTCGGCTACCCGCTTGAGATGGTGATGCGCGCCGCGGCGGCCGGCTGGCGGATCGGTGAGGCGCCGGTGCCGTACTACCCGCGCACCGGGAAGTCCAAGGTGACCGGCACGGTCGGCGGGACCGTCAAGGCCGTGCGCGACATGCGGCGAGTGCTGGCCGCGTACGCCGCATGAGCTGGTTCGACGCCGCGATTCCGCGCGGCACGCAACCGAACGCGGTCGCGGCCCAGCTGATCGTCATCGCGAAGGAGCCCCGTCCCGGCCGGGTCAAGACCAGGCTGACACCGCCGTTCACCCCCCAGGACGCGGCGTCGCTCGCGGAGGGGGCGCTCGCCGACACCCTGGCAGCGGCCGCGGCCGCGCGGCTGACCCGGCACGTACTCGCGCTCGACGGCGCGCCGGGGGACTGGCTGCCGGCCGGGTTCGACGTGATCGGGCAGCGCGGCGGCGGGCTCGACGAGCGGCTGGCGGCCGCGTTCGCGGACACCCACGCCAGGCTGCCGCTGCCCATGGTGCTGATCGGGATGGACACCCCGCAGGTTACCCCTGGCCTGCTCACGGACGCCGCGCAGGCGCTGGCCTGCGGGGAGGCTGACGCGGTGTTCGGCCCGGCGGCCGACGGCGGGTTCTGGCTCCTCGGCCTGCGCAAGCCGGACCGGTCGCTGCTGACCGGGGTGCCGATGTCCCGCCCGGATACCGGTCGGCATCAGCTCGACAGGCTGACGTCGGCCGGCCTGCGGGTCGCCATGATGCCCGAGCTGACCGACGTGGACACCGTCAGGGAAGCCGAGCTGGTCGCCGCCGCGATCCCGGGTTCCCGCTTCGCCGCGGCGTTCGACCTTGCGATGGCCGGACTAGCGCCTGCCGGGGTCCGGCCGGCCCGCGTCAGGCGGCTTCAGGCCACCGGTCCCTGGACGGTCACTAGCGTGCCGTAGGTCAGGTACGGCCAGATGTACTGCGCGGTGTTCGGCGGCAGCTCCACGCAGCCGAGGCTCTGGTACCAGCCGTAGCTGTAGCGGTAGAAGCCGTGCACCGCGTCGCCGCCGTTGAAGTAGGCGATCCAGCTCACGGGGTCGGCGTACTTCGACCCGTCCGGGTTCGTGCCCTTCATGATCTGGAACTGCAGGCGCTCGTAGACGGGGTACGTCCCGTCGGCGGTCGGGGACGCCGGGATCCCGGTGTTGGCGGGTGTGTTCAGGATCCGCCTGCCGTTGTGCCAGACCTGCAGGGACTCGTGGGAGGAACCCTGCGTGGTGAGCGCGTAGGAGTAGCCGTTGGGGTTGCGCTGGTCGTGCGCCGCCGCCTTGAGCAGGTAGGACCAGAACTGCGGGCCGGCCACCCCGTCCATCGTGAGCCCCTGGTCGGCCTGGAACGCCCTGATCGCGCCCTGGTCGAGCATGTTGTCGGAACCCGTCCGCCACTGGCCGGTCAGCTGGCCCGGATACCCCGGCTGGAAGCTGAACGTGCCGGACGGCGGCGCGTAGGCGGCCGACACCTGCGCGTTCAGGTCCCCGGCGGGCACCGTCGGCGACGCGGTGCTTCCGTCCGGCGCCCAGTCGAGCGGCAGGTAGCCGAGCTGCGCCAGCACCTGCTGCAGCCGGAGCGTGGAGAACGAGCCGGTGGTGAAGCTGACGCTCTGCGACGTCTGCAGCGTCCCGGCCGAGGCGGCCGCTCCCTGCACGCCGCCGTTGCCACCGGGGATGCGCACGGTGACGTTCGTCCCCGGCAGGAAGCCGTAGGAGGGGGTGAACGTCGCCGTGTCGCCGGCCACCTGCCAGCTCCCGGAGATCTTCGGGGAGAGCGCGGGGAGCGGGGAGTTCGGCGCGAGCGCGGACGAGAACGTCACCTTGACCGGTGCGCCGCCATTGACGCCGTGCGTGCCGCCGGCCGGGGTCACGGAGACGACCCGGAGCGGCGCGGCGGGCGGCGCCACGGCCTTGCGCGGCTCGTTCGACGTCTGGCTCAGCTGCTTGCCGTCGCTGGCGTTGGCCAGCGAGCCGTGACTGACCCGCGGAGAAGAAACAGCGGCGAACGTCCCGCCGGCGATCAGGACCAGCACGGCCGCGCCCGCGGTCGCTGCTATTCCCCGGTGCCGGAACAGCGCCACGCTGCCCTGGCCCACGCTCCCCAAGAACGACACGGTTACGGTCTCCTCGACAGTTCTTCAGGCCAATGGTCAGGCGGCACGCGCGACGCGCTCACGGGACGTAGATCGCATCGCTGTTTAGTTCGTTGGTGCCCGATCAGAGTCTAGGCGCAACAACTATCAAATCGGGAAACTTCCATCACGGCTCACCAAACTAGAAGACGCCGGTAGAGGCGAAAAAGTTGCCACGTTCCGCCGCAATCTTCCCGGGCGCGGGCCGATCCCGGGCCAGCGCCGAGCCGCCCCTGGACGACGGGAAAAAGTGTTCAGTGAACGCGTAACACCCTCGCAACAAGTGAGTCACGGTCCGCTGCCGGTCGAGGACAGATCGTGAGAATTTCTTACGGCGCCGCCACCAGGAGGGGCAGGCCAAGTCTATAACGGCCGTATATCAAAGAACCTTAACGCACCTATCAGGCACGTTATAAGTTGGCAATAATTTTCTCAGAAATAAGTGAGAAAGAGCCCGGAGAAAAACTTCCACATTCCACAGTTAGCGCTGGTCTAGCTGGTCTAACGTAATCCGTCGGGAGCGTGACAGCGGACACGGAGGTGGATTGAATGCTCACCGGCCATCGACCCGTAATGCGCCGGCGCACACGACGTAGTCGCGCTGCGCGCATTGCGGTTCCCATCGCCATACCAGTGGCGTTGGCCCTTACTCTAGGGATCGTTATCGCGGTCTCGAGCCACTCAGGTTCTACGAACGTCAACCAGTCGGCATTCCGGAACAGGTTCGGCGGGTTCACCCAGGGCGACCTGGCGTTTGGCCCCAACGCGCAGGACGCCGCGGGCAACCCGTTCAGCTTTAACCAGACCGCGGCGCAGGCGCTCAACACGATGGACTGCACGCTCACCGTGCCGGCCAACCCGCTGACCGCCCAGGGCCTGGCGACGCCGTGGCAGCTCGGCGACGGGTGCTCGTGGGCTAACGGGGGCACCGAGGGCGCCTTCGTCGAAGCGACGATCCTGGCGCCGAACGGTCAGATCCAGGTGTACGACCCGCTGGTGGTGACCCAGGGCACCACGCCCGCCGTGGCGCCGACGGCGCCCACGATCGCCGCGGGCTCGCAGGTGATCATCAGCGCGGGCTTCAACGGCAACGCGCTCGCCCTCACGGGCGCCGGAGCGGTGCAGGGCAGGTGCATCGACGCGCTTGGCAACTCGATCATCAACCAGACGCCGCAGTGCAACGCGGCCGCCTTCTACCAGCTGGCCAATCAGGAGATCGCGAATGGCACGCTAACCGTCCCGCCGACCGGCACCGGCAAAGACGGCCAGCCCTGCGAGACCACAACGAGCTTCCCGCTGATCGACCAGGACCAGAGCGACAACGTGGACGCGTCGTACCTGTTGAACCCGAACACCGGACAGACCGCGCAGAACACCGCTGCCAACGCTGCGAGTATGGCGGGCGCCACGAACCAGAACAACGGCAGCGACGACGGGCTGCTGGACGCGTTCGTGAACCCGGCGCTGGGCTGCACGCCGTTTACCGCGCCGAACACCACGGCCGCGGCCGGCACGTCGTCCTCGCAGGCGCTGAACGCGCTGAGCGCCCGGCAGAACCAGCCGGCCACGCCCGCGCTGCTGCCGGTCAACGACCCGCAGCTGCTTGTCGGCGGCAACTTCAGCGTCGCGAAGACGAACGTCTACCGCGCCGAGACCGACCAGCCGCTGCTGCCGGCCAACACCAGCACCGCGCAGAACGCGGCGACTTACTGCCAGAACATAGTCAACCTCCAGACGCCCGTGCTGAAGCTGGACGCGCCCATGGAGCAAGGCTCGTCACCGGTCCCTGCGCTGGGCAACACTCTGGCCAACTTCCTGGCGGCCAGGGAGAACGCGTCGTTCACGAACCTGAACTGCCAGAACTTCGGGCTCACGAACCCCGTCACGCTGACGCTTGACGGTGCCGGCGTGGCGATCGGCGCGACCTACAACACCGCCACGCAGACCGCGAACGCCAACGGCGGCCCCGCGGCGAGCGCGTCCCCGTCGGCCGCGGCGAGCACCTGCCCGTCTGCTTCCGCCGCGGCGAGCGCGTCCCCGTCGGCTTCGGCTGCGGCGAGCGCGTCCCCGTCGGCTTCGGCTGCGGCGAGCGCGTCCCCGTCGGCTTCGGCTGCGGCGAGCGCGTCCCCGTCGGCCTGTGCCCCGGCGGCGAGCCCGTCCCCGACGGCCAGCACCGGAACCCACCGGCATATGAACCCGCGGTTCTTCATGCCGGGCAGCCGCTTCCACATGTAACAGCACGCGCAAGTCCCGCAAGGCAAGCGCCGGGGCCGGGCCGCATGTCAGCGGCCCGGCCCCGCTGCTGTCCTGGGTATCGTGGTAGCGAAGCCTCGATCGGCACTCAGGAGGTCAGCGTGAGCTCGGTGTTCGTAGTGGATGCCTGCCGCACTCCCATCGGCAAGGTGAAGGGGTCGCTGGCCGAGGTCCGCCCCGACCACCTGGCGGCCGGCGTCCTGAAGGCCCTGCTCGACCGCAACCCCGCCGTCGACCCGGCCACCGTCGACGACGTCTACTGGGGCGCGGCGAACCAGGCCGGCGAGGACAACAGGAACGTCGCGCGGATGGCCGTGCTGCTCGCCGGGCTGCCGGTGGAGGTCCCCGGCGCCACGGTGAACCGGCTGTGCGGTTCAGGGATGGAGGCGGTGGCCGACGCCGCGCGGGCGATCGCGGCAGGCGACGCCGACATCTGCGTGGCGGGCGGCACCGAGTCGATGACCCGCGCGCCGTTCGTGATCGCGCGCTCCGCCGACCCGTACCCGAGGTCCCTTGACCTCGCCGACACAAGGCTCGGCTGGCGCCTTGTCAGCCCGAAGATGCAGGAGATGTACCCGCCGATCACCCTCGGCGAGACCGCGGAGAACGTGGCGGGCAAGTACGGCATCACCCGCGAGCGGCAAGACGAGTGGGCGCTGCGCAGCCATCACCGCGCCGCCGCCGCCCGCGACGCGGGCCGGTTCGGCAGCGAGGTCGTCCCGGTCACCACCAGCAAGGGCGAGGTCACCTCTGACGAGGGCATCAAGGCGGACATCACGCTCGAGGAACTCGCCGCCAAGAAGCCCGCGTTCCGCAAAGGCGGCACGGTGACCGGCGGGAACTCCTCCCCGCTGAACGACGGCGGCGCCGCCCTCCTGCTCATGTCCGAGGAGGCCGTCGACCGGGCCGGGTTCACCCCGCTCGCCCGCTACGCCGGCGCATCCGCGGCGGGCGTGCACCCCGATTACATGGGCATCGGGCCGGTGCCCGCGATGAACCGCGCGCTGGCCCGGGTCGGCTGGCGGGTCGAGGACCTGGAGCTCATCGAGCTCAACGAGGCGTTCGCCGCCCAGTCGGTCGCCTGCGTCGACGAGCTCAAGCTCGACCCGGAGAAGGTCAACGTGAACGGCGGCGCGATCGCGATCGGGCATCCGCTCGGCTGCTCCGGCGCCCGGATCGTTACCACGCTGCTGCACGAGATGCGCCGCCGCGAGGCGGTGCGGGGCGCCGCCGCCATGTGCATCGGCGTCGGCCAGGGCATCGCAACCCTCTGGGAAGCCCCGTAACGGTCATTTTGACAAGTTTCGCTATCCGGTAGATAACCGTTGCATAACGGCGTTAGTCTGACTGCTCAGACACCGGCCGGGCGGAGGTGGCAGCGTGACGCTGATCGAGGGAGGCTTCGGCAACCGGGCGAGCGACGCCAGACGCCGCACCCGGCGCCGTAGGACAGCCCGCGCCGCCGCGCCGCTGCTCATCCCGATCGCGCTGGCGCTCACCCTCGGGGTCATCCTGGCCGTCTCTTCCGGTACGCCGACCGCGCACGTCAATCAGCAGACGACGTCCGGCACCGTTACGAGCACGCCGCGTCCGTAGAGCCGCCCGCTTACGTTCAGGATAGGGATTTTTATTTTCCCGAACGGGCCCGTGGTGACTCCCTTAGCCGGCGAAGTAATTCCCCGCGGTGGAGGTGCCTGCCGGAGCCGTGGCCGTGTCCGCGGGAAGCGACGACGGGCTGACGAACTTGCTGCCTGACGGGCCCGCCTCGACCGCCATGTGCGTGGCGCTGCCCTGCAGGAACTGGCTCCAGCCGAGGAACCACTGGGTCCAGCCGTCGTCCCAGTTGCCGCCCTTCGGGCTGCTGGTGATCGTGATCGGGTCGCCGGGGATCGCCATGTTGTAGTAGATCTGGGCGTCCTCCGGCGGCAGGTTCACGCAGCCGTGGCTCACGTTCGTGGTGCCCTGGTCGACGACCGACCAGGGGGCCGAATGGTAGTAGTCGCCGCTGTAGGTGAACCGCACCGCCCAGTTGACCAGCTCGTTGTAGTAACCAGGAGTGCCCTTCGTGCCGCCGATCATCCGCACGGGGTTGGCCTTTTCCACGGTCAGGTACGTGCCGTCAGGGGTCGGCATCGTGGCCCGGCCGGTGCTGATCGGCCAGTCGTACCGGACCTGGCCGCCGACGTAGATCAGCGTGTGGTGATCCGCGGTGCTGGCCACCGCGATCACCGACTGCCCGATGCTGAACGACTGGGTCAGGCTGTGCACGCCGTACACGCCAGGAGCGCCCTCGACGCCGTTGAGGTGGCCGGTGAAGCTGACCGTCGTGTAAGCCGGCCAATAGTCGCGCGGCCGGAAGTACAGTTCCTGGCTGCCGTCCCAGTACCACGCGCCGATGACGGGCTTGGACGTAGTGACCTGCAGCGACCGCTCGACGGCGGCCTTGTTGGTGATCGGATGGTCGAACGACAGCATGATCGGCATGCCCACGCCGTAGGTGGCACCCTGACCCTCGTAGATCGAGGCGTGGAAGGCGGTCGACGGGGTCAGCGTGGTGAACGTGCTGGTGGAGGTGACCGGGTGACCCTGCGCATCGGTGCCGGTGGCGGTCACCGTGTAGGACTGGCCGGTGTCCAGCGTCCACGTGCTGTGCCAGTTGCCGCCGTCGCCCAGCGAGCCGGTCACCGCGTCGCCGCTGGTGTGCACGCTGACGTTGCCGAGCTTGCCGCCGTTCTGCGCGCTGACCGTGATGCCGTCCGCCGGGTTCGCGTCCTTGGTCCCGGGGGCCGGGGTGATCGCGAGGTATTTCGCGGCCGCCTGCGCCGACTTGCCGGCGACCGAGGTGGCGTTGAGCTGGACCGCTGCGGGGGTGCTGCTCTGGCAGGCCGCGGCGAGCAGGCAGACGGCCGCGGCGAGCGCCGCTGCTGGGAGGCGCCGTCTCACGCTGGGTCCATCCTCTCTCGAGGTGACTCCTGGGGGATGGTCAGTTTACCGGCGTTGTCCTGCGCCGGCGGGCCTGTTGCCGAATCGCGGCGTACGCGAGGGCGCCGACAGTGAGCACGACGATCACGTACTCCGGCCACGGGCCCACCCGGTCGGCCAGCGTCGTGTAGCTGAGCAGCGGCACCCGCGCCTCGAGCTCCGCCTGCTGCCAGGTGCCGCTGCTGGTGATCAGCTGCCCGTCGGGCGCGACGATCGCGCTGTAGCCGGTGGTGGACGCGACGACCACGGCGCGGTCGTGCTCGACGGCGCGGATCCGCGCCATGGCGAGCTGCTGGCCGGTCTCCCCGGTCTGCCCGTCGCGTTCGAACGTGGCGTCGTTGGTCTGCATGGTGAGCAGGTTCGCGCCGTCCTGGACGTCGGACCGCACAAGGTTGTCAAAGCCGATTTCGTAGCAGATAACGTCGCCGAGCCGGATCTGGCCGAGGTGGAACACGTAGTTGGAGCGGCCGGGTGTGTAGTCCACCGGCTGCAGCTGGGTCAGCGACGTGATCTTGCTGATGATGCTGCGGAACGGGATGTACTCGCCGAACGGGACCAGTTGGCGCTTGACGTAATAGCGCGGCTCAGGCCCGGTACCGGGCAGCCAGAGCAGTCCGGCGTTGCGCTGGGGATTCTGCAGGTTCGCGCCGACCAGGATCGGCGTGCCGATGGCCTGCGCCGCACTGGCGATCTGCGCGTAGACCGGCGGGTAGACGGTGGGGTCGATCTGGGTGGAGTTCTCCGGCCAGACCACCAGGTCGGGTTTCGGCAGCTTGCCGGCGCTGACCTCCTGCGCCAGCTTGTCCGTGGCGGCCACGTGGTTCTGCGTGACCGCCTGGTAATCGCTGAGCTGATCGGCCAGGCTTGCCCGCGCCCGCGGGACGTTGCCCTGGATGGCGGCGACCACGGCGGTCTCGGCCCCGGCCGGCACCGGGTCGAGGGGGAGCGCGGCGGGCAGGACGGCGAGGCCCGCCGTGCCGGCGAGCGCCAGTGCTGCCAGCACGGCCCGCCGTCGCGGCGCGGCGCTCGTCGCGGACCCAGGCCACAGGGTGAGGACCGCCCAGGCGAGCGTGGCGCCGAAGAGCGCCACGGCGAACGTCAGCACCGGGGTGCCGCCGATCGCCGCCCAGCCCCTAGTGGGCGCGGTGGCCTGGCTCATCGCGAGCCTGCCCCACGGGAAGCCGCGCCACGGCCAGCGGTCCCTGAGCGCCTCGAGCGCAACCCACCAGCCCGCGACTGCGACCGGCCAGCCCGGCAAGTTCAGCAGCACGCGCTGGGCGATCGCCAGCACCGCGAGGATGACCGCCGAGGCGGCGGCGAGCGCGACCCAGGCGAACCAGGCGACGTTGAGCACCCACGCCAGCAACGGGAAGAAGAAGGCGATGCCGAAGACCAGCCCGACGGCGAACGAGGCGCGCAGCGACCGGCCGGACAGCGCGATCGCGAGCAGCGCGGGCCCGGCCGCGGCGAGCGGCCAGATACCCGCGGGCGGGAACGCCGCGGCGAGCGCCAGGCCTCCGGCCAGCCCGGTCGCGAGCGCCCAGCGCAACCGCAGCGGCGGGCTCGCCTGCCGCGCGGATGCCGGCGCGGTGCCTGCGCCGGCGTCGGCCTGAGCTGGGATCACCTCCGCAGGGTAACCGGGATGGCGAGGCTGTGCGAAGTCGTCAGCTGTGCGCCTGCCTCGGCCGCTGAGCCCGGAATATTCGGTGCGGCCGGCGCCTTTGGCCTTGTCGGAAAGTTCCCGGCGGACGGCAGGTGGCGGTTGAGCAGGCGTGGCGCGCTCTTGTTCGCGGCGATGGGCGTCATCTGGGGCATCCCGTACCTGCTTATCAAGGTCGCGGACAGCGGGGTGTCCGTGCCCGTGCTCGTCTGGACGAGGGTCACCGTCGGGGCACTCATCCTGGTGCCGGTGGCCTTGGCACAGGGCGCCTGGCGGCCCGAGGGGCGCGCGCTGCTGCGCCGTTACTGGCGGTGGGTCCTGGCCTACGCGGTCATAGAGATCATCGCGCCGTGGGCGCTGCTGTCCACCGCGGAACACCGGCTGTCCAGCTCAACGAGCGGCCTGCTGATCGCCTCCGTGCCCGCCATCGGGGCGCTGCTCGCCTGGTTCTTCGGCGGCGAGCGGCTGAGCAGGGTCCGGGCCGCCGGGCTCGCGCTCGGGTTCGCTGGCGTGGCGCTGCTCGCCGCCCCCAACGCCGGGCGCGGCGAATTGCTGGCCGACGCCGAGGTGCTGCTTACCGCGGTCTGTTACGCCGCAGGACCGATGATCGCCAACCGCAAGCTGGTTGGCGTGCCGAGCATCGCGGCCAACGCGACCTGCCTGGTCATCGCCGCCGTCGCTTACACGCCCGCGGCGGTGCTCACCTGGCCGCACGCGGTTCCCTCCGCGCGAGTGCTCGCCGCGCTGGCGGTGCTCGGCGCGGTGTGCACGGCGGCCGGGCTGGTCGGCTATTTCATGCTCATCGCGGAGATCGGCGCGGCCCGCGCCACCGTCGTCACGTACCTCAACCCCGCGGTCGCCGTCGCGCTCGGCGCCGGGGTCCTCGGCGAGCAGCTCACGCCGGCCATCGGCGTGGCGTTCGTGCTTATCCTTGCCGGATCGGTGCTGGCCACCCGCGGCCCGGCGCGAATCGGCGCCCCTGCTGACGAGCGGAGTCGAACACAGCCCACCGCCCCGGCCCCCGAGACTTAGCCAGGTACAGGGCGGCGTCAGCATCGGCGACCATGGTCGCCGCCGCGGGCGTTCCGGCGGCGCACTCGACGACGCCGGCGCACGCCGAGATGCCGATCCAGCCGATGGGCAGCGGGATGGGCCTGCGCAGCTCGGCGAGGATGGCGGCGGCGAGTGCGATCATGCCCCGTTCGCCCGGCGAGGGGTCGGCGAGCACGATGAACTCGTCACCGCCAATGCGCGCGGCGAGCGCGTCGGCGTCGCGCGCCACGGTGGCGATCCGGTCGGCCACGGTCACGAGCAGCTCGTCGCCGCCGTCATGCCCGTACCGGTCGTTGACCGCTTTGAAGCCGTCGAGGTCCAGATAGCACAGGCCGATCCTGCCGCTGCCGCCGGCCGCGAGCGCCGCGGACAGCCGGTCGAACGCGGCCGCGCGGTTCGGCAGGCCGGTGAGCGGGTCGTGCAGCGCCTGGTGCCTGAGCTGGTCGCTGATGATCCGCTGGGCGTCGAGCTCGGCGCGCCTGATCGACTCCTGCTCTTCAAGGGTCCGGTCGCGCAGCGCGCGGACGTAACCGTTCGCAAGGGCCTCGGTGACCGCCGCGACGCGCTGTTCCATCTCCTCTTCCCCTGCGCGCGTCGCGCCGGCCCGCGCGGCCGCGGCGAGCAGCGCGGGCAGCCGCAAGATCAGCACCCGGAGGCTGCGCCCGAGCACGTCGGCACCGACGAAATCCGCCTTGACGAGGGCATGCCCGACGGCGGCGGCCTGCCGTGGCCGGAACGGCGAGCCGAGCAGGATCGAAATGAGCGCCGCCGACTGCCGGGTGAGAAAGCCTCGCGCGGTCGGCATGTCCATGGGAATGTCGGTGCCTGCGCCGGCCGGCTCGTCCCCGGTGACGGCGAGGGCGGCAAGCCACATGCGAGCGAGCTGCGCCTCGGGCGGCGGCGCCGGAGCGGGGATCGGCCCGGAGACTCGCGCCGCGACGGAAACGCGCGGTCCAGGTGGCTGCGGTGCGAGCGGGACCGCGAGGTGAGGGTAATGCCGCGTCTCGTTCAGCGCCGTCTCGGCCATAGATACGCTCCTGGTTGACCCGGGATCAGGCTGCGATCGATCTGAGCGTCACTATAGGCGACCTGTCTGATACAAGTAGTGCTTATGCCGATGTCTGTGACTTATTGCTCGCTGTGCGCGCCCGGCCATCTGCGATCCTGGGACCTTGGGTCATAAGTCGTTTCTCCGGGTAGGTGCCGTACATGGCCACATGGGAAAGTGGGGACGTGCAGGACACTGATGCGGCCCGGCAGGCGGCCGAGGTCGCCGTCGAATTGTCGGAGCAGGAACAGCCGCCGGACCCGCGCCGGCTGGTCAGGGCGCTGCGCGGAGTGGCCCGCTCAGCCTCCCGGGTCGCGGGCCGTGCCCGGCGGGGCGCGGGAACGGCAGGCCGCGGCGCGGCGTCGCTGCTCAACTGGCTGACCGCGCAGATCATCGCTATGGGACCCCGGCTGCGGATCAGGGACCAGGCCACGCTCCGCGCCCAGTTTCCCGGCCGCTCCGACGAGGAGATCGGCGAGTTGCTCATCGATCACGCGGCGCGCGCCGCGGCGGCGGTCGGCGGGGCCACTGGCGCCTGGGCGGCGCTGCCCGTGCTGCCCGCGTTCCCCGCGGAGGTGGCGGCCGAGACGCTGGCGGTGGTGGGGATCGAGCTCAAGCTCGTCGCCGAGCTGCACGAGGCGTATGGCGCGCCGGCCACCGGCAACGCCGCAGACCGGGCGCGCGCGTACCTGGCGGCCTGGGCGCACCGGCGCGGCTTCTTCATGGTCCCCGGCGGACTGCTGCTCGCAGCCGGGTCGCCGCTGGCGAGGCAGCTACGGCGGCGGCTCTTTGCCCGGGTTCGCCGGTCAACGTTCTCCCTCGCCCCGCTGTTCACCGGCGCGATAGCCGGCGCCGTGCTGAACCGGCGGGAGATGAGAAGGCTGGGCCGGGACATCGTCGCGGACCTGCGGCGCGGTCCCGTCGTGCAGGTCGAGGCGGTCGGCAGGCCGCCGCTGACCGGTCCACGCGATTGAGCGCGCCCCAGGGACCGCCAGAGCGGTCGCTATCTGTCGGCGCCACGCCGGATGCCAGTCCCGGCCTGGCTTATAAGAGCGCCAGGGGCCGCTGGGTGCTGGCGGCCACCGTCCTCGGCTCCGGCATTGCCGCGCTCGACGCGACCGTCGTCGGCATTGCGCTGCCTGCAATCGGCAAGGATTTCCACGCGACGGTCTCCAGCATGCAGTGGGTCGTCGACGGCTACACGCTCACTCTGGCCGGCCTGCTGCTGCTCGGCGGCGCGCTCGGCGACTCGTATGGCCGCCGGAAGGTCTTCGTGATCGGCACGGTATGGTTCGCGCTCGCCTCGCTCGCCTGCGGCCTGGCGCCCGGCACCGGGGTCCTGATCGCCGCCCGCGCGCTGCAGGGCGTGGGCGGGGCGCTGCTCACCCCGGGCAGCCTGGCGATCCTGCAGGCGTCGTTCACCCCTGATGACCGTGCGAGGGCGATCGGCGCCTGGTCCGGGCTCGGCGGCATCGCCACCGCGGTGGGGCCGTTCCTCGGCGGCTGGCTGATCAGCGCCGTCTCCTGGCGGCTGGTGTTCTACATCAACCTCCCGCTCGCGGCCGCGGTCATCGTCATCTCCCTAAGGCACGTCCCGGAGTCGCTGGCGCCCGGTCCCCGCAAGCCCCTCGACGTGATGGGCGCGATCACGATCAGCCTGGCCCTGGCCGGGATCACTTATGGCCTGATCGAAGCGTCGTCCAGCGGCTGGACGTCCGTGCCGGTGCTGACGAGCCTGCTGGTGGGTGTCGCAGCGTTCGTGGTCTTCCTCCGCGTCGAGACCGGTCACCCCAACGCGATGCTGCCCCTGTCGATATTCAGGTCGCGCCAGTTCTCCGCCGCCAACGCGGTCACCTTCGTGGTCTACGGCGCCCTCGGCGGCGCGCTGTTCCTGGTGCCCGTCGTGCTCCAGGAGGCCTGCGGGTACAGCGCCCTCGCCGCGGGGGCGGCCCTGCTGCCGATAACGGTCATCATGCTTATCTTCTCGGCCAGGTCCGCCGCGCTTTCCGCGAGGATCGGCCCGCGGTTGCAGATGACCGTCGGACCGCTGGTGATCGCCGCCGGGCTGGCCCTGTTCACGCGGGTGCACGGCAACGGGGACTACCTGACCCAGGTGCTGCCGGCTGTCCTCGTGTTCGGTGTCGGGCTCGCGATCAACGTGGCGCCGCTCACCGCCACCGCGCTGTCCGCCGCGCCCGCCGAGCACGCCGGAATCGCCTCGGCGGTCAACAACGACGTGGCGCGGGCGGCGAGCCTGATCGCCGTGGCCATCCTCCCGGTGCTCGCCGGCATCACCGGCGACAGCTACCTGCACCCGGAGGAGCTGACCAGCGGGTTCCATAAGGCGGTGCTGATCGCGGCCGCGGTGTCGGCGGCCGGCGGCGTGCTCGCCTTCGCGACCATCCGCAATCCGCGCCGTGCCGCCGTGCCGTCGCAGCGGCTGGCAGCCGATAGCGACACGCTCGAGTGCATGCACTGCGGGCTCGACGCGCCGCCGCTGCGGACCCGCCCTAGCTAAGACCGGAGGGAATGTCATGACGACGCAACCTGCGCCAGCCAGCGGTGGCGTGACGTCCGAGGGCCCGGAGGCGACCGCGGCCGTGCGGACCGCCGCGCGCGCGGCCCGCGCCACGACGGCGGCCCTGGCCAGCGCTTCCGACAGCGCGATCGACGCCGCGCTTGGCGCCATGGCCCGCGCGCTCGACGCCGCCGCGCCCGCCGTTCTCGCGGCGAACGAGCGCGACATGCGGGCCGCCGCGGACCAGGGCCTGCCGACCGGGGTGCGCGACCGGCTGCGGCTTGACGAGCAGCGGCTGGCGGCGATCGCGGCCCAGCTGAAGATCCTCGCCGACGTCGAGCCTGAGCCCGCGAGCCGCACCATTCGCGACCTGCCTGGCGGTCTGGTGCTCACCGAGCGGCGCCGTCCGGTCGGCGTGATCGGCGCGAACTTCGAGGCCAGGCCGAACGTCGTGGTTGACATCGCCTCGCAGTTCATCAAGTCACGCAACGCCGGCGTGCTGCGCACGGGAAGCGCGGCGCTGCGGTCGGCGATCGCGCTGGCCGACGGGGTGATCGCGCCAGCGCTCTCCGCGGCCGGCCTCGACCCGGCGGCGATCCAGCTGGTCCGGGTGCCAGGGCAGGCCGCCGCGTACGCGCTAGTGCGCGAGCCGAAGCTGATCCCGCTGGTGATCTTGCGCGGCAGCGGTGACAGCACGAGGGCGCTGGCCGCGGAGGGGGCGGCGCACGGGGTGCGGACGCTGGCGCACGCTGACGGCGGCGGGGTGCTGTACATTCATTCTTCCGCCGAACGGTCCAGTGCCTTCGCCCTGATAGCCGACAGCCTTGACCGGCTCGGCGTGTGCAACAGGCTGAACCTGCTGCTTCTGGACCGGGAGCTGTGGGACGCCTGGCTGCCCGGCATCACGGCCCGGCTCGGCGAGCTCGGCATCGCCGCGTCGCTGCCGCCGCACGACCACCCGCTCGGCTATGAGTGGGCACTTGATTCCGCGCGCGAGGCGACCGTCACCATCGCCCCGGCCGGCGGCCCGGCGGAGGCGGCCGCGATCGCCAACGACGAGACCTCCGGCCTCGCTGCGGGGATCGCCGCCACCGACGCGGAAGCGGCGGCCGCGTTCCTCGGCGGCTACGCGGGCACCGGCGCCTTCTGGAACGCCACGACCCGGCTGCTCGACGGCTTCAAGCTGTTCCAGGTCCCGGAGACCGGGATCAATATCGACGCCGTTCCCGGCCCGCGCGGCCCGGTGACGTTCCGCGACCTGTCCCTCCGCCAGCTCGTGGTGACGCCCGCTAATTGACCCGGACCGCCAGCACGCACACGTCGTCGTCGGCGGCGGGCGGCTCCAGGCGGTCGAACAGCGCGATGACGGCGTCGTCCGCGGTCTCGCGCTGGCAGCCGGCGGCGGCCGCGAGCAGCCCGGCAAGCCCTTCGTCGATGTCCCTGCCGCGCCGCTCGATCAGCCCGTCGGTGTAGCAGAACAGGACGTCGCCCGCCGTGAGCTGCTCGTACGCCAGGCCGTACTCCGCGTTCGGCGCGCTGCCGAGCAGCACGCCGAACGGCCGGGGCAGCGGCCGCGCCTCGCCACCGGAGACGAGTACCGGCGGCAGATGCCCTGCCTGGGCCCAGCGCAGCGCCGGGCGTGCCTGATCCAGCACGCAGACCACTGCCGAGGCGACCCGCTCAGGGACCTCGTCCGCGCAGACGAGCCGGTTCAGCCAGCCGAGCAGCGTGCTGCCGGGCTGGCCGGTCACGGACAGGCCGGACAGCGCGTTGCCGATCCTGGCCATCCCCGCCGCCGCGGCGGCACCGTGGCCGGCGACGTCGCCAATCGTGACGACCGCGCTGCCGTCGGCACCGAGCCGCGCGTCGTACCAGTCCCCCCCGACGCGGCTTCCTGGTCGCGCCGGAAAGTACCGGACGGACACGTCGTACCGGCCGAGGCTGAACTGCCGCAGTGGAGTGGGCAGGATCGTCCAGGAAGCGCCCCCCAGCGCTTCCTCAATCCCTAGCTCCCCTGCAGCCCCCGTCGCCCCGGCCGCTTCATCAGATCCGTGCAGCGTCACCTGCAACACCCCGTCACCGCTCCGGCAACCGAAGAAAACATCAAGCGGCTTTGCTTTGGAATTGAAAATACAAGCTCAGGAACGACCATCGGGACTTGTATCAGAACTTGCATAACGGTTGTTTTCGATGCCGGCAATCGATCGCAGCGATGGGCCTTAGCATGGCGGCGTGGACCTGCGCGACCTGGACTATTTCCTGGCCTGCTGCGAGACCGGCACCTTCACCGCCGCCGCCAGGCACGCTCACATCGTCCAGTCGGCCATGTCCAGCGCCATCGCCCGGCTGGAGCGGGAGCTCGGGGTACCGCTGTTCGATCGGAGCGTCACGCCGATCGTGCTGACCGAGCACGGTGCTGCGCTCCAGGCCGGCGCCCAGCGGATCCTCGAGGCCGTCCAGGCGGCCAGGGACGACGTGGCGGCAGTCTCCGGTCAGGTCCGCGGCACGGTCACGCTGGCTTGCACGTTCAACACGGGGACGCTTGACCTCGCCGAGGTGCTCGCGCGCGTCAGGGACCGGCATCCCGGCGTCATCGTCAAGCTGCGCCAGTCTTCATCTGGTTCCGCGGGCAACCTGCAATCGCTCCGCGACGGCTCGGTGGACATCGCGCTGTGCGCCAGCGGCGGCAACGGTCACGTCGGCGACGTGTCGCGCGGCGTCGTCCTCTACGACCTATGGAGCGAGCCGATGGTGTTCGTGTGCCGCTCGGACCACACGCTCGCCGGCCGGGACCAGGTCGCCGCCGCCGATCTCCGCGAAGAGATGATCTTGCGGTTCCCGCCGGGCTGGGGCGTGCGGGCCATCGTCGACAGCGCCCTTGGCGGCACGCAGTCGGCATTCGAGATCATCGATTACACGCTGATGATGAGGCTCGTGCGCGCCGGGTTCGGTACCACTCTCGTGCCGGCGTCGGCCGTGCAGGGCGAGCGAGGGGAGGGTCTGCGCGCGATCCCGTTCGATGACCCGGCCATGCGATGGAACCTGTCGGCGGCAGTGAGCGCCGATCGCCAGCTGACCGCCGCCACGAAGACCCTCCTCGCCGCGCTTATCCAGGGCAGCAGGTAACGCGCGAGGCGGCGCGGCTGATCACTGAGTCCTGTTCCCTGTGTGACTGGTTGCGATATTGATGCGGATTTAGCTGCGCGAGGGTCCGCCGTTTGCCGATACTCGGCATGTGGTGGGCGAGGACTTCGCGGCGCTGTTGGCTGCGTCCCAGGGGGGCAGCGAGCAAGCATTCTCGGTTCTATGGCGGGACGTGAACCCTGCTCTGCTCCGCTACCTGCGGGTGGTCGCGGCGGAACACGCCGAAGACGTGGCGGCAGAGACCTGGGTTCAGGTGGTGAGGGGACTGCCCAAGTTCACCGGCGACGAGACCGCCTGGCGGGCATGGCTGTTCACGACCGCGCGCCGCCGCCTGCTCGACCAGGTCAGGCTTCGCAGGCGCCATCCGTCCGAGCCGCTGGATGAGATAAGCCCCACGGACATCCCGCGCACGGCCGCCGCGGAGCAGGTCGCGATGGACAACATGGCGACCGAGTCGGCGATGGCGCTGCTGTCCAAGCTGCCGGAACAGCAGGCGGAGGTGGTCTTCCTCCGGGTCGTCGCCGGGCTGGACACCGAGGCGGTGGCGGAGATACTCGGCCGGTCTCCTGGGGCGGTCCGGGTGGCGGCGCATCGCGGGCTGAAGAAGCTGGCGACGCTGCTGTCCGGGGCGGGTGTAACGCTTTGACGAGGTTCGGCGTTCCAGACGTTGATATGCCAGACAGCCTCCCGCCACCCGGCTGGGGTCTCGCGCCGTTCGACGAGCGAGACCTCGACGCCGTGCTGTCCGGGGCGACGGCCGACGTGCCGGTCGCGCTGCGTCCGGTCGCGGACGCCCTGGCCGCGCTCCGCGCGGGCCCCGTGCCCGCTGAGCTGCACGGCGAGGCGGACGCCATGGCCGAGTTCCGCGCGCTCGGGCTGGGGCAGGCCGGCCGCCCGGCGCCGACCATGCTGCTTAAGGCGGTACCCGACGGCTCGCGAGCCCGGCCAGGGCGGCGGTCGGCGCGGCACCGCGTGCGCCCGGCCAGGCGGGATTCCCTGCGCCGTGCGACCCTGCGACCCGCGGTGCTGTCCGCTGTCGCGGCGGCCGCGGTGATCGTGCTCGCCGTGCTGGTCACGGGCAACTTCGCCGGCCCGCTCCGGGCCATCGCGCACAGGGCCGGCCCGTCGGCGGGTGCCTCGCTCTCGAGGGGTTCCACGGGGCAACCCGCGGCGCCGCGGGTAGAGGCGTCATCGGCCGGCCGGGAAACGACGGCAGCCCCGCCGGCTACCCAGTCGACCGCGTCGGCGCAGACAGTGCTCAGCAATACCTGCCGGGCCTACTACTCCTACTACAAGCACCCGGAGGGGCTGTCGTACTGGGCCACGCAGCTATCGCTGTGGGATCAGCTCACCAAGCTGGTCGGCACCGACAACTGGTTCAAGGTGTATCGGTACTGCGCCCCGTACGTGAAAGACCTCTTCCCGGGCGCTCCGGTGGCGGGCCAGGGACAGGCGCGCCCGGCTCCCGTGTACTCCGGACAGGGAAACAAGGACAACGGTAGCCTCGGGCAGCAGGGCGGCGCCCCCGCGAACAGCGGGAACGGCTCAGGCAATGGCACAGTCAGCAGCGGCCAGCCCGGCAGCGGTCAGGCCAGCAGCGGTCAGGCCAGCAGCGGCCAGGGCGATCCCTCCGGCAGCGGCTCGAACCCCTAACTCCGCCAGCGCGTCGATGATGGCGGTGCAGGCCTGCTCGAACGAGGCGCGCTGATCGTCGCCCAGGCGGTCGAAGACCAGGCGCCGGACGGCCGCCACATGCCCGGGGGCGGCTGACCGGATGGCGTCGGCCCCGGCCGCCGTCAGCACCACGAGCGCGCCCCTGCCATCGGCCTCGCACTCTTCCCTGGCGACAAGCCCGCGGTGCTGCATGCGGGTCAGCTGATGGGACAGGCGGCTCTGCTCCCAGTTCAGCGCCTCGCAGATCTGGAACGGGCGGCGCTGCTGCTGCGGCGCCTCGCTGAGCTGCACGAGTACCTCGTACTCCGGCAGGGTGAGCCCGGAGTCCTGCTGCAGCTGGCGGTTAAGCCGCGCCAGCAGCAGCGAGTTCAGCCGCAGGTAGGTGCGCCACGCCCGCTGTTCGTCCGCGGTGAGCCACAGACCGGTCATGCGTCCCAGCATAGCCAGGGAATTAATGACAAGTCATTTACGTGCTCTGGGGAGTCGAGCCGCGCGGCCGGCCGAGGGGCGGCCGGACCGGCGGAATCTGGTCCACCGGGTGGTGGCGCGGGCCGGACCATAGGGCCGGAACGGCGTCCACCGCATCCGCGATGCGGTAGGCCGCCTGCTCGTAGTTGACTCGCCAGCCGACGAAATCGGGCCAGGCGTCGGCAGGATCGCGGCTCATCGGGAAGCCGACATCGTCCAGCCGCTTCACGGCGTCGAGGAACTCCTCATAGGTCAGCGTGATCCCGGCATCCGGGTCGGCCTCAAGAGGTATGTCGAAGCCCATCGCCACCGCGATGCGGCGGAAGCACAGGAACCCGCCGCGCAGGCACAGCCTGGCCGGGACGGTCGGCGCTTCCTCTGGGGAGAGCGAGAGGATGAGCGCCGCGGAGTCAAGTACGGAGAGCAGGGAGGTCACCCAGGAAGAGAGGCCGCCAGGCGAGCGGAACCTGACAAGCGGCAGGTACGTGCTGTGGCTTTCCGCGACGTCCGCGGCCCAGCGCTCCCAGTTCATATACAGCTCGGGCAGCGTGTTGATGGTCGATACGCCCGTACCAAGCGCGTAATGGGTGCGGGAGAGAAGCTCCGGCCCCCAGGCGGGAAAGCCGCCCCGCGCGTTGAGCAGCGTGACCTCGGTCTCCCGCCGGTTGAACGCGTTGTACAGCGTCGGCAGGTAGCCGATCTGGAGCGCCACGATGACCAGCCCGGAGCCGGCGGCGAGGAAGACGATCACGGCCGGCGCCGCACCCTGCGGCTCGGCAAAGCCGAGTGTGAAGATCGACGAGCCCGCGTCGATGAAAGCGGAAGTGATGCCGCGGCCGATCATTGGCCACAGCAGGAGCGTGTAGCCGACGAAGATGAGTGTCAGCCAGCCCAGGAGCTGCGTTATCAGGATGGCCGCCGCCTCAGTGGCGAGGATCCTGTCCCTGCGGCGGAAGTCCGAGATGTGCCGTTTCACGAGCCGGTAAACGGTGACAATCACGCGGTCGACCCAGACGGTCAGCCAGGAGCCGACCGGCCTGGGCACTATCAGCGTGCCGATCACGCTGCTCCAGGCGGTAAGCAGCAGCAGCACGCCGAACACCGCGGCGACCCACCGGGCGGCAAGCGGTACGATCATGCGCCCGATCGTACGGTCCTGCGGTAGGCGGCGACGAGGGGGAGGTTCACATAGAACTTGGAGGTTTCTCCCACACTCCGTTCACCTGGCCGTGCTGGGCTGGCGCGGTGATATCCGACGACGCCGCGGATCTGCTCGTGGTTGACGACGAGCCGTTCCTGCGGGACGCCGTGGCGGCGTCTCTGCGCTTCCTTGGCTTCGGGGTGACCGCCGCGGAGAACGGAACGGACGCGCTGCGCCTCGCCCGCGGTCAGCGCTTCGACCTGGTGATCCTGGACGTGATGCTGCCGGACCTGGACGGGTTCGAGATCGTCCGCCGGCTGCGCAGGGACGGGAACCGGATCCCGGTGATCTTCCTGACCGCTAAGGACGCCAAGGACGACAAGGTCACCGGGCTGACCATCGGCGGCGACGACTACATGACCAAGCCGTTCGGGCTCGAAGAGCTCGCTGCCCGGGTCCGCAGCGTGCTGCGCCGCACCCGCCCGGCGCCCGTCGGCGCTGTCCTGGAGTTCGCGGACCTCACGCTCGACCAGGACACCTACGAGGTGCGCCGCGGCGGCCGGCTCATCGAGCTGTCCCCGACGGAGTTCCGGCTGCTGCGCTACCTCATGCTCTACCCGGGCCGGGTGCTGAGCAGGGTCCAGCTCCTCGAGCACGTGTGGGACTACGACTTCGGCGGCTCGAGCACGGTGGTGTCCACTTACGTGGCCTACCTGCGGCGCAAGCTCGCGATCGCCGGCCCAGACCTGATCCACACCCAGCGCGCCGTCGGCTACAGCCTGCGGCTGCCCCGTGAGGAGGATGACGATGAGACCTAGCGCGCTGCTGCGGCGGCTGTGGCGCGCGCAGCTCCGGCTGCGCGTGATGGCCGGCGTCGTGATCGTCACGCTCCTGGCCATCGCCGCGTTCGACATCGGCGCGGTCGCCATCATGCGCCGCTCCCTGCTCGGGCAGACCGACCAGAACCTCCAGGTCACGCTCGCTATGACGCGGGTACAGCTGCCGTCGCTCGTGCCCGGCTATCCGCCCAGGCC
>Ga0070698_100001343_pt1 | contig 27340 bp, 32 predicted proteins | sample KBSK1502metaG_FD_65477 | JGI IMG/M metagenome (GOLD analysis project Ga0070698, IMG submission 65477) | Corn, switchgrass and miscanthus rhizosphere microbial communities from Kellogg Biological Station, Michigan, USA - KBS K1-50-2 metaG | ecosystem: Host-associated > Plants > Roots >...
GCCTTGTGCGGGGGGCAGAACTGCTTGGCGTAGAGCATCACCTGCTCCCAGAACTCCTTGGCGGGGAAGATCTCATTCACGATGCCGAGCTCCTTGGCGCGATCGAACGAGAACAGCTCGCCCTTCGCCATCAGCTCGATCGCCTTCGCCTTGCCCACAAGCCGCGCCAGCCGCTGCGTGCCTCCCGTGCCCGGAAGCACGCCGAGGTTCACTTCGGGGAGCCCGATCTTGCCGGCGTTCTCCTTCGCGAGCCGGATGTCGCATGCCATCGCGATTTCGAGCCCGCCGCCCACGGTGTGCCCGTTCAGCGCGGCAATCGTGAGTTTCGGCGTCTGCTCCAAGCGGTTGAGCGTCTCGTTGGCGTGCAGGCAAAAGAAGAACTTGAAGCGTGGCGTGACGCTGTTCAGCATGCCGATGTTCGCGCCAGCCGAAAAGAACTTGTCGCCGTGGCCGCGCAGCACGACCACATGGACGTCGTCTTCGAAGCGCGCCCTCAGGATCGCCTCGTCGAGCTGGTGCATCATCTCGTACGTGTAGGTGTTGGCCGGCGGGTCGTCCAGCTCGATGATCGCCACCCCGCCTTCCACCATATAGTGCACGAGCGTCTTCTTCTCGACTTTGGGTTCCGTCATCGTCGCCATGGGACGTCAGCCTCCGTGTACCGGGGAGGGGGAGCGCGCGTCGACGAAGCCGCCGATGAAGACGCGCGCGATGAGCCCGGCCAGGCGCTCGGGATCGATCTCGCCCGCCGGGTCGTACCAGTTGTAGATCCAGTTCATCATGCCGAACAGCGCGTACGCGGCGGCGCTCCGCTCCACGGCGGTCTCGTCGGGCGCCACATCCCGCAGCAGCCGCTCGAGCAGATCCACGTAGCGGCGCTTGATCGCGTTCACCTTGCGCTGACGCTCGCCCGTCAGGGAATTCGCTTCGTGCGACAGCACTTTCATCTCCGCCATGTGGGCGGCGAAGAAGGTCACGTGGTGGCGGATGAACGCCTGCAGCCGCTCGACCGGATCGACGTGACCGCGCCCCAGGCCCTCGAGCGCGCGCTCGGCGCCCGCCAGCACGCGCGTGAAGCAGCGCTCCTGGATGCGGTGCAGCAGCTCTTCCTTGCCGCGCACGTAGTAGTACATCCCGGCGAGCGACATGCCGGTGACCGCGGCGAGGTCGCGCATCGTGGTGGAGTGGTAGCCCTGGTCGGCGAATACCTTCGCCGCCCGGGAGAGGAGCTGGTCGAGCCGCTCGTCGTAGGGGCGCATAGTTCGAACGATCGTTCGAAATTGTAAGTTAGAAGCGGCCATGGGTGAATTCAAGGGCTCTCCCGTCTTAATTTCACCGCATCTTCCACGTCTACCGTGCCAGCGCATGACTCCAGCGGAGCCCGTTGCCGCCGTCCCGAGCCCGACCGACGCGGCGCTGATCGCCGCCTGGCAGGGCGGGGAAGAGCAGGCGGCGGCCGAACTGGTCCGGCGTCACACGCGTGCGTTGGCACGGTTCCTCGCGGGCGCCGGGGCGCCGGAGGCGGATCTCGATGACGTGGTACAGGAGACGTTCATTCGCGCGTTTCGGGCCGTCGGCACGTTCCGCGGGCAGTGTCGCTTTCGCACGTGGCTGCTCACGATCGGGGGCAACGTGCTGAAGGACGCGCATCGCCGTGCCAAGCGGGCCCGCGTGGTGCCGCTCGCCGACGAGCTGCGATCGACCGACGGCGATCCCCACGAGCGGGCGGTCTCCGCGGAGGCGGAGGGGCGCCTGGGCGAGGCTTTGCAGGGACTGCCGCGGTTGCAGCGGGAAGTGTTTCTGCTGCGGGCGCAGCAGGGACTCGAATACGACGAGATCGCCGCGGCCCTGGGAACGACCCCCGGTGCGGCGCGGGTGCACTACCACCACGCCGTCAAGCGACTGAAGGAGTGCTTGAAATGAACGACGACGGCACGTTGCAGGACGCGGAGCTGCGGGAGGTAGCGCGACGCCTCGGGGCGCGCGCGGCCGAACGCGTGGATGTCGAGCGCACCGCCCAGGCCGTGGTGGCGCGGCTGCGCGAGGAGCAGCGCGCACCGCTACGGGGGGCAGCGTGGACGTGGAGTCAGCCGGTCTGGCTCAAGATCGCCGCGGCGCTGGTCATCGTCGCCGGCTCGGGGCTAGTCGCACGGGCGGTGCGGCATGCCCCATCCGGCCTCGCCGCGCCGGTCGAGACGGTGGACCTGGGCGACCTGTCGGTCGCCGAACTGCGCGAGCTGTTGCACAGCGTCGAGCAACCGGGTGCGGCGGAGCCGGTGTCGTGGCAGGACGTGGGGCTCGAGGACTTGAGCCCGGCCGAGCTGCGCACTCTGCTCGCGTCGCTCGAGCCGCAAACATGATGAAACATCTCGCGTGCGTGCTGGTGCTCGCGCTCGCGCCCGCGCTCCCGGCGCAGGTGCCGGGCGACTCCGGCGCGGCGCCGCCCGCCGACGGGGCGGAAGCGGGGCAGCTGCGGGCGCAGGTGCGGCGGCGCTGGGCCGAGCACGTGCGCGCGACGCTGGGGTTGAGCGACGAGCAAGCGGGCAAGCTGGACGCGACGGAGCGGCGCTTCGAGGAGCAGCGCCAGCCGATCCGCGCGCGTCAGCGCCAGCTCAACCAGACGCTCAACGCCGAGCTGGACGCGCAATCCCCGAACGAGGAGCGGGTGAAGCAGCTGATGAGCGAGCGGGAGCAGAATCAGCTCAAGCTGCAGCAGGTCAATCGCGACGAGGATCGCGAAATGCAGGGCTACCTGACGCCGGTGCAGCGGGCGCGCTACCAGGACGAGCGACGCCGGTTCCAGAGAAGCATCGCCAATGCGGTACAGCAGCAACGCGAGCGGCGGCAGAACAGGCCAGCGCCGCCGGCGCGACCGCGGCGGCGCCCGCGACCGTAACCGACTCCGCGCTATCAAAACGGGCGGACGGCCTAGCGCCGCCCGCCTGTCGTTGTTACGGGTGTCTACGCCCGGAGGCCGAACGCCGTCGCGAGCGCTTTCAAGGCGCGGGCCCGGGCTCGCGCGAGCGTGCCCGACGCGGGTCGGCCGGTGCGCACCTCGAACGCGCGCCAATCGGCGTCGGACCACCCGACGGCGGCCAGCGCGCCGCAGCGCGGGCAGCGCATGGCGCGCGCGGGGGCGTCCAGGCGCGCCCGGGCACAGCAGCTCGGGCACACGCCGTACTTACGGCCGGCGCCGGCGGCACCCGCGTCCGGTCCCGGGACCACGGTCCAGGCCGGGGGCCGGAGCGGCAGCACTTGGACGAAGGCGCGGGGAATGTGGAGCAGGCGGTGGTTGACGTCGACGACGGCTTCGACGGGAGTGAGTTCCACGACGCGGTACCATGCGCCGCGCCGCAGGGGGCAGTCCTGGCCGTCCCGTACCCGGGCCCAGTATTGTACGTGCGGCATGCGCGCTCTCCGTGCGACGGTCGAGAGGTGAGTTCCAGGGCGTCCGCGCATCCGGTGGTCGCGCGTGCTGCGTCAAGTATGGCGGCGGCCGACCGATTCGGACTGTGACAACCGACACCAGGGGGTCGTTCAGATGCTTTTCCGCACCCGAGGCGAGGGTGCCGGCCAGGACGCCGAGGCGCTAAGTTGAGCCGGCCGGCGGGCCCGAGTGGCGGAATGGCAGACGCAGGGGACTCAAAATCCCCCGGGGGCAACCCCGTGAGAGTTCGACTCTCTCCTCGGGCATCCTAGGATCCGCACTCCGCGCTCGCGCGAGCACTGTCCGCCGGGATGAAGATCGCGAGCGCATCGTCGTACAACACCTCTCGGCTGCCGGCGATATGGTTGAGAATGAGGCCATTCGCCCCGAGCTCCGCTGCCTTGTTCCGCTCCGCCTCATCCACCTGCTCCGGTGTGGGTTCCTGCGAGCCGTCGCGCGACGGCGAGATCTGCGCGACCTCGACGTATGGCTTGCCCGCCTCGCTCGGTGCATCGAACAACGTGACCGCCGCGGGGCACATGCCGTTGCGCGGAAACGCGCGATTGAGAATGCGCGCGTGCGCATGCACCCTGGCCCTGGGCGGCACCCTGGCCCTGGGCGGCTCCGGTGCAAAGCGGCCCATGAATTCCACCAGCACCAGCTGTTGCTTCCACCCCGTGGCGACTGTCGCGCCGCCGGCGTCGTGGAGCGCCCCCACCTTGCCATAGTGGTACACGACCCTCATGCCGTGCCAGCCGACGCCGAGTATGTATCCCCATCCCGTGCCCGAGAAATACGAAGGGTAGTGCTCGGAGACAGGCTCAATCGGGTCGCCCGTACCGTGCTCGAGCGCGTAGTTCGAAACCCCCGCGCCCGCCTCGACGAAGCCGCTCCCGTTCACCCGAGGGTAATACGCCAGCAACACCGTCCCGGTGCTCGTGGTAGGGAGCTGGCCCTGCCGCAGCCCGTTCAGCCAGAAGTCGCCCTGGACGCCGAGCTGCACGTGTGGATTGAGCGTCCCGCCAACGCCCAGGTTGAACGTCCAGCCGCTGAGTCGCCGCCTGCCACACGTGTCGCAAGAGAAAACCGCCGACCCGTAGCCCAGGCCCAGCCCCATCCAACCGCCGTGGCGCGTGTCAGCGTCTTGGGCGCGCGCGGGCGCGCTCGACGCGCACAGCATCACCCCGACGGAGCAGAGTCGCGCAACGTGGGTCATGGTGACCCTCCCGGCGGCGAACCTGTCGCGGAGGTCTCAAGCGGTTTTCAAGCGAGGGCTTGACCCGTCCGCGCCCTCGCTGGGACTTTTCCTTTATGGTCAGCACTAACCTGGTCTGCATCGGCCTGCTGGGCGCGACCGCAGCGTGCGGATCGCGCGGCGCCGAACGCGCGTTGCTCGAGAAGCGCGTGCCCGTGGCGCGACTCGATTCCGTCCTCAAAACCGCCGACAGCGTGCGCCTGCCGCTCGCCGCGGCGCGCGCCCTGCTCGGCGTCGCTGCGGAGTCCGGGTTCGCCAGGCGGGCGCCGCATGACACCATGAGCGTGGCGGAGATCGTCACGTGGGCGCGGGAGGAGCAGGCCCGCAAACGGCAGGCGGACGCGGCGGCATCGGCGGCCGAGCGGGCCCGCGAGGACAGCGTCAGAAAGCTGCTCGAGCCCTTGCTCGCGGTGTCGATCGTGAAGAAGACCTACCTTCCCAAAGACCCCGCGTCCGAGCAGTACGAGGACTACATCTCGCTCGCGTTCGCCTACCAGAACAAAGGCGCTAAGCCGATGCGCGCCTTCCAGGGGGACGCAACCTTCCTCGACACCTTCGGCGACTCGATCTACAGCGCGCACTTGAAGGTCGACATGGCCCTCGCCCCGGGGCAGACACGGCGCGAACCCGCCCGCATCGTGCGGTTCAACCCGTTCCGCGTCGCCCACCAGCGGCTGCGCGACACCCCGCTCAACAAAATGAAGCTCGTGTGGGAGACCACGGACGTGGTGTTTGCCGACGGCACCCGGCTCAGTGTCGCGGGGGATCGCGAGCAACCATAGGCCCCAGAGTGTGGCGGCGACGCCACACGCGAGTCGTTACCTCGTGTCCGTCTTGCGACTCTTTCCCAGTTGTGCAGTTTGTGCAGCCAGCGACCCTAGACCGGAACCCACTTCCGAGGCTGCCCGATGACTCATCTGCCACCGTCGGACGCTCAGCTCGTCGAACTCATGGCCGCGGGCGACCGTCGCGCCCACGAACAGCTCGGCGATCGCCACCGGCTCTCCCTGTACGCCCCCGTGTACGCGCTGCTCGCCGATCCCGCCGCGACCGAGGAGGTCCTGTCGGAGACGTTGGAGCGCGCGTGGCGCGCCGCCCGTCACTTCAATCCCGGCGCCGGCAGTGCCGCCGCTTGGCTCTCCGAGATCGCGCGCGACGTGGCGCAGCGCCGCCAACGTCCGGCCATTTCTTGATCGCATGATCGCAGCTGTCAGCCTGGCCGAAGGCGAGGTATCTTGAGGATGCGTTTCGATGACCGCGTCTTGGCCGTACACGTTCCCGTCGCGCGCCGCCGAGCAGCTGCTCGGCGCACCGCGCGAGGTCCGCATCCCCCGCAACGGGGATCGGGACCTGTCGTTCGAGGGGTGGTGCTTGGGTCACGCAGCGGGGCGTAAGGGCGCGGCCGCCGTCACCAGTGGCGTGGACGTCGATATCTATCTCACGGTCGGGAAGCGGCTGGTCGCGCATGTGTGCCAGTGGCACCTGCGCGAGGGCGCCGGGCTCGCCGAGGATCACCGCGTTGCCGCCCTCGAATCCCCTTCCCAAACAATCGCCTGGCTGAAGCAGGACAACGCCGGTCGGCTCGGCTACCTCGCCAAGCGCGCCTGGGTGCAGGCCTGCGCCACGTGGCCCGGCTTGCGGAGCGAGGCCGTCGAGCGAGTCGAGTAGCATGCCGACGGCGTTCCAGTGGGCCCGCCTCAAGGCCGACGTGAAGTCTCCGCTGCGCCGGGGCGCCTGGTACCGCATCCTCAAGCTCACCCCCACCGACGCAATCCTGGACGTGCGCGGCAAGCCGGTCAGCGTGCGCCGCGGCGATCTGCAGCTGTCACCGACGCCGGCGCTGCGCTGGTCGGTCGTGGCGAGCCCCAAGAACTCGCCGCGTTTCCCCAACTCGTGGGGACCGCGCTATGCCGTGTGCCCCAATTGCCGCGAGCGGGCCCGCCTCGAGGGCGAACCGGCGGGCATGCGCTGCCACCGTTGCAATGGGTTCTTCGAGATCGCCTGGAACGAGCGCGGCCGCGCCGCGGGCTGAGCCGGAGACCGCTACGGCGTGATGTCGAACGTGTTGGAGGACGCGCCGACCGCCCCGGTCGCGCTGGCGCGCAGCACGTAGCCCGTCCCCGCCTTGTCGATACTGACATCGCCGAACTGCGCGATGCCGTTCACCGGCGCCACGCTGGCCGTCCCGGACAGAGCCCCGCCGCTCGGATTCACACCGATCGTGATCGTGATGGCCGTCGTGAAGCTCGTGTCGGGGTTGCCGAGTGAGTCCCGCACGATGACCTGAATAGCGGGCGTGATGATGTTGCCCGCGGTCGCGCTGCTCGGCTGCACCGCGAAGCCGAGCGTGTCCGCTCCGCTGCCCCCGCCCGTGCCCCCGATCGGGATCCCGCCGTTGTTCCCGCCCAGACCCAGGGGTCCACCCGGACCGACGTCGCACGCGCCGAGCGCGCAGGCGACGAGCAGCAAGGACCATCGTGTGTGACGCATACTCAGGAGACGCATTGTCACGCTCCGTTGTTGCGGACCGTTACACGCGGAGCCGCCCTCACGCCCTCACGTGAGCATTATAGAATGTCCCGTACGCCGCAAGCGCTCGGGCCACCCCTTTGTCCACCTCTCCCGCGATGTACACGGCAAGATTGCCCGCGTGCCCTGCGAGGGATGCGGCGCCCGCGGGCACGTCGCCCGGCTTGAGCGCCCGATAGCTCTCGACCAGACCGGCGCCCACCGCTTCGAGCACCCACGGCTTCATCTCGACGGTGGCCTTCGTCACGATCACGCCGCGAACGGCGCCGTGCGGCGTGAAGCCGACCGCGACCTCGATCGGGCCATGGGGCGTATCGACGCGGACGAACGTCAGGACGCCCACGACGGTCGTGCCCGCCTTGCCACTGTAGAACGTGAGCACCCCGTCGTCCGGACTCCAATCCACGAGCTCGTGGAGGCGGTGCGCGTCCGGATCGCTCAGGTGCACCTCGCGCGCGAGGTAGGAGTCGGCGCCGGGGAGAAGCGCTTGCACGGCGTCGGGCCGCTTCACGAGGGTCACGGCGGGAGTGATATGGAGGACGGCGGCGATCGCCGCCCCGCGCAGCAGGAGGTTCATCGGTCTACTCCTCTCGTACGAAACCACATTTGGTGGATAGCCAGAGCGGTGACGGCGAGATAGCCCAGGCCCATGGCCCATCCTCCGATCAGGGTGACGGCCGCGAAGCGGCCCGACACGAACTTGGTGAGCCACATCCCGGCGAAGTCCAGCCACGGAGCCGAGAACAGCAGCGTGATGAGGGTGACCGCCCAGCCCTGAGAGAGCGAGAGCCCCGCCACCACGAGCGACAGCGCGGCGGCGATGACCCCGTACATGGGGACATGCACGTGCGTGTCCTGTATCAGCAGGTTGGTGTCGACCTCGTGCACCTCGGGCTTCGCGAACTCGGCCATGGACATGGGGTGCTCCATCACCATGGTCGTTTCGGGCGGCATCGACATCGACATCGCGCGTCCTCCATACGTGGCCGCCACGCGCTCGGGCGTGAACCCCGCATACAGCGAGACCATCAGCGCCCCGAACACATACGAGATGCCGAGGGTGGCGAGCAGACACGTGACCAGCCACTTGATGCGAAGGTCGGCGCGTCCCAGGTCGTACAGCATGGCGCTTCCTCCGCTAGAAGACGTACACCAGCTCCACAACGGCTTTCGTGTCCGAGCCCTGCAGCGCCCCGGCGGCATCGGCAAAGAACGGCCGCGACGACCAATCGGCCCGGACGGCCGCGCGCAGCGCGAGTTGCGGCAGGTGAAAGCGGGTGTGCTCGATGTTGCTGAAGATCCCCTCGCGGGCCGTGTTGAAGTACCACATCGGTCCCAGCGTCACGGACCGCAGGGTCTGCGGCGTACCGGTGAGCAGGCCGTCACCGTCCTCCATCTGATCGTAGCGCGCGCTCCAGCCCAAGGTTCTGGTGACCCGTACGAACGCAGTGACGGCGGCGCCGCGCCACGTCGGGGTGCCCCCGCTCGCCTGCTCGCGACCGAGGTTCACCTCCGCGCCGAGGATGAGGCGTCCCCGGTCGATCGTCAGGTCGGCTGAGAGGAGCGATCGCTGCCGGGCATCCGTGGAATCGCGCTCCGGTCCGTAGACGCCCGTGACCCCGACCGTCACCCAGGGGATCGGGATGACCTGCGCGCGCAACAGCGCGGTCTTGCCCCGATTGTTGTCCAACGCGACGTCCCAGCCATTGGCCGCCACGGCCCAGACCTCCGCGCGCGGTGAGGCGGTGTAGTGCAGCTGCACGCCGGTCAGCTTGCCTGGTCGAGCAAAGGTGAAGTTGAACGAATTGGTGGCGATCAAGTTGAGCGGCTCGTCGTCCCGCTCGAAGCCGATCGGGGCGTCGAACCGTCCGAACGCCAGCGTCCACTGGTTCGCCTTCTGCGGAGTCCAGCTGACCAGCAGGTTATCGATCTCGGTCGAGGTCGCCGTGCCGTCGAGGGCCGTCGTCAACTGGGCGAACAGGTAGACATCGCCCACGGGCTTGAACAGACTGACCCCGATCTTGCCGGCCGTGAAGCTGTTGCTGCGCGCCAGCCGATCGTAATCGGCCCGACCAACGGCGAAGCCGCTCACGCTGACTGGCTGCGGCTCCTCGAACGTCACCGCGCGCTCCTGCGCCGCGGCCGATCCCGCAACGCAGCACAACAGGGCGCACCACGGCGCTCTGCGCATACGTGTGTCCTCCGGATTGTAGGTGGCTAACGGATCAGGTCAGCCGAGTCCGATCGGAGGCGGAGGAGTTGGTGCAAACGACGGGGAATGGGGAATGGGGAATGGAACGGCACGGGGCAGGTCTAGGACCGATGGCAGGATCACCACGTCGTGGCCGAGCGGCGTCGGAACCGCCGTCGAAACCGCGAGATCGAGCCCACCGGTCATCTGGTCGCAGAAGCAGGGACCGTTCGACGGAGCGGTCGCGTGCCCGCCCGCCATGTGGTGCGCGGCATGATGGCGGCAGACGAGCCATTCCCGGACGGTCCCGCCGCCCGGGCCCCCGGCGAGCCAGCAGGCAGCCGCGAGCGTGAAGAGTATCGATCTCGGAGCGCTGCGCATCGCCTCAAGTGTACGGTGGTCGTTTCGCCTGGCGCAACCCTGGCGGGGGCGTGTAGACTCCACCCACCTTACCGCTGACAGAAACCGGATATTCCCTCGAGGAGCGTCGTACGATGGGCGAGCGGATCGACTTCCGGGATGGACGCTGGGTGGTGCCGGACCACCCCATCATTCCGTTCATCGAGGGAGACGGCACGGGACCCGACATCTGGCGCGCGGCGCGCCGCGTGTTCGACGCGGCGGTCGACAAGGCCGCCCGCGGCACGCGGCGCGTCGAGTGGCTGGAAGTGCTCGCCGGTGAAAAGGCCTTCAAGCAAACGGGAAGCTGGCTGCCCGACGCCACGCTCGACAGCATCCGGGCGCACCGCGTCGCCATCAAGGGCCCGCTCACGACCCCGGTGGGCGGCGGGATCCGGTCCCTCAACGTGACCCTGCGCCAGCTGCTCGACCTGTACGCCTGCATCCGCCCGGTGCGCTACTTCGAGGGCGTGCCGAGCCCGATGCGTGAGCCGCAGCGTCTCGACGTCGTGATCTTCCGGGAGAACATCGAGGACGTGTACTCCGGCGTGGAGTACCGCGCGGGCAGTGGGGAAGCCGACGCCCTGATCAGCTTTCTGGCGGAGCGGTTCGGCGCCAAGATCCGGCCCGGCAGCGCCATCGGCATCAAGCCGATGTCGAAGTTCGGCTCGCAGCGCCTGGTGGTGAAGGCCATCCAGTACGCGCTGCGCGCCGGCCGCCGCTCGGTGACGCTGGTGCACAAGGGCAACATCATGAAGTTCACCGAAGGCGGGTTCCGGGAGTGGGGATACGAGGTCGCGAAAGAGCGCTTCGCGGACAAGACGATCACCGAGGACGAAATGGGAAAGGGGAAAGGGGAAAACGGAAAGGTGATCATGAAGGACCGCATCACCGACGCCATGTTCGCCCAGCTGGTGCTCCGGCCCGACGAGTACTCGGTGATCGCGGCACCCAACCTGAACGGCGACCTGCTGTCCGACGCGGCGGCCGCACAGGTCGGCGGCCTGGGGCTCGCCCCCGGCGGCAACGTCGGCGACGGCTACGCGGTCTTCGAGGCGACCCACGGCACGGCGCCCAAGTACGCCGGGCTGGACAAGGTGAACCCCGGGAGCGTGATCCTGTCCGGGGCCATGATGTTCGAGGAGCTCGGCTGGACCGACGTGGCGGAGGCGATCGTGCGGGGGCTGGGCGGCGCGATCCGGTCGCGCCGCGTCACCTACGATCTCGCCCGTCAGATGCCCGGCGCCACGGAGGTCTCGACCTCGCAATTCGCCGCAGGCGTAATCGAGCATGTCTAAGATGACCGGGACGACCGTCACGGCACCGCTCGCCCAAGTCGAGACACCGCTGCTCGCCGTCGCTCTGGCGCAGGGCGGCGCGGTCCCCCCCCCGTCGCTCGCGGAGCTGGACCGCGCGGCGGGCGGCGTCGTGGCGCGCGCGATGGCGAGCGGCGACTTCAAGGGGAAGCGTGATGAAACCGCGCTCCTCTACCCCGGCGGCGCCAAGCCCCAGCGCGTGCTGCTGGTCGGATTGGGAAAACCGGGAGACGTGACGCGCGCCAGCGTGCGACGGGCTGCCGCGGTCGCCGCGAAGCGCGCGCGGGCCCTGGGCGCGACACATTTCACGTTCGCGCTCGCGGCCGAGGCGCGCAACGGCATCGCCGCCGCCGACGTGGGCCAGGTCGTGGTGGAGGGGGCGGCGCAGGGCGCGTGGGTCTTTACCGAGCTCAAGGCCGCGCCCGACGAGCCGAAGGCCGAGGTCGAGGCGGTCGCCGTCGCGTGCGACGCGAAAGACGCCAAGGCCGTTGGTGCCGGCGAGCGGCTGGGTGAAGCGCTCGCCGCCGGGCATTTCCTGACGCGTTACCTGCAGATGCTCCCCGGCAACGTGTGCACGCCGAGCTACCTGGCCGACCGGGCCAAGCAGCTCGCCGACCAGTACGGCTTCACCTGTACGGTGCTCGACCGGGCCCAGATGCGGCAGGAGAACATGGGCGCGCTGCTGGCGGTGGCGCAGGGCAGCCAGCAGGAGCCGCGGTTCATCGTGCTCGAGTACCGCGGCGCGGGCGCGGCGGACGCCCCCGTGACGCTGGTGGGGAAGGGCGTCACCTTCGACTCGGGCGGCATCTCGATCAAGCCGGCGCAGAACATGGAGGACATGAAGTTCGACATGTCCGGCGCGGCGGCCGTCCTCGGCACGTTCGAGGCCCTGGGGAAGCTCAAGCCCAAGCTCAACGTCGTCGGCCTCATCCCGGCGACGGAGAACCTCCCCTCGGGAACGGCGGTCAAGCCCGGCGACGTGGTGAAGAGTCACCTGGGGAAGACCATCGAGATCATCAACACCGATGCCGAGGGACGCCTGATCCTGTGTGATGCCCTGTCGTACGCGCGGCGCTTCAAGCCGGCCGCCGTGATCGACATCGCCACGCTCACGGGCGCGGTGGTCGTCGCGCTGGGGCAGGTGGCGATCGGCATGATGGGGAACGACGACGCGCTGCTCGCCGAGGTGCGCGAGGCGGGGGAGCGCGCGGGCGAGCGGTGCTGGCCGCTGCCGCTGTGGGACGAGTATCGCGACCTGCTCAAGTCGGACATCGCGGACATGAAGAACTCCGGGGGCCGGGGCGCCGGGTCGATCGCGGGCGGCTGGTTCCTGCGCGAATTCATGGAGGGCGTCCCGTGGGTGCACCTCGACATCGCGGGGACGGCGTACACCGAGGGCGAGGGGCCGCACCAGGTCAAGGGTCCCACCGCGGTCGGCGTGCGGCTCTTCAGCGAATTCATCCTCAAGCGCGCGGGGGCGTGACCCGCGGGCTGGGCTGCGCGGCCGTTCTGCTCTCGCTCGCGGCCGCGGCGGCGGCGCAAGTCGACACCACGGCGCGGCGCGACACCACCGCGCGGCGCGACACCACAGCGCGGCGCGACACCGCCGCCCGCGATTCCACCACCCGCCGCGACAGCGCCGCGGCGGACACGCTCGCCCACTACCTCGCGGTGTTCCCGGCGCAGTTCCCGCCCGGCCCCGCCCCCCGCGGCACGCGCTACAGCTTCACCGCCGACTCGTTCGCCCTCTCGAACATCCAGACGCTGTCCGATCTGCTGGCGCACATTCCCGGCGTGTACGTGGCGCGGGGCGGGATCTACGGCGCGGCGGAGCCGGTGCTGTACGGGGGGCGCGGGCCCGCGGGGCTCGAGCTGTATTGGGACGGCGTCCCGTATATCCCGCTGGGGCGCGATTCGTTGTATCGCGACCCCGCTCGCATTTCCCTTGCACCGCTCGAGCGGGTGGACGTCGTCGTGCTCCCGGCCTCGCTGCGCGTGTACCTCGTCACGCTGCGCCAGCGCTCCACGGCGACCGCGTCCCAGGTGGGCGTCGCGAGCGGCGAAGTCAGCACCGCGAATTACCGGGGCGCGTACCTGCGCCGCTGGCGCTCGGGACTCGGTCTGTCCCTCGTCGCCGATTACAACAACAACGGCGGCGTCTCCGGCACGTCGAACACGCCGTTCAACTCCGTCGACCTGTGGCTCAAGGCCGAGTACCTGCCCAACCCCCACCTGGGCGCTCAGTACCAGGTCCTGAGCTCGACCTGGCATCGCAGCGGTGGCACCACCACCGCCGACTGGCAGAGCCAGCGGCGCGACGGGATCGTGCGCCTGTTCGCCGCGTCGCGCGACGACGGGCTGGGGCTCTTGGCGCAGGCGAGCTTCGCGACAGCGAGCACCAGTCGCGACACCGCGGTGCGCGACCGCCAACTCTCCCAGGGAAGCCTCGAGCTGTCGAGCGACTGGCCGCGCGCGCACGTGGGCCTCGCTGTGCGGACGCTGGACGAAGCCCGGCCGTGGCAGCTCGAGGGGAGCGCCGGCTGGAGTCCGCTCCCGCAGCTCACGCTGTGGGGCGACGTCCGCCGCGCCCGCTACAGCCTGGGGCGGACCGGCGATCGCGCCCGCCTCGCGGCGGGCCTCACGCTCCCCGCCGGATTCTCCGTGCACGCAGATTTCGCGTGGGCGCGCGACCTCCAGGCCCCCGTCGATACCGCGGACACGCTGCAGCGCACCGTCGACCTCGCCGGCGCGCTGCGCTGGGATCGCGACTGGATCAGCGTCGAGGTCGGCCAGATGCGACGCGATGCGTTCGCGCCGATCGGCGTTCCCGTGGGCTTGGGGTCCGTGGCCGGGCTCGGGCCGGGCCCGCGCACCCGCTATTTCACGACGCACGGCGTCGTGCGCCTCCTGCCCGGACTCGAGCTCGCCGGGTGGTACTTTGATCCGCTTGTCCGGGGCGGGACCGAATTCGAGCCGCCGTACCACGCGCGCGTGTCGCTCACCTTCTATTCGAGGTTCTGGCGCGTGTACCGGAGCGGGATCTTCGCCCTGCGCGTGGAGGCCGCGGCGGAGTCGTGGAGCCGGGGCACGGCGGGGCTCGACTCGAGCGGCGCGCCGCTGGCGCTTCCCGGCAAGACGTTCGGGGAGCTGAACGTCGAGATCCGCATCGCGGGCGTGACGATCTTCTGGATCGAGCGCAACGCGACCCTGGCGAGCGGCAGCTACGTGCCCGGGCTCGACTACCCGCGTCACTATCAGTTTTACGGGGTGCGATGGCTGTTCACGAACTGATCGGCTAGCTTTAGAGTCTGTGCCGCGGAGCATGACGGGTTTCGGCTCGGCCGAAGGCAGCGTCCTCGGCGGGCGGCTCTCGATCGAGATCCGCTCGGTGAACCACCGCTATTTCAACCCGCAGCTGAAGCTGCCGTTCGAGCTCGCGGGCACGGAGAACCAGCTGCGCGAGCGGTTGCGCCGGCTGCTCGATCGCGGCCACGTGACGGTGGCGGCGCGCTGGATCGAGGCGCCGGCAACGGAGTCCGCGGTCACGGTCGATCTGGCCCGCGCGCGTCAGGTGCTGGCGGCGGCAAAGCAGCTCAAGCAGCAGCTCAAGCTCAAGGGCGAGGTGGATCTGGCCTTCGTGGCGCGGCATCCCGACGTCCTGGCGCTGGAGCGGGACGGCGCGGCGGCGGAATGGAACGAGGTGGAGCCGATCGTCGAGCGTGCGGCACAGCAGCTGGTCGCCATGCGGGCGCGCGAGGGCGCGGCGCTGGCGACCGAGCTCGTGGGTCGGCTGGACGCGCTCGCCGAGGGCGCCCTCGCCGTCGAGCGCCGCGCGCCCGAGCGTCTCGGCGCCGAGCTCGCCCGCCTCAAGAAGGCCGTGACGGAGCTCGCGGCGGGGGTGCCGGTGGACGAGCAGCGCCTCGCGGTCGAGGTCGCCCTGCTCGCCGACCGGGTCGACATCACCGAGGAGCTGGTGCGGCTGCGCACCCACCTCGGGGCGTGCCGCGAGGCGCTGGCCGGGGACGGGGCGGTGGGGAAGCAGCTGGGATTCCTGGCGCAAGAGCTGTTGCGCGAAGTGAACACGATCGGGTCCAAGGCGAACGACGCGGTGATCGCCCACGTGGTCATCGCCATGAAAGGCGAGCTCGAGAAGTTCCGGGAGCAGCTCGAGAATCTGGAGTGACGCCGCCCGCGCGCGTCGTCGTCCTCGCCGCCCCGTCCGGCGGCGGGAAGACGACCATCGCACGGGAGCTCGTCACCCGGCACCCCGGTGTCTTCGGGTACTCGGTGTCCGCGACCACCCGCAAGGCGCGACCCGGGGAGCGGGACCGCGAGGCGTATCACTTCCTGACGCAGGACGAGTTCCTGCGGCGTCGGGACGCGGGCGAGTTCCTCGAGTGGGCGCCGTACGCGGGCGAGCTGTACGGCACGCTGCGGAGCGAGGTCGAGGGCGTGCTGGCGAGCGGCAGGCACGTGGTGCTGGACGTGGAAGTGCAGGGAGCGCGGCAGGTGCGGCAGGCGTACCCACAACCGGCATCCGTGGTCAGCTTCGTGATCCCGCCCTCACCCCGGGTCCTGATCGAGCGGCTCCGCAAGCGGCGGACCGAAACGGAAGCGGAGTTGTCACAGCGGATCGACATCGCGATCCGCGAGGTGGAAACGGCGCGGCGCGACATCGGAGACGTGTACGACCATGTGCTCGTCAACGACGACCTGGACACGGCGGTGCGAGAGGTGGTCGACCTGGTGCAGGGGCGCGGTGTTGCACCGCACCCGCCGCGCGACATGGCGAGCCTGCTGTCGGGCTTTGTGCGACAGCTCAGGACCGAGGCAGCCCAACTGAGTCAGTCTACCGGAAGGAGCAGGTGATGCGGATCGTAACCCCGGCCGAAGTGGCCGCGCAGACACAGAACAAATACCTGGGCGTCCTCGTGGCCGCCAAGTTCGCCCGTTTCGTGAACGAGTTCCCGCGCGATCGCTCGGTGGATTTCGAGGAGAAGCTCACCACCCGCGCGTTCGACGAGCTGGTGCGCGGCCGCCTTACCTACAAGCTCGTCCGGCGGCGGCGCCAGGAAGGCTGATGTCGTTCGCCGGCCGGCACGTCCTTCTCGGCGTGTCGGGCGGAATCGCGTGCTACAAGAGCTGCACGCTCGCCCGGCGGCTCACCGAGGGTGGGGCGGCCGTGGACGTGGTGCTGACCGCGTCCGCGGCCGAGTTCGTGCGGCCCGTCACCTTCGAAGCGCTCACCGGGCGTCCGGTCCTGACCTCCCTGTGGCAGCCCGACCGCGCGCTCGCGCACATCGCGCTCGCGCGCCAGCCGGATCTGGCGATCGTCGCTCCCGCCACGGCCCACCTGCTGGCACGTGCCGCGCTGGGGCTCGCCGACGATGTGCTCACGGCCCTGCTCCTGGCGCGCACCGGTCCCGTGCTCGCCGCGCCGGCCATGAACGACGCCATGTACGCCCATGCGGCGACGCGCGCCAACGTGAAGACACTGGCCGGTCGCGGGTGGCACTTCATCGGACCGGATACCGGGCCGCTCGCCGAGGGTCCGAGCGAGCGGCCCGGCCGGATGAGCGAGCCCGAGACGGTGCTCGCCGCCGCGGCGCGCCTGCTCGAGCAGCGCGCGCCGTGGCTGGGGAAGAAGGTCGTCGTCACCGCCGGCCCGACGCGGGAGCACCTCGATCCGGTGCGCGTCGTCACCAACCCGTCGAGCGGGCGCATGGGATACGCCATCGCCGAAGCCGCCCACACGCGCGGGGCCGACGTGGTCCTCGTGTCGGGACCCTCCGACCTGTCGCTCCCGTTCGGCGTGACCGCGCATCGGGTCGAGACCACGGCGGAGATGCAGCGTGCCGTGGATGCCCTCCTGAAGCACGCGGACGTGTTGATCATGGCGGCGGCCCCTGCCGACTATCGCCCCGCCCAGCCCGCGGCCGGGAAGCGCCCGCGCGCCAACGGCACGCTCACGCTCGAGCTCGAGGCGACGCCCGACATCCTCGCTTCGCTCAAGCCCCCTCACGGGTGCGTGGTAGTCGGGTTCTCCCTGGAGGCGGCGGGAGCGGCAGGGGAGAACGGCGTGACACGGGCCGAGGCGAAGTTGCGCGAGAAGCATCTCGACTACATCATCCTGAACAACGCGCTCGAGCCCGGCGCGGGGTTTGAAGTCACCACGAATCGCGTCACGATCATCGGGAAGAGCGGCACGCCGATCGAGCTGCCCCTCCTGGACAAGCGCGACGTGGCGGAACGAATCCTCGACGCGGTGGAGCAAGCGCTGACGTGAGCGACGGGCGGGCACTGGCGCGCGAATTTCTGGAACAGCAGCGGCTGCTCGGCGGCGATCCGGTGATTCTGCCGGAGAACCCGCTGGCGGACGGGCGGTCAGGCGGACAGCCGGACGGACAAGCGCTCCCTCCGTCCGCCCTTCCGCCCGTCCGCCCGTCCGCCCCCGCCACGGACCTTCCCCCACCCGGGCTCTCTTATGATCCCCCCGGCGGCGATCTCTTCTCGAACGATCCCGTCCCGCAGGCGCCGTCGCTCGCCGCTATCGCGCAGCTCGTGGCCACGTGCACCAAGTGCCGGCTGTGCGAGGGGCGCCGGCACACCGTGCCCGGCGAAGGCGCGGCCGACGCGCGTCTGGTGGTGGTGGGCGAGGGCCCGGGGCGGGTGGAAGACGAAACGGGCCGACCGTTCGTGGGGCCCGCCGGGGAGCTGCTCACCAAGATTCTCGCGGCGATCGAGTTACCGCGCGAGCGCGTATTCATTTGTAACGTCGTCAAATGCCGCCCGCCCGAGAACCGCGTCCCCCAGTACGACGAGATCGCCGCCTGCCTCCCGTATCTGCTCCGCCAGATCGAGCTGGTGCAGCCGGCGGTGATCCTGGCCATGGGCGGAACGGCGGCGCAAACGCTCCTCAACACCAAGCAGTCGCTCGGCGCGCTGCGCAATCAGGTGCACCGGCTGCGAGGGATCCCGGTGATCGTCACCTATCATCCGGCCGCCCTGCTCCGCAACCCCAACTGGAAGAAGCCGACCTGGGATGACGTCCGCATCGCCCGCCGTTTCATCGCCTGAGCGCCACGCCGAGCCCGCCGGCCGCCAGATTCCGTGGAGCAACGAAGCGGAGCAGGCGGTGCTCGGCGCGATGCTGCTCGACCAGGACGCGGCGCTCAAGGCCGCCGAAGTCCTCGACGACGCGATGTTCTACCGCGAGGGACACCGGCTGCTGTTTCGCTCCATGGTTGCCCTGACCGAGCGCGGCGACGTGATCGATCCCGTCACCCTGCGGGACGAGCTCATGCGCCGCGGCGACCTGGACCGGGCCGGCGGCATGGAGTACCTGGGCGGCCTCATCGACGTGGTCCCGACCGCCGCCAACGTCGAATACCACGCCAGGATCGTCCGCGACAAGGCCGTGCTGCGGCGGCTCATCGAGGCCGCCACGTCGATCATCCAGGATGCCTACGAGGGTCGCACCACCTCCGCCGAGGTGCTCGACAACGCGGAGCACCGCGTGTTCCAGGTCGCCCAGCTGCGCCGCTCCGAGGAGTTCGTGCGGCTCAAAGAGCTGATCTGGCCGACCATGGAGCGGATCGAGCAGCTGCACACGAGCCAGGGCGCGCTCACCGGGGTGGCGACCGGCTTCAAGGACTTGGACCTGCTCACCGCGGGCTTCCAGCGCGGCGATCTGGTGATCATCGCGGCGCGGCCCTCGATGGGCAAGACGGCCTTGGCGCTCAACATCGTCCAGCACGCGGCCATCGAGCACACCGTACGGGTCGCGGTGTTCTCGCTCGAGATGTCGAAAGAGCAGCTGGTCCAGCGGCTGCTCTGCTCCGAGGGTCTGGTGGACGCCCAGCGGCTGCGGCGCGGCCAGCTGCGCGACGACGACTACCCCAAGCTCGCGCGCGCCGCCGGCCTGCTCGGCACGGCCCCGATCTGGATCGACGATTCCGCCATGCTGACACCCCTGGCGATGCGCTCCAAGGCGCGGCGCCTCAAGGCGGAGCACGACATCGGCATGGTCGTGGTGGACTACCTGCAGATGATGCAGGGCCCCACCGACGCGGAGAGCCGCCAGCAGGAGATCTCGTTCATCTCGCGGTCGCTCAAAGCCCTCGCCAAAGAGCTGGACGTCCCGGTCGTCGCCTTGTCGCAGCTGTCGCGCGCCCCGGAGCAACGCGGCGGCGAGCACCGGCGGCCCCAGCTCTCCGACCTGCGCGAGTCGGGCGCCATCGAGCAGGACGCCGACGTGGTCTGCTTCATCTACCGTCAGGAGTTCTACGACGGCCCCACCGACCCCAAGACCAACGAGAGCCTCGAGGGTCTGGCGGAGCTGATCGTCGGAAAGCAGCGCAACGGCCCCACCGGCACCGTGAAGCTGTTTTTCAAGAAGGAATACACGCGGTTCGACAACTTCTCGCCGCGCGAGCCGCCCCCCGAGGCGAGCCGTGGCTAGGGCGCACTCGGTCTTCCGCTGCACCGATTGCGGCGCCGAGCAGCCGAAATGGGCGGGCCGCTGCGACAGCTGTGGCGCGTGGAATACGCTCGTGGAAGAGGCGGTCGGGCGGGCGGGCGGACGGGCGGACCGAAAGCACGCGGTCCCGTCCGGCAGTCCGCCCGTCCGGCTGTCCGCCGTGGGGGCAGGGAAGTTCGAGCGCTGGCAGACCGGCCTCGACGAGTTCGATTTCGTGTTGGGCGGCGGCATCGTGCCAGGATCCGTGGTGCTGGTCGGTGGCGAGCCCGGCATCGGAAAGTCCACGCTGCTCCTGCAGTGCGCCGCCCGGCTGGAACACGCCGGCATTCGCACGCTGTACGTCTCGGGTGAGGAGTCTCCCGACCAGGTGCGGCTGCGCGCCGACCGCCTGACGCTCGACGCCGGCGCCGTGCACGTCCTGGGAGAAACGCGGCTCGAGGCGATCACGCACCATGCGCGCGCGCTGGACGCACAGGTCGTGTTCGTGGACTCGATTCAGACCACGTACACCGACGAGCTCGAAGGCGCCCCCGGCAACGTCGGCCAGGTCCGCGAGTGCGCGGCGCGCCTCATGCGCTTGGCGAAGGAGGCGGGACCGGCGGTACTGCTGGTGGGACACGTCACGAAGGGCGGCGGCATCGCGGGCCCCAAGACGCTCGAGCACATCGTGGACACGGTGCTGTATTTCGAGGGCGAGAGCACGCTCGACCATCGTATCCTGCGCGCGGTCAAGAACCGGTTCGGCTCGGTGGACGAGATCGGCGTGTTCGCCATGACGGGCGCGGGCCTCGAGCCCGTCGCCGATCCGGCGGCGGCCTTCCTGGCGGGCCGCAGCAGCGGCGTCTCGGGATCGGCGGTGACGGCCCTCATGGAAGGCACCCGACCGCTGCTGGTCGAGATCCAGGCGCTTGCCGCCAAGAGCGGCTTCGGCACGCCGCAGCGCGTGGCGACGGGCCTCGACCACCGCCGGCTGGCCGTGCTGCTCGCGGTGCTGGAGCGCCGCGGCGGGCTGCCGTTCGGCGCCCTGGACGTGTTCGTGAACGTGACGGGCGGGGCCCGGCTGGTCGAGCCGTCGACCGATCTCGCGGTGCTGGCGGCGCTGGTGTCGAGCGTGCACGACCGCCCGCTGCCGCCGGACGCCGTGTTCCTCGGGGAGGTGGGCCTGGGCGGGGAGATTCGTCCGGTCGCGGGTCTCGAGCGACGACTGAGCGAGGCGGCGCGCCAGGGTTTCCGTCGCGTCTTCCTCTCGGCCCGCTCGCGCGTGACTCTGCCCGGTCTCGACGTGATCGCGGTGGACGGCATCGGTGACCTCGCCCGGCGCTTCGCCGCCTGACGTCGGGGTGGTGATCGTGGCCGCGGGCGCGGGCGCGCGGGCCGGACCCGGAGAGCCGAAGCAGTTCCGCCCCATCCTTGGCGTCCCCATGCTGCTGAGGGCATTGCGTCCCTTCACGTCGCACCCCGACATCGGCCACGTGGTCGTCGCCCTGCCCGCGGGTTTTGCAACCCGGCCCCCCGACTGGCTCGCGAAGCTCGTGGGCGAGCGGCTCGCGCTCGTCGCGGGCGGCGCGACCCGGGCCCACTCGGTGCGGGCGGGGTTGCGCGCCTTGCCCGAGCACGTGGGCACCGTCCTGATCCACGACGGCGCCCGCCCCTTCGTGACCCGCGATACCATCGACGGCGTGCTGGACAAGGCGCGCTCCGGCGTCGGGGCGGTGGCGGCGATTCCGGTGAGCGATACAGTGAAAGAAGTCGTCGAGCACAGGCGGATCACGAGAACCGTCGCACGCGAACGTCTGTGGCGCGCGCAGACCCCCCAGGGGTTTCCGCGCGCCATGATCGAGCGCGCCTACGGCGGTCTCGAGAGCGACGCCACGCCCACGGACGATGCCGAGCTGTGCGAGCGCGCCGGCCTGCCCGTGGAGGTCGTGCCCGACTCGCCCTACAACCTGAAGGTGACGACAGCCGACGACTTCCGGATCGCCGAGGCGCTCGCCCGTGAGCTGCGGTGAAGCCCGTCCCGTTCCGCACCGACGAGGACGTGACGGCGGCACTGGCTGGGACGGTGGCCCATCTGCGCGCCGGCGGCCTGATCGCCTACCCGACGGAGACCGTGTACGGCCTGGGGTCGCGGCCGCGGGCGTCCGAAGTGCAGGCGCTGGCCCGGCTCAAGGGCCGCCGGCCCGACAAGCCGTTTCTCCTGTTGGTCGCCGACCGCGACATGGCGGAAGCGCAGGGGCTTGCCTTCGGCGAGGCCGCGAGCGCGCTGGCGCGGGCCTTCTGGCCGGGTCCCCTGACGCTGGTGCTGCCGGGCGGCAGCGGCCGGCTCCCCGACGCGCTGCGCGGCCCGGAAGGGGGGATCGCCGTGCGCTGGACCTCGCACCGCGGGATGGCCCGGCTGGTACGCGCCCTGGGGGAGCCGGTGACGTCCACATCGGCTAACTTGCCTGGAGCGCCGCCGGCACCCGGAGCGGAGGCGATCGCCCGGGATTTCGCGCCGGCGCTGGAAGCGGGGACGCTGCTCGTGCTGGACGGCGGCGTGCTGGGCAACTCGCCTTCCTCGACCGTGGTCGACTGCACCCAGCCGGCGCCGCGGCTGATCCGTGAAGGAGCGGTCACGCTCGCCGAGCTGCGGCGCGCGGCCGGGCGGCTCGCCCCGTAGGCGCTCGACCCGAGGAGCCGAACACGAAACGCATCCTCTTGGTATGCACCGGCAACATCTGCCGCAGCCCGCTCGCCGCGGCGCTGCTCGAGCGCGCGCTCTCAGGTCGCGGCAGCGAGGGCCTCGAGGTGTCGTCCGCGGGGACCGGCGCCTGGGACGGCGCGCCCGTGTCCGAGGGAGCCTACTTGGTCGGGCTCGAGCGCGGGCTCGATCTCTCGGGCCATCGCGCGCGGCTCTTGACGCGCGAGCTGGTCGAGGGCGCCGACCTGGTCCTCACCATGGCGCGGCACCACCGGGCGCGGGTGGACGAGCTCGGCGGCGAGGGTCGCGTCTTCGTGCTGGGCGAGTACGCCGGACGGGAGGGTGACGAAGCGGAAGTGAGCGATCCGTTCGGCGGCGACCTCGACGTGTACCGCGACACCTGCACCGAGCTCGAAGGACTGATCCAGGCGGCGGTGGAGCGCATCGTCAAAGAGTTCGCGAGTGGAAGTCAGCGCTGACACGCGCCTGTTGGTGGTGCTCGGCGATCCCGTCGCCCATTCGCTCTCCCCCGTGATGCACAACGCGGCGATCCGTGCGCTCGGGCTGGATGCCGTGTACGTCGCCCTGCCCACGCCGGCCGCGGCGCTCCCGGGGCTCTTGGCGGTGTTGCCCGCCGTGGGCGGGGCGGGGAACATCACCGTGCCGCACAAAGAAGCGGCGGAACGATGTCTCGCGCAGAAAACGGAGCTGTGCGCGCGCGTCGGCGCGTGCAATACGTTCTGGACCGAACGCGGAGCGCTGGTGGGAGACAACACCGACGTCGCCGGAATTCTCACCGTGCTGCGGCAGCTGGGCGTCGACGGCGGCGGCAGCTGGCTGCTGGTCGGGACCGGGGGCGCCGCACGGGCCGTGGCGGTGGCGGCGGCGACGGCCAAGGCGAACCTGCACGTGGTGTCGCGCGACGCGGCGCGGGCGCGCGTGTTCAGCGACTGGGCGCGGGGCGGGGGCGCCCGCGTCGAGCCGGCGCGCGGCGCCCTCCAGCCCGACGTCGCGATCAACGCCACGCCCCTGGGCCTCAAGGACGCGGACCCGCTGCCGCTCGACCCCGAGCGCGCCCGGCGCCTCGCCGTCGCGCTCGACCTGGTATACGCGCCGGGTGGCACGCGCTGGGTCCGCACGCTGCGTGCGGCGGGCGTGCGGGCACAGGACGGCCGCGAGGTGCTGGTGCATCAGGGAGCCGCCGCATTCGGCCGCTTCTTTCCGGATCGGGCGGCGCCCGTGGAGGTGATGCGCGCGGCCGTGGACCGCGCGTTGCGTGCGTAACGCGCTCGACCATCTCCTCTTACCGGCCGAGTGCCTGCTGTGCCGCGCCCTGCTCTCGTTCCGCGATTCGCATCGCCTCGTGTGCGACGTCTGCCGCCACCGCTGGCGCCCCGTGCGCGCGCCGTGGTGCGGGCGCTGCGGTCAGCCGGAGCCGCTGTTCGGCCGCTGCCGGCTATGCGCCGACTGGCCGGCCGCGCTGGTGCTGGCCCGCTCCGCGGTGTGGCTCGACCCGGGCGCGCGTGACGCCGTGCACGCGCTCAAGTACGGGGGCCTGCCGCGCATCGCCGCCGATCTGGCCGGCGCGATGGCGTCGCTCGACCTGCCGGGGCGCGCGGGCGCCTGGCTCGTGCCGGTACCGCTCGGCGCCGGGCGGCGGCGCCAGCGCGGCTACAACCAGAGCGAGCGCCTGGCGCGCGCCCTGAGCCGGCGTTGGAACCGGCCCCTCGTGGAGCTGCTCGTGCGGACCCGGGAGACGGTCACCCAAACGGCGTTGACACCCGAGGCGCGGCTGGCGAACGTGGCGGGGGCGTTTCAAGTGCGGAATGGGGAGTGCGGAATGCGGAGTGAACGCGCGCCTGGAGACTCCGCACTCCGCATTCGACACTCCGCACTGGAACGGCCCCTGATCCTTGTGGATGACGTATTCACCACCGGCGCGACGCTTGCCGAGGCGGCGAGGGCGTTGGAGCGTGCCGGGGCAAGCACGGTGCTGGCCGTGACATTCGGCCGGGCGCTCGTGCCGGACTTCACCTAGGGGAGAGCAATGGCAGTGCGCGTGGGCATCAACGGGTTCGGTCGCATCGGGCGCAACGTGCTGCGCGCCGCGGTGCTCATGAAGCAGCAGGCGCTCGAATTCGTGGCGGTGAACGACATCACCGACACCAAGACGCTGGCCCATCTCCTGAAATACGACTCCGTCCACGGCCGCTTCCCCGGAACGGTCGAGGCCCAGGGCGACGCGCTGATCGTCAACGGCAAGCCTATCAAGGTGTCGGCGATCAAGGAGCCCGAGAAGTTGCCATGGAAAGACTGGGGGGTAGAGCTGGTGCTCGAGAGCACCGGCCGGTTCACCAATCGACCCGATGCCGAGAAGCACCTGGCCGCCGGCGCCCGGAAGGTCGTGATCTCGGCGCCCGCCAAAGGGGAGGACATCACGATCGTGATGGGGGTCAACCACCAGAAATACGACCCGGCGAAGCATCACGTCCTCTCGAACGCCTCGTGCACCACGAACTGTCTCGTCCCTGTGGTGAAGGTCGTGCTCGACAACTGGGGCTTCAAGCACGGCTTCATGACGACGATCCACAGCTACACGAACGATCAGCAGATTCTCGATCTGCCGCACAAGGACCTGCGCCGTGCCCGCGCCGCGGCGCTCAGCATCATCCCCACCACCACCGGTGCCGCCAAGGCGACGGGCCTCGTGATTCCGGAGGTGAAGGGGAAGATCGACGGCATTTCGCTGCGTGTGCCCACGCCCGATGTGTCGATCGTGGAGCTGACGGCGGAGGTCGAGAAGAAGACGACCATCGAGGAAGTGAACGGCGCCTTCAAGCAGGCGGCCCGGGCGGGCCTCAAAGGCATCCTCGACGTGAGCGACGAGCCGCTCGTCTCGGTCGACTACATCGGCAGCTTCTACTCGAGCGTAGTGGACGCGCTCTCGACCAACGTGATCGACGGCACGTTTCTGCACATGTCGTCCTGGTACGACAACGAGATGGGCTACTCGGCGCGCTGCGTGGATCTGCTCGCGTACCTCGCCGGCAAGTGAAGAAGCGCAGCCTGCGCGATCTGCCGCCCGCGGCGCTGGACGGCAAGCGGGCGCTGGTTCGAGTGGATTTCAACGTGCCGTTCAAAGCCGGCGCCGTCACCGACGACACCCGCATCCGCGCCGCAGCTCCCACGATCGCGTACCTGCGCGAGAAGGGCGCGCGGGTGGTGCTGCTGTCGCATTTCGGTCGCCCCAAGGGCCCCGACCCGAAGTCGTCGCTCAAACAGATCGTGCGCGACGTCGAGCGCGTCCTGGGAACGCCCGTGGAGTTCATCCCCGATCCCGCCACGGGCGTCCCCGCCACGCGCCGCCTGCCGCGCGGCGGTGTGGCCCTCGTCGAGAACACGCGCTTCTGGCCGGGGGAAGAGGCCAACGACCCGGCCTTCGCCCAGACGCTGGCCGCCCTGGGTGACTTCTACGTGAACGACGCGTTCGGGTCGGCTCATCGGGCGCACGCCTCGACCGAAGCGGTGGCCCGTCTGCTCCGGCCCGCCGTGACGGGGTTCCTGATGGAAAAGGAGCTTCGCTACCTCGGCGAGGCGTTGGACCATCCCAAGCGGCCGTTCGTCGCGGTGCTCGGCGGGGCCAAGATCTCCGGAAAGATCGACGTCATCGAGGCGCTGCTTCCCAAGGTGGACGAGATCCTGGTCGGCGGCGCGATGGCAAACACCTTCTTCCTCGCGATCGGGTTTCAGGTGGGCGGGTCGCTCGTCGAACGCGACAAAGAGCACGTCGCCAAGGGCCTCCTGGCCAAGGCGGGCGCCAAGCTGATCCTCCCTCGGGGTGCGGTGGTAGCGCCGAGTCTCGCGCGCGCCGCCGAACGGCGGGAGGTGTCGAGCGATCACATCCCCGTCGACTGTGCCGTCTTCGACATCGATCAGCCCACCCGCCTCGACTTCCGCGCACGGATCCTGAAAGCCAAGACGGTCTTCTGGAACGGCCCCATGGGCGTGTTCGAGACGCCGCCGTTCGACGAGGGCACCCGCGCCATCGGCGATGCGCTGATCGAGGCCGGGAAGCGCGGCGCCACAACGATCGTGGGGGGCGGGGACTCGGCCGCGGCCGTGGCGGGGCTCGAAGACAAGCTCAGCCACGTGTCGACCGGCGGCGGTGCGTCGCTCGAGTTCCTCGAGGGCAAACCCCTCCCGGGGGTCGCCGCCCTGGAGGACGCGTGAGGCGGCTGCTGTTCGCCGCCAACTGGAAGATGCACCTCGGCCCGGAAGACACCCGGGGCTACCTCAAGGCGTTTCGCGCTCGCTACAACCGGCGCGACGACCGCGACGTCTGGTTCTTCCCGCCCGCCGTGTCGGTCGAAGCCGCCGCACAGGCGGTGCGCGAGCGCACCGATCTGCTGGTGGGCGCACAGGACATCTACTGGGAGCCCAAGGGCGCATTCACCGGCGCCGTTTCCGCCGCGCTCGCCCTTCAGGCCGGCGCGCGCGCCACCCTCATCGGGCACTCGGAGCGCCGTCACGTGTTCGGTGAAACGGACGAAGACACCCGCCGCAAGGTGGCGGCCGCCCTCGCGGCCGGGCTGGTGCCGATGCTGTGCGTGGGCGAGACCCTGGCCGAGCGCGACGCCGGGCATACCCTGGCCGTGGTCGTACGCCAGCTCGCCGGCGCGCTCTCGAGCCTCGACGGCCCGACGCTCTCGCGTCTCATCGTCGCCTACGAGCCAGTGTGGGCGATCGGGACCGGGCGCAACGCCACGCCGCGCGACGCCGCGACGGTGCATCGCGAGATCCGCGCCTGGCTCGGGGGGCGCGGCGCCTCCGCTCCGAGCGTCTTGTACGGCGGCAGCGTGAACGCGAAGAACGTCGCCGAGCTGCTCGCCGAACGCGAGCTGGACGGCGTGCTGGTGGGCGGAGCGTCGCTCGATCCCGAGGGCTGGGCCCAACTTGTGCAGACCGGCGCCGCGTAGGTAATTTCCCGGCGCGATGTACAACCTGCTGCTGTTCGTCTTGGCCCTCGACGCGTTGATCCTCACCACCGCGGTCCTGCTGCAGGCG
>Ga0070698_100001344_pt1 | contig 27339 bp, 32 predicted proteins | sample KBSK1502metaG_FD_65477 | JGI IMG/M metagenome (GOLD analysis project Ga0070698, IMG submission 65477) | Corn, switchgrass and miscanthus rhizosphere microbial communities from Kellogg Biological Station, Michigan, USA - KBS K1-50-2 metaG | ecosystem: Host-associated > Plants > Roots >...
CGCTCGTGGCCAAGCTTCGGATCACGGCGCTGGAGGGTGAGCATCAGGGGGAGGTGTTCGAGGCGCAGTTCAATCCGAAGGAGATCGAGGTCGACCGCACGATTCCCTGGCAGCATCAGGGACCCGCTCCTCTGCAGTTTCTGGGAGCCGAGCCGGGGAGGATGAGCTTCGAGCTGCTCTTTGACGGCGTCGAGCAATCCAAGTCGGTGCAGCCAAAACTCGACAGGCTCCACGGACTCAGCAGCGTGGACGAGACCCTTCATCGACCGCCGAGGGTAAAGGTCGCTTGGGGGAACGCGGCGGGCGCGATGCCGACGTTCGACGGAGTCGTCGAAGCGGTCTCGGTTCGCTACCTGACGTTCGCCGAGAATGGAGTGCCGCTACGTGCGACAGCGACAGTGAAGCTCAAAGAAGCCGCCGACCCGTCACGCACCCTAGATCGTGGCTAGCAAGGGCATCCGAGAGTGCGCTACAGCGCGGCGCGGTCCGTCGGCGTTCCGCGCGCTTCCGTCGGGATCCTCTCGACCTCGACGACCCTTCGCCCGACAAGAAATCCGACCTCGCTCGCCGCAGTGGAGAAGGCTCCTTCCGTCGGGCGTCATTGGGGAACACTCGGTCATTCCTGAGCGTTCCGACGGGAGGCGGGCGGCCTAGTTCGGGGTCACACGCGCCTCAAGTGCAGGAACCTCCTCCAGCTCGTCGTCTGGCCGACGGCCGCGCTCGAGCGGGTGCCCACACGCTGGTCGAGCGAAGCGCTGGGCGCGCGGGTGTTCGAGCTCGCGGCCTCGGGGCTGAGTGCTCTGCGATCGCGCGTCAACTCGGCCGACCGCGGTCGACGGTGGCCGAGGCCCTTCGTCGTGGTCGTGCGCTAGTGGGCGATCAGGCGGCCTAGCGGCGCGTGTTAGCAGTGACTAAACCCCCGCCAGACGGCCCGCGATCCGCGTGCGGCTTCCTCACCCACCCGAGGCGCGCGAGGCCTAAGGCGGGCAGAGAGCCCGACCTCGTAGGTCTCGTAGAGGCTCGTGGGAAACGTAATAAGCATGGCTCGCACCGGCCCTTGACTCTCGTGGCGCTTCATACAAAGCTACAGCGGTAGTTCACCGAGGAGGCCCTTCCGCCTCCAGTAGCGAGCCCAGGCGTTGCGGCAGGCGCGGCGGGATCTGCCCCTCACACCCAAGGGGAGGAAGATGCGACGAGTAATCACCTTGCTGATCGGACTCGTAACGATCGCCGCCATCGCAGCGATGAGTGCGAGCCCTGCGGCGGCGAGGCCGCGCGGCACGAACGGGAAGATCCTCATCAACCGCGCCGACAACACGGCAACTGGCACGGAGCAGACCTTTACCGTGGATCCGGACGGAACCGACTTCGCCTTGCTCGCCGACAACTCCGAGGCGGGCCAGTGGTCGTGGGACGGGACGAGGATCGCGATGTTCGAGGGATTCCTCGACTTCGACAGCGGGCTCTTCACCTCGCTCAACCTCGATACCCAGTACCCGGACATGTTTCTTGGCTGCGGGCAGTGGTCGCCAGACAATGCCCGGCTCGCCTGCGAGGGCTTCGGCCTTACGGATCCGAGCCTGAACGGCATCTACACGGTCCGCTCCTCGGACGGCGGCGATCTGCAGCGGGTGACCTCCAATCCGGGCGGCGACGACTGCCCGAGCGATTATTCGCCCTACGGCAATCGAATCGTCTTCACCCGTGCCAGCGAGACGACATACGAACTCGACACTGTCAGGCCCGATGGCACGGGATTGCGCCGGATCTCGCCGGAGGGGCTCAACTTCAACTTCTGCAACGGCAGCTGGTCGCCGCAAGGCAACGAGATCCTTCTCTCGGCCCATCAACCCGACTTCGACTACCACAGCTCGATGTGGGTGCTGCACGCCAACGGCACCGGTCTGCGCCGCATCCCGGCGCCTGACTGCGGCGGCCTGAACGCCGACCCAGAGGGAGTCGGCTGCTTCAACCCGAGCTGGTCGCCGGACGGGAAGAAGATCGTCTTCGGCCGGCAGGTCGACAGCCAGAACCGTGACATCTACACGATCAACGCCGACGGAAGCGGCCTCTTCCAGGTCACGCACACGCCCGACATCGAAGAGTTCAGCGCGGAATGGGGGATCCACCCGCCCACGCCGTAAAGAGCATCCTGCGGCTAGGACACCCACGGCAAGGGATCAGCGGCGGCGGGCTTTCAGGCTCGCCGCCGCTAGGCCGCCGGAAAGACGGGGCCGATCGACGCCATGACGGTTGGACCGACCCCGAGGCTGCAACCGCTGAGACGGGCGGAGGGCGAGCAGCCCGAGCGCGCAGGCCGTGATCTGCTAGAGGGCCGCCCGGAGGCGGCTGGCCGGACTCGCTGAACGCTTAGCCGTTTCCCGCCAGGAGTCGAGGCGAGCCGCCCCGGACGGCGTCCGGGTCAGGAGCGAGTCCGCAAGCTGACTCGACCGGCGGCGGCGTCCCGGATCCGCTGCTCTTCCGCCGGGCTGCCATCTCCGAGCTCGGGCTCGGGAGGCGCCGCCTCGATTGGCCGCGTCGGCAAGCGGCCTGGATGAGGCACCTCCGAGACCGGACGGCCGGGCCGCTGATCGCGGGCGACGGAGCTCGGGCGTCGCCAGGCCTCCTCGATCTCTCTCTCGGTCGGCGCACAGGCCGCCGATGCGGAGGCTCGATCGAGTCCTCGCCGCAGGGTCGGCCGCTCGGCCATCAGGCCGCCGGGAGCCGGGCGCCGCCGTCGTCGCGGTAGACGACAGCGCCGGTCTGGCCGAAGCCCGCCTCGGCGAGACCGGAGATCATGCCGCCTTCCCGCTTGCCACGCTCGCCGATCAGCGGGCGGAGATCCGGGTAGGCCTCCGCGAGGGCCTTCGCGCTCGGCGAGACGTAACGCGACTCGACCGGGAGACCGTTACGCCGTCGCAGCTCGTTCAGGTCGTCACGACCGGGATCGCCGTCTTCGGGGCGCGGGCCGGTAGACGCCGCGAGCGCCTCCTCGAGCAACGCGGCGAACGTGCGCACAGGCTCGATGACCGGAGCGCTGGCCTGCTGCCAAGCCGCGATCGCATCGCCGCCGAAGATCCCGACGCGCTGCTCGAGCGCGGCGCCCCTGACCTGGGCCACGAGCTCGTCCCTGGCCGCGAACATCGCGAGCAGCTTCTGCGCCGGCTCGACGAGTGCGGCAACCGCATCGCCGAACGCACGCCGCAGCTCGAGCTCGCACTCGCTGAGCCGCTTGGCTTCCTTGGTGGCCTCGGCCAGCTCTTGCCCAGCCTCCTCCGCAGCCGCGACGTCTCGCTCTGCCCGCAGCGCGAGGATGCCCTTCTCGAGGCCGGCGACCGCCTTGTCCAGCTTCTCGGCCTCGCTGCGCGCCTGCTGCGCCGGCGAGCCCATGGCGTATGGCGAGGCGTCCGGCTTGGCGCGCTTGGCGGCGCGGACGGCCTCGGTCTCGCGCTCGGCGAGCTCGACGAAGCGGGCGCGCGCGGCCTCGAGCGCGGCCTCATCCTTCGCGAGCGCGGCCTCGACGATCTGGAGGCGAGACCTGCGGGGCTTCGGCTTTGTGGCGGTGGCGCTCATTCCGCCTCGTCCTCCCAGCCGACTTGGTCAGAGAGGCTCGGCTCGTGCGCCGGTGCCGGGAGCCCAAACGCCTCCTCGACGCCCATCGGCTCGGCCCACGCACCGAAGACGGCGTCGGACTCGGCCTCGAGCTCGTCGGCCCGCCGCTCTCCGAGCCGCTCCTCGAAGTCGTCTTCGTCGCCATCTTCGTAGAGATCGCCCTCCGCGCTCTGCTCAGCGAGCCAGTCGTCCTCGCGCTCCTGGGCGAGCAGCAGTTCTGCCCGCGCGTCGATCTCGTCGACGTCGTCGCGCAGACGCAGGAGCCGGGCCTGTTGCTCGGTGTTGAGCCTGCGGAAGTAGCTCGTCTTCTCGACGTTGCGGCGTTGCTCGGAGGTCATCGCCTCAAGCCACTCGCGCGGGCTGCCCAGGCGCCGTCCCTGTGCCTGCTCCGGCCGCCCGGCCTGCTCCCCGAGCACCTCGTGTCGGACCTCGCGCCGCTCGTTCGGGCGCAGCGGGCGGCCGGCCGCCGTCGCCCTCGTAGCCGCCGCGACCGCGAGATCGGTGGCGCCGTCGAGGACGCGGCTCGCGCCCTGCCGGTCGCTGTAGCCGCGGCCGATGTCCATCACGTCGGCGGCGACTTCCCGGAACCGGGCGCGCTGGGCAGCCTGTCTCTTCTCGCCGGCCATCAGTCGAGCGGAGCCGGGAAGGGCCCCTGCGTCTCGGAGGGCTCTGCGGGCAGCTTGTGGCGGGGCGTCGGGTTGCTCCCGCTGATCGCCTCGAATCCGGCCCGGTCGACATCGAACTTGCCGGCGACGCCGTCATCGGTGCTGTACGGAGCGCCGAGGCCCTTCGGCGGAGCCGTCGGAGCCGCCTTCGGCTGCACGTCGCCGTGCTCGGGCGGTCGCGGTCGCGGACCTCCGACGAGCTCTCGCCCGGCCGCCGCTCGACGCTCGGCGGCGGTCAGCTCGCGCTTGCCCGCGGCGCGCTGCCCGAGCTGGCGCGGGTTCGGATTGCCTGAGAACGCCTCGAAGGCGTTCTTGCCTGAAGAAGCCGACCGGCCCTCGGCCGAGACGCTGGGACTCGCCGCGAACGGGAACCCGCCCCGGTTGAAGGCCTTGTCCTCGGTGCCGTGAAAGTAGTCGTCGGCCGGGCCCCTGTAGATCTCGGATTTCTTGTTGGCCATTACGATCTCCTCTCTGGACTGATCTTCACGACGCGAAGGTCGCGCTCCGGGCCCTCACCGCTGCGGCCGCGACGTTTGTTGATGAAGATCTCGGCGCCCAGCTCCTGCTCCTCCGCGCTGACGTGGTCGGGCGCGACGAACGCGAGGGCCTGCTGGTCTGCGTCGTAGACGCCGATCCGGCTGAGCTTGCTCATGCCACTTGCCTCTCGTGGTCGGGAACGTGAACGCGAGTCGGCGGGCGGTCGAGGTGCTCGGTCAGGGCTCGCCGGACGACGGACGAAACGGAGCGATCCTCCTCGGCCGCGACACGCTCGAGGCGGCCGGCGAGCTCGGCGGGGAGCTGGGCCGAGACGATCTTCGTCGAAGAACCGTTAGCGCTCATTTCTAATTTTTGTAGCTAGACGGCGACGGGAGCGCAACTCGCTCGCCCTCGAGCTCGGCGAAAACGTCGGCCGGCGCAGCCGCCTCGAGCATCCGCTGCACGTCTTCGGTGGCCTGGCTCGCCCCCTCCCTCGCGACGAGCTCCGCGAGGGCCCGCTGGAGCAGTGCCCGCTCGTGCGGCAGCAACGGGACGGCGACGAGGGCACCGTGGCGCTGCTTGCCGTTGCCGCTCCGCTCGAGGCGGGCGCGGCTCACGGGGTGCGCCCCCAGTCACGTCGCCTCGCCTCGGTCGGGTCGAGCGAGTGGTAGTGACGGGCCCGCTCCACCTCGCGCGCCTCGTCGCGGCGGATCGTCCGCGAAACCGAGATCGCCTCATCGACGAGCCCTTCGATGATGCTCGTCAAGGTGCGTCCCTCGGCCTGCGCGAATGCACGCCAGCGCTCCAGCTTCTCGGGCGGGAGGCGGAGGTCTAGCCGGGCCGAGCGGCGTTCAGCCATACGCCTCATGCCACCACTCGGGCATTTCGCCGGTCGCCCGGCTCGCGAGGATCGCTGCGCGGCTGTCGAGCGTGAACGCGATCCAGCGCGTGAGCTCGTAACCGTCGGCCGCCGCGGCGATCTCCCAGCGGGCGTGCTGGTCTTCGCTGACCTCGATGAAGACGGCGCTCAGGTCGTCGTCAGGCACGGGCCGCGCCCCTGTTCCTACGTTTCCCAGAAAATCGGCGGGAAGCACTAGGCTCGGCGGGTCTACCCTTCTGGGGACCCTAGGCTGGATGGGCTGCGGCTATCGCACTCCGAGAGCGGGCGCGGATTTAAAAGGGGCGGGCTCGCGATTGCACTCGTCCGGCAGCCGCCGTCGCGGACGGTCGGCGCCGCCAGGCGCAGGCCCGCGCGCAGCTCGGCTGCGGTGCTGGCGCGGCGGCGACTCGAGGCGCGCCGCCGATCGAGAGCCCGCTCGCTAGGTAGGTGGCGGCCGGCCGGCAAGCCCTGGCGTCGGCTCGCGATCGAAGCTGCGGTCCTGGAACGCAAGGCTGCTGGCGGAAGGTACGGTATTCGTACCGCCCCTTCTCTGCGGACTGGCAATCCGCAGCCGTCGATCGAAAGGGCTCCTGAGCAGGGAGTTAGCAGGCCCGCGCGTACAGTGCGCGTACCGGCCGAGGGCTCGAGGCCGAGCTCGTCAGAGACCGGCGAAGGCGGCCCAAGAGGCGAGGATATTGCCTGAGTAGGCGACAACTTAGCCCGATTTGCAGGGTTTTTCCGCGAAGGCGGAGGGATTGGGCGGGTTGCCCCAGCAGCAGGCCTTGCTCCGACGCCCTGTACGCCCGCGTCGGGTGGAAAAGCCCTGCTCACAGGAGTCTCCTCCCGACGGTGTGACCTGGCCGTGAAGCGCACGACGTGTACTCACGGGTGACGCATGACGCAAGGTGACGCTTAGTTCGGTACCTAGCCATTACGCGCGCGCGATGGGACCGAACAGGGAAATAAGCGTCAGGAAGCGTCATCCGTCACCCCTTCGAGCCGGAGGCCTAGCCAGAGGCGCTGCTTCTTCGTCCGTTCCGACTTGAAGCCGCGCTCGTGCAAGCGCCGGCCGAACGCCTGCTGGCTGAGCTGCTCGCGACCGTTCGACGGACACCAGTAGCCGTACCGCGTGAAGAGCACGGAGGAGGCCACGCGGGCATCGCCCTCGACCTCGCAGCAGTCCTCGAGGAAGCCGCCGAGAACGTCCATGTCGCTCCGGTAGGCACCGGTCGCGCTCGTTACCGCGGCCGGCAGTGGGGCGAGGCCGCCGTGCGCGTGCCAGGCGTGGCAACCCTCGACCGCCCAGCGCAGGATCCCGGGCAGCTCCTCGCGCAGTTTCGCGGGCAGGCGCGGGTCGCGCTCGTGCTCGGGGATCGTGACGTTGAAGGGGATCAGCCGGATCCGGCGCCAGATCGCCTCGTCGGTGCCCCGGATCTCCGGCAGGTGGTTGGTGGCGATCCAGGCCTTGAAGCTCGGCACGTACTCGAAGAACTCCTGCCGTAGGAAGCGCGCGGTGATCGTGTCGCCGCCGGTCAGGCGCTTGACCAGCGTCTCCGAGAGCCGCCGGCCCTCACCCGTCTCGACGGCCGCGACGAAGCGGGCGCCGCGCAGGCGCGCGAGGTCGTTCGGAATCGCATCGCCGCGGCGCTCGAGGAACGTCTCCGTCGGCGTCTGCTGGCCGTAGTCGCCGAGCAGCGCGCGCAGGGTCTCGATGAACGTGGTCTTCCCGTTCGCGCCCGAGCCGTGCAGCAGGAACAGCACCTGCTCGGCGGTCGAGCCCGTCAGCGAGTAGCCAACCGCGCGCTGGAGGAAGGCGATCAGCTCCGCATCCCCGGCGAACACCCGCTCGAGGAAGGCTTGCCAGCAGGGCGCCTCGGCCTCGTGCGAGAACTCAACCGGCGCCAGCTTCGTCAACAGGTTCGCCGGGTCGTGCTCGACGAGCTCGTCGACCTGGAGGTGGATCGTCCCGTTGGCGACGTTCAGGAGCAGCGGGTCAGCGTCGAGCTCGTGCGGGCGGACGAGCACCCGCTCGTCGCTCGCGGCTAGCGAGACGGCGGCGTGCAGGCGCGGGTGACCCTCGGAGCGGAGCGCTTCCTTCAGCAGGCGCTTGCGCCGGCCGTCGTCGTCGATCTCGAGCGCCTCGCGCTCGATCGCCCGCACCGTCAGCTTCATTCGCCGCAGGACCGCGCCGTCGTCGTCGCGGCGCCAGCGACCGGCCTCCCAGACGAGCCAGCCGAGCCCAGGCGCGTAGCGGATCTCCTCCCCCTGCTGCTCAATCAGCCGCTCGGCATTTCCGAGGTCGGTGAGCTGGTCGAGCGAAGCGGCGGCACCCGCTGCGAGGGGCTGGCCGTTGATGCTGTCGAGCTGCTCGCTCACGCGGCGACCTCGAAGCCCTTTCCCGCCGGTCGCGCCTCGTCCTTCGCCTGCGCCTGCACCTTCAGCCACAGCGCCTGAAGGAGGAGGTTGTCGTTCACCTGTTCGCGGTAGTGCTTGAGCACGTTGGCGAGGATCGCCGCCTCGCTCCGCGTCAGGTCGTTCACGGTGAACTCGCTCACGCCGCCCGTCCCCACCAGCGCTCGCGCTCGATCTGCCCTCTAGTCCGCTCGAAGGCGCTCGCCGCAAGCCAGCCTTCACGCCAGGAGCGCCAGGCAGCCTCGGCGTTGCGGCGGACGTACGGGCAAAGGTCGAACGGTCGGCCAGCGTAAAAGTCGCAGGCGCCCTCGACCCCAACGAAGAAAACGAGGTCCTCCTCGCGGAAGCTCACGTCGACACCTCTGCCTTCGGCCGCACGACGAAGCCGCCGCGCAGACCCTCGTGGACCTCCAGCTCGAGCGCCCCGCCAGCCTCGACGAAGGCCTCGAGCTCCTCGGGGAGGAAGAGGATCCGTCGCGCGCCCGGCAGCCGCCGGCAGGGGAGCTCGCGACGGCGCGTGCGCTCGTGCACCGTTCGCACCGAGCAGAGGAGGAGCTCCGCGGCCTGCTCGACGGTGATGTACGTCGTCATGCCGCTCGCCTCCGCACAACGAGGCGGGCAGGAAGGCCGGTCTAGATGGTGATGGGTCTGACGAGTCGCCCGAAGGCGAGGCGCGCGAACCGCCGCGACGCGTGACCCGCCGGCGCGGTCGGCCAGCCGGAAGCAGGCGGCGGACGCCGTTTATGAGCGCCACGACCGGCGCCACCGTGGTGCGCACGACGAGCAGCGCGGTTCGGCGGATCTTCCGCAGTACCGCGGCGGCCTCGGGCCGCAACGAGTTGATCGTGGTCGCGTAGGCCGAGGTTGTCTGCGGGTAGGCGCTAGTGCCCTCCGGGTCTCGGACCGCATCCGTCACGGTCGCGGCCGCGAGAGGCGCGCCGCCGAGGCTTCTCGACAGCAGGGTGGCCAGCTCGTCAGCCGGCTGCCCCTCCGCCGCGGCGAGCTGCCGCCGGACCGCCTCGAGGTCCAGCGCGGCGGGCGCGGTATCGAACGTCGTGAACGGGCCGCTGTCGGTTACGTCAGCGGTTCGCATGGCCGGGGAGTGAGTAGGTGGCGTGGCGGTACATGGTCGGTTGCAAGGTTAGACGGTGGCTCGGATGCTCCCCTCGGACGCGAAGGGCGCCCGCCACAGGCGCCCCACGCTCGAACCATGCACCGCTGGCTCACCCAGCGCCACCGAGTCTAGTGGCGGCGGTGGTCGGAGCGAAACGCGGGGGCGGCGTATCGCCCGAAGGTTCCACGCCTCGAGGAGCGCCGCCCCTGCCGATGCATCCTAACGAGCGCTTAGACCGGGAACGCGGCCCCGAGCTTCTCCGCTTGTGCCTTCGCCGCCGAGCGCGCCCAGGTGCCGTAGGTGTCCACGGTGAGCTGGATCGACGAGTGCCCGAGCTGCTCCTTCACCCATGAGATCTCGGCGCCGTGCTCGAGCGCGATCCTGGCGAACGTGTGCCTGAACGAGTGGAAGTCGCGCTTGCGCCCGCGCTCGCCGACGCGTGGGATGCCCGCGCGCTCGAGCGCCTTGTACAGGACACCGCGGGTCGTGTAGCTCGGGTCGAGGTGGCCGCCCTCTTCGCGCTCGAAGACGAGGCCGTGGTCGCCCGACTCGGTGAGCCACGCCTCGAGCACCGCGGCGGCCTGCGGCGTCAGGTCGATCGTCCTCGCCTCGTTCGACTTCGGCGGGGTGAGCCCGATGCCCTCGGTGTAGGTCTGGCGGACGTGCAGCTCGCGCGTGAGCAGGTCGACGTCGGCCCAGGTCAGCGCCGCCAACTCACCGAAGCGCAGGCCGGTCAGGACAGCAACCTTGCAGAGCGCCAGGTACACCGGCCGCTCGACGAGCTCCGGCCAGAGACGGGAGAGCTCCTCGTCGGTGTAGTACGCCGGCCGCGACTTCGCGACCTTCGGCCGGGCGGTGCGGTGCAGCTCGCGGACCGGGTTGCGCTCGGCATAGCCCTCCGAGATCGCCGCCTCGAAGCAGGCGCCGAGCTGGCGTAGGTGCTTCGCCAAGGTCGCCGCCGAGGCCTCGTGAGCGGGCCGCGTCTCGTTCGCCGGACGTCTGTTCGCCTCGCGGATGTGGTCGAGGAAGCGACGCACGTCAGAGGAGTCGAGGTCGCGAACCGTCGTCTTGCCGAAGACCGTCTTGGCGTAGTCGATCGTCGTCGCGTAGACGCGCTTCGAGTTCGCCTTGCCCGTGAAGCCATCGAGCCAGCGGTCCGCGTACACGTCGAACGCGATCTCCTCGAGTGCTCGGTAGCGCCGCCGGGCGACGTCACCGCGGAGCGCGTCGAGGGCCCGCTGGGCGTCCTTGCGCGTGAGCGGGCCGAGCCGATCGCGCTTGAGTTTCCCGCCGACGCGGTGGGCGATGTAGTAGCTCGGTGAACAGGTGCAGCCTTGCGCCTTCGTCGCCGCCTCGAAGCTCGTCCAGGGGTAGAGCGAGCAACTGCGCTGATGTCGGGCTTGAAGTGATGCCACCTCGGGCCTCCTCCTGTCGATATGGCGTGGAACCTGAGGCCGAGTGTACGCGCCTGGTACACGCAGGTCAAGATTTGCGTCCGCGCTGGCAACGGTTCGAAGAGAAAAACCCAGCTAATCGCGATGTTCTTCTTATGGGCCCGGGTGGACTCGAACCACCGACCAACGGATTATGAGTCCGCTGCTCTGACCAGCTGAGCTACGGGCCCGGCGAGGCAAGACTAGCGCCAGACAGCGCCGATTCTCGACTCGTTGCCCTCGGGCAGGGGAAGTGCTTCTCCCCGTGCGTAGCGTCTTGCGCTCCAGGCGGCGATCGTGGCATCGAGCAGGTCCGGCTCCGCGATACGCGGCACCGAGTCGGGCACCTCGATCCCGGCCTCCTCTAGCAGCGCGCGTCGCTCGGCAAGTCCGTCGGTGCGGTGCTTCGACAGCAGCGGCCGGTGCGCGAGCTCGCTGAACGAGACCTCCGGATGCACCTCGATCACGCGCTCGTCGCGGTGTGCGTGCTCGTCCACCTCGAGGATCCGGTGCCGCAACGCGTAGGACTGGGACGAGACCGACTTGCCGGTCAGCTCGACCGCGACCCGGCGCGCATCGGCGTACGTGGGCGCCTCGAGGACCGCGCGAACAGGCGTCGGGAAGACGCTCGAGGCCCGCGCGCCGACGAACCTCCGAGCCGCGAGGTCGGCCGGGCGCGGCGCCGACTCGGGTATGCCGATCGGGATGTCGACCCCTACGACCTCGGCTTCCACCAGGAGCGCCTCGGCGAAGCTCTCGCAGCGGAATGCGTCGACCACGCGGTCCTCCTCGAGCACGACGACCGCCCAGCCGCCACCGGCCATGTCAACGCCGGCAACCCGCACCGCACGCGATCGCTCTCGCAACGTGACGACATTCCCGGCGGGATCCTTGTAGACGCCTGGGCGCACGACCTCGGCGCCGGCGGCCACCGCGCGGACGTGCGCCTCCTCGAGATCGTCGACCTCGAACGCGATCTCGCCCGATTCCAGGTCGACGCCGAACGCCTCGCGGTAAAACCGGGCAGACGCAGCGAGGTCGTGGGCGAAGATCAACTGCCTGCCGGTTCGACTCGACTCGAGGGTCAAGAACCCTCACAATAGGCGCTGCCCGCACTCCCGCGGCCGTCCACGAAGGAGGGTGAGCGTACGGTGAAGGTCTTCCAGCACGAGCGACAGCTTCGAACGACCGGCGGTCTGTCCGTCCGTGACATCACGGAAGAGGTGAGCGAGGCGGTCAGGGAGAGCGGCGTCATCGACGGGATCGCGTGCGTCTACTCGCCCCACACGACGTGCTGCGTGCGAGTAAACGAGTTCGAGAGCGGCTTCCTGGAGGACTTCGCGAACCTGCTCAAGCGGCTCGTGCCGAGCGAAACGTACTACGCGCACGACGACTGGGACCGCCGCACCGAGAACATCTGTCCGGAGGACATGGACTTCGGAAACGGCCACTCGCACTGCATGGCGATGCTGCTCGGGACCGCGGGCGAGTCGATCCCGGTGCGCGACGGCGAGCTCTGCCTCGGCACCTGGCAGCGCGTGTTGTTCCTCGAGCTCGATCGCGAGCGCGACCGCCGCTGGATCGTCCAGGTCGTCGGCACCTAGCTCGCTGATCCGGATCATTCCGTACGACCCCGGGTGGGCGCGGCGGTTCGAGGCTGAGCGCGTGGTGCTTGCGCGAGTGTTGGCGCCGTGGCTCGAGGGCGGTATCCACCACATCGGCGCGACCTCGGTGCCGGGCCTGGCCGCGAAGCCGATCGTCGACATGATGGCGGGCGTCCGGGACCTCGAGGAGGCGCGGGCAGCCTACGAGCGCCTACTGGCGGGAGGTTGGGCCCACACCCCGCACCGGCCCGGGATCGCGCACCACTTCTCCAAGGCGGGCTACGGGCTGCACTTGACGGAGCCCGAGAGCGACCTCTGGAACGAGCGGCTCGCCTTCCGCGACGCGCTGCGGGCCGACGCAGAGCTCGTCACGGAGTACGCGGCGCTGAAGCGGCGGCTCGCGGAGGAGCATCCGGTCGACATCCAGGCCTACACCACGGGCAAGCGCGAGTTCGTGGGCCGAGTCCTCGCGAGCGCCGGGCTCTCGTTCGGGCGCCGCTAGGTCCCGACTTCTTCGATGATCCGGACGAGCTCGTCCAGCCGGTAGCCCTGCTGCCGCGCGAAGCGGACGAGCTCCTTCGCTTGCTGGACGACGGCGCCTTTCTCGGGGGTCCCGGCGACGGTCACCCCGCGGCCGCGCCGAAAGTCGAGCAGACCCTCCTCGCGTAGCCGCCGAAGCGCGCGGAGGACGGTGTTGGTGTTCACGCCCAGCACCGCCGCAAGATCCTTCGCCGGTGGAAGCCTCTCGCCCGGCTTCGCTTCTCCCTCGGCGATTGCCCGGCGGATCTCGGCCGCCACCTGTTCGTGCAGCTCGGCCGGATCGTCTCGGCTGACCTTGACATTGAACATGGTGCTATTCATAGTAGCGTCATTCGATGAGCACGACACTCACACCCGCACCGCCCGGTCCACCCGTCGACCCGCTCGAGGCGCTGATCAAGGAGGCGCGCCGGCGGGCGCGGCGACGGCGAGCCCTGTACGGCGTCTCTGCGCTCTGCGCTGCGGCCGCCGCGGTAGCGGGCTTCTACGGCTTCGACGATGGTGGAGGCCACGCACAGGCGAGAGGCGCCGAACGGACGGCCTCGCACCAGCAGGCCCGTCTGGCGCGGACTTCTCGGGCCGTCAAGAACGGGCCGCTGGCGCTGATCACCGGCTCGTACTCGAATCGGATCGAGCTGATCGGACCGCGAGGCCACTTCTTCAGGTCGCTCCCAATCTGCCGGGAGCCGAGGTGCGGCGAGCTGCAGAGCGCCGCGTGGTCGCCGGACGGGCGAACCCTCGCGTACGGGACGGCGTCTGGCGCAGACTGGCACCCGCAAGACGGGCTGCACCTGTTCGACCTCGCTCGGAATAAGGATCGGCGGCTCCCCGCGGGCTACGGGAACTGGCAGAACCTCGCCTGGTCGCCGGACGGAACGAGGTTGGCCTACGTCATCGGCGCGAACATCGAGATCATCGGCCTGGCGCGGCCGGGTCGGCCCACCGAGCTGACGGAGGCCGGCACCTCCCCCTCGTGGTCCCCCAGCGGCAGGCTGATCGCGTACGACCGCTTTCACGGAAGCGCTGTCGGAGAGGCAACCTGGGGGATCTACATCAGCCGTGTGGACGGCTCGCATGTCCGCCGGCTCTCGAAGTGGGGAAACGCGCCCGTCTGGTCGCCCGACGGGAGCCTCATCGCCTACAGCGCTCGTTGCGGCATCAAGCTGATGACACCGGCCGGCAAGGACGTCACGCCCGTCTCCGCGTGGACGTGCCTCCACATCGGGCTACCCGGTGCCGCCACCTGGTCGCCAGACGGCCGGAAGCTCGCGATTGCCGGCAAGGACGGCGTGTACGTCATGAACGCCGACGGCAGCGGCCTCACGAGGATCTGGGCCGGCCACGCAATGCGACCGGCCTGGGGGCCCCGCTCGCGTTAAGACGAGAGCGCGGCGACCAGCTGCTCCTGCACCCAGGAGAGGTAGCCGTAGAGTGCCAGCTCCGGGGTTTGCGGCCGGTCGAGGAGCGCGTCCTCCTGGACGTCGAGCCGGGTGCCGAGGACGAGCCGCAGGTCGTTCAGCGCGCGCAGCCACGCGTCGGCCTCCTCCGCGGTGAGGCGGTCGTTGCGCGCGGTTGCGGCGAGCAGCTCGAGCGCCTGGCGTCGCCCGTCGAGCAGCTCATCCCCGGCGAGCTCGCGGTACGCCTGCTCGTCCTGCTCGTCGTCGTAGGCCGGCGGGAACAGGCGCCGGAACGACGGATCGGCCGGCCCGCCCTCCAGCTGCGACCGCAGGTCGGACGCGAGGCCGGCCAGCAGCGCCCGCTCTTCCGGCGAGAACCGCAGCTCGACGCCGCCGTCAGGCGTTCGGTCGAGCACGGTTGCGGCGATAGAGCCAGCGCGAAAGCCACAGGGCCGCAAGCGCGAGGACGACGATCACGACGATCGAGACCCAGAACCCGGATCCGTGGCCCTTGCCCGCAATCGCGAGGACGATGACGAAGACGCTGTACGCGGCGAACAGGATCAGCACGAAGATCGACGTCATGGTGCGGCGCGTCACGCTTCAATCCTGCCGCATCGTGGCCCAGAGGCCGTGCGCGTGCAGGCGGGCGACGTCGTGCTCGGCCTTCTCGCGCGTCCCTCCCGATACGACCGCTTTGCCCTCGTTGTGCACCTGCAGCATCAGCTTGGTCGCCTTGGCGCGGCTGTAGCCGAAGAGCTTCTGGAAGACCAGCGTGACGTAGGACATCAGGTTGATCGGGTCGTTCCAGACGATCACAATCCAGGGCCGGTCCTGCTCGAGTTCCTCGACCTCGCGCGGCTGCTCGACCTCGACCGGGGCGAGGGTCGTCGTCACGCGGCGATCACCTTCGAGCCCTCGAGCTCGAAGAGGAAGAAGTCCCGCCCGAGCACCGGGACTGAGACGTTGAACACCGGGACGCTTCCGACCGAGCCTTCGAAGGTGCCTGCATGTGTGTGGCCATGGAGAACGACGTCCGGCTTGTGCTCGGCGATCGGCTCCGCCAGCCGGTCGGTGCCGAGGAACGGCCAGATCCCGCGCGGCTCCCCGTCGAGCGTCGAGGCCGTCGGCGAGTAGTGGAGCAGCACGATCCGCTGGTCGCTCCCGGAGACAGCCTCCAGCCCGGCCTGCAGCGCGTCGACCTCGTCCGTCGTCTCCGCGTAGACCTGGCGGAGCAGCGGCTCACCGAAGTCGGGCAGCTGCGAGTCCGGGAAGCCGCCGACGAAGCCCTTGACTCCGACGATCCCGACCGAGATGCCGTCGACGTCCTCGATCGCCCAGCTGCGGTCGAGCACCCGCACGCCCGCCCCCGAGAGCAGGGCGACGATCTCCGGCACCTGGTTGCAGTGCCAGTCGTGGTTTCCCAGCACGGCGTACACCGGCACCTCGAGGGGGCGGCAGATCTCGGCGAGGAGGGCAGCCTGCTCGGGCCGGCCGTAGGTCGTCAGGTCGCCCGCGAGCAGGACGAGATCCACGGTGCCGTCGACCTCGCCGAACGCGCGTGCGAGGTCATCGCGGTTCTCGTCGTGGGCGTGGATGTCGCCTGCGGCCGCGAAACGGATCGGCCTGCTCACGGCCACATTCAACCGATTGGCGGCCGCGCCTGCGGGGTACGGCCTAGCCGTGGCGCAGCCAGAAACGAGCTTCGAGGAGCTGCTGGAGGCGCTGAAGCGCTCGTCCGCGGCGATGCGCGAGGCCGGCGTGCCGTTCGTCCTCGGAAACGACACACAATTTCAACACCCTCGTCACACTCTTGTGCGCACGAGGGCGGTACCGTCCCAAACCCCCACCCACCCAGGGGCGCGCGCACGCGCGCGTGGACCTCGTTGGGACCGGTCGGGCTAGGCGACGTCCTTCAGCGCCTCGATCTCGCGGTTGACCGCGAGCTGCTCCAGCGCATTCGCCTCGATCTGGCGCACGCGCTCGCGCGTAATCCCGAGCTGCCGCCCGATCGACTCCAGCGAGGCGGGATCGCGATCGCCGTTCAGCCCGTAGCGGAGCTTGAGCACTTCCTGCTCGCGCTCCGGCAGCTGCGCCACCGCCCGGCGTAGCACGTCCTGCTCGAGGCTGACACCGATCTCCTCCTCCGGCGGTGCCTGCTCGCCCGCGAAGAGGTCGCCCAGCGCGCCCTCGTTCTCGTCGCCGATCGGCCGGTCGAGGCTCGTCACGGCGCGGGCAGCCTCGCGCACCTCCCGCAGCTGCTTGAGCGGCAACCGCGCCCGCTTCGCGATCTCCTCGTCGGTCGGCGGCCGCCCCAGCTTCGGAGCCAGCTCACGCTCGGCGCGGGCCATCCGCTGCTCGCGCTCGGCGATGTGAACGGGAATCCGGATCGTCCGCGATTTGTTGGCGACCCCCCGCTGCACCGCCTGGCGGATCCACCAGGTCGCGTACGTCGAGAACTTGAACCCGCGCCGCCAGTCGAACTTCTCAACGGCCCGGATGAGCCCGATGATCCCCTCCTGGATCAGGTCGAGCAGCGACAGGCCGTGGCCCTGGTAGCGCTTTGCGATCGAGACGACGAGCCGAAGGTTCGAGTTGACCATCCGGTCCTTCGCCTCCTTGTCGCCGCGCTCGATCCGCTTCGCGAGCTCGACCTCTTCCTCCGCGGTCAGCAGCGGCCACCGCCCCGCCTCGTTCAGGAAGAGCTGCAACGCGTCAGTCGTCGCCACAGCGAGATCGCCGTTGACGTAGGTGCTCTGCTCTGTCTCGCGCCCGCAGTCGTCGGTGACCTCGATGCCGTGCTCGTCGAGCTGGTCGTACAGCCCGCGAACATCGTCGTCCTCGAGCTCGTGCTCCGCGACGAACTCGTTGAAACGGGTCAGGTTGAGGCAGCCCTGCCGCTCGCCCTCGGCGATCAGGGCCGCGATCGATTCCTCGTAGTGGTGATCGGTCATGCCCCGTTCCTTATCCCCGATCGTAGACGTCTAACTCAAAACAGGCCGCAGTCGCGCGCGGTGTTCGGCCATGGCGAGTAACCGCGGCCGCGATGCGCGTGCTCGGCGACCCACATCTGCTCGAGCGGCGTCCAACGGTTCGCCCAGCCCCGCCGCAGCAGCGTGCGGGGCGCGTACGCCCGCATGAAGCCGCGATCCATCTGCAAACCGCCCCAGTAGGGGTCGCCAGAGTCCCCCCAGCTGGCCTCGTACCGATGGATGCACTGCCACCCGCTGCGATGCGGCGGGTGCGCGGCGAGCCGGCGAACTGAGCGTGCCTGGCGTCTCCAGAACCGCAGTGCCTTGCGCGTGTCCAGCGGAGCCGCCAGACGAGAGCGGCGTCTGCCCATCACGACCTGCCAGCGCCAGGTCACAGCGCGGAGCCGTCGGGTCAGCCGCGCGTTCACCCTCGGCGCCTCGCGGGCAGTGAGCGTGCCGGGCTTCGGGGTCGCGCGGTGCGGCGGCGATGCGGCCGAGAGGCCCGAAGTCGTCCCGGCCAGCACGAGCACGGCCAGGGAGATCAGCAGCAGCATTCGTCTGTTGTCCACGCGCGAAGACCTCCTTGGGAAGTCCGATGTAGAAGCGGCTCACCCCGGAAGCAGGTCGCGCGGGCGGCACGAAAGCGTGCTGCGGGGGCCTGGTTTTACGGTTCTTCGGGGGGAATAGACGTCCGAATACGGCTGCGGTTAGTCGAATTCGTGCGCAGCCGCACGAAGTGACGCGGAAACCCGCTTGGTAGCGTCGCACCTCGTGCGCCGCCTCGTCCTCCTGCTCAGCGCCGTCGTCGCCGTCGACACGATGTTCTACACCGCGCTCGCGCCGCTCCTGCCCCACTTTGCGAGCCGGTACGACCTCGGTAAGGGCGGGGCAGGCGTGCTGGCGGCGCTGTACGCGCTCGGCGTCCTCGGCGCCTCAGTTCCCGGCGGCCTGGCAGCCTCTCGACTCGGCCCCAAGCGCGCCGTGCTGCTCGGCGTGGCGCTCACCGCCGTGGCGAGTCTCGGCTTCGGCCTTGCAGGCGACAAGTGGACACTCGGCGCAGCTCGGCTGGCGCAGGGGATTGGCAGTGCGTTCTCGTGGGCAGGCGCTCTCGCCTGGCTCATGGGAGCGGCGCCCCCGCAGCGGCGCGGGACGATCATCGGGACGACGATGGGCGCCGCGGTCTTCGGCGCGTTGCTCGGGCCGGTGGTCGGAGCGGTCGCGACGCTCGCCGGAGTGCGGTCGACGTTCATCGGTGTCAGCGTTGCCGGGTTCGCGCTCTGGGCGTGGGTTGCCGCGCGCCCGGGCACGCCGGCCCAGCCACAGCCGCTCTCCGCGCTGCGTCGTGCCGATGTGCGTCTGCTCGGCGCGCTCTGGCTCCTGGTCCTTCCCGCGTTCCTGTTCGGCGCGCTCGACGTCATTGCCCCGCTCCACCTCCACGCTCGCGGGTGGGGCGGCGTCGCGATCGGCGGAGTGTTCCTGGCAGCCGCGGCGCTCGAGACCGTCCTGAACCCCTTGCTTGGGCGTTTCACCGACCGGCACGGCCGGACACGGCCCATCCGACTCGCGCTCGTCGGCTCGGTCGGGGTGTCACTCGCCCTCGCAGCGGCCAGCACACCCTGGCTCGTCGCGGCGCTGCTGCTCGTGGCGAGCGTCGTGTACGGGGCGTTCTTCACCCCCGGGATCGCGCTGGTGTCGGAAACGGCGGAGCAGAACGGGATCTCGCAGGGGCTCGTCTTCGGCGTCATGAACGGCGCCTGGGCCACCGGCAACGTGATCGGTCCGGCCGCGGGAGGCGCGCTCGCGGAGTCGGCGGGCGATGCGCTCTCCTATCTCCTGCTCGCCGCGATCTGCCTTGCGACCCTCGGGGTCGCGGTCGCCTACTCCCAGCCGAGGTTGCGCCCGAGCAGCTCGTAAAGCCGCCGGTTCGGCTCGGCGAACTCTGCCGCAAGACGGTCGCGCGTCTCCGCGCGCATCGGCTCGTATTGCCGCTCGAACACGCGCGGATACCCGTCGAGCCGGTGTGGCGGCGCGCGGAGGAACTCGAGCACCTGCCCATGCACCCGCTCGGGTTCCGCGAGTAGGTCCTCGCTTGGCAAGACCAGCAACTGGTCGCGCGGGAACACCGCGAGCCAGCGCTCGATCTGCTCGGCATACCGCCCGCGGCAGCGGTAGGTGAAGTCCCACCACGCCCGGCTGAAGTAGCCGGGATCGGCGCGCATCCGCTCCTCCTCGCCGCGCAGGCGCGCGTTCTCGGCCTCGAGCGCGTGCTCGAAGGAGAGCGGCTCACGCCCGAGCGCGACCTCGTGCTGGTAGTGCGAGAACGCCCGGTCGACCGGGTTGCGGACGAGGGCGATCAACTTGACCTCGGGGACCATCGTCGCGACCCGCTCCGGCGCGAACGGATGGAAGAGGTAGCTCGGGCTTGCCTCGCCGACGAGTCCCCGGGCGCGCAGCGCGTTCGGGAAGTTGCCGCGGTACCACGCCTCCCCGCGCGCGTAGTGGCGGTCGAAGAAGCTGACCTCCTTCCACGACGGGCCGGTGATCTGTGGGTGGCGCCGCAGGTAGGCATACAGCGCGGTCGTCCCGGCCTTCTGCGCGCCGATGATCAGGAAGTCCGGAAGCGGCCGGACCGCCGCGGTCGCCTTGCCGTAGGTCCAGACGGCGGTGCGCAACACCGCCCGCACCGGCTCTGGAATCGACGGGATCTTCTCTGCCGGCAGCCTCGCCACTACGAGTACTCGAGCTCCTCCATCAACTCGGCTGCTTCGGACTCGACCTCCGCGACCTGCTCGGGTGTGAGGCTGCGGCGCCACCGGCCGACCGACTCGGCGTGCACGCTCGAGAGAGCCTGCGCGAGGATCACCGGGTCGGCGCCGAGCTGGGCGGCAAGCCGCTCCGAGGTGGTTTCGGGATCCCCGGCGAGCTCCTCGTAGCGGACCTCGATCGTCGCGGACGGCGCGGCCTGTGCCGCGGTCACGTAACGCCGCCAGGCCCAGCCCGCCCGGCGGGCATCGTCGGCCTGGTCGAACTCTTCCTCTCGCCCGGGCTCGACCCAGAACCGCGCATGATGGCCGTATGGGGCGCCAACGTCGTCGCGCCCTTCGCGCCCGGCCCGGAGCCAGCCCTTCTCGAGCAGCGAGGCCGCGACGTCGCGGGGGTCGCGGACCATGTGCACGACGGACGCCTGTGGGTACGCGCGCAGGACAGCGCCGAGGACGAATGCCGACTCCGGCGACTGCTCGATCGCGCGGAGGTGACGAACCAGGCCGTAGCGGCGGATCGTCTCGAGCATGGTGCGCAGGTCGCGAGCGGCCTCGTCGTCGGACAAGGAGGTGAGCCGCGGAATCGCGGCCTTCCACGGCTGCAGCTCGCCGAGATCGACGAGCCCGGGCACACGTCCGATCGACTCCGCCATGAACGTCGTGCCGGACCGCGGCGCGCCGAGCACGAAGACCGGACGCTCGGCGACGGCGGTGAGATCCTCGTGGCCGTAGCGCCGAGACCGCGCGAGCACGCGCGCGACCGCGCCGGCGTACAGGCGTGCCTCAGACATGCCGCGGAGCCTACTCGGGCGTCACGTAGGCAGCGGTCAGCCCGCCGTCGACGAGGAACGTCGCGCCTGTCACGTACGAGGACTCGTCCGACGCGAGGAACAGCGCGCCGAGCGCGATCTCCCGGGCCTTCGCCAGCCGGCCCATGGGCAGGTGGACTCGCCGCCGCTCATAGGCCGCCGGATCGTCCTCGAAGAGCCGCATCAGCATCGGCGTCTCGACCGGCCCCGGGCAGAGGGCGTTCACGCGCACGCCGCGGCGAGCGAACTCGACCGCGAGCTCGCGGGTGAGCGACAGGACCGCGCCCTTCGACGCCGTGTAGGCGATCTGCGAAGTGGCTGCCCCGACGAGCGCGACGAACGACGCGACGTTGATCACCGAGCCTCCACCCCGCTCCAACAGCTGCGGGATCCCGTGCTTGCAGCAGAGGAAGACGCCCTTGGCGTTCACGTCGAGAACGCGCTCCCACGCTTCCGGCGCCGTTTCGAGGACCGACGCGTCGTCCGCCGGCATGATCCCGGCGTTGTTGTAGAGGACGTCGATCCCGCCGTAGCGCTCGGCCGTCGCCGCGTACATCGCCTCCACGCTCGCGGAGTCGGCGACGTCCACCGGCTGGAAGAACGCCTCGCGGCAAGCGGCGGCTGTTTGCTCGCCCTGCTCGGCGCTCACGTCGGCGACGCACACGGACGCCCCTTCCTCGGAGAACAGCATCGCAGCCTCGCGACCGATGCCCCCGCCGGCCCCGGTGATGACGACGACCTTGCCGTCGAGCCGGCCCATCAGTCCGTCGCGAGGTAGAGGTTCTTGATTTCCGAGTAGCCGTCGAGCGCATGCATCCCGAGCTCCCGGCCGAACCCGGACTGCTTGAACCCGCCGAACGGCGTGGAGACGCGCACGGACGTATTCGAGTTGACGGAGAGGACACCGGTCTCCAGCGCCCGCGCAACCCGCAGCCCCCGGGCGCCGTTCTCGGTCCAGATCGAGCCGGAAAGGCCGTACGGCGTGTCGTTCGCGATCCGCACCGCGTCGGCCTCGTCCTCGAAGGGAATCACGGCGGCGACCGGCCCGAACACCTCCTCGCGTGCCACGCGGTCGTCGTTCGTCGCCTCGACGAGCGTGCACGGGTACCAGAAGCCTTTGCCCTCAGGTGTGTTTCCACGATAGACAACGTTACCGTCCACGTAGGACGACACCTTCTCGCGCTGCTCGGCCGAGATCAGTGGCCCCATCTCGGTCGCCTCGTCCTCCGGGCTTCCCACGCGGACGCTCTCGGTCGCCCCGACGAGGAGCGCCAGAAAGCGGTCATACGCCGAGCGCTCGACGAGGATCCGCGAGCGCGCGCAGCAGTCCTGGCCCGCGTTGCCGAAGACCGCAAGCGGCGCCGCTGCCGCGGCACCCTCGAGGTCCGCGTCCGCAAAGACAACGTTCGCGGACTTCCCGCCGAGCTCCAGGGTCACGCGCTTGATCGTCTGCGCCGCGGCGGCCATCACGCCGCGCCCCACCTCCGTCGACCCCGTGAAGCCGATCTTCGCGACGTCCGGATGCTCGACGAGGCGCTGGCCGACGACGCGGCCCGGCCCGACCACGACATTGAGGACCCCCTCGGGGATCTCCGCCTCCAGAGCAAGCTCGGCAAGACGAAGCGCCGACAACGGCGTCAGCTCCGCAGGCTTCAGCACAACGGTGTTCCCGCAGGCCAGAGCAGGCCCGAGCTTCCAGCTCGCGATGTTCAGCGGGAAGTTCCAGGGCACGATCAGACCGACGACGCCCAAGGGCTCGCGAAAGGTCAGGTCCACGCCGCCCGCGACAGGGATCGTCTCGCCGTAGTGCTTGTCCACGGCGCCCGCGTAGAAGTGGAAGACCTCCGCGACCATCCCGACCTCGCCGCGCGAATCCGAGATCGGCTTGCCGACGTTGCGGGTCTCGAGCAGCGCGAGCTCCTCCGCGTGCTCCTCGACCAGCGTCCCGAGCCGCCGCAGCATCCAAATACGGTGCGACGGCGGCAGCGCCCGCCACGCGGGGAACGCCTCGCGCGCCCGCGCGACCGCTTCGTCGGCCTCCTCGACCCCGGCCTCGGGCAGTTCCGCGATGGTTTCTTCGGTCGCCGGATTGACGACACTCACGGCCACGTCAGCCTCGCTCGAAGAGCCGCTCCCGCTCGTAGCAGGTGACCGTCTGGTCGAACAGCCGCTGCTCGGTTCGCGCGTAGTTCAGGTAGTGGTCGACGACGTCGTCGCCGAGTGTGCTTCGCGCCATCGTCGAGTGCTCGAGCGAGTCGATCGCTTCGCGCAGGGTCGAGGGGACTCGTGACAGGCTCTCGTCTGCATACGCGTTCCCCTCGAACATGGGCGGCGCGTCGAGCTTTTCCTCGATGCCCTGAAGGCCCGCGGCGATCATCGCCGCGAACGCGAGATACGGGTTGGCGTCCGCGCCGGGGATCCGCGACTCGATGCGAAAGCCGTTGCCGTGACCGACGACCCGGAAGCCGCACGTGCGATTGTCGTGGCTCCAGGCGAGCGTCGTCGGCGCCCAGCTCTCGGCTGCGTACCGCTTGTACGAGTTCACATTCGGTGCGATGAAGATCGAGAGCTCGCCCATGTAGGCGGTCAGTCCGGCGAGATAGCCGTTGAAGACCGGGCTCGGCCCGTGCCCATCATCCGTCGGAAAGAGGCTGCGGGAGCCGTCAGGAGACCAGAGGCTCGAGTGGATGTGACAGGAGCTCCCGATCCAGGTGTGGTCGGGCTTGGCCATGAAGGTAATCGCCTTGCCGTGCTTCTGGGCGATCTCCTTCGCACCGTTCTTGTAGATCACGTGCCGGTCAGCGGTCGTCAGCGCGTCGGCGAAACGGAAGTTGATCTCGTGCTGGCCTGGCCACGCTTCGCCCTTCGAGGACTCGACGGGAATGCCGGCCGCCTGCATGCTCCGCCGGAGGTCGCCGATCACGTCCTCGTCGAACGTGGTGGCCAGGATGTGGTAGTCGAGGATGTAGGGAACCGACGGAGTGAGGTCTCGAAAATGCTTGTCGTGGGCCTCCGCATAGGTCTCCTGCAGCAGATAGAACTCGAGCTCGGAGCCGAACATCGGGAGGTACCCGAGCTCGAGCGCGCGCGCGATCTGGCGCTTGAGCACCTGCCGGGGCGACTGGGTGACCGGCTCGCCGTTCCCCCAGGCGACGTCGCAGAGGACCAAAGCCGTCCGGTCGATCCACGGAATGCGGCGCAAGGTGTCGAAGTCGGGGACGAGGTTGAAGTCGCCGTAGCCCCGTTCCCAGTTCGCCATGTCGTAGCCGGGAACCGGGTCCATCTCCATGTCGAGCGCGAGCAGGTAGTTGCAGCCCTCGATCCCGTGGGAGACGGATTCCTCCAGGAAAAAGCCGCCCTCGACTCGCTTCCCGAACAGCCGGCCCTGCATATCGGTGAAGCATGTGACGACGGTGTCGATCCTGCCGGCCGCGACCTCGTCGCGCAGCTCGTCGAGGGTCAGCATGCCCCGTGCTGCCGGCTCGCTCTGCGGGTGGATCACCTCGGTCATCGCTGTAGGTTACGCGCCTGCGGCCGGCGCTGGACCGACGTCCCGCACCTCCTCCATCGGCGCCTCGTCGATCGTCCGCACCGGGCCGGTGTACTTCTTGCGCGCGTCGACCACCCACCAGATCCCGACCGCCAGCCCGACCAGCAGGACGAGCGGCGAGTAGTTCAGGGAGCTCCACTTCCAGCCACTGTTCCACGGAACGCCCGTGGACGTGAACGGGATGTCCAGCGAGTAGATGACACCCAGCACGAACAGGATCGCGCCGGCGTTCACCCACTTGTAGTGGCGACCGAGCGTCCACGGGCCGGTCTGAAAGCTGTTGCCCTGCCTGAGCCGCAGGTACACCGGGATGATGTACGCGAGGTACAGCCCGACAGTGCAAATCGAGGTGATCGCGAAGTACGCAAAGGGGACGCCGTTGGTGCCCCAGTACGCGGGGATCGTGATCAAGAGCGACGCGGCGGACACGGCGGCAACCGCGTAGAGCGGAACGCGTGCCTTGTTGAGCCGCCGGAAGAGCCACCAGCCCGGCATGCCGCGGTCTCGAGAGAACGCGTACCACGTACGCGAGGCGCTTGTCAGGCCGGCTGCGCCGCAGAACAGCTGCCCAACAGTCGCGATGATGAGGATCAGCTTCGCGCCCCAGAGGTGGTTCGCCATCGCGCTCGTGAAGATCGTGCCGACGAACCCGCCACTGCCATCGACCGCCTTCGTGTCGTTAGCGGCGAAGAGGAAGGCGAGCAGCAGGAACCAGCCGAGGATCGCCGAGTAGAAGATCGACTTCCAGACCCCCTGCGCAGCGGCGAGGGCGGCGCCCCGCGTCTCCTCGGCCGTGTGCGCCGACGCGTCGTACCCGGTTTGGGTGTACATCGTCAGGATGAAGCCGATCGGAAGGACGTAGAGCCAGAAGAAGAGCCCGTGCGACGCGCCGCCGTGGAAGCCGGTGTTGTTGGTCAGGTGGCCGAAGACGAACCCGCCGCTCTGGTGGTGATCCGGGACGAAGATCAGCACGCCGAGGATCACGAGCACGCCCAGCACGTGCCAGCCCACCGAGATGTTGTTGAAGAGGGCGAGGAGCTGGTCGGCGAAGATGTTCACGACGGTGTAGAAGACGAGGATGATCAGGAAGAGCACGAACTGGTGGTGGAGGATCGCCGACGTGTTCGCGGTGGCGAAGTCGATGCTGCCGATCTTCACCCCGTAGATGCTCAGCACGGCATTGAGGAAGATCGCCGCGCCGTAGCCGACGCCCGCGACGATTCCGACCAGGCCGATCATGTTGAACCAGCCGGTGAACCAACTCCAGGCTGGGCTGCCGAGCTTCGCCGACCACCAGTACGGCCCGCCGGCGGTCGGCATCGCCGAAGTCAGCTCGGCCATCGAGAAGCCGACCAGCAGGACGAAAGCGCAGAGAATCGGCCAGCCGAAAGCGATCCCCGCCGGCCCGCCCGCGGTCCAGGCGAACGAGAAGTTCGTGAAGACGCCGGCCAGAACCGAGATGATCGTGAACGAGATCGCGAAGTTCGTGAAGCTGCTCCAGGCGCGCGTGAGCTCCTGCCTGTAGCCGAGCTCCGCGAGCCGCTGTTCGTCTTTTCCGAGATGCCGCTCCTCAGCCATCTGCTCTTCCTCCAGATCGGTTGGGGCGACCCTAATTTGCAACGGACGTCACAGTCAACCGTCCTCCCGCGAGATCGACCTCGACGAGCCAGTCAGCCGGGAGGCGCGCCGACCGGCCGGGGACGAGTTGTCGCGGACGGCCGCTCCACAATGTCCGCTCCCCCTGCCGGATCTCGACTCGCGGGCGGCGCAGGAAGGCGGTCGAGCGGAGCAGGAAGCGTGCACGCGGAGGCGCCTGGGCGGGGTCGCCCACGGCGCTCGGAGAAACCCAGAGCAGCGGGGAACGGCAGTCGAGGGGAACCACGTGCTCGGGCCAGCCCGCTCCGTGGAGCCAGGAGACGACGGAGGCGGCGGCGTACCGGCCGCTCAGTGCGGCGACGTCAGCCGGCTCGGCGCCGTGGAGCAGGTTCCCCGCCGCGAAGACTCCCTGGCGAGCCGTGCGCAGGCCTGTGTCCACTCGAGGGCCGCGCGTTCCCGGGTCGAGCTCGAGACCTAGCGTCGCGGCGAGCTCGCGGTCCGGGATCCAGTCCCCGGTGAAGACGACCGTATCGCAGGCAACGGGTCGCTCGGCCCCGCTGTCCAGGTCCCGGAGGTCGACCTCCTCCACGCGCGGGCTGCCGTGGATCGCGGCGACCTCGGTTCGCGTCCAGAGCGGGGCGCGCACGGCGAGGCGGGTGAGCGCGAACGACTGCTGCCGCTCGAGCTCGGTCGTCATCCCGACCACGTCCACGCCCGCGTGGCGGAGGGTCAAGACGGCGGAGAAGCTCACGTGCTCTGCCCCGACCACGAGCGCCCGCTTCCCGACCGGGAGCCCCCGCTGGACGAGCTGCTGGAGCAGGCCCGTCGTCAGCACGCCCTCGGGGCGGGAGCCCGGGACGAGCCTCGCGGGGCGGGGCCGCTCGCGGCAGCCGGTGGCGAGAACGATCGCCTCGGCTCGCATCGTCTCGCGGCCCGCCGGGCTCGTGACCTCGAGCGCGCCGTTCGCAGTCCAGCCGGTGACCATCGACTCCTCGAGCACCTGCGCGCCGGCTGTCCGCGCTAGCTCCAGGTAGCGACGCGCGTAGGCAGGTCCGGCGTACAGCCGGTGCAGGTCGCGCAGCCCGAAGCCCTGGTGCTCGCAGTGGCGCGGGATCCCACCCGCGCGGCGCTCGCGCTCGACCACCGTCACGTCGATGCCGCGACGGCGGAGCTCCACTGCACAGGCAAGGCCCGCCGGCCCGCCTCCGACGACGATCACCATGTGCGGTGCCGGGCCTCCGCGAGCAGCGCCCGCACCTCCGCGCCGCAGAAGAAGCCCTGGCAGCGGCCCATCAGCACACGCGTCCGCCGGCGTAGGCCGTCGAGGTCGACCGCAGGCACGGTGGCCGTGAGCGCGTCGCGGATCTCGCCCCGCGTGACCCGCTCGCAGAAGCAGACGACTCGCCCGTAGTCGGAGTCCCCTGCAATGCGCTCGGCCTCCGCGAAAGGACGTGGCGAGAGCTCGCCGATATTCGGCATTCGGACGGTTGCGGGGTCGGCACGCGGGCGCAGCTCG
>Ga0070698_100001345_pt1 | contig 27329 bp, 25 predicted proteins | sample KBSK1502metaG_FD_65477 | JGI IMG/M metagenome (GOLD analysis project Ga0070698, IMG submission 65477) | Corn, switchgrass and miscanthus rhizosphere microbial communities from Kellogg Biological Station, Michigan, USA - KBS K1-50-2 metaG | ecosystem: Host-associated > Plants > Roots >...
GTGCGGGTCGTCGCCGCAGGCGAAGCACTGCTCGCGCCCGCCGTCACCCGCCGCCTCATAAGCGAGTTCGCCCGGCTGCGGCCCAACACAGCCGCCCCATCCGCGGCCGAACTCGCCACGCTCACGCCGCGCGAAACCCAGGTGCTCCGCCTGGTCGCCGAGGGCCTGTCCAACCCGGAGATCGCTGGCCGACTCGTGGTCACCGAGGAGACAGTGAAAACGCATGTCAGCCGGGTCCTCAGCAAGCTCGGCCTGCGCGACCGGACCCAGGCGGTCGTCACCGCCTACGAGTCAGGACTGGTCGTGCCGCGCTCCCGCGAGCAGAGATAGTTTGGGCGCATCTCTGCCGAGGACAGCGGGCGGCAGCTTGACGCTACCCATTCGTACGTCAAGACCATAGCCGGGCTGTGAACGCCGCACCAAACATCCCATCTGCAGCCTTTCGGCTGCGGCCCCCTACCCACCCGACAGGGCCATGCGTAACGGCGGCTCGGCGAGCGTCCATTTCTGACCGCTACGTCACTCAGCGTAAATCACAGTGATCGAGGTGGTCCCTCCGGGCAGTCCATGCGACCAGCATGCCGGGGGACGCTCCAGTCAATCGCTCGACGGCATCCCGGTCACGTTGCGCCGGCGCGCCCCGGCTGCGCTGCGCTTGGCCCAGCGCGCTGCCAGCGGCAGAAGCGACAGGTCGGATCCCAGAAATGAACTTACGCCGGGAGAGGCGAGGCGGGTCTGAGCATCCGCATGGTCAGTGACCTGGAGCGGGGGCATTAACCTGACGGCGCGCAAGGACACGGCCTCAGCACGCGGTCCGGAAACGACGGGAACCAACCGGAAGTCGCGGTGGACGCTCCGGGAGCGGCTGATCAGCCGGCTGCCGGCATGATCCGGTAGCCGACGCCGGGGGAGGTCGCGATGACCGGCGGATCGCCGAGCTTGCGGCGGAGCCTGCCGATGGTGACCGTGACGGTGTTGGTGAACGGATCGGCCTGCTCGTCCCAGACCCGCTCCAGCAGATCTTCCACACGCAGGAACGCGGGCGTGGACAGCAGCAGCGCCTCCAGCACGCCGAACTCCTTGACCGAGAGGTCTAACTGGCGCCCATCACGGCTGACGGTTCGCCGGATCTGGTCCAACTCGATCCCGGCCGCGCGCAGCACCCGGCCCCGTGCCGCTGGCCGCCTGCGGGCCAGCGCCCGGATACGCAGTACCAGCTCAGGGAAGTGGAATGGCTTGCCGAGGTAGTCGTCGGCACCCAGGCCCAGGCCTGCGACCCGGTCGCCGGGCGCTCCCGCCGCGGTCAGCATGAGCACCATCGACCGGTCTTCCCTGTCGGTGATCATCTGGCACAGGGCGTCGCCGTGGATGCCGGGCAGGTCGCGGTCCAGGACCACGACGTCGTAGGCGTTGAGGTCCAGCTTCGCGGCCGCTTCCAGCCCGTCGTGCGCGGCATCGACGGCCATGCCCTGATCCCGCAGGCCCTCGACGAGTACCTCGGCGAGAGACCGCGAGTCCTCGACGACCAGGACCCTCATGCTCGGGCTCCGGCCGGCACACCCGCCACGGCGGGCAACTGGATGCTGACCCGCAGGCCGCCCTCTGGCCGCGCTTGCAAGTCCAGCGAGCCGCCATGCGCCTCGGCGATCGCGGCGACGATCGATAGCCCGAGGCCCGATCCGGAGTCCGAGCCGGTCCGGTCGGCCCCGATCCGCCGGAAGGGCTGGGACAGTTCGCGCACCTGATCCTGCTCGAGCACCGGTCCGCCGTTTTCAACCACCACGCTGGCCCGCCCGTCTGCGGTGCCGGAGGTGATGCGGATCCAACCGCCGTCGGTGTTATGGCAGACCGCGTTGTCGATGACGTTCTCCACCATCCGGGATATCAGCGCCTGGCTGCCTGCCACCCACGCTCCGCCGGGCTCGCTGACCTCCTGGACGGTCAGCTTGCGCGCGCTGATCGCGGCTGCCTGGCCGGTCAGCGCATTGGCAGTCATGTAATCGAGCGGCAACACCGCCTGACCGGGCAGGCTGCGGTGCTGCGCGCGGGCCAGGACCAGGAAGGCCTCAAGCAGCCGGTCGATCCTGTCCAGCTCCGTGCGCAACCGGGCGGCCAGCGCCATCGTCTGCGGCGGAGCCGGCTCGGGCTTGGCCACCGCGACGTCCAGCGCGGCCCGCATCGTGGTCAGCGGCGTGCGCAGTTCGTGCGAGGCGTTGGCGACGAACCGGCGTTGCGCCTTGAACGCGATCTCCAGCCGCTCCAGCAGGCCGTCGATGGTGTCGCCAAGCTCTTTCAGCTCGTCCTTCGGGCCCTGCACGGCCAGCCGCTCGTCGAGGTTGTCCTCGGAGATGCGCTGCGCCGCCGCGGTCATCTCACGCACCGGGCGAAGCGCGCGGCCGGCGACCAGCCACCCAAGCGCCACCGACACCACGGTCATGACGGCCAGCGCGAACAGCGAGGCGATCAGCAGGTCGCGTGACAGCCGTCCCTGACCCGGCTGGCCGCCCAGCTGCGACTGCAGACCCTGGACCTGCGTCTGCAGCTGGTGGATGCGGGCTTGGGCCCGGCCCAGCGCGGTCCCGGGTACGGCGGTGGCCGGGCCCGGCGCCGCCACCGAAACCGAGGACCGCACGACCGCGACACCGCTGGCGATGGCCAGCAACAGTGCGCCGGATATCACGAACAGGATCCCGTACAGCGCCGTCAGGCGCACCCGGACGGTACGGTCAGGCAGCCGGATCCAGGCCGGCAGCCTCACCCATCCTGGCAGCCTCATCCGCCTCCCCTTCGCCCTGGCAGTGGCCCTGATCAGGGGCTTCGGCCCGGCCATCCCGCTTCAGCATGCCCTAGCGCGGCTAACAACGGGATAACAGCTCGCGTGCGGCCCATGTTATGGCCGCTCCGGTAGAACCAGGTCACAGCAAGTTCCAACCCCGACCGACAAGGGATCTCATGATGCACGCCACGATCGAAGTGACCGGGCTGCGCAAGCGGTTCGGGCCGACGCTGGCGCTGGACGGCATGTCGTTCGCCGTCCAGCCGGGCCAGGTGACCGGCTTCGTCGGCCCGAACGGCGCGGGCAAGTCCACCACCATGCGGGTCATACTCGGCCTGGACGCGCCCGACGAGGGCCAGGCGCTGGTGAACGGACAGGCGTACGGGAGCCTGCGGCACCCGATGCGGGTGATCGGCTCGCTCCTGGACGCAGGTGCGCTGCAGCCCAGCCGCAGTGCCCGCAACCACCTGCTCTGGCTGGCCCGCTCGCAGGGCCTCAAGGCCGAGCGGGTCAATGAGGTCATCGCGCAGGCGGGCCTGCAAGGGGTCGCGCGGCGCCGGGCAGGCGGCTACTCGCTCGGCATGCGCCAGCGGCTGGGGATCGCCGGGGCGATGCTGGGTAACCCGGCAGCGATCATGTTGGACGAGCCGTTCAACGGCATGGACCCCGAGGGCATCGTCTGGATGCGTGGCTTCTTGCGCGGGCTGGCCGCCGAGGGCCGTGCCGTGCTGGTGTCCAGCCACCTGATGAGCGAACTCCAGGACACCGCCGACCATCTGGTGGTGGTGGGCCGCGGCCGGGTCATCGCCGACACCACGGTGGCGAGCCTGCTCGCGGCCGCGTCCGGGGACCTGGTGACGCTGCGAACGTCCGTACCAGCGGAGGCGACGACGGTGCTTGAGGACGCGGGGGCCACCGTCGCGGTGACGGGCGCGGACGCGCTCATGATCTCAGGGCTGCCAGCGGAGCGCGTCGTTGCGCTGCTGAGCGGGAGTGCCGTGCCGTTCTCCGAGGTGTCCGCGCACCGAGCCACGCTGGAACAGGCGTACATGGAGCTGACCAGGGACGCGGTCGAGTTCCGTCCAGCAGGCTTCGATGCCGCCGAGGCCGAGGAGGTCGGGCGATGACCACGCAGACGACCGCGCAGCCCCAGCCCGGCGCCACCACCGGTGGCAGCCCTCGCGGGACCGGCTTCGGCGGGCTCCTGCGCGCCGAGTGGACCAAGTTCCGCAGCGTGCGCGGCTGGGTGATCGGCATGATCCTGGCCGCCCTGCTGATGGTTTTCATCGGCGTGTTCGCGGCAGCGAACTCCAACATCGGCTGCCAGATCAACGGCGGCCCCCCCAAGTCCGGCAAGGCCTGCGTGCCTCCGATCCCGCACGGGCCGGGCGGCGAGGTGGTTAACGACAGCTTCTCCTTCGTGCACCAGCCGTTGACCGGAAACGGCAGCATCACCGCCCGCGTCACCTCGCTGACCGGCGAGCACGCGGACCTCACCGGCGGGCCCGTGCAGGTTGGCAACGGACCTGGCATGGTGCCTGGCCTCGGGCCGTGGTCCAAGGCCGGGATCATCGTCAAGCAGAGCACGAAGCCGGGTTCCGCCTACGCGGCGATGATGGTGACCGGCAGTAACGGCGTGCGGATGCAGTACAACTACACCCAGGACGCGGCGGGCATGCCGGGCAAGGTCTCGGCCGCCCACCCGCGCTTGCTACGGCTGACTCGCTCCGGCGACACGATCACCGGCCTTGACTCTGCTGACGGCGTGCACTGGACGCGCGTCGGGACGGCCCAGCTGACCGGGCTGCCGGCGACGGTCCAGGTCGGCATGTTCGCGACCTCGCCGGGCTACGTCGTGACCCAGAACTCGTTCGGCGGATCCAGCAACCAGGGCGGCCCGAGCCAGGCCACGGGTGTCTTCGACCACGTCAGCCTGACGCCCGCGGCCGCGGGCGGCACGTGGACCGGGACGGGGATCGGCGGCGGTGGTCCAGTCGCCGGGCCGGGCGGCGGCCCGAGCGGTAGGCCGTTCACCCGGGCAGGCGGCACGTTCACGGTGACCGGCTCTGGTGACATCGCACCGGTGACGCCGGGGCCCGGCAGCGGCTATCCGACCGTGACGGTCGAGCAGAGCCTGGCGGGCGCGTTCCTGGGGCTGATCGCGATCGTGGTAGTAGCGGCGATGTTCTTCACGGTCGAGTACCGTCGCGGGCTCATCCGCACCACGCTGGCCGCCACCCCGCGCCGGGGCGCGGTGCTGGCCGCCAAGGCCGTGGTGATCGGCGCGGTGGCGTTCGTCACCGGGCTGGTCGCCTCGGCGCTATCGGTGGCGGTCGGTGTCCCGAAGGAGGAGAACCAGGGCCAGGTGCTGCTGACCGTGCCCGCGCTGACCGAGGTACGGGTCATCGTCGGCACAGCGGCGGTGCTGGCCCTGGCCGCTGTCTTCGCCGTCGCGCTCGGCGCCGTGCTGCGCCGCAGCGCCGCTGCCATCACGGTCGCGGTCGTGACCGTCGTCCTGCCGTTCCTGCTGGCGGGCCTCAACATCGTCCCGTCGGGCGTCGGCACCTGGCTGCTCCGGCTGACCCCGACCGCCGGGCTGGCGATCCAGCAGAGCATCCCGCGGTACCCGCAGGTCACCAGCGTCCTGTCGCCCGTGCGGGGCTATTACCCGCTGTCCCCGTACGCCGGGTTCGCCGTGCTGTGCCTCTGGGCGGCCGCGGCGCTCGGACTGGCATTCGTCCTGCTCCGGCGGCGAGACGCATGAGCACGGCAGCGCAGACACAGCCCGCGGCAACCCTGACCACGAGTGTGCGGGGCGGGACGAGACTGGGGTACGCGCTGCAGGCCGAATGGACCAAGCTGCGCACGGTATCGGGGCCCGCCTGGCTGCTCATCGGGGCCGCAGCGCTGACCATCGCGGTCAGCACCGCGGCCGTCGGGGCGACCCGCTGCCCGCAGGGCATGATGTGCCCGATCGACACCACGAAGCTCAGCCTGACCGGGGTCCAGTTCGGCCAGGCCGTGGTCGCGATCCTGGCCGTGCTGGTGATCAGCAACGAGTACAGCACCGGCATGATTCGCGTCACGCTCGCCGCGATGCCGGGACGCCACGCCGTGCTGGCCGCCAAGGCAATCCTCGTCACCGCGCTGGTGCTGGTCGCCGGGGCGGTGGCCGTGTTCGGGTCGGTGCTGGCCGGGCACCTCATCCTGCCCGGCCACGGGTTCACTTCCGCCCGCGGCTTCCACTCGGTCTGGCTGAGTTACGGGCCCGCGCTCCGCGCGGCATCCGGGTCGGTGCTGTACCTAGCCCTGATCTCGCTGCTGAGCCTTGGCGTGGCTGTCGTCGTCCGGGACTCGGCCGTCGCCATCGGGACCGTGCTCGCGCTGCTGTACCTGTTCCCGATCCTCCTGGCGTTCATCGGGAACGCGCACTGGCAGCACCGGCTCGAACGATGGACGCCCACCGTCGCGGGACTGACCATCCAAGACACCACCGGCCTGCGAAGCCTCGCGATCACGCCATGGGCCGGACTCGGCGTGCTGGCACTCTGGGCCGCCGGCGCACTGCTCGCCGGTGGCCTGGCGTTCCGGCTACGTGACGCCTGAACAGGAGGGCCGGCGGCTGAATCTGGCCGCCAGCCCGAAAGCACGCCGCGCAGTGCTCGAAAGCGCCCCACAGCCAGCGGATCCGCCGGTTGGCGTCGCTTTCGTGCTGCAAGGGCACTGCCACCAAGCCGGCCGCGACCCCGGCGAAATCCATGTCTCCACCCAGGCGCTGCTGTACCTGTCGACCGGCAAAGAATGGCTCAGGGAAAAGCGGCAGGCCCGGCCGGGACGGCCGGTGATCGCCGGGACCCCCGGCGAGGTAACCGCCATCATCGCCCGGTACCAGGATGCCGGCGCTGACGAGCTCATCATCCCCGACTACACCCTCGGGTCCATGGCACGCAAAAAAGACACCTGCGACCTGTTCATGCAACAAGTCGCGCCCGCCTTTCGCTGACCGCCGACACACGTCCGCGCCTACCCAGGCGGGTTCGAGCTCACGCTACATACACGGCTGCGCCGCGAGGAGGAGGCTGCCCCTCCCAGGGCGGCCGATCCCGTTCGTTTAGTACTATCGGTTGCCAGAAATTTCTACGCCTAAAATGGTCTTTCGGCGGTGACGGCAGACCGGACTGTCGCGCCGTCAGCGTCTGGCACGTTCGGTCACAACCGCCAGGCGCTGTTCGAGGTGGCTCCGGGCCTCATCAACGTCTCCTCCGGTGACACCGCTCATCGCCACGGCCGCAGTGATGATCACATCCGCTAGCTCGGCGAGCAGGTCATCGCGGCTGCGGCAAACTCCCTTGCGTGAGTTCAGGCCGTGCATGCCGATGAACGCCTCCGCAACCTCGCCGGTCTCCTCGGTAAGCTTGAGCAGGCTTATCTCGACGGGGACTTCCCTATGGCAGACGTGCAGGTCCCTGATCTGATCCCACATAGCCTTCCCGTCCCCGGATAAGACCTCAGCCGTCAGCTGTCCGGGACCAGGTCGACCACGGCACTGTGAAGCTTAGCCATCGCCTGGTCAAACGTGGCGAGCCGGGAACCTCGGGTCCGGGCGAGCTGGGCAAGGTAAGCGTCGGTTACCTGGCGATGGCCGATGATTCCCTGAATAGGAACATCGGCGTACTCGACATCGTCGGGCCAGAATTCGTGCCGCGGGTCGGCGGTGGCCCCGCTGAGAACTGCATGCGCAGTGGCGGTCGACTGCCCTTCGCGGATGAGCAGGCGCATGAGGCTGCCTTGGGTAATTGGGCAGGTCGCGAAGTTTCCGCTTATGCCGACCAACCAGTTCTCAGCGGCCTCATGATGGACGTGATCGTCGACGAGCAGAGCGATGAGCACGTTCGCGTCGAGCAGGACGGTCACTGATCGTCGTCCTCCAGTCGCCTTACGTCCTCGCTGGTGATTGTCCTGCCGAGGTGCGCGACGGGCAGGCCGGTGCGAGCACTTCTTGCTATCTCACCAGGCTTGCCCGAGCAGAGTCCCCGGCGGATAAGTCCGGCGACGGTCTGGCTCAACGACTGATGGGTATCTCTGGCGATCGCGGCCGCCTGAGCGTGAAGATCATCAGGGATGTCGAGGGTAGTGCGCATACCAGCAGTATAACTTCACTTCATCATGATGCAATGATGCATGCCCCGGTCACCGGAGATCACCGTGCCGGTTGTACTTGACCCGCCACCCCCCTCCGCATTTCTCCGCATACGCCACGGATGCTCCTTCGTCTCGTCGGCGGCTGCTGACCTGGTTCTGCTGGCACGCCGCCGAGCCAGTACAGCCGATGGTGCTGGGTGCAGTGATGCAGGGTGAACCCAAAACCGCCTGCGCCTCAGCCGAAGGGCAGTCTCACCAGCCGGCACCACTGGACACGCTCCGGCCCGCCGGGCTGTTAGATCGAGGCACCGACCGTAGACCGAACCCACTGGTCAGGGCTTCCCGGCGCCCGGCGCGGGCGCCGGGAATGCCACGACCCGCCCGCTGGGCTTCGCCGGCTCGGGCGCGCCGAAGTTCTGGCCGACGACGAACAGGTGCGGGTCCTGCCCCCGGCTGAGCGCGCAGGCGAAGGCGCCGCGGTCCAGGTTGACCGTGGCCAGCACCCCGCCGCCCTCGCGCACCCGCACGCAGTGCTGGTTGCCCACGTCGGCGTACCAGACAGCGCCCTCGGCGTCGATGCAGATCCCGTCTGGGTGGTCGCCGGGCGTCTCCGCCCACACCCGCCGGTTACCGAGGCCGCCATCCGCGCCGATGTCGTATGCCGTGAGCCGGTTGGCATACGACTCAGCAACGATCAGCGTTCCGCGGTCCGGGGTGATCGCCATCCCGTTCGGGAACGCGACGTCGCCGGCAACCTGACGGACATTGCCCTCCGGCGTGGCGAGTACGACAAGGCCCGGCGCGAATTCGCCGCCGGGGAAGTCGAAGCCGATGGTGTTGACGTAGGCGTTGCCCCGATCGTCGACCACGATGTCATTCCACGGCTTGGTCGATACTTCGGACAGGTCAGCATGCGTGACCAGCGACCCGTCCGGCTCACGGCGCAGCAGCCGCCGCTGCGCAGAGTCCACGACCAGCAGCCGCCCGTCCGGGAGGAAGTCGATGCACATCGGGAACGATGCCACGGTCACGACCACCTGGTGGCTGCCGTCGGTGCCGAGCGCGATCACCTGGTTCGCGCCCCAGTCAGAGAACCAGAGTCGTCCGTCGTGCCAGCGCGGTGACTCGCCGAACACGACCCCCTCCATCAGGACTTCAGGCACGTCCATATTGAGTCTCCTTCTCGCCGATGACCTGGTAAGGCAGACCGCGCCAGGCTCCGGAACTCATCGCACCCCGACTCCGCCAAGGCCGCCTCCCGCGTCTGCTCCTCCGCCGCTACCCTCGTCGGCCCGCCTGAACACCTGGCCCGGCTGAAGGCGGCCTCACCCCACCGGCCACTGGCCATCGAGGCGCTCGCGGCCAGAGAAGCACTCAAAGCCCGACACGACGAGGATCGCCAAACACGCACGGCCGCGCTCCAGCGTTGCAGCGCACCGAATATCCGTTCGGACGCGGCCGTGACGCCCAGGCCACGGACTCGGTCGCCGCTCAGTCAGGCGGCTCGGCGAGCATTCTCCCTGACCTTCCCGGTCGCTCAGCGTGATGCCCTCGATCGAGGTAGCCCGATGCTCGCCGCCGACCCGGCGCGGCGTGACTGGCCCGGAAGTCGCCCCCGGGCCCCGATGCCCGTCGATGCGAGCGAACGTCCCGGCCGCCGGTGGTCAGATCCTGCCTGACCTGACGCGCGCTCTGGCAACCCCGGCCAGCGCGCCCGTCCCAGCCATCGGCAGCGCGCCGGACCGGGAGCCGGCAGACCCCGGAACCGGCAAGAAGGAGGACCTGCTGCCCATCGCATGACGCAATCCCAGCAGTCGCCGGGCCCGCGCCAAACCAGCGGGCCCGGCGACTGCATCCGAAACGCATTTCGCAGTGTCGTCCGCGTCCCGGCGCGCCGGATGTCATGAATGAGACCATGATCGCCTGGCAGCCGCTATTCAGGCCGCTCCGGAACATGATCGGGCCAGGAGCCGTCAGTCCCGTCTTCTTCTGGCAGTGGATTGGGCCAGCGCGTTGATGGCGCGTTCGAGCTCGGGCAGGTCGTCATCGACGGTCGCCTGCAAGATCGCGTGCGCGGTGTCGAAGTAGCGGTGGGCCAGGTGGTCCGCATTCGGGCGATCTGCCGCCAGGGGATGGACGGCTGAGTGTCGAGCAGCTCGGCGGGCAGTGCCTTGACTGCCTCGCCGATTTCAAGCAGCCGGATACGGACAGCGTCGAATATCAGGCCGTCTGAAAGGTCGCCGCGCTGCAGGTGAGAGCGGATCGCATCGATCGCGGCCTGGATATCTGCCAGCCGCTGGCGTTCCCGGTAAGTCACAGCGCCACCAGCTCATGCTCGACGCGTGCGCGAACACCGGGCTTGAGGTCTTGGGCTGGGACTAGGTCCACCTGCGTGCCGAGGATGGCTTCTAGCTCGGCCTGCACACGTCCTAGCCCGAACAGGCCCAGGCCGGGCGGCAGGTCCACGAGCAGATCCACGTCGCTGTCCGGCCGGTCCTGGCCGCGGGCAACGCTGCCGAACACCCGCAGGTTCCTGACACCATGGGCGGCCGCTGCCGCTACCAAGTCGTGCCGGTGGCGGCGAACCCGGCGTCCTACCGGCCCCGACAGCCTGCCCATGCGCCGCGGCTGCCGCCGCAGGCCCATCACCAGCTCACTGCCGGTGGCATCGACCAGCGCGGCGAGCGTCGGGATGGCTGGCTGGCGGTGCCCGGACTCATAGGCGCTGATCACGCTCTGCGTGACGCCTGCCCGGGCGGCGAGTTCCTGCTGCGACATCCCGGCTTCTTTCCGCGCCTGGCGGAGCAGAGCCCCGGCTGTGACCGTTTCGGAAACCACAAATCACAGTATAGCGGATCGTCAATAGTTTCACTCCGGGGACAGGACCAGGCAGCTGGTAAGTGCTTCCTCTTCGCCGAGCGCGAACCGAGCAGCCACGGGGATATTCGGAGGCGATCGTTGTTATACGCCAGCGCAAGCGGAAGGCCAGCGAGAGCGAGCTATATCGATGAACGAGCCGCATCAGCACCGGCAGGTAGCGGAATCATTCGGCTCAGACGCCGAACGCTACGACCGGGCCCGCCCTAGCTATCCCGGCGCCCTGGTGGAGCGCATCGTCGCCGCCAGCCCCGGCCCCGACGTTCTCGATGTCGGCTGCGGTACCGGCATCGCAGCCCGGCAGTTCCAGGCGGCCGGGTGCCGGGTGCTCGGGGTCGATCCTGACGCGCGCATGGCTGGCCTGACCCGGCAGAGCGGAATCGAGGTCGAGGTAGCGAAGTTCGAAGCCTGGGACCCCGCCGGCCGCAGATTCGACGCGGTCATCGCCGGCCAGGCCTGGCACTGGGTGGACCCGGTAGCGGGAGCGGCCAAAGCGGGGCAGGCACTGCGCTCCGGCGGGCGGCTCGCCGTGTTCTGGAACGTGTTCCAGCCTCCGCCCGGCGTGGGTGAAGCCTTCGCCGCGGTCTACCGCCAGGTCATGCCTGACTCGCCGGGCAATTTCTGGGCGAGTTCCATCCTCGACGTGTACTCGGTGGGGTTCACCAAGGCAGCTGACGGGATACGAGAGGCGGGCATGTTCGGCGATCCGGAGCAGTGGCGATTCGACTGGGACCGCCCCTACACCCGCGACCAGTGGCTGGAACAGGTGCCTACCTTCGGCGGCCACAGCCAGATCCCGCCAGCCAGGCAGCAGGAGATACTCGCGGGCATCGGCGCAGCCATCGACGCGCTGGGAGGCAGCTTCACGATGCATTACACCACGGTGGCGGTCACCGCGGCGCGAACCAGCGCCCCCCACCCGGCTGAATAGCGCCTACCTCACCGGGAGATATCCAGACAGGCGCCGCTGCAGCTGGCCCCGGCCGTGCCCGCTGCATGCCCTGCAGGCGCTGCTCAGCCGACACATCGCTGCCCATCTCGGGATGCCTGGCTCCATCCCCCCAGTGGAACGCGGCACTCAGAAGCCCGGCCAGTGCCGACGCTGCAGAACAGCCGGTTCCGGATATCCGCAACCAGCCGGACAGTCATCGTCCGCGGCGTACCGAACGGCGGGGATGCGCGCCTCGCCGGGACCGAACGCCGATCACGCACCGTGAGGGTGTGTGATCGCCCCGCGGCTGCCTGCCCCCCGGGCTACCCGGCCTAAGGCTGGTGCCGGGCAGGAATTAGGGCATTCGTACGATCCGGCGTCAGGGGCCTTACGGCGATGCTCGAGATACGACCGCAGAGGCGGCCGGTGAGAAGAGAGGGGCATTGCAATGACGGCGATTGCGCGGATCGCGCGGCGCGTGGCCAGCGTGGTGGACGAAATGAACTACGCGCAGCGCAGGACCATGGAACTGTTCCTGGGCCTCGACGAAAACCGGCGTTAGGCAGAAGCAGCAACTCCCCGGCGAGGTGCCGGGCGTGGCTTCGCAGGAACCCACCCGTACCTCCTTGCCCGTGCTTGCGTGCATAGTGCCTGCGGGCTGCCGATTTCGGCGGGGCCCCGTCCGTGAACTCCGATCAGGGCCGGCGCCGGTCAGCGTCACAGGACCAGGCAGGCACGGGACAAGGAGACGGGATGCTGCGGGTTGACGAGGCTGCGGTGATCTACGGCGGCGATGTGATCAGTAGTGCGGTGGCCTCGGCGTCCGCTCGAGCGGGACGGGCCGGTGGAGCAGATAGCCGAGGCGCTCCAGCTCATCGAGGCGGCTGGCTGCTCGCACTGGCCCTGCTGCTCGCCGCCGCCACCGTCTGGCTGGTCCGCCGCCGCGCAGCATGATGCACGCCGGCCAGCGACCTGATCTCGTGCTCCGAGCGGAGTGGCAGGATACCGGCGACGCGGAGCGGCTGCCGCCGGGAGCCGGCTGGCTGACACGCCCCCGCTCCTCACTGTTCCGGTGGCTGGCCGGGGCGTACTTCGGTGACCGGCAGCGAACGGATGTCTAGGGCGGTCCAGCCGATGAGGGCTAGCACCGTGATCGTCTCGATGGTCAGCGATTGCACCACGTATGACGCGGAGATCGATTCCCGGAAGCCGAACAGGCCCACGGTAAAGCTGATGATCAGGGCGCCGAGAGTGGAGGCGGTGTAGCCGGCCGCAAGCAGTCCGGCGAGTGGCCGTGGCCATGCCAGCAATACGGAGGCGAGTATGAACCCGGCCGCCACGTCGAGCAGGAACAATGGCCCGTCCGTTGGGATCTGACGGTATCCCTCCTGCCACAGGTGGAGATGGATATATCCGATCCAGGCCAGCAGTGCCGCACAGCTCAAGCGCAGCAGCAACGCGACTACCGGGTGGCCGTCTGAGCCCGTTGGCCTGGGGCTGCGCGGCGAGCCGAGCCGGCGTAGCCGTGAGGCGGTTGATGCGGTCAATGTCATGTCCTTTCGAGGTGCAGGTGGATTGCCGGGCAGCTCGCTGTGGTCGCCGCAGGCTGCGGGCGCGTTCTCCGGGCCTGTCTTGCGCGCGTTCATGTTTGCAGGCCGTGTTCAGCGGACGAGGTAGGCAGCCACCGCCCGGAACAGGAGCGGGCGCGCCTGGACCCACATGGCGGCCGGGGCGGCCGCGACGATGACGGTGCCGAGGGCTCTAGGGGATGCACGCCGGGTTGGGGGCGTGGGCTCGCGGTTGGGCAGGGCACGCGGGTCCTTTGCTAGGTCCCCGCGTGCCCTGGCTGGCGGGGCGGCGCGCTACGGGACGAGCACGCCGTCCACGAAGAGCTGGATGCTGCCGGGGGTCAGGCCGACGGAGGTGACGGTGTCGGCGCCTGCGAGGGTGTTGACCTCGAGGCGGTCGTTGGCGGCCTCGGGGTGAAGGATCTCGGTCGTCGCAGCGAGGCCGCTCACCTTCACGACGTCGGCGTCTCCGCTGACGTCGATCGCGTCGTTGCCAGCGGTGCCGTTGACGATGACGTGGTCAGGCTGGCCCTCGCCGGCCGTGCCGCCGAGGGCGCCTGCGAGGTCGGCGTTCACGCCGGTGACGTCGGTTCCGGTCAGGTCGTTGACGGTGACGACGTCGGCGCCGCCGAGGGCGTTAAAGTCGACTGCCGTCGGCTCGCCAGCTGGCTGGCACGCGAGCAACGGCTTGCCCCGCCATGGACAATCCAGACAGCCACCGACATGCTCTGGGCGCTGATGTCCTACGAATTGCTCGAAGAGCTCATGGTCGACCGCGGCTGGTCCGCGGGCAGCTACCGCACCCACCTCGCCGCCCTGTTCCGGGCGACATTCCTCCGCAACCCCGGCCAGGCGCAGGCGCCCCTGGCCGCCGATCCCTAACGATCTTTGGACGCGAGGTTCTGGACGTTTGTGTCAAGTTTCACGATGCCCGGGGGAGGCGGGCTTGGGCCGCGTAATCATCGACGCGGGCGGTGATGGTTTGAGTGCTGCCCGGAGTTGGGGCGGGGCTTGGGGCTGGTCGGCGGCGGTGTGCCTGTGCCTGTGCAGGAGCCGGTTGGCCTGATCGTTCCGGTGGGCGGTGACTCAGGCGTCGTCGTGGGCGAGGTTGCTGGACAATTCGCGGTAGGCATCGGCCTGGGCAAGCAGGTCCTTGGCCTTCTGCTCGAAGGCCCCCACGGCGTCGGCGCCGGCAGCGAAGCGCAGCGGCGGCTCGTCCTGGCTTGCGAGCTGGACCAGCGCGTCGGCGAGCTTGGCGGGGTCACCGCTCTGCTGGCCGTTCATGCCGTTCCAGGCAGCGACGGTCTGCTTGGCGCGCTCGGCGTAGTCGTCGATCGAGGAGTCGGCGTATGTCGTCGACTCCGGGGTGAGCAGCTCGGTGCGGAAGAAGCCGGGCTCGACGAGCATCGTGCGGATGCCGAACGGGGCGACCTCGGGGGTCAGCGACTCGATCCAGCCCTCCACCCCGAACTTGGAGGCGGCATAGGCGGTGCAGAACTCTTGGCCCAGGATGCCGGCGGTCGAGGAGATCGTGACGAGGAGGCCGGAGCGCTGGGCGCGCATGACCGGTAGTGCCGCGCGGGTGACGTTGATCGGGCCGAACAGGGTGGTCTCGATCTGCGCCCGGAAGTCCTCAGGGCTGATCTCCTCGAAGAACCCGGCGTTGAAGTTGCCGGCGTTGTTGACCAGAACGTCGATGCGGCCGAACCGTTCGACCGTCGCCTTCACGGCGGACTCGGCCGCGGTGGGGTCGGTGATGTCTAGCTTGACGGCAAGGAGGTCGTCGTGCTTGCCCAGGGCGGCTGTGACGCTGTCGGCCTTACGGGCGGTGGCGACCACCGCGTCACCGGCGGCCAGGGCGGCCTTGGCGATGTCGACGCCCATGCCGCGGCCGGCGCCGGTGATGAGCCAAACTTTCTTGTCAGTCATGTGGGTGAACTTCTCTCTGGTTGATGTGTCGCACCCTGCGTCTTTCGCGGTGGCACTGTCCACAGAACCAGCCAGCACGGCGAGGTGGCAGACCCTGATGAGAGACCGAGTTCTTCCGCGACTGGGACAAGGTCGCCAGCGACACTGTCGCCCTGCTGCGCGCAGAGGCCGGCCGCGATCCCTGCGACCGCGGACTTTCGGACCTGATCGGGGAGCTGTCCACCCGCAGCGGCGAGTTCCGGGGCCGCTGGGCCGCGCACAACGTCCGGATCCACACCACCGGCGTCAAGCTCATCCACCACCCGGTCGTCGGAGATCTTGATCTCCCGTTCGAGTCCTTCCCGATCCCGGCCGATCCGAGTCAGAGCCTGCTCACCTACACCACCGAGCCCGATTCCCCGTCGCACGACGCACTGAGCCTGCTCGCCAGCTGGGCCACCAGCCCAGCGCATGACAGCGAGGCGAGCCCGCACGACCACAACCAACAGTCCCCGCGGCAAGACCAGGGATACAACTCGCGCAGCGGATCCGCTTCCCGGCCCAACGAAGCCTGAGGGGTCTCAAACTTCGGGGCAGCCTTGTTTCGCGTGCGCGAGAGAAGACTCGCCCTCCCAGAGGTGAGTCTTCTCGTTTCGGGAGGCAAACGCCGGAGTGGGCGCTGTCGCCACAAGGGATACGTAACCGCCCATCTCGTCTTCACCCACTCCGAAGGGGACTCAGGTCGAGGATCCGGCGCGCGTTGGGTGTCATTGGCACGCAGAGCGGGTCAGATACAAGATCTTCCCGCACTGCTTCTTCGACGTCCGCTCATGGTTGATATGCCGCGAACAGCGCGATGAGGTGCCGTTCAGGAGCCTGTCCTGGCCAGGCTGGGTAGTGCACTGGCGATCGCACCGGCGGCCTGGGCAGCGGTGAGATCGGTAGTGTCCACCACTAGGTCAGCTTCCTGGCGCAGCCAGGGGCGGGCATCGCCGTACTGGGCCAGATGAGCCAGCTGCCATTGCCGTGCCTCAGCGGATGCCCCGATCCGGCGGCGCAAGATGTGAGGCCAGTAGGAGAACCGGCCTGGCCACGTGGTGATGTCTGCGCTGCCGTCAGGCGATCCGGGTCACGGCTCTTGGCCGGCTGGCTGACGGGCCTGGATCGGCTGCGGGATCCCACGGCTGATGGATGCGGCCCATCAGGGGTGAGGAGATCAAAAAGTCGGCGGTGGCCCGGTTACAAGCGACCGGGATGTTGCAGACCACCGCGACCCGCAGTAGTGCCTTGACGTCGGGGTCGTGCGGCTGGGGCTCCAGAGGATCCCACAAGAACACCAGCAGATCGATCTGGCCTTCGGCGATCCGGGCACCGATCTGCTGGTCGCCGCCGAACGGGCCGCTGCGGAAACAGGTGACCGGCAGCCCGAGCCGTTCCTGCAACAGACGGCCGGTGGTTGCGGTCGCGAACAGTTCGTGCCCAGCCAGCAGGCCGATGTTGTACTCCGCCCACTCCAGCATGTCCTGTTTCTTATGGTCGTGGGCGATCAGCGCGATCCGCCGCCCAGTGGGCGCTGGCAGGTCGGTGGCCATACACATCCTCTCGGTTGTTTCCCAGCGGAAGCCGACTGCCCGGCCGGGCAGTGCCTTCGGCCGACCCGCGCCGCCAGCCGGCCGTAAACGGACCTCATCGTCCCGGGGTTACAACGGCCACCGATGCCGATGTCATCCCGGCCATCCGCACCAATCGTGTGCATGTAGCCAGCGCTGACGCCCGGCCAGCCCACCGGGGCGGCCAGGCTCAAAGCTGCCGACGGCCGCATTGGGCTCCAGCTTGACGACGCCCACGGATATCCGGTTCATGCCGCGTGGAGGTACGTCGCGCCACGAGTCCTGCGGAGGCCCAGTCCCTCAGGGCACGAGCCCGCAGACCCGAGTTGACGACCACGTGCGGCGTCGCGGGCGCCGCTGCGGTCGATGCGCCTGCACACCTCAACCCCACTCCGATTGCAGAGCGGCTGACGGCTGGAGCGCGGTCCAAGTCAGGCAAGGCGACGACGGCTGGCCCGCCTGCGGATCGGGTTGCCAGCGCGGGCGCCGGGACCACCCAGCGGCGGGCATCGTGTCCCCGAGCATCGGGCTCTGCCGCCGGCGGTAGGTGTGACCTCCGGGCTGTAATGATGCGGGGTGCCGGTGGCGGGCGTTGACTGTCGCGTTTGCTGTCATCGTTGCTGTCGGCTTGGCCCCGGGGTTCGAGTCAGTTGTCGTGGAGCGCGGCGGTATTTGTGTGAAGCGTGCGGAGCCTCAGCCACCAGAACAGCAGCGCCAGCGGCACCACGAGACCGCCGATGCCGTAGATGAGGAACGCGGCGGGGCCGGCGATGTGGCCGACCAGCCAGGCGAAGTTCTGGCCGAAGAAGCCTGTGATGAACGTCAGCGGCAGGAAGACCGTCGCCAAGATGGTGAGCTGTTCGATGGTGGTGTTCTGCCGGACACCGACCTTGGTCTGCTCGACCGAGATCACCGCCATGTTGGCCTCCAGCACGGTGCCGAGCAGGTCACGCTGGGCGGCGACCTCCTCGTTGACCAGCAGCAGGTGGTCCTGCACGTCACGCAGATAGGGCTGCAATTCCAGGGCTTCGGTCGCGCGCTCGATCGTGGTGACCACGCCGAGCAGCGGATGGACGGCGCGGTAGAAGTCGGTGGCCTCGCGGCGCAGCGAGTAGATCCGTTCGGTCGGCGCCACGGCGCCGGAGAACACGGTGGCCTCGATCTGGTCGATGTCGCGTTCGAGCCCGGCCACGACGGGCGCGTACCCGTCCACCACCTGATCCAAGATCGCCCACAGCGCGGAAGAGCTGCCCGCGGCCAGCAACTCCGGCCGCCGCTCCAGCCGCTGCCTGGCCCCGCGCAGCTCGCTCGCCACGCCCTGCCGCACGGTGATCACGAAGGTCGGCGCGAGGAAGACGCTGATCTCGCCGAACTCGACCTCCTCCGCGTCGTCGTCGTAGCGCGCGGTACGCAAGATGACCAGCCGCACGTCTTGGTCGTAGAGCTCGACCTTCGGCCGCATATGAAAGGTCTGTGCGTCCTCGACCGCCAGCTCATGCAGGCCAAAGGTGTCACGGACTTGGGCCAGCTCCTCTTCCCCTGGCTCGAACAATCCCAGCCACACAAAGCCGCCCTGCCCGCATCGGGCCGCCGCCTCCTCCAGCGGCACCGCGCCCTCATCACGCCTGCGGCCGTCCTGGTAGTGAGCACAATCAATGATCATCTTGGGAACCCCCTTGTCGGCAGCCGGGGCGGACATACACAGCATGGCCGAATCCCGCGAGTGTGACGAAGATGGCGCGCGCAGGCGGCGAACCGAGACGCTGGAGCGGCAACCCGGCCAGCTCGTGCCGGCCGTGGAGGCTAGTGTCGAGGTGACCATGGAGTCGGAGGACGACGGAGCGCACGGGATCTGGTTCAACCGGGGCGTGGCCGGGTCTCAGGCCTTCATCAAACGCTTCGGCCAGTACACGCCTCCGGTAGGCGCTAGCGAGGATCATCCCGCGTTCGGCTGGCTGTCCCGGGGCCTGGGCGAGGCATTCCTTGCTCTAGTGGCTCGGGCCGGTGACGACCGCTGGGGCATCCGCGGTCCTCCCCCTACTACACGGCCGGCAGCTGGCGCGAACGCCAGCGACGCACATTCGCCAGCACAACGTTTTAACAGACAAAGGCGGCCGAACTTGCCGCGATGTGAACCGTCCTCGATATCTCCTTGATGCAAGACGCAAGAACGGCGGCCCGCCCCAGCTGCGCGGACCGTCCCCGTTGAGAAGTCCGGTAATGATCCTCTTCAGGTGGAACATCTGGCCCTGCGCGAGGCTGGAGGCCACGGTGGCCGCAGAGCCGCGGGAGTGGCCGCCGGGGCGTGCCGGTCCGGGCCGGGCTGCCCGCCGCGCAGGGTGGCCAGGCCGCGGCCGGAGCCCGCGCGCCGCGAGGCGGCGCGAGCATCCGGCATGCGGCAATACGGTGGGCTAGGTGACCGATACCGACGCGATCATCGGGCGCATCCTTACTGCCTACGATGCCATCACCGTCGTAGGTGCCAGTGCCGCCCCGGCGAAGGCAGCGCACTTGGTGCCCGCGCACATGCAGCGGCATGGATGGCGCATCATCCCGGTCAACCCGCATGCTGATGCGATTCTCGGCGAGCACGTCTGCCGCAGGCTCCGGGACGTCCCCGGGCAGGTCGGCCTGGTCAATGTGTTCCGGCCGCCGGGGCAGACGCCGGATATCGCCCGTCAGGCGGTGGCAGCGGGTGCCACGGCCCTGTGGCTGCAGCTGGGCATCGCGTCGCAGGAGGCACGTGCCATCGCCGGGGAGGCCGGACTGCTGTACGTAGAAGATCGCTGCCTGATCATCGAGCAGCTCCGCCTGGGGCTGGACGCGCCCGGCCTGCGGTAGCCCGGCCATGCCTGTAAGTCTGGGCCAAGAAAGGAAGAAAGGACTGCCACGGTTGGACGCAATTGATCTTATTGGCGTGTGCTTCGATGGCTCGGGGCGCCTTGCCGGGCAAGCAACTGCTCCCGCCGCGCTACGGGACGCTGGCCTGGCGGCGGCCCTGCAGGAGCGCGCGAGCCTGACGCCGGACGTCATCGTCTCGGAGCCCACTTCGGCATGTGGATCCTCTGGGTTTGTGAATGAGCGCGCGCTCCTGGAGATGGTGGGCATGCTCCATACGCGTGTCCGAACAGCTCTGGCACAAGGGCGTTTTCCGCTGATCTACGGCGCTGACTGCGCAGTGCTGCTCGGAGCGGTGCCTGCGCTTGCGGACGTTCTCGGAGGGGCTGGCCTGGTCTTCATCGACGGCCACGAAGATGCCACGACCATGGAAGCTTCCACGACCGGCGAGGCCGCCAACATGGAGGTGGCCTTCTTGCTGGGCCTGACTGGCCAGCGAGCGCCGGAACCACTGCGCAGCCATGCGGGCGTGCTGCGGCCGGAGGCAATCGCCATGCTGGGGATGCGCGACGAGCTGTACCGCCGCGAAATCGCAGTCCCCACGATCGCGGACCGAGTACGGCTCCGTACCGCAGCTGATCTCCACGAAGATCCGGCAGAGGACGGCCGCCAGGCCGCCGAGCAGGTCACATCACAGGCTCCCGGATGGTGGCTGCACATCGATCTGGATGTGCTCGACAGGCACGAGTTCAGTGCCTGCGGCGCCGCGAGCGATGACGCAATGCCAGGCGGGCTATCGTGGCCCGAGCTAGCCGCCATCGCCTCATCGGCGCTGCAAGTCGGTGGCGCCTGCGGATGGAGCCTAGGCGTCTACAACCCTGACCTTGATCCAGAACGGCGAGCGGCGATGCGAATCGTGAACTTCATCGCCGATGTCACAAGCGGCTCGATGTAGGCGGCTCGGGTGCATTGAGCGAGCCGATGATCACCGGTCACGCAGTCTCGCCACGCCACGCGGTCTCGCCACGAAGGGACACCGGATGACCCGGTCGTTGAGATTCGGCCTGGCCGGCACCGGCCACTGGGCGCGGATCACGCATGCGCCCGCGCTCGCCTCCACCGATGGCATCGAGTTCGCCGCGGTCTGGGGCCGCAACGCTAACGCCGCGGCAGACCTGGCCGCCAGCTACCACGTCACGGCACACCACGACCTTGCTGGATTCCTCGCCAGCGTCGACGCCGTCGCCTTCGCGGTGCCGCCGCACGTGCAGGCCCCGATCGCCACCCGCGCGGCCAGCGCCGGCAAGCACCTGCTGCTGGAGAAGCCCATCGCGATCTCCGTGGAGGAAGCGGATGCCCTGGCAGGCGCGGTGGAGCAGGCCCAGGTCGCATCCGTTGTCTTCTTCACCGCCCGGTTCCAGGCCGACGTGCGGGCCTGGCTGGCCGAGGTCACGGCCACCGGCGGATGGGCTGGGGGGTGTGCGGTCTGGCTGGGCTCGGCCTTGCGGGCGGGCAGCCCGTTCAACACCCCGTGGCGCCGGGACAAGGGCGGCCTGTGGGACCTCGCTCCGCACCTGATCTCGCTGCTGTGGGCCAGCCTCGGCCCGGTGAGTTCGGTGACCGCGGACGCCGGCCCGGCCGACGTCACCCATCTCATCCTGCACCATGAGAGCGGGGTGACCAGCACGGTGACAGTGAGCCTGAGCGCACCCAGCAGCGCTGAATTCGCCGACCTGTACGTGTGGGGAGAAGCTGGCAGGTCAGCGGCACCGGCGGAGACAGAGCAACCAGTAACGCCGCTGCGGACCGCCCTCACCGAGCTGGCGGCCAACGCCCGGTCGGGGCAGGCCAGTCACCCCTGTGACGTCGGGTTCGGCCGGGACGTAGGACGTGTCCTGGCCGACGCGCAACGCCAGATCGGCGCACCCCCCCTCCCGTAACGATCCCGCAGGACCGGCCCTCCGGCATCGGAGTGGGCCCCCCGCATCCGACCGAAGGCCAACGGTCACGTCGGCACGACCCAGCCCCGGACTGGCGCGCTCATGGTTTGTTGTGGATGGACTCGGAGTTTGCGCTGGCGTGTCGGCGGCGTGCTCGGGGTGGCGCAGCGCCGTCCAGGCGATCATCCGTCAGCGTGGCCTGCCGAACACGGCGATCTGGCGCCAGTGTTCGCCCGCGTCATTTGTCGCGTACAGGTAGCTGTCACCGTGTCCTTTGGGGCCGCCGAAGAGAACCCAGGCGTCTGTGGTGTCGAGCGCGGTCGTCGCGAGCAACTGGTCGCCGGTGGGCAGCTGCCGGGGGGCCGGTGCCGTTCCTGGCTGGGTCTGGGCTGCCGGGAACGTATGGATCGCCCAGCGCAGGCCGCCGTCGCCGGTCGAGCCGAACGCGAGACCGCCGGAGCCCTCGCCACTGGTGTTGAACCAGGCGGTTGCCGGTGCTGGGACCGTGAGCGCCCCGATCGCGGAGTTATCGTCCGGAGCTGGCTGGGGGCCGCCGGGCGGTTGGCGGACATTCGGCCGGGTCACCTGACTGGAGCTGGCGGAGCGCAGCACGTCCAGCCAGGACCGGCCGAGGTTCGGGCTGCGCAGCAGGTCGTAGGTGACGGGGACGCCGACGGTGTTGCCAGGCCCGGCGGCCTGTGCGACCAGCACCCAGCCCGCGTCACCGCTACAGCCGGCGATCGAGACAGCACCTGCGGGCCGGCCGGGCTGCGCGCCGGCCGGCAGCGCCGTCGAAGCCAGGGCGACCCGCCAGCTGCGACCCCCGTCGAGACTGACGAGAACCTCGTAGCGCCCTCTTCGGGTGGCGGCCGCCCAGCCGACGCCGTTGCCGGTGGAGCAGACAGCAGCCGGCCCGCCGCCGGCTGCCAGGATAGGAGCCACGGACCAGCCGGAGGGAAGCCGCAGCGGCCGCCAGGTCCGGCCCCCGTCCGAGGTGACCAGCAGGGCCCGGCCGACGGCGGCTACCCCGGCGGCCGGCGACCAGAAATCGACCGATGACACCGCCCCGGCGGCCGGCTCCAGCAACGGCTGCCAGCTGACACCGCCGTCGGTGCTGCGCAACAGTTCACCGTCACCCACCGCGAAGCCGACCTGCCGGTCGACCAAGTCCAGCTGGCTCACCGGCGAGGACACGCCCAGACGCCGGACCCAGGAGCGACCATTGTCGGTGGAGGTCTGCAGGCCGGCCGGGCCTGCCGCGACAGCCAGATGCGGGCTGGCTCGCTCGATTGCCGACACAGCGGGACCGACCGTCTGCGCCGCCAGTTCGGCGCGCGGTCCTGGCCCCTCTTCACGGGTCCAGGTGCGGCCGCCGTCGGTCGTGCGCACCGCGGCGACCAGACCCGAGCCCTGCAGGAAACCGCGGTCAAGAGAGGTGAAGGACACCGGCTGGCCAGACAGAGCCAGCCAGGAGCGGGTGGAGCTCCAGGTCCGCCCTGCGTTAGCGGTCTCGATCAGCCCGCCCGGCGCGGCGAGCACCCAGCGGCGGGCGTCGACAGGGTCGAACCAGCCGGCCGGGGTGGTCTGCACCGGTAGCGCCCTGGTGCCGACCGTGGCGGCGATCCGCCAGGTCCGGCCCCCGTCCGCGGACCGCTCGACGGCCAGCCGGGAGGTCCCCGCAGCCACCGGCACCAGAAGGCTCGATCCGCGCGGGGACCCGACGAGGTAGGGCGCGCCGACATCGGTCCCTCCCCCGTCAAGCACGTCCCACCGTCCCCACCCGCCCGCCGGCGCGGGCAGCGCCGACGGGACCCAGCGGCGCCCCCCGTCCCCGGTGCGCCACACCACCGGACGGGCCGGCCCATGCCCGCAGGCGCCCTCGGTGAACCACCCGGTCCTGGCGGTCGCAAACGCAAGGTGCGGCGGGCTGAACGTGGGACACGGGGTCTTCCCGTAGGAGGCGAGCCTCAGCCCCTGCAGCGGCAACCCGCTGGCCGGCAGCCCGGTCCAGGTGCGCCCGCCGTCAGCGGTCCGCCACCACGCCATCGCCAGCGAACTGCCACCGCCGGCGACCCCGAGCAGCCAGCCGTGCAGCGGGTCGGCGAAGACGATCTGCTCGAACAGCACCGACCCGGCCAGCGACGCGGCCGCCGGCACGCCGGCCCGCTGCCAGCGCCGCCCGCCGTCGCTCGTCCGGTACACGCTGGTGGCGCCGCTCTGGTCCGCCCGCACCGCCCACCCGTCCTGCGGACCGAGGAAGTAGCTGGCCACCAGACCGCAACAGGATCCCGGCATCTGCGCGGGAAGCGCGACCCGCCAGTGCCGCCCGCCGTCAGCACTGCGCAGCACGACGCCCGACCCGCCCTGGTTGTCGAACGACCACACGACCCCTTCGGAGGTCGCCAGCACGTTCGCCGCGCCCGCCGGCCCGCCAGCCGAGGTGTCACGGGCCCCCGGCGCAGCCGAGACACAGCCGGCGACGGCGAGCGACAACACCGCCGCGCCGGCCCTGGCGACGGCGAACGCTCGCCACCGGCGCAGCCGGGAGTTGGACATCAGGCCGAACACACTCATGGGACGATCCGGCCGACCGGTAGGTTGCAACAAACGCGTCAAAACTGGCCGAACGGCGACCGCGGCCAGCGCGGCTCGCTGACCGTGCTCTCCCGTCTCTGGAGACGTTATGGAACAGACCTTTAGCCTGGGCCGGATCGGCGGGATCCGGATCGGCGTGAACTGGAGCGTGCTGGTCATCGTGGCGCTGCTGGCCTACGGCCTGGCGGCCGGGCAGTTTCCCGCCGCCGTCCCGGGCCGCCCGGCCGCGGAGTACATTGCCGCCGCCGTGGTGACAGCGGTGGCCTACCTCGGGTCGCTGCTCGCGCACGAGCTGGCACATTCGCTGGTGGCTCGGCGTAACGGGCTGGAGGTCGAGGGCATCACCCTGTGGCTGCTGGGTGGCGTGTCCCGGCTCCAGGGTGAGGTTCGGGACCCGGGGGCGGAGGTACGCGTCGCCGGGGTCGGGCCGCTGGTGAGCCTGGTCCTGGGCGGGGGGTTCTTGCTCCTGGCCTGGCTGGTGCATGCGTCGGGCGTGCGGGGCGTGGTTGTGGCCGCGCTGGCCTGGCTCGGCGGCATCAACGTCGTCCTTGCCGTGTTCAACGTGATCCCGGCAGCGCCGCTGGACGGTGGGCGGTTGCTGCGGGCCGTTCTGTGGCGCATCAGCAAGGACCGGCTCAAGGCCGCTGTCTGGTCCGCCCGGTCCGGGCAGGTGTTCGGGTGGGCGCTCGTCGCGATGGGGGCGTTCCTCGTCCTGGCACGGCGCGACTACAGCTGGCTGTGGTTCGTCCTTCTCGGCTGGTTCCTGATCGGCGCGGCCACCGCAGAAAGCCAGCAGGCAATGCTTCAGTCCCAGTTGCGCACGGTGGCCGTGCGGCAGATCATGACCCCCAACCCGGTGACCGTGCCGGCGTCGGCCACGGTCGCCCAGTTCCTCGACGGCTATCTGCCGTACCGGCACTCCGCCTTCCCCGTGGTGGCGGACGGGCAGACGGTGGGCCTGGTGACCGTGAAGCGGATCAGCCAGGTGCCCGCCGGCGAGCGGGGCAGGACCACGCTGCGGGATGCCGCCTGCCCGCTGTCTGAGGTCGCCAGCGCCACCCCTGACGAGCCGGTCGCCGACGTGTTGCCCCGTCTCAACGCATGCTCGGAGGGCCGGGCACTGGTGTTCGCCGACGGCCATCTGGTGGGGATCGTGTCCCCGGCAGATATGAGCCGCACCCTGGAACGGCTCAGCCGCACCCCCGGCCAATTCGAGTCACTCCGGCGCTGAGCAGCTTCTTCGCTGACAAGGGCTGATCGCTCTGCCCGCGCATCCTGTCTTCGCGTTCTTGCCGTCTCTGATCGCCTAGTCGGGTACAGGTCCCTCCCGACCTGTACCCTCGAGGTGATCATGGCTCCAAGAAGACTCCGAAGTTCTGGCCGAAGTTGAAGAGGCTGTGTGGCCTGACCTCAACGGTGCCGGTCGAGGTGCCGTCGGAGGTCGTGATCACCTTGTGGCGGGTCCATGAGCTAGTGAAGCTGGAAATGCTCCCACCGTAGGTGATCAGCACGCAGTTCTTGAAGGTCACCAGGTGCGTCTCGGTGCTGGGCGGCGTGTACGCGAAGGTGCTGAACGGGTCCGCTGCGAACTCGGCGCCGACGCGGGCCTGTCGGTAGAGCTTCCCGGTGCCGGGGGCGTAGCCGCCGTAGAAGAGCTGCACGCCGGAGGTCTGGTCGGAGACGAAGAACTGATCGACGCCGATGGCCCGGCGATACTGGGCGACCAGGAACACGGTATCCCCGGGCGGGAAGCTGACCTTGCCGGACGTCCACCCCGACGGGACGTTCGGACATGGCTTCGACGCTGAGGCAGTGCTGCAGATCAGACTGTGAGTCGTCCGGCTGAAGACGGCCACGGCCGCGCTGTAGTCACCCGGCGTCGTGGTGTTGGACAGGCCCAAGACCACCACGCGGAATTTGGTCCGGAGCTGTACCGAGAAACCGAAGCCGGCCACGTTGGTGGCGAACTGCGAGGCGTCCGGCAGCTTGACCGAGGTCTGCACATACTTGAAATCCGCTCCGGTCGCGGCGTAGCCTGCCTGCTCCGGGCTGAAGAACTGCGGGCCGACGCTAGCCAGTGCCGTGCCTGCGGTCGCTAGCATGAGGCCCAGTGCGGCCAGCACTCCAGCCACTAAACTTAGTATTCGCTTCATTTCATTCGACCTCCTGCTGGTGTGCCCGCGCGCTTCGCGTGGGTCGTGCCCCGCCGGGGAACTCGGATCCCCGGGGCGCGCTCCTGCGCCAGGGCCCCGGCCAGCGCCAGGCCGAGACGGTGCCACCGTGGTAAGTCACCCAGCAGCACAGGTGCTTGCGATGCCCGCTGCTGTTCGTCCGCCGCAGAGCCAGGCGCGAGAAAGTAGCGGCGGGAATCGGAACACGTCGAATTCGAAGGTGCGGCGCAAGATGAACTCTGTTGTCGGTCCATCTCCTGTGCCCCTTTCGTGCCCGCCCGGCCAGTTTGGCCGTGGGTGGCGCCAGGGTCTGGAGCGACACGATCCCGTGCACCGGGTTATGCCTGAGCCCGGCATGGGGACAATATGGAAATTTGCTCGCAAAGCCTACACCAGATTCCTGACGTGTGGCGGGAAACCGACGCATGATCGAGACATTTGTGACCCAAACTTAGATTTGGGTTGTGTCTGGCCGATCGGGTGAGTGCGGTCTGCTAGGACGGCCAGGCCGAGGTTCCGGGTGGGAGCTCAGTCCGGCCGTCGGCACGGCTAGCCGCGGGTGCTCGCAGCTAAGTGAAGGGTGTGTGGCAAGTGACCGAATCCAGTGGCGCGGTGGCGACCGCAGCTATCGAGGCCGAGGTACGTGAGGGCACATACGGTGACAAGGTAGCGGCTGTCGAGCCCGGCGGAGCCGAGTTCATCCCGCTCAGCGAACGGCATGGCACGCCCCTGCAGCAGTTCTGGACGTGGGTGTCGCCGAACATGGAGTTCGCGACCATATTCGTCGGAATCATCGGCGTCTGGTTCTTCGGCCAGTCGTTCTGGATGGCCTCGCTGGCGATCGTGCTCGGTACCGCGCTCGGCTCCGTGTCGATGGGCGCGCTCGCCGCCCGCGGGCCGCTGTTCGGCGTCCCGCAGATGGTACTGTCCCGGATCGGCTTCGGCTTCCTCGGCAACATCTTGCCCGCTGGCC
>Ga0070698_100001346_pt1 | contig 27328 bp, 36 predicted proteins | sample KBSK1502metaG_FD_65477 | JGI IMG/M metagenome (GOLD analysis project Ga0070698, IMG submission 65477) | Corn, switchgrass and miscanthus rhizosphere microbial communities from Kellogg Biological Station, Michigan, USA - KBS K1-50-2 metaG | ecosystem: Host-associated > Plants > Roots >...
CGGCTTGATCGGGCTGATCCCGAGGCCTTCGATGGGACGTCCGTCGGCGTCGTAAAGGATGTTCCCGCGGGGGTCGCGCTTGGGGACTCGAACGAATGAGGCGAAGGACATGGGCCGCGTCTCCTTCTGCGGGGTTGTCTCTACCCGCTACGGATCCTGCGGCCATCGCCCTCCGTGAGAGGTCTGGCGCCGCCTTCGGTTCGACTGGATTCTATCCCAACGTGAACGACGGTGCAACGGAAATAAAAAACCCCCTGCCTTTCGGCAGAGGGTTTTCTCTTCCGTCTGGAAGGTTAGATGTTGCTGTAGAGCACGCCGACCATGTACGTGAACCACCGGCGACCGGCGGCCGTGATGGAGAGCGCGCTGCACGGGCAGACCTCGTTCCGGAACTGCTCCACGCTGTCGATGCGGCGGGCCTTGCGATCCGGCGTGGTGAAGTTGAAGTACGAGTTCTGCGTCGGCAGGCCCTGGGTGATGATCGTGCCGGCGCTGTTGAAGCCGTTGGGCCCGATGCCCTGGGGGATCTTCTTCAGCGTCGTCCGGGTGAAGATCGTGTTCGTCCCGAAGATCCAGGTGAAGGTCGACTTGTTGTAGATGTCGTTGAAGTCGGCCTGCGACACGCCGTACTCGAGCTCGCCGGTGAAGCCGACGAGATCGAACAGGTTGGGCGAACCGAGCTGGCTGTCCAGCGTCATGTTCGTGTCGCACAGGCTCTTCGGCGTGGTCCCGTCGTCGAACACGCGATGGTTCGCGAACAGGATCCGGCACGCCGTCTGCGAGTTGGCCATGAGGGCCGCGTCGTAGAACGGATACCGGAGGGGCCGAAGGACCGCCTGGCCCTGGGGCGTCGAAACGACGTACTCCACTCCCGTCCCGGGCATCCCGTCCTGGGACGCCGGGACCATGCCGAGATTTCCGAGACCTTGCATGGTTCCTCCTTTTCCCGTAAGGGGTGAGCCCTTCCCGGGAAAAATCTACTGTCCCATCAGCCTCTCACAGAGGCCGAAACGTGAGGCAGCTACAGGGTTGCTCCCCCTTTCGGGGGAGCAACCGAATGGCCGCTTCTAGAAAGCGCCGTTGTCCACGCCCTCGTCGCCGAGCGCGTTGCCGGGGGAGTACGAGCCGCGGCTCCGGAGAGCCCCTTCGGTGACGTACTCGTTCAGGTTCGTGGCGCGAAGGTACGAACCCATGCCGTTGAGGCGTCCGCCGTTGACCGACGCTTCGACGCGCCGTGCGATCTCCGACCGCATCCGGTCGGCGAGATCGTCGCCCAGGCCGTCCAGCCCGATCGTCTTGGCGATGTCGGTGCCGCCGAGCAGCTGCTTGAGCAGCGCGTGCGCGACGTTCACCACGGTTCCAAGCCAGACGGCGTCGCCCGCCTTCTTGCTGTAGAACCGGCCGACCACGTACGCCAGGCCGCTTCCGCCGATGGCGTCGATCGTCATCTTGACGAAGGGCTGCGCGACCGCCGGGATCTTGGACGTCACGGCCGGAGGCAGCAGACCCATGATGAATCCGCCGATGGCCTTCGAACCGAAGTAGCCGCCCGCCGCGGGAAGGCCCGTTTCGGTCCAGAACTTGACGTCGATGAACGACTGCAGGTTGCCCATGACCGCGCCCACCGGGCCGCTCCGGAGCGTGAGCGCGCCCACCGGGTTGTGCCAGAACCGGGGAGACCGACGCCGCCGGTGCAGCCTGCGGTATCCGCGATGTTTCCGGTTCGAGAAGCCCCGCCGCGACAGGAACAGCGGGTTCCGACGGGCCCGACGCCGACGACGCCGACGAGTCGGGTTCCACGAGACCGGCAGAACCGCCGGGTTCCGACGGCTCCGGCGCCGACGCCGGCGCGGATTCCAGCTGATCGGAAGAACCGGGTTCCGACGGGTACGACGACGCCGGCGACGGTGGCTGGAACGGCTCTTGAACCGCCCGCCACGGCCGCGCGGAGGCATCCGACGATGCCGACGACGACGAGTCTTTCTCGCCATCTTGGACCTCCTTGCTGCTGCTCTGCGCGACCGGCCCCGACGGCTCCGCCGGGAAACCGCCGATCTACGCGACCGAATCTTTCTCCGCCGCTTCCGACGCGGCGCATTCATCCCGACCGCCGCCCCGCCCGAGGTGAGCGCGGTGGTCAGGTACGGGTTCCGACGCCGCCTGGTGCGGCGCCCCTTGGTCTTGAGCTTCTTCCGAAGCTTCACGGCCTGCATGACTCCGCCGGCCTTCTTCACCATCCGCTGCCATGCCGACAGCGTCCGCCGCTTCCGGCGTCCCCGGCGCGTACGGCCGCCCGGGTTGAGCGTCGCGAGCCACATAGTTCGCTCTCCTCTACTTGTGGTAGAAATCCGTGATCCGGGACCTGCCCCGGAGTTTCGTCAGGACGATCCCGGCCTCCGGATCGTGCTTGATGTCCGGCATCGTGCTCCAGGGATGCTTCCAGGCACCCTTCCTCCTGGAACCCTTCGGCATGATGTAGGTGGACTCCGGCTGCTTTCCGCCGTCGTACGTGATCCAGAGCCCGTTCACGCCCGGCGTCTCGACCCACTCGACCGTGACCTTCCGGGCCCGCGCGCCGTGCGTCCACTTCTCGTAGCCGCGGAACTTTGCCAGGAACGCACGCCACATGGCGGGATCCTTCTTCGACTTCACCCATGCCGCGAAGCGGGCGATCGTCATCGTGAGCCTGCGCTTGCCGCCGGGATTCGACTTCGGATTCCTTGCCCAGGACTCTCCCGCGCGCCGCCCCGACCGGATCCCGCGGTAGCACAGATCGCAGATCGTTCGGCCTTTCTGGGGGCCGACCTTCATGGAGTGGTACGGCCCCTTCGAGCGCAGCCACTCGCCGCACATGACGCACCAGATGCCGGCGCGCTTCGGACGAAGGTGTCCGGAGTTCATCCGGACGGTGGTCTCATGCTCGCGCATCCGCGTGCCGGTATCCGCCGTCCGGCGGGACGTGCTCGACGAATCGCGCCAGCCTCTCGTGACGAGCGCCTGGGCGCGCGGATCGATTGCGCCCAGCCTCTCCCAGGACTTGCCGCATAGATAAGAGGCGTGGTCCTCCGGGATCCCGGCGAACTCGAGAACCGCCAGCCGGCGACGCGTCGAGAGCTTGTCCCACTCCGACTGGATCGCGGGGTTGAGACGCGCCCTTGGTCCCTGGGCGTACCCGTCCGGGAAGATCTCCTCGGTGATCCCCATGACGCGCACCATCGGCACGCTGAGTTGCATGCCGCGCTTCACGCCCCTCACGTCCAGGAAGACGATGTGGGGATGCCCCGTTCTCCGGGCGTGGATCCTCGCCCTGGCCACGCAGGACTCGATGGCCTGGTTGCCCATGCCGGTCGCCCGCTTCGTGTAGACGACCATGCCGGACGTCGCGTCGATCACGACGAAGGCGGGCCCTGGATTCGACTGGAACGCCCGGTTCACGACCGCTCCGGCCACGCCGGCCAGGATCGCTTCGCCGAATGGATTCTTGTTCACCCGGTAACGGGAGCCGACCGAGAGGACCGCCTGTTCCAGCGGAACTCCTGCGGCGATCTCGAGCTTGATGTCCCGGAAGATCCTCGGGATGTCCATGATCGGAACCTGGACTCCCGACATGAGTCGGTGCCATGCCTGACTGATCGCCTGATCGATGGCGTCGTCCCGGCGGCGGACGCGGCGGCCCGGGTTCGCTCCCATCACGGTCATGAGCAGCGGGTTGCGGCGGTAGACGGTCATCTACGCCCCCCGAGCATCGAGGAAAGGAGCACTGGAATCGCGAGATATAGAAGGACGGCGGCCCCAACTCCGGCACCAAGAAGTTTTGCGCGACGCGCAAGTTCCTTCCAGAACTCTTCTTGTCCAGCTTCAGTCGGGGAGCGCATGGATCCTTGAGAGAGTGCGCTTCGAACGGCCGCAGAGTCTGCTTCTACTTTTCCACGGACTTCGGGAAGTATTCCCTTCACGTAGTCGACGTACCGGCCATACTGTTTCTCGAACGCCTCGACCACTCCGATCTGGTCATCGGTGGGAACGTGACTCTTCGTCAAGATCAGCGTTTTCAGATTCGCGTCGATCTGGTCAACCATCTGCCCGAACGACCAGAAATCGATATCCGGCCCCTGCGTCTCAGAAAAGTACGCAGATCTGACGGCATCCCATGCGGACGAGCCGATGGCCTGGATCTCCGCCATCCGGACAGCGAGCGCCTTCTGAAGGCGATCAATGCGGTCGTACCAGGATTGCGGTTTTCCGGCGAGCAGGTTCCACGCGTCCCCGATCCAGTCGAAGATTCCGTTCAAGCGACCGCCGAACTCCGGCACCGTATACCCGGGACGATGAAGAGGGTAGGGCGTCAGCGTCACCACGCGAGCCTCCGTCCTGGGTTGCGCCGGGTCCGCGTGTACGTCTTCTTCGAGACCCAGACCCCGAGCAGGATCGCGAGCCCCGCCATGCCGCCGACGATCGCGGCGAAGGACGGCGTCCAGTCACGGAGCACTTCGTACATGGCCGGCTTGATCGCCTCGACCGCCTGCTGGGTGGCCGGCGCGAGCAAGGCGGACATCTCCTCTTTCGCGGCCGGCATCAGAAGGTCGAGGATCCCGGAGAGGCGGGTCTCGACGTACTCCTCGACGCCGGCCAGAGACCGGATCTCGCCGGAATAGACCCTGTCCAGGGCCTCCTTAGCGGCCTGCACCGAAGCGTCCAGGACGGCGTCGTACGAGTTCTTCACTTCTAGGAGAAACTCGTCACGATCTCGGAGGACGAAGGCGCGGGCGCCGTCGGCGCGAACTGGTCGTAACTGGTCACGATCTGCGGGGAAGAGGTCTGCGTGGTGGAGGTCGACCCGCCGCCGAACAGCTTGAAGACGGACTCGAGGAGCGAGGGAGCCGCCTTCAGGCCCGCCGCGATGGCCGCCTGCTCGGCGGTCGATCCGGTCACCGGCCTGGGAGCCACCGCCGTGGGACGGAGCGCAGCCGGCATGAGCGGAGCACCCGGCCGGAGGAGCAGGAAATACGCCGCAAGGCCGCCGCCGCCCCAGAGAAGGGCCGTCTTCATGTCGAAGCCGCCGCCTCCCCTGCGCCCGCCGCGCCCGCGGGAACGCCGGCGCGACGGGTTCGAGCGGTACTTCTTACTGCCGCCGCCGGACATGGCGAACGCCGCGATCCCCAGGAGGGCGATCATCCCGATCGGGATCAGGTTCTTCGCGGCCGACGCACTGGTGACCGCCCGGGTCTCCGCCGTCGACATCTTCGGAGCTGAGAGGGGCGCTCCGGTGACCTGGGAGACCACGGTATTGATCGCCTGCTCGACGGTGGACGGCGGGATGCTTCCGGACTGGACGCCGGTCGAGAGCGCCTTGGCGGCTTCATCGAAGATGTCGCCCAGGCCGTTCATGTGGCCGCCGCGGACGATGAGCCTCTTCGAGGGAGCCGGAACCATGTACCGTCGCTCCAGGGGCGGAGGAGGCATCGGCCGCGCTCCGACTTTCTTCCCGCCCTTGACCCGCGTGCGGGGGCCGCGCTGGCCGGGGGGCCGCTTCATCCGTGGAAGCTTGCCCAGGGCGTAGTCCTCCAGTCCCTCCTGAATCGCATCGCCCAGGTCGCCGAGGCCGATCTCTCCGACCGCCAGCTGCGTCCGGACATCGCTCTCGATCTCCGCGATGGCGGAGGCCGGAACCGACGCGATGTCCATGAGATAGTTCGCCATGGTGCCCTCCGAGCCTGGGAACATGCGGTTGAGATCCTCCCTCGAGGTCGGGACCTTTCCCCACCAGGCCGAGTCGGGATCGAGAACTTTCGGAACGAACTTGCGGTCGACCAGGTACCAGAGTTCCGAGGGCGTCGGCCGACCCTTGATCGGAAGCGCCGGGCCGTAGACGCCGCCGCCCGGACGCGGGTTCGACGTCCAGTCCGAGTTGTTCGCGACCGGCGCCCGCCAGATCTCCCGCCGGCTCACGGTGTCCGTCCCGGGGATCCCGGTGGCGAACGTTTTGGAGATGTCGTCGGGAACCCCGGGAGCGAGCCGGCCGCTCACCGGCGTCATGGTTCCCTGAAAATCGCCGTGGTCGTAAATGTCGTGGCTCATGCCGAGGCCCTCAACGCCGGAAATGTCCTCATCGCCGGACAGGCCGAGTTCCCGGCGCGTCCAGATTCGTGTGTCGGTGACGTGCGGCGGCTTCCATCCGACGAAACTCCCGGGAACCGTTGCGTCCAGGCCAAGCCAGCGTCCGGAAACAAGGGCCTCCGGGTAGACGTGAACCGGTTCTTTGTCGGCACGCGTGGAGACGGTGACGATCCGGGTGGGACAGCCGAGGATCTGCGCGGCGGCGGCGAGCCAGACGGTGGCGTCGTCGCAGTCTCCCCGCTTTCGGTCGAGGGTTGCCCAGACGTCCTGGAGGAGCTCGACCCCGAATGGGTCGCGCCGGTAGTCGACGTTCCTCTTGAACCACCCGAACACCGTCTGGAGCTCGCCCTTATAGTCCTTCCAACGGCCATGCATCGAGCCGTTGACGATCGAGTAGACGATTTTCTGGAAGGCCGGGTCGGTGACCGCCTGTTGAACGAGACGATACATCCTTTTGATCGTCTCGGCCGTGAATGTCTGCTCCGGTACGTCCTCAAGGAGCGAACGAGCCACACGGTCTCCCTCGCGAGGAGTTTCAGGCCGTGCAGCCCCAGGAGGGCTCTGTTATGCCTGCTTGGTTTTTGAGGTCACGCGCACCGTGACCTCTTCGTTTTCACGCACTACGACGAGCGTCGCTCCGCAGCGGCCGTTCGCACAGTTGAGCTCGACTTCGGCTTCGAGACTTGTGATTCTGGTTACGAACCATCCGCAGGCCGGACATCTTGCCTTGCGTCCCTCGTCTCTCACCATCGCGTCGTCGGCCCTTCTAAGAAAAAAGCCGCGCTCGACATAACTTCACGTCGCTCGCGGCCTTTTCGCCCCGGTCGGGCGCTCTACCGTCCCTTACGGGAATTAAGTATGTAACCAAACCATGTGAACTGCAAGGGAAAAGTGTCCTAACGTCCTGCCCTGATGAGCGGATCCTCCTCGCCGGGCTCGTCTTCGCTGGGCATGACCTCCTCGGCGGCCTCCGCCATCGCCTCGACGACGTCCTTCATCGAGAACTTGATCTTCCCTTCGTCGCTCTTCTCGATCAGGATCTCGACCGCGCGCATGTACGTCTCGTGGTAGTCGTTCAGGTCGGCGATCTGATCCGACAATTGCTCGTACATGTCGTGGCTCTTCCGGATGGCTTCGTTCAGAAGCACGAGATTCTTGAGCATCTCCGCCGCGATGATCGCGGCCGGCGGCTCGCCGTCCATTGGACGTCCGTTCACCTGTTCCGTCATGGCCTATTCCTCCTCTCCCGGCTCTTCGTCCTCTTCCGAGAACGGTTCGAACTTCGGATCCTGCAGCTTGTGCTGCCACCACTCCCTGAGCTCGTCGAGCCCGACCTTCGCCCAGGCGAGCGTGCGGGGATTCGCGGAAAGCTTCGTCCTCATCTCCGCGAGTTTTTCGGGATTGATGTGCGGGATCGCGAACGCATCGAGCATCGCGACCGGATCGGCGGCCGTGCAGATCTTCTCGAGCACCGACTCTGGGAGGGATCGCCAGGCCCCCTCGTAATTCCAGAGGTACTCGTTGGGACGCAGTTCCGTCTCCCGTTCGAACATCTCAAGCACGCCGTTCACCCGGAGCAGGATCTCCTGCTCGATCGTGAGCTTCGCGGGAATCTCGATCGTCTGGGGCGCGGCCGGAGCGGGCGCCGCCGCCGCGGCGGGGGCCAGCGGAGGTGCGGTCGGAGGAGGAGGCGGAAGCGAGGTCACCGTCCCGGGGGGCGCGGCACCGGCCGGACGGGCCGGGGGCGGCGGGATCGGCAGCGGGGGCGCTGATGCCGCCGGCGCGGGAGCCGGAAGCGCCTGACGCCTCTGGCGCTCGATCGCTTCGGCGGACACCTGATCGGCGTACTGGGTCATCTCCTGCAGAAACTTCTCCCGGTCGACCTTCTCCCCCTTCTCCTCCATGCTGGTGAACTTCTCGACGATCTTGTCTCCCCACTTGGAGCCGAGCTTGTCGATCGCCCGTTCCCACCAGGGGCGATCATCCTCCGGGTCATCCTCGTCCTCATCCTCGTCGTCGGCACCCCAGCCGAAGATCTTTTTCATCTTCAGCATCGCTTCGGCCTGTTCAAGAAGGCTTCCGCTCTGCTGGTTCGGCTTGTTCTTGAGAGACTTCACTTCATCGAGCAAGGCGTTGAGCTTGTCGTCCTGCATCTGTTTTTGGAGCGCCTCGAACCGCTTGTCTGAAGCCTCTTGGGCTTTCTGCATTTGCTGGAGGATGAGCGCGGTCTCGCTTGGTCCGTCGTTCTTGGGCTTCGCGCTCTGAGCGATCAGTGACTTGAGTTCCCGCATCTCTTCGGCGTGCTTCCGGTCGCGCGCCTCAAGTTCCGCTTGGTGCTTCGCCTCGGTCAAGCGCCGGTCCAGGTCGACGATCCGCGTGTCGTCCTGAACGGTCGACTTCTCCGTAGGCTTCAGTCGTCTGGCGCGAGCCTCTTCGAGCTGTGCTTCCAGCGCCTCAACCTCACTCATCTTTGCAGCGACGCGAGCGCGACGTTCAAGGCTCTCCTCGGAGATGTCGGACGCGGTCTTCGGCTTCCCCTGCATGAAGATCCGCTCCTGCTCCTCCTGGGTCATGTCGAGCTCGGGGACGGCCGGATCCCCGTCGACCTCGAATACGTCGGCGCAGATCGTGTTGTTGGACGCCGGATCGATCACGGCGACGCGATACTTTCCGCCGCGGCATTCCTTCGTGATCTCGTCCTGGATCTCGTTGTACGCGAGCGGGAGTTCGGCCTGCCAGACCTCGATGTTGGTCTTCACGCCGTTGAATTCCCTTGGCGTCAGCCGCTTGACACGGATGATGTATTTGGAGTTCCGGAGCGAGTCGACGAACTTCTTCTTTTCTTCGTCGTGCCCGTTGCCGGCGGGAGACTTCTCGTCCGACTTCTTCTCCGTCTCGCCTCCGGTCAACTGCTTCTTCAGGTCGTCGGCGCTGCCGCGCAGCGTCAGCGTCCCATGAGGAGATGTTCCGGGTTTCGGATCCGGCTCCGTCGCTTCCGCGCCATCCGGCTGTACCTCTCTCCTACGTCGCGCCATTCGAGTTCTCCTTTTTTCTGGGCCTTCTATCCGTGACTTGAACCACTACGGCCTGATTCATGATGTGACGGACGGTCGTGAAGTCTGAAATGAACGCTCGAACGACATGATTCGGGCACCTGGCGAAAAGGGCTCCGTTTTCGCACTGCATCATGGCCATCCGATGCATCGGAATCACCACGCCATCGATCTTCAAGCCGGACACAGGGCAGATGACCTCGATGTCGAGATGCTTCTGGACCGCCATTGGTGGCTATTATAAGCCACCCTTTTATTTTGCATAGCAAAACTTGACATCGTTCCATTTGGAGTTAAACTCCCATCAATGTCACCCCGGCGATCTGAGTCTCCGAAGAAGGATTCCCTCGCCGCAACTTCGATCACGCCTGCGGGGTGACAGCTTCAGGCCGGCACCGGGGTGCGAGGGGATCCTTCTTCCGGGTCTCGTTCGGGTGGAGAGGTCTTGAGCGTGATGACGTTCGGCGTCGTGAGTCGGAACCGCACCCCAGTCAAGATCCAAGCAACGTCAATCTTCTGTTCCAGTCATCGTCCGGCCCTGGAGAGATGGGATGAAGGGTACGTACAGAACGGATCCGTCCACTGAAGCCCAGGTCACGGTCGTCGAGATCGGCGATGGCCGTCACTTCCTGGTCGTCCGTTTCAGGATCAGGGAGTGGAAGACGCTGGTCCTTGAGCACCAGATCTCTCCTGATTGCTGGATCTCCAGGAGAGACGTCGACGGGAACGTGGATCCTGTCGACGCGGTCACAGGTCATCTGCTCCGGCAGCCGGCGCCGGATCCGGTCTCGTTGATGAAGAGGGATCTGCTTGCGGAGCGCCGGGCGAACTGGGAACTTCGCAACGAGCTCCTCAGGCTGAAGAAGAAGCCGGTCCAGGTCGTCGGAGAGAGAAAGAGGGGGAAACGTGGGCGCAGAAATCCCTGATGGCGCGGTCATCGTCGCGCGGGCGATCATCAACTCGTCGCTCTGGAAGATGAGGTCCGAGGACCGCATCGTGGCGATCACTTGTCTGGCGCTGGCGAACAAGCGCGCGAAGAAGTGGTTCAACGGCGTGAAGCAGATCGTGATCCAGCGCGGACAGTTCGTCCGAAGCCGCGAAGAGATGGCCGACGAGTGCGGCCTCCCTCTTCAAGTGGTCCGAACTTCCATCGAGCACCTCGAAAAAAGCGAGTTCCTAACCCGGTTTCTAACCCGGTCCTACACCCTCTACACCGTGCCTAAGTACCAGCACTACCAAGACCTTACGAAATACAGCGATTCTGGAGTGCTAAAACCAACCCGGTTTCTAACCCGATCCCAACCCGGCAAAACCTCAAAATCTAACCCGGCTATTTCCACAGACGCCGAACGTAACCCATCTGCCGCTCAACCGGTTGCATCGTTGGGGATAAATTGTGGAAACTTTCTAACCCGCGAAAACGGAAAAACTAACCACAAACAACAACATCAAACCATCCACCCGTCCCCCTCTTCACTCTTACCGGCCAATGGGACGACGGGGGAGGGGAACGACCGGGGGGTTGCTGTTGTTGTTACCTCTGGTCGCGAGCCGGATCCTCTTCTCCTGAAGATCTGCTTCCGGATTTCTTCGGGTCTTCTGATCTCGATCGGGATGTCCGAGTCGTGCGCGAACGCCTTCGCCTCCCAGAAACCGGTGGGCCAGGTGCTGAGAGTGGTTCAGCACGCCCGGTCCCAGAAGAGGCCTGGAGGGTGGGCGAGAATCGCGCTTGAGAGCGATTGGGCGCTCCCCGAGGCTTCTGGAGAAGAGCTCCGGGAGGTCATCGAGAAGCTCAAGCAGGACGTGGATCGCGCGAACTCCTATTTCCTGAAGAAGACCGGAGGCTCCGGGGTCAGGGCGAAGTTGCCGGAGCGGCTGGCCGGCGAAGACGAAAGAACCTGGATGAGGAGGGTGTCCGATGAAATCTCAAGACGTCGCGAAGAGTCCTCAGGATCTAAAAAGAGAAAGGGATAGGCTCGAGATCGTCGCGTTCCTGAGAAAGCGCAGTTCCGAGGGGAACGGCGTCGGCTGTTTCCTCTGCAAGTGGATCGTCGAGGACTTCGAGCTCTTCGGAACTCTGACGGACTATCCGAAGGACTACAACGGCCATGGCGTCTTTCCGTACAGGGGAAAGGCAGGTCACATCAAGCTCGAACTGGCAACGCTTGACACGACCTCTCAACCGCCTGTATAAGCGAGTCAGGTATACGTATACGTATACGTATACCTGAGCGATAAAAAAAATGATGAAGCCCTTGAGTTGTCGGCGCTGCCTCTACCGGTGGACCCCTCGCCAGAAGGATGTCAGGATCTGCCCCCGGTGCAAGAGCGCCAGGTGGAACCAGAAACCGAAGGTGGCGAAATGAACTGGATCTGTCGGCGCTGCGGAGCCGCAATGTACGCCGTGGTCGGGCCGGCCGGCTCGAAGGCGACCTGCTCGGGATGTTCCCAGTACGTGGACTGCGCCAGGTGCGAGAGGTCGACGTGCGGCGACACGAAGTGCCTGGGCTGCTATAACAAGGCGCTCGTGCCCGGGAAGAAGATCTCCGGAGGCCCGATCATTCCGGACGAGGCGGAGGACTGATCCATGGATCCCAAGGAAAACGTCGTCGCCATCGGCCCAAAAAAGGGGGCATGCTACATCTGCGGCGGAGACCTCCTGGCAAAACCCTCGCTTCAGGTTCAGGTCTCTGTGCCGTTCGTCAAGATGAAGCGCGTCGTGGGGCGATGCTGCACGAGCTGCGCCAACGAATTCCGGGAACTCATTTCCCTCCGGATCTGCCAGGCCGAGCGCGGAGAATTCCAGGCATGAGTTTTCTGGTGGCCAGAACGAACCTCGCGATCACAAAGCCGGACCAGACGATGCTCCGCAAGGAGGTCATCCTCTACTGGGATCCCAAGACCCAGTCCGTCGGCGTGAAGTTCGTGGGCGAGTCGCCGCTCAAAGGCTACGCCTTCGATCTGCTCGTCGGAGAGATCAACCGCGTGATGTCCCAGGGCGTCCCGATGGATCGGCTGCCGGAGAAGCTGTGAGAACGAAGGATGAACCACAGATCTTCGGGCCAGGGTATTGCGCGGTCGGAACTCGCTGCGGGAAGGAGTGGGACGTCTGGTGCCGCGGCTGCTGCCTATGCTACTGCTCGACGCACGTCGATCGGGCGATTCACGCCTGCCCCTCCAGAGATAAAAGGAGCCAGGCCACCGCTTCGAGGTGTTACCCTTTCAAAGGCGGCCTGGCCCTGGAGAGAGGGGGAACTCAGCAAATCGCCCCCAGCCCTACAGGGGCCGGAGACAGGAATGCCTCTATGACAGATATACATCCGCCAGGGCGAAACGGGAAGAGAAAACAATGACCCAAGTGCCACTCTGGCTCGAAATTGCATACCGGGTTGCTGCGGTTCTGGGGTTCGTGGGCGGCGCCCTGGCGTTCCTTCTGGTGATCTGGCCTTCGATCCGGCTTCAGACCCGGTTCATCAAGGCTCAGGAGAAGAAGGGAATCGACAACCTCCTGGATGACCTGTAAGATCAACGGCTCGAAATAAGAGAGGGGAATCGGTGATCCATCTCGTGACCGCAGTCTCCAGGCCTGAGAATCTCCCAAGGATCCATAAATCGATCTCGCTGTCCTTGTCCAGGTCCACGATGAAGGCGAAGTGGATCTTGGTGGTGGACGACGTGAACGCCATCCCCCCATCCGTGGACGCGCTCCTTCGGAGCGGTGCCTTCGAGGTCGAAAAGATCATCCACCGGGACGGGAAGTGTTCATACGGGATCGACCAGAAGAATGCCGGAATGGCTTCGATCGCGGACGGGTACTACCACTGTATCGACGACGACAACATCGTCCACCAGAATTTCTTCTCTGGTCTTGAGCGCGCGATGACGGCGCATCCGGCGAAGCGGGCGTTCGTTTTCGGTCAGCGTCGGTGGGACACCATCAAGAGCCTGGTCGCGTCTCCAGACCGGATGGAGTACGGGAAGATCGACAACACGATGTTTGCGGTCCATTCATCCCTGATCGGCTCGCACCGGTACGACCTGAGCAGGTCCGGCCGGGAGGACTTCCATTTCTTCCGGAAACTGTACGACCTCCATCAGGACGAATTCGTCTTCATCTCCGAGACGCTCGCGTACTACAACTACATCAAGCACTTTCCGGCAGAGACGAAAGAGGAAACAGTCGTCTCCGAGCCGGCGATTGTAGTTTCCGCCCCCCCTTCGACTCCAGCGGTCGCCCGTTCCAAGAATATTTCTGGCATCAAGAAGATCGCGCTCTACAGCTCGAAACGGGAACGGTGCGGTATCTCCACGTACACGTCCCAGCTCGAGGAAGCTTTCGCGACGCTCGGACACGATGTCCGGCACTGGGGCAGTCAGCCGCCGTACGAACAGACCTTCAACGAGATCCGCTCCTGGCGTCCGGATGTTTTTCACATCCAGCACGAAACGTCGATCATGCCTCCCGAGAGGATCCTCGAGAAGTATGCGAGCCTCATGAGCCGGGAGAGGATTCGGGTGATGATCACCCTCCATACGGAAGGCGACGGAGCGATCCGGCTCGCGCGGGCCGCGACGGAAGGGCTCCCGAACCGTCTCGTTCTTCACCGTCCGACTCCGAGTGCCACGGAGGCGGCCGTGATCCCGATGCCCTGCACAGGAATCGGGGTCGTCCGGAATCGGGAAGAGCTCCGGGCTCGATTCGGGTTTCCGAAGGACGCCTTCATCGTCTCGACGGTCGGGTTCATGATCCCATGGAAGGATCACCCGAGGATCGTCGAGGCGCTTTCTCCGTGGGTCCGTAGCCGTCCGGCCGTCCATCTCCAGATCATCGCCAGCGAACACTTCAACGAGGGCTTGAGCGGGTACGCCAAGACCTGCCGTGGCGAGCTCGCGGGCCTGTCCGCCGGCGACCTGGCGGGGCGCATCCATCACGTTGACGGGTACCCGAGCGACCGGGAACTGGTCGAGCGTCTGGCCGCATCGGACCTCGGGTACGTGTGGTGCCCGTTCGACACGGGGTCGAGCTCTGCCGCAGCCGCCCAGTTCACGACCGCCCGGTGTCCGCTGGTGGCGACCGACTCCAGCCACTACGCGTTCCTCGGAACCGGCATCGTTCGTGGACCGAAGAACGATCTTGCCGCTTTTGCGAAGCTCATCCAGAAGACTGCGGAAGATCAGGATCTTTTGGGAAAGCTTCGGGAAAACCAGTGGTCCATGTACCGGGAACGGAACTACATCGCGACGGCCATGAGGCATCTCGAGCTCTATGAGAAGGATTGAACGATGAACCATCCGGACCCGGAGGTTCTGATCGGAATCCCGACCCTGAACGGTCCCGACCGGCTTCGTCGATGCCTGAAGTCGATCAGGATCAATACGCCAAGGGCAGAGCCGTTCAAGGTGCTCGTGGTGGACGACTGCTCGACTCCAGAGAATCTCCAGAAGAACAAGGACGTGATCCACGAGTTCGGGGTTGAGATGATCGTCCATCACGAACGGTTCGGCGTAGCCAGGGGCTGGAACGACCTCACGCGACACACGCAGGCACCTTGGATGATCCTGATGAACGATGACGTGGAGGTGGTGCCGGACTGGTACGAGGCTCTCGTCTTCTCGCTCAAGAAAAACCCGCACGCCGGCATGATCGGCTTGACCGCCTACCAGGGTGTGAACAGCTCCAACTTCACGCCGCCGCCGATCAAGTCGTACAACGAGGCCCGGATGCAGCGCGGAGTCGGCATGATCTCGACCACCGGCTTCCTGTTCGGGTTCGAGCGCAAGAAGTTCGATGAGATCGGCGGGTTTGACGACAAGTACTTCCTGTTCTACGAGGAAGTGGACTTTGGTGTCCGACTGCTCGAGAAGGGCTGGCCGCCGTACATGCTCTCCTACCCGGCGATCATCCACCAGGGCGGAGCGACGACCAGCGATTCCAGGAACGTTCCGGATACGCAGGGCGTGCTGGCGGAGAGCCGGGCGCGCTTCAAGTCGAAGCACGTAAGCATCGAGAGTGTTCGGAAGACGGTCGACTGGAAGACCGAGTTCCCGCTGCTCGAATGGAATACGATGCTCAAGACGTGGGTCGACTGATGGCAAAGGTTACCGTAGGAATCGCCGTGTACAACCGCGGGGAGCGGCTTGGGGACCTCCTGGAGAACCTCCGCCAGCGGACGCCGAAGGAGATCGACCACGAGATCGTGGTCGTCGACGACTCCGGAAAGCCGCAGCATCGGGACGTCGTGGCCGCGACCTGCTCGAAATACGGCGCGAGCTTCCTGGCCCACGAGAAGAACCGTGGAGTCTCGGCAGGCTGGAACACGCTCAGTCGGTACTACAACAAGTCGGAGTTCATCGTCATCCTGAACGACGACGTCTTCGTGGCGAACGACTGGCTCTCCTACATGCTCTACGCCCTCGAGCGCAATCCAAAGGTCGGCTCGTTCGGCATGAACTGCCGGTTCATCTCGAAGGACGACGCTCGCGAGATCGTGAAGGGGCCGGCCGCGAAGGTCATCCCGCTCAACGTCCACTGGCGCGGATCGGAGCTGATCCGGAACGAGAGGTTCAAGTCCATGCCGGTCGAGGAAGACGGCGCGCCTGGGCGCGTGATGTGCCCCACGGGCTGTTTCTTCGGATTCCGCCGTGAGATCTACGATCTGGTGGGCGGCTTCGACGAACGGTACTTCGCCTTCTACGAGGAGACCGACTTCGGGGTCTCCTGTGCCCACAAGGGCTATCCGTCGTTCAGCCTGGGCGTCCCGGACCACAACTACCACATGTGGTCGGCCTCCTTCGGATCCGCCCCGGAGATCGACGCCGGCGGCATCATGGCGCGCAGCCGGGCGGCGTTCGTCGCGAAGTGGAGCGGGATTCTCGGGGTGAAGTTCAGCGACGCGCCGGAAATCCACTCTCTCTTGATGGACAAGATTCCGCCGTTCCAGGTGAAGTGGCTCGGTCTTGGAAAAGCAGAAAGGAGCGAGATCCTGTGAGCGTGAACTTCGAAGATCTTGTCGGTGTGGCGCTCGAAGTGACCGGAATGACGCGGGATCGATGGAACTTCCTGTTCGAGGAGATGAAGAGCGACGCGAAGATGAACCTGATCATGAAGCAGGACTGGAACGCCAAGCCTCGGGACAGCGAGGAGGCGATCCGGGAGTACTACCGGACGAGCGACATCTGGTTCATCAACACGTGGGCCCATGGGATCGGGGCGCTGCTCTCGATGGCGGCCGGACAGCGCGGAGACCTGGTCGGCTGGTGCCGAAAGTTCGCCGAGACCCTCAAGGCACCCGGAGGAAGGATCCTGGACTACGGCGGCGGATTCTTCAAGGACACCTGGCCTCTGGCAACGGCCGGGTACAAGGTCGACGTCGCCGAGGTCCGCGGCCCGGTGACGGAATTCCTGAAGCGGTTCGTCTCGCTCGCGGGCCTCGAGAGCAAGCTGGGCGTTGTCGAAGTGGACAGCGAAACCCCGATCAAGGACACGTATCACGGCATCGTCTGCTTTGAGACGCTCGAGCACGTCCTCCATCCGGAGGCGCTCACCACCCATCTGCATCAGCACCTTCGCGCCGGCGGTCTCTTCGCCTTCTCCGTAACGTTCGGAGCTCCGGAGCACGCTCCCTACCACGTCGCTTCGAATGCGCCCCTGGGGGAGGGGACCGCCTGGGCGGAGATCCTCAGGAAGGTCGGGTTCTCTCCGTTCTGGGACGATCCCAATGGCAGCAGCAGCAGAATCTGGAGGTCTGGTCCGTGAACAAGCGGGTGGTTCTCAGCTGCACCCCTCACGACATCTACGATTTCTTTCTTCCGATCTCGGTACGTCTATGGAGAAGTAGGATCGGGTACGAGCCTGTCGTGATCCTGGTGGGGAGCAAAGAGGACTGGTCTTCCGGTCATGCGAAAGTCGTGTACGACGAGATCTGCGGAAGAGAGAGGATCGAATTCTTCGCGAGGATCCCGGGTCTCCCGGATTCAGCGGTCAGCATGGGCCTTCGGCAGCACGTCTCAGCCCTGGACTTCGATCCGGACGACCTTCTTCTGATCGGAGACGTGGACCTGTTTCCGGTGGACAGAGAGTTCTATCACCGTTACGACCCCTCCAAGAATCCAGTGGGAGTCTATTACGCCGAGACGTACGAGCATCTCGGCGAGGGCCAGTACTGGCCGGCCTACGGAGTGTCGATGCCGGTTCGCAACTGGAGGGAGGTGATGGGGGTCACCGTCGGAGACTTCAGGGGATCAGTCGAGAAATCGTTCACGAAAGAAAACCTGAGAAGCCTCGGAATGGAGGATGGGAACGACGTTTGGGATACAAGGTTCTGGCTGTTCGATGAGAAGTACGCGACCTTCAAAATCAAAACCAGCAGATTCGCCAAAGACGTTGCCACCTTTCCGAGGTGCGTCGACAACAGGTACCCGTACCGGTTTAAGCTTCCGCATCAACCGTACGTCTGCGATTACGTCGACTTCCATTGTTCGAGACCCGGGTGGAACGAAGAGAACTGGCCGGACATCCGCTACGCGCTGGCGCAGATGCTTCCGGAGGATCTCAGATGGATCGACCGCTACGTGAGCTCGTACCGCAAGAGCCTTGGGGGAGATCTGGTGGCGAAGTCCGAGAACCTGAAAGCGACCCTTCTTCCTTGGGACAGCGAGGTATTCGGCGTCAAGGCCGGTCTCCTGAAACCGGCTGGGCCTGTCCCGAGAGGCCTCTCCATCGTCGAGGCGAACCGAGGCGAGTTCGACGTCGTCTTTGTGAAAGCGGATGGGTGGCACGAGCCTAAAGGGGTTGTGGCGCTCGACTACACGTATGAAATGGAGTTATCCGGCACCGTCTCCGGCGACGACTTCTCCGTGGTCGAACTCCACTCTCCGAGGCCCGCTCACGTCGCCATATCACGCGACGCGTTTCCGGACAGCCGATTCAACAGGGATCCGAAGATTGAAAGAAAAACCGGAGAGTTCTACGAAAAATGGCTTTCCGGAGACGGGGTCATCTACGCGCTCGAAGCCTTGATCGATGACGCTTTCGTGATCGTGAGCGTCGACCAGGACGGCGCGGGGAGGATTTCCCTCGTCGCGGTCTTCAAAAAAAGTCGCGGACTAAGCATCGGTGGAAGTCTCGTTCGCGGGGCGATGCACCGCCGGCGCGAACTGAAGTTGTGGAGAGTCCGGGTGAATGCGAGGAACGTCGGGGCGATCCGATTCTACGAGAGCCTCGGATTTCGCGTGAAGTCGGTGCAGACGGCGTTCCATGTCTGGATGAACAATGATGCGTAGGAGGATGGCGTGAAACGGATCCTGATCGTCGACCATCCTCAGTTTACTTCAGCGACCTACTACCTATGGCAAGGACTGAAGGAGCTGGAAGAGTTGTACCCGGAACAGCTGTCTGTGTCCTCCTACCCCTACATCCCGACGAACTATGACGAGGACAAGTTCGACCTCCGCAGCCTCCCGTGGTTCACCTGGCTGGACGAGCTCGTCGAGAACGCGAAGCGCAACGCGTCGCCGCTTCCGTACGGGATCCCGCCCTTTCAGGCCGACGAGCGCCTCACCTCGAGGAGCGAGACCTTCATGAGTCGCGGGACTTATTGGAAAAAGTTCCCAAAGGCCAAAGTGCTTGCCGATGAGCCCGCCGCCATCGCCGCGCTCAAGAACGGAGAGTTCGATCTCGTCGTGCTCGGGAACAGCCACCGGGTTCCGACGATCCTGCTCTCCCGGTTGAAGGAACGCGTCCAGAATTTTCCGCCGGTCGTGTACTTCGATGCCGGCGAGCGCGACGAACTGAACGAGCACTGGATCCACGTCTTCCGCCCAGACCTCGTCTTCAAGCAGATCCTGACACCGGCGGTGAAGGCCAAGGGGCTTTCGGTTCAGATCCCCGGGTACAAGCTGAGAATGTATCCGCTTCCGCTGTCCTCCCCGATCGTCGAGTGCCAGGACGCCTCGATCGAGGGGCTGTCCTTCCAGTGGTTGCGAAAGAATTCGCAGACTTCCGTGAAGATGCTCCAGATCTACTACGCCCTTGGGAACACGTGGCCGGAGCGGGAAGAGGTGATCAAGGTCATTGACGCCATCGTCCTGCGGAAGAACCTCGACAGGGTCAAGCACTGCAGTTACTTGAACTACAACATCGCCATGGCGAAGAGCCGGATGGCCGTCACGATGCGCGGATCCGGGCGGGACACGAACCACTACTGGGAGATCCCGCTCTACAGGACGGCGATGATCTGCGACGGAACGATGGGCTGCATCCACCCATACCCGTTCGAAGACATGAAGACGGCTATCTTCTACCGGTCGATTCCGGAGCTCGTGGAGATTGTGGAGAAGTACCTTCCGGAGTCCGGAGAGGCGGCGGTCAACCTGCACAAGATTGCGGTCGCCGGACAGTATCACCTGGAGAAGTACCACTCGACCGCCGCGCGGGCCGTGTTCTTCCTGGACATCCTGGGTCAGGAGTTGAACTTCCTGGATCGCGAGCTTTCGGACGTGCTTTCTGAATGGAAGGTTTTGAAAAAGTGGGATGGGAGACCGTGGGAGGGAGCCGTCGTATGAGCCAACAAGAAGGAAAACCGCCGTTTCTTCCGTTCCATCGGCCGACGATCTACGAGCATCATATCCAGGCCGTCGCCGACACGCTCCGTTCCGGCTGGCTGTCGTCCGCGAAGAAGGTGGAGGAGTTCGAAAAGACCTTCGCCCTGGCCGTCGGCGCGCGGCATGCGGTAGCTGTCAATTCCTGCACGGCCGCCCTGCACCTGGCGCTCCTCTGCCTGAAGATCGGCCCCGGAGACGAGGTGGTCACCAGCCCGATCACCTTTGTCTCCGCAGTCAGCGTGATCGAGCATGTCGGAGCGACCGTCGTGTTCGCCGACGTACTTCCGGACGACCTGACGATCGACCCGGAAAGCGTCCGTAAAGTGATCACGAAAAAGACGAAACTCATCATCGCCACGCACTTCGCCGGGTTCCCAGCGCACATGGACGAGCTCGAGCTGCTGGCCGGCGAGCGCGGGATCTATCTGATCACGGACGCTGCCCACGCGATCGAGACCTCTTACCGCGGCCGCCCCAGCGGCCAGCTTGGGAAGGCGGCGTGCTACAGCTTCTACCCGACCAAGAACATCACGACCGGAGAAGGGGGGATGCTGGTGACCGATGACGGAGAGATTGCCGAAAAGACACGTTCTCTTCGGATGCACGGGGTAACGAAAAGCGCCTGGGACCGGTACGGTCCCGGAGGGTACAAGCATTGGGATGTCGTGGATCTCGGGTGGAAGTACAACATGAGTGACATCCAGGCGGCGCTCGGTCTGGCCCAGCTTAGGGAAATGGCATCCTGGCTTGGGAAGCGGGTTATGCTCGAAGGCGCGTACAGGAACTACCTCGACAAATCCATTCAAACGCTGACGCCATTGGAGAGCGATGGCAGATGGGCGCGGCACCTTTTTGTCGTGCGGGTGCAGAACCGGGACCTCGTCATGCAGAAGGTTCAGGAGCGCGGGATCGGCGTCGGCGTCCACTTCAGGGCGGTCTACCGCCTGAAGTACTACCAGGAGAAGTACCAGGTCCCCAGGGACGCCTACCCCGTCGCCGAGCGCGCCTCGGAAGAGGTGCTGTCGCTTCCGATCTACCCGGCCATGGAGGTGTCCGACGTCTACCGCGTGCTTGAGGTCCTCCATTCGGTCGTCTCCGATTCTCCTTGAGATTCCGGACTTCCCGAGTACAATCTTATTTAGATAAGATTGGCATAGGAGGAATCGATGAAGGCTCTCTGCGCGCTCCTGGTGGTGGCCTTGTTCCAGGATCCCCTTCCGACGGATGCTCAGAAGGTTGTCTCCTCGGCGGACGCCAAGCTCGAGGCTCTCAGGAAATCCTATGAGGAGGCCTGCGCGAGGGTCAAGGCGCAGGAGATGAAGGATCTCCAGCGCATCCACGACGCCATCGAGAAGGGCAACCCCGCCGGCGCCGCAGCCATCAAGGCGAAGATCGACGTGTTGGCGGCCGACGTGAGCGTCGCGATGAAGCCTCCGTCGACGATCGAGCAGTGGCTTCAGGGGAAGTGGATCGTATCCCTGGGCGGCGCTGGCGAGGTCATAGAATTCAAAGGAAGCGCCGTCGTCGGGAATAGTGCCGACCGGACGAAGGGTCGCATCCTAGTCGAGGCAAGTGCGCTCCAGATCGTCTGGGACAGCGGTTACGTGGAAACCATGCGGATCTCGAAGACCTTCGCCGACGAGACGACGGGAGTCGGCCGAAGCGGCATCCAGACCTTCAAGCGGTTGAAGTAACCAGATGAGTGACGTTGAGTCTGTCTTAGATATGGCTCAGGGGGTGGAGGGGTATTTCCACAGGGACGAGGGACGCCTTCTTTTCGAGACAGCAGTCTCCGCATTGACCCACTTTCCAGACCACGCCATTGTCGAGCTCGGCAGTTACTGCGGGAAGTCTACGGTCATTCTCGGGAAGGCGGTTCAGTGGCATGGAGGACACTCCAAAGTGTACGCGATCGATCCCCACGAAGGGGAGATGATGTTTCCAGAAGGCTTGCAACGGCACCCGTCGACTTTGAGCAGGTTCATGAAGAACATCGACTTATGCGGCGTTGTGGCCGCAGTTAAACTGATCCAGAAGAGATCATTCGAGGTCGCGTGGGACAAGCCGATCGGCCTCCTCTTCATCGACGCTCTTCACGATTACGAGAATGTCTCCAGGGACTTCAAGCACTTTTCCGGGTCGATAGTCGGCGGCGGAAGGGTCGCTTTTCACGACTACGAACTGAACGACCATCCGGGTGTCACGAGACGCGTCAATGAGCTCCTTGCCGGGCCTGACTTCATCAAGGAAAAGCAGGTCGATAGTCTAATCGTTCTGCGGAAAATACGTTGACAATCCAATCTTCGCGCTATAAGATTCGGTCACATTAGAAGGAGAGGGGCATGTCCGACCAGCATCCCGCCGGAGAAGAAACCGAACAGGTCGAGGAAGAGGCCGAAGAGGTCTGCACCGAGCAGCACCTGTCGGATCTCGACGACCAGGCGAAGGCTTTCCTGGCGACATTCGCGACCATCCGGAGCAAGATCTCGGATCTTGAGCGCGCCGAGAGCGACCTCAAACGGTTCGAGCTCTCGATCGAGGCCGACCGGAAGCGCCTCCAGAAGCAGCTTGATGGCGCCCGGCTCGCGCTCCGGAACGCCCGGATTCAGATGGCGGTCGAGCTCACCAAGGTTGACGGAGTTGGATTCACGAAGGCCGCAGAGCTCGTGAAGGATGGGAACCGTGCCTGAAGAAACCATCATGTACGAGATCTTCGTCCGGAAGGGTGACAAGGGTGCTCCGTTCATGGTCGAGGATCCAAAGGTAGCCCAAGACTACACGCAGATGCTCTCGATCGCCAAGGACCTCGTCAACCAGAAGGATGTCGACGAGGCCGTCCTCCTGCAGAAGAGAGTGATCAAGCGGTTCAGGAAGTACGGGGGGCAGGGATAGTGGCCAAGCGCGTGGAGAAGATCACGTTTGTCTGTCTGAATCCGGCTTGCAAGAAGGTTGCCGTTGCAGGTCATTACGGTCGTCTGCAGAAGGTCTGCCGCGGAACCTACACCGAGAACTGCACGAAGAAGTGCCCGGGGAAGACCTGCAAGAAGTGCCGTGGGAAGGGGAAGTACTCCACGACCTGTGTCGCTTGGTATAGGAAATATTGGGGACAGGTTCGGAAACCACCGCGCGGCATGTCCGATGAAGATCGAAAACGCGCTTTCGACGCGGCCCTGAAGCAGGACCCGCTGTTCTGGTCTCTATTGGTAGTTGCAGCGAGTTCTGCCTTACGAAAGGGGGAGTTGCTTGGGATCACCTGGGGGGATGTCGAGGACGGTAACGACATCCGGTCTAACTTTCCGCTCAGAGGTCAGTGGGACGACAACGATGGATTCAAGGAGACGAAGACCGACGCTGGCCGGATCGCCTTCCTTCTGAAGGAAGCTCGTGAAGCTTTGACCCGCGTTCGGAATGGTGTTGCGAAGAAAGCAAAGTTGACGGATAGGATTTGGTCGTTCACTGAAGTAGAGGCATGGGTCATGTGGACCGACCTTCAGAAGCGCCTGAAGATCTCGAACCCTGACACACGCCGGCCTTTTCGCTTTCATGACCTTAGGCACTGCGCCGCATTGAGAACGCTCAAGAAAACAGGGAAACTTAGCGACGTCTCGGTGCTTTGCGGCCATAAAAATCCCGCGACCTCGGTCATTTACACTCAGCAGCGGCCGGAAGATTTCGTTGCTTCGTTGGAGCCTAAGTAATGCTTTCGCACACGAGATGGGCCGTCTCTGCTAGAAAGAGATTTTGGCCTAAAGTGGCCGTGACTAAGAATCCATATAAGTGCTGGGAGTGGATCGCCTCGAAAAACAGAAGAGGATATGGCCAGATAAGCCTCGGCGGTCGCAGCGGAAGACCAATGCTCGCTCACCGTGTTTCTTGGATGGTTCATAACGGATCGATCCCAAACGGGCTTCATGTGCTTCATGACTGCAATAACCCGGGGTGCGTCCGGCCAAATCATCTTCGGCTTGGAACCGATCTCGACAATTCGAGAGATGCACTGCTGAAGGGGAAGGTAGCTCGAGGGAAGAAACTTCCCCACACTCGACTTACCGTAAGGCAGGTAATCGAGATCCGTAGAGAATCTTCAAGGCTGATTAAAACGCTTTCAAAGAAATACAAGATCGCAACCGGTACTGTTCACGCGATCCTCAAGAGAGAGCGGAGGTAAGCAATGGCTGGCGACGACTGGACTCCAGAAAAGGAAGCCGAGGACGATCCCGTCGCACTCCAGAAAAAGCAACTGGAACTTGGTAAGAAGTTCCTGGAAAAAATTGAGGAGCAAGAGGCTGCGGCGAAGCAGGGGGAAAACGAGTACAAGGTCAGTCCGGTAGGCCCGTACCCTGTGTACACGCCGCCGACATTCGAAGAAGTCTCTGCGGTGCTCAAGAAGGCCTGGGAAGGCGTGGAAGTCATCATGCCGACCGCAGGAGATCGGGTGAAGGCGATTGCGTTTACGTCGTTGATGCACGCAGCCGCGCCTCCTCCGAAGGCCTTCGGGGGCATCGGACCAGCGTAATCTTCTCGAGCTAAGATTTGCAGTGGTGTAGGGAGAGGGCGTCGTGATGTCGAGTCAGCTGCCGTGGTACTTTCACGTAATCCTAGGGCTCGCCTGCGGAATTCTTGTGTGGGCTATCCTCTGTGCCACGGCGCGTAAGCGTCGATAAGAACGATCACGATGAGCGACACCGACAGACAACTGCTCTTGGTGCTCCAGGAGAAACACGACCGCTACAAGGCGGCGCTAGAGCGCATCGCCAAAATGCCGCTCGCTCCTGGCGAGGTGAACTGCGGAACTAGGAAGATGAAGAACATTGCAAAGTTCGCCCTACGGGAAACAAATAGCCGAAAGATGGAGAGACGTTAATGACGGTCTACATCTCGTTGTATCTCGGAATCGGATCCCTGCTTGCCGCGTGGTCCTGGAACGCTCACGGAAGCAAGTCCAAGGTCATGGCCGGCCGCACTGCGGCCTTCAAGTTTGCGTGCAACATGATCTACATCCTTCTTTGGCCGCTCGCGGTCGTCTTCGAAGTTGTCCGATTGATCAAGAGGTAATCTTCTTTATGGAAGATAAAAAGACGACGCGTCTGATCAAGACCTACCTGACGGAGAAGGACGTCGAGAAGCGCGTCAACAGGGTCTTCGTGGTGATGCTCGAGGGTCTCTCGAAGATGCTCGAGGTCTGGGGCGACAAGGAGTGCAAGGGCGGCGGCGTCATCGACCCGCACGAGGCGCTCTTTCACTGCAGGGCCTGCACCTTCAACGGGATCCGGAACCATGTGAACCAGGCCATCGAGCGGTGGAAGGCGAAGCCGTAGGGAATCTTCTGGGCGGACGATAAAGGAGAGACGGTGGACGTAGCGAAGCAGGCTGAGAGCGCGCTCGAGGCGCTGAAGAGCCATGTCGTGAACCTCGAGCTTGAGGTCCGACGATCCGTCGGGCAGCTGGCGAAGTATCAGGCGATCAACACCCAGGAAGCGATGTCGTTCCTCCGGGAGCCGTGGTGCATCCTTCCCAAGTCCCACGAGGAGTGGTGGGTGGTTGTCCCGAAATGGGTCGGCGTCCAGGTGGGGTGGCTTGAGCGCGCGACCGAGACCTTCAACATCTTCGTCGTCAACCGGTACAGCCACTGGCTCGGCCAGGTTCCGCAGGAGCTCCGGGAGAGACTGAAGCTTCCGGAGCCGATCGACGCCAAAGTGAAGGACGGGAAGCTTCTCGCGACACCTGAGGTCGCCCAGCACTTCAAGAAGCACCTCCGCGGAGGGAACCAGAAGGATGGGTTTCAGGTTGTCCGGGGCCACGAATTTGACCTCCTAGCGGATCTGATCGAGGCTGGATCTCTCCCGTTCACTCCGAAGCCGGTTGCGGCGGCGGATCTTGAGCCGGCACCGATCCTGACAAACGAGCTCGCTCATCCACGCGACTACCAGTCCGGTGCCTGGGAGACCTTCAAGCAGAACGGTGCCATGATCGTGTGCTGGCCATGGGGGATGGGGAAGACGTTCATCGGCGCGTACGCCATCGCGCACCTGAAGCAGAAGGCGCTCGTGGTTGTGCCGACCACCACGCTGAAGGAGCAGTGGGACCACAAGCTCCGTCGCTGGGTCTCGAGCAGCAAGGTCTGGTCGACGAAGATCATCACCTACAATGCGTGGGACAAGGTTAAGAACGACGACTGGGGCCTCGTGATCTTCGACGAATGCCACCGCCTGCCAGCGAACACGTTCTCGAGGCTGGCGACGATCCGGGCAAAGTACCGGATCGGCCTGTCCGCGTCCCCCTACCGAGAGGACGGTCGGACGAGTTACATCTTCGCCCTGACTGGGATCCCGGTGGGCGTCGACTGGACCGACTACCTCCGGAGCGGGAAGATAGCAAAGCCGCAGGTTCGCGTGCAGCTGGTGTCCGGCTGGCAGGAGAAGGCGAGAGTGACCGAGGAGGAGGTCAAGTCGAATAAGGGGTCGACGTTGATCTTCTGCGACGGTATCGACAGCGGGAGATCCCTCGCTGGCCGCCTCCGGTGCCCCCACATCCATGGCGGCACATCGAAGAGGTTGGACGCCATCGCAAGCTCGAAGGTGATCGTGTCCTCGCGCGTCGGAGACGAGGGCCTGTCGATCCCTGGGCTGACAAAGGTGATCGAGGTCGACTTCCTCGGGGGATCCCGTCGGCAGGAGTCCCAGCGCGTCGGCCGCCTCTTTCACGCCGAGCAGAAAGGGCAGCACTTGGTGCTGATGACTCGCGAGGAGTTCGACAAGTTCGAGGGCCGCTTCCTGGCGCTCGAGGAGAAGGGGATTCACGTTGAGGTTCTCGGACAGTAGGTAATCTTCTGAGGGTAGGATTATGGGGTATCTGAATCTCGCGCTTGCCACCAGCGCCCTGATTGCCAGCATCCTCGGAATGTGGACATGGGCCACAGCCCTCTGGTCGGCGTCGTCGATGCTGCAGACCATCAGGATCATCAGGCATGATCGAGAGTGTATGGGGATTACCAATCCGTTTCGTAAGTAATCTTCTATATCCAAGAGAAGGGAAGGTGCCGTGAGCAGAATTGAAGAGGGCGAGGCCGACGACAACGCAAGCTTCCTGAGAAGCTGCGCCTTCATGGGGAACGCGAAGAGGGCGGTCAAGGGGAAGAAGGGCCAAGCCGTGCTGAAGGAGCTCGAGGCGGCGCTCCTCGCGATGCCGGAGAAGAGGCTTATCAGCGGCGCTTTCGCGGACATTCAGGTGGCGCCGAAGGGCGATGGCAAGTCCCTCTACGAGCGGATCGGCGGGGAGGTCTGCACCATGGGGTGCCTCCTCGTCCACCGCAAGATGACGAAGCAGTTCAGGGGTCGCGGCCAGGCCCTTCTCGAGGCTGTCAACGAAGTGACCTGCGACCCGGACGATGGCGGCAGCGAACAGATCCAGCAGGCGGCGACCGCCCTCGATCTCGTCTACCCGCTGGCCTACGAGCTCGCCTACCAGAACGACGAAAGTGGCGACCGCGGCGAGACGCCGGAGCAGAGGTACGAGCGCATCCTGAAGTGGGTCCGCTCCCAGATCGCCCCCCAGCA
>Ga0070698_100001347_pt1 | contig 27296 bp, 35 predicted proteins | sample KBSK1502metaG_FD_65477 | JGI IMG/M metagenome (GOLD analysis project Ga0070698, IMG submission 65477) | Corn, switchgrass and miscanthus rhizosphere microbial communities from Kellogg Biological Station, Michigan, USA - KBS K1-50-2 metaG | ecosystem: Host-associated > Plants > Roots >...
TGGTGGGGCAACAACTTCGATCCGCTGCTCATCGCCCGCCCGGTCTTCTTCAAAGTGACGATCTGGCTGGATAACCTGCTTTATGGGCCATTTTACTTGATCGCCACCTACGCCTACATCTTGCAGGAGTGGACACCTATCAAATTTCGCTTTTCGTTGTCAAGCGATGAGGCTGAGCCGCGCATTGTTGTTCATGAGTTCTCCTGCTGTTAGTGAAGACGTAATAGGTAGGCGCTGTGTCACAAATAAAAAAACGCCCCGGAGCAATCCAGGGCGTTTTTTATATCAGTTAATGCGGTACCACTATTGGTTATCCCTGTTCGGTAGCCGCAATACTTCTCTCCACTTTTCCAGCAACTCTAAGAACGTGATGCGGCCGAAGTGGTAATCATATAAGTGCCGGTGCATCTGCTCGTAGATGGACGGCTTTGTTGTGACTATGGGTTCCAGCTGTTCGGTCGTCTGCTCATCCATCGCTTATTCCCCCAACAAGGCTATCGGCTGGTCGCTGGCAAGCGTGAACCAGCGGCGTTCAAACAATAAATGGCGCGGTTCTAACGGCTTCGGCAGCTCAGCGAAGATGAACATACCGGCCAGCTGCGGTTCAGTTAGTAGCTCCGCCTTTGTCCATTCACGCATCTGGGCTACCCGCTTGGCGCTGACGAAGGTCGTAAAGGCGACGGTCACGCGTTCCGTACTGAATTGCTGCTTATAGGCTCCGGCGCTTAGGTATGCTCGGTAGGCCTGGATACGCCGCTTAAAATGCTCCTGCTGCTCAGTACCCCGGTCATGTTCAAGTATGAGCGCCATACTGTACGTTGGACCGCTTACCTGGCGCACATGGAAATCCAGGAAGCCATCGGGTACGATACTGCCGCGCTGCCGCTTCAGGGTACGTTCATGGACGTAGCGGGCCAAATAATAGCGCGGATCGGCGAACTTCAGCCGTAGGGCGGCAATAAGCACATCATTCAGCTCTAAGGCGTGCCGGAGGTGCAGGTAGCTCTCGATGACCGCCTTCTCCGCCCGGTCGGACGCGGGTACGTCGATGCCGACGTCCGACAGGTAGCGCAGCCCTTTCGTCGCCAGCGTGTAGTAGTACGGGCTCTTGAAGTTCTTGGTCGGGATGCAGTCGGCTTGGACGTAGCCGTTGTCTACGAGCAATTTGAGCCGCTTACTGACGGTCTTCAGCATCCCGGCCTTGTAGTGCAGCCGGGTTAACTGATCTGTTGTAGCAAGATGCAACTGGTATAAACCGACAGGCATGTCGATATTGCCACGCAATAGCAGATCATGGACGGGGGTGATGGCGAAGGCTTTACTCATTTTGTTCCTGTTAGAATAGAATTGTAGCCCCCGCCTTGGCGTAAGCCTCGGCGGGTTTTTTATTAATCGATTTCTTCCCACCGGCTCACCGGCTGCGCTGCTGGCGGCTGCTGACTTGACTGCATAAACAACCGCTCCACTTCCGCTCGGGGCTTGCAGTAGACAACCCTGGTATGTTGCAGAATGGCATTGGCCCGCTCAAACAGCTCACGCTGCGGCAACGCCTCAGGCGTATTGTGGGTATAGATGACGCCCACGGTATCCCCGCTCCGCACGAATGCTGCCCGCTTGGGTAAGCTCGTCAGCATTTTGGCTACCTCAGCCGGTGTGGCCGTCGTCTGCTTCCCGATAGGCTCCTCAGCCAACCGCTGCATCACCAAGCGCAAGTGGAAAACGAAGTGGAATAGCTGCTCCTCATCGCTTTCAGGTTTGCGCGTCCAGCGCAATTCGCCATTCGCAGCCTGGACGACTAAGTAACGCGGAAACTTCGCGTCAGCTTGTAACAGCGGGTCGTTATGCGCCAGTCCCCTTGCCTGCTGGTAAAAGCCCCGGCCGCAAATGGAAAAGCCCGCTACCACTTCAGGCGGGATCGGCAGCATCCAGTTGCCCTCGCGCATGGTTTCCAGCAGCAGGTTATTCAGCCGCACGGTGGGATCGACGACCTGCCGGTTCGGCAGTTGCCGGGCGTTTACATAGTCATAGCGCCAGTTCTCAATGTCTATCCTCCCGCCCCGGTGTTTCTGCTCCCGCATGGGGTGCAGGTACGTGTCGGTGAAGAAGCGGATGACCGGATCGTTCGACGGCTGATGCAGAAGATAGCTGACCGGCTCGGTCTCGATGTCGTCCGGGTGCACGGTGGCTTCCTGCGACGGGAAAAAATGCGCCATCTCGCGGCCGTCTTCGGGAGTCAACTGAAAACAGATTTTGGTGCGGGCAGTCATAGTGGAGGCCTGCAAGAAATTAGGCAGCTGTGACCTGTACTGATGGGCTACCGTCACACGTACGCCGAACTTCCTGCCTTCGGTTAATAGCTCGTCAAAGTCCGGGGTTGCAAAATGTTGGAACTCATCAACGTACACAGAAACACCCGGCCGCTGTTTTTCCGGTACATCGGCAAACGAGAAGATGGCGTTATGGATTTGAGCCAGCAGGATCGTGCCGATTAACCGGGCATCCTGGGTCACGGTTTTAACCGGCAGCTTAATGAAGATGATCTGTTTCTGCTCAATGGCTTTCCTGAAACTGATGGTATTCTGCTGCCCGACAATGTTGCGTACCAGGCTCCGGCCCATAAACAGCGCCTCTAAGCGGCCAATCAGGGGCTGCACACGACGGTACTGCTCGTGCGGGCTTAACGCATCGTACTGCGTATGCCAGAACTGGCGCACGGATGTATCAGCGACGTTATTCAGCATACGTGCCCGGTAGCTCTGGTCTTGCAGGAATGTATGCATATCCACTAAGGTAGCGCCGGGGTTCGCCAGGAACGTGATAGCTGCCGCACGCACATACCGGGGTAAGTTCTGCTGGCTTAACACATCGGGCCACAGAACCTCGAAGATGTGCATTAACCGTTCAACCGCCTGCGTCGCAGCCAGCGAGCTGTGTAATTTGCCGGTGCTGAAAATGTTGACGCCGAAGGGAAAGCCCTCGTCTTCCATATCCAGCAGGTTCGTATCTTTCAGGCGGCCGTAGGGCACGTGGTTCAGGCAATCAATGACTAAATCGCCGTGCGCGTCGATCACGATGACCGCATGACCGGACCGCATATCTGCGGCGATGAGGTTTTGCAGCAGGCCGCTCTTGCCATTGCCTTGAGTGCCGAGCACATAGGTACCGGCGTAGCGGTCGAGATGCGGAATAAACAGCTCATCATGGGTTTCCGGGTGGTAGCCGAGCAACGCCAGCGAACGGTACTGGGCCGCGCTTAAACGGGCCATATGCGGCAGAGAGACGAAAGTCATTTGTTTTACTCCTATAGACTAACTAGCGACGATCAAGGGGCGGCGGTACGAATAACCGGGAACTGCCGGGACTGGTCACGGGCGGTTCAAGTTCTAACGGTTGCTGCTGCGCAATGTTGGCATTGTCTAGCAGGCGCCGGTCGCGGTTGAACTTGAAAAACCAGATGCAGCCGTAGATGAGCGCGTACATCAGCAGCATCAGGCCGATCATTGCCCAGATGGGATCGAAAAAGAACGGTATAGACGCCAGCAGGCACAGGACGGCAATAGTCGCCGCCCGGCGTTTGGAAACGTTGAACAGGCTGTACAGCCGGTAAAGCATGGCAAAACTCCTTTTGGTTGATCTGTCCGGGACTCTCCGATAATAATCCGCCCCGGTATTTCAGATTCATTGTAACGGTTTTCTTGAAAGGGTGGCAAAATGGACAGCTCGTTTACGGACGAGTTTTTGGATAACCGGAAAATTGGTGCCTGTTGCAGCATTGTCCGCTTCTGCGCGTGGTGCCGGTATGAGGATTTTACACTGCCGGTCGTACGATTAGGAAAGCAAGCGGACTCAGTTATTTTTTCTGCTCAGCCGCCTCTTGCGCTTGCAATGCCCGGAAGGATTTTACCAGCAGCGGGCCGTAGCTCTGCATCTTATGCTTTGCGGCGTACATTCTAAAGTCGGCGGCAGCCTCCAGGTCATAGACGCGGATTTGAAAAATTTCCGGCTTGTTTTTTTGCTTCTCCGTCGAATTTTTTTTGGTCATTTTTAATCCTCCAAAAATTAAAATATGGGCACGTGCGCCGTGCCCTGGCGGTAGCGGTAAAGACCGCTAATTATAGTTCGTATTCTTCCCCAGTTATCATTTCAATTACGTCTGCTATTTTTCGTGCCTTTTGGTAAAATATACGGGCTGTATCAGTATCCTGCCCTAGTCCGATTGAACGGAAACTATATTCTTGGGCTAAAGCGTCCAAAGTCTTTATGGTTACTTCTTCCTCAAGTGTCATTGTTGTCTTACTTTTCATCGTCATACCTCCTTATAGATTATTAATAGCTTGCTCGGTCAAGACGCGCTCGCCGGTTTGTTGCTGGATGGTTTTCATGAATTTCTTGGCGTTGCCTTGCCATGCTTGCAAGGCGGCAACGAAATCAAAGTAGTCGTTGAATAGGCAGACCGGCTTACCATCTTTTTCGTCTTGTATCGCTTGTTCAATCTGTTCCGACTTCGTAGCGGCGTAGTCCTGCAATATAATTAGCAGTTCAAAAGCTTCTTTGTCCCTTAAAGTGATAGTTGTTTGCATGGTTCCCCCTTACTTGCGCCGCCTTAAAAATCCGATATGCACCAAGATATATATCTTGCGTGAAAAGAAATAGATGTCTCTATAAACTCCGCGCTCATACCGCCATTCAATTGCTGGTCCGCGCATTAGTTTGCACCGCTGAACACCGTTAGCGTTGTCAGATGTGGTGTGATCACCAGTAGCACTACCAGGATAATCATAATAGCCACGTCTACCGTCGGATTAGCTAAGTGCTTCCGGTCGGCGCGCTTCTGGTACGTTGTCCGCTTCTTGGTGGTTGTCCGCATATCGTTTCTCCTTATTTAATTGATATTCTACATTGTACACAATGCGTGCAATGCAGACAATGCATAATGTATCAACTACCTCTGTAGTTTTCACATCATCACGTGGGGTACCATCCGATACCTTTGCGGCTTATTGGAAAACCCCGGAATGTCCGTAGAACCCCGTCCCGATGGAACGGACTAGCACGCATCGACGGGTGCTCTGTCGGTAAAATAGGGTACGGATTTTGTTGACAGTGAGGGACGAACAAGGGTGGCGCGGGCGGCGGTTCGCGCACGGCGGCACGTGACGAAGCTCGTGACGTATAAGCGCGAGGTTGGGCGCTAGGTAAAGCGCTCGGCATTCGCCCCTGATTGGGAGCGAATAGCAGCGCGTTGATCAGGGCGAGATTAGTCCCCAGGTATATAGTTCGTATAATCACTAATTTTGAGACAAGGAAATTCGAGGTGAATGAAGGTAATATTTTGGTCGTAGGCTACAGGGAGATCGGCGAAGCCCTGAAACGGCTGGTAGACATCGCCCTCGCGAATGACCCGTCCAAGTAACCCCGTCCGCCTTTGTTCGGCTATTCGGAGGTGCACAGGTTTTTGAACGAGCTGGAAACAGGCAAAACTACAGATTAGCCATGGGCGAGGCTGTAATGCCTTTCATTGCCAACACCCACGCTTTTGCTATAGTCATGGCTGCTCAGCTGAGCGGTCCCTATGGCACAAGAGAATGTAAGCCCTCCCGAAGACGATAGGTTTCAACCGTATTTTTTTGGGCTGGAAGCAGAACAGTCCGAAGAAACCGAACTCGCTAATTGCCTCGTCCTCGCCATGCCGGTCTACAAGGACACCGGCAAACGACGCGAGTGGTCGTGTGCACTGCACGCCCAACCAAGCATATTTCAGCCTGATACCGATATAGAACTCATCGCCTCAGCCAGTAACGAGGTTGCCTCGCAGAGCCAGCGCAAAAGCCTCAAGCCTGGCGATCGGGTCGCGCTGACCGGGATTATGGGCACTGATATGGTGACGTTTCCAACCGGGGAGCGTAAAACCGTATACCGCCTGGCCTTAACCCAAGCGCCGCAAATGGTCGCCAAGGAAAAACGGGTGAGCACCACGGTCTACGAGCAACGGCGCAGGCGTCGCTAAGGTTTTTGTATGCCCGGTTTCGCCAGTGAGGTACACAATAGCTGCTAAGACGCTTGCATTTTGTGCTTGCTTTCGTTCGCACACAGCCAGGCAAAGTGTTTCTCCCTGCTCTGCCCCGGCTTGTCGTGCCTGATCTCCTGGGCAGCGACGGCCCACCGCTCGACGTTCACGCCGTTCCAGATTTGCTTGTAGATGAAGTTGTTGACTTTCGTGCCGAGCCGACGCGCGACGTGCTCTGCTTTCCGGGCCACCTCTTTGAGCTTGGCAAAGTACGGTAAGGTGTACTTTTCCCACCGCGCTTTTGAGCACGCTTTGGCAAACCAGTGGCTCGGGTGTTCTCTGGTAGCTTGCGTATGCGCCATCTTTGCGAGATGCAGCAGCTTGTCCAAGTGCCCTTCCCTGATGAGTTTCTTGTAACGGTTCGTCTTGGCCTCAACCCAAAAATCACTGCCGGTGATTAATTCTTTGATTTCCTGCGGCAGTTCTATAGAAGTGTTGTTGGTAATAGTTTTACTTGCAGTATTTTCTATAGAAGCGTCGTTGCATTGTTTTTGTTTGAAGCTCGCGTATCTCGTTTGTTGTAACACCGCGCCCGCTGATAGTGCATTCATGCTTGTATATTTCCTTTGAAGCCACAGCAAACTAAGCCTGGAGGCTTATGCCGGAGGCCGTGCATTTAGATTTGTGGGACCGGCATTACCGCGCGGAGCTGCCGGTTAGAGGGGTTCATTTGGTTGTGAACAAATAAAAAGCCCCTTGCGGGGCTTCATGTGTTCTATTAATTTCTTCAGTTTATATGTCGCATTGACATAGTAAACCACCCACTTGCATTGGTCAAGTGGTCAAGCAATGAATCCCCTGCTGTAACTTAGTTTTTCAGTTTATATTGCGACATATAAAACTAAAGACTAAGTTGCTAGTATGATAACGCTAGAGTTTCAGACCTGTCTAGCCGTCCTACTGTACGGGGCGGCCGGGCCGTACGCCCCGTACTACCCGTACCACCCGACCGGGATGCACGTCCCGTACCACCCGGGCACCCCGACCGCTCCGGGCGGAAGGAGCGCCCCGGCCTATATGTGCAACATATGCAACAGAATGTGTTTGACACATGCATTACCAATGGCTATGCTTATTTTTATGAAGGCGTATTTGAACGCATCAGAAGTTGCAAAACTCCTGAGGATAGACCGGGCAACTGTGAGCCGGTGGTTAAAGAAGGGAATTATCCAAGGGGCGATCCAGCCTCACAATACCGGCCAGTGGCGCATTCCGCTAGAAGCCTACGATAAGCTCGTCAAGAGTTACAGGGTATGAAAGTCGTCAGCTTCTCGATATTCAAGGGTGGGACAGGGAAGACTACAACAACCGTCAGCACTGCTGCGGCGTTAGCTCTGAGAGGCAAGCGGGTGTTGGTTGTTGACCTGGACCAGCAGGCGTCAGCGACCAGATATCTCGGCCTGGACCCAGAGGCTTCACCAAGCCTCTATGATGTATTTATGGGGGTAAAATCCGCTCAAGCCGCTATTCGGAAAACGGATTTTAATATTGATGTGCTTCCTTCGCACATACTGCTTGCCGCGATCGAGGAAGCACTTGAGCCAGGAGATGAACAGAAATTATCGGCCATGCTCAACCCACTTAAAAACGAATACGACTTTATTCTCATTGATACCCCGCCAGGAAAGGCGATGCTGGCGTTTAACGGGCTTGCGGCCGCCGATCTGATAGTTATACCGGCTTCGGCCGAACGCATGGCTGTAGACGGCGTAGCGGACCTTATAACGCACGTCCAGAAGATCATGTGGTCGAAGTTCGCGCTCACCCATCAGGAATTGCGGATACTGTTTACTATGTACCGCTCTACCACCGCGCACTCCCCGGCAATAGTAGAGAATGCCCGGAAGATTTGGCGCGACAATGTGCTGAACGTCAAAATACCGCACACCACGCTGTTTTCTCGCTCATACGATGAGAAAATACCCGTCGGCATGCTCGAACCGAAACATCCCGGCGCTATCGCCTATGATGTGTTTGCGAAATGGTTAATACGCAGCAATGAAACAGCCTAGAACCGGCGATTTCGACCCGAGTGCCAAATCACGCGACCTGAAGTCGCCAATGGCAGACTTTCCGGCGATAGAAAGGCCAGTGCAGGCTGTCACAACAGAGAGTAGTAGTCGTACAGCCGAACTACCCGACCGTCCCGACCGCCCCGGACGGGAATTACGACCTGCTGACACCGGCAAGAGAAAGATCAAGTCGCGCCATGCCTTTGATATTTACGAAGATCAAGTTGAGACGCTCCAACAGCTCTCGCTTGAAGACCGTATACGCGGCGGAACAGGCAGTATGAGCGCAATGGTACGGGAAGCGCTTGACGACTATATTGCCAAACGCCGGGCAGAGTAGGGCATACCGCCAGCTTAGTAGCCTCACACGCTCATAACTTCGTGCCCGCTGCATGGCCTTGTCTTGACTCATTCGGCTCAGCACTACGCGCCGAAACGACAAGCCCGATATACTCCGATGCCAGCTTAAGCCTATCCGGCTTGTCGTTTCTCTGCTCCGAGCGTAGCCGAACGGTCAAGACCCTCCGCTTCGCTCCGGCGAGAAGCCCATGCCGCTACCGTTGCAGCACCGCCACGGCCTTGCCTCACTCCATCCCTCAACCTCCTCAGCCAGCCTGTTTTACGTGTAGTCATGCCGGCAGTGCATATGCAGTGGCACTAGCAGCCACCAGCCACAAAGCTACTGATAAGGTACATGATGTTTAGCGTTGTTTTCCGTTCCTGAGTGCCTCTTGCCCAAGCAGCCGTTTCTGCTGCTGGGCGATTTGTCGCTCGCAGAGTGCTACCGTATGCTCATCAGGGAAGCAGGCAAGATTGAGGCCATATCGCACCACTTTGATCACTGCCTTACTGTCTATATGAATTAAATTGGCAGTATAGAGCGCGTCTTCTTGGGTATAGGCCTGCAAAGACTCGTACCAGGTATGCTGGCCGCCCGCCAGCCGTGACGGATGCCAGATGTAAATACTATACGGATGTGACACCACACTAGGATAAACGTTCAAATTCCTGCGGTTTGCTTATCATTTCAATCGATTGATAAACCACCGCGAAAGACTGCGAGATCTACAATATCCCCGCCCATTTTTTCAATCCACTAGTGAAAGTTGCCATGTTGGTTGAAAAGACTCCTGGCAGGTCGTCGAAGGTTGAGCACAAAAATTAACAGTCTGTACGTGCAGCAGGGGTAAGGTACGACTCTGCGGAGTGTACGGCAAGATAAGCCCCTCCCCCCATGCGCGCCCCCGCCCCAGAGTACCCCCGTTACGTTTGCGCGCGAATGAAAAATCCGTGCGCGCGCATGCCGCCATCTATTTACACTAGCGGTTTATGCGTGCGCCTGCTAAACGCCAGACCGTCAAACTCACCACCTGGGTCAAACCGAGCGTGAAGCGCGAGTTTCAGCGCATCGCCGAGACAGAGGGCTTGAGCCTCTCTCGCACCGGCGCTGTTGCCCTAGAGCAGTGGGTAGCAACACGGCTCGACATCCAATACGCCGGTATCCTTGAGCCAATTATCCAGAAGGCCATTGCCAAATCAATGCGCGCCTACAGCAGCCGGATAGCCATATTGCTTGTCCGCAGCATGTTCGCCAGTGAGCAGACCCGCGCGCTCGTCACCAACATACTAGCCAGACAGCCGGGAATGACTCAGCCGGTACTCGAAACCATCCTCAACGGCACCAGCAATACTGCCAAAAGCAATATCAAACGAATAACGCCTCAGCTTGCCACCTTGATACGCGAGGTTGAGCAATCGCTTGAGCAAGGCGCGAGTGAAGCCCATGACTAGCAATGGCAATCGTCAAAGCCAGCTACACCCGCAAGGGCAGGGGAGCCAAATCCGCCGTCCGCTATATCGAAAACCGCCCCGGCAAAGACGGCGCAAAGGTGCAGCGAACCCTGTTTAACGCCGATGGCAAAGTGGAGCGGGGGGAAGTATACACGATGATTGACCAGGCCGATAAACACAGCTACTTTTTTCGCCTGGTTATCAGTCCCGACCCGCAGCGCGAGGACAGCGACAAAAACCTTTCACTGCGGGAGATCACCGAGCGGACTATCCAGAGCTTAGAAGACCGCTTCCAGCAGCCCATCCAATGGGTAGCGGCGGTCCATGCCGACCATACTGACACTCGGCATATTCATGCTATCGCCATCATGCCGGAGCGCCTCAACGTCCAAGACTTCCAGCGGATGAGAAGCGCCGCCACCGAGGAAGCCCTAGCGCAGCGACACCAGCTTGACCTAGCCCGCGAACAGAGAGAGCGGAGCCAGGAGCAAAGCGAAGGTCTGGGATTGGGGTTGTCATGGTAGGCCAGGCACTCCACCGGGCACGCTTTGCCCACCTTGATGAAGTATGGCCGCTATTATCGCCATCGTTTGCCCCTGACGGTGTGCTACTCGGAACCAGGCGTTTTTTGTTGAGCAAGCGGCTTGCCACTGTCAGGAAAACCAACCACCGCCCCGAACTCGGCAACCTGCTGATTGTTGCTCCGACCAGAAGCGGCAAGGGACTGCTAGCGGTGAGTCAGCTACTCACCTGGCATCACAGCGTCATTGTCAACGACATCAAGGGCGATCTATTCACCCAAACTGCCGGTTTTAGAAGCCTTTTAGGTCCGGTATACGTGCTTGACCCCACCGGCGTAGGGCACGCCTACAACCCACTGCAAGGGAAGGCAACCGAAGACACCCTATACTCTAGCGCCGCGCACTTGCTCCACCAGGCCGAGGAACACGACCAGATATTCACCCAACGGGCTACAACGATGCTAGCGTGTATTTTCGCGGCCGCGAAGCGGGAAGGGGCGGCAGCCTTGCCGTATGCCCGCAGGATGCTACGCGCAGGCCTGGCCGGGTGCGTGGAGCAGTTGCAGACGGTAGCGGCGGAGCTTGCCACCGTGTTTTTAGATGTGAACCCGGAAAATGCCGACCTGACCGACCGCTTTTTATTGTCGGCATGGGGCACGCTCACTGCCCGGATGCGCCCGCTACTGACCGAGACGGTAGTGCGCTCACTGGCACATTCGGACTTCACGCCGGAGCAGATTATCACCAGCCCCAGGCCGGTAACGGTGTACCTGCGCTGGAAAGAGCAAGACTTATTAGCCCTGTCGCCACTCGTCCGGCTCTTATGGGGCAGCCTGATAGACGAGCTGGTAGCGATCTATGACAACAGAGCCGGGAGCGGTTGCCAGCCGGTCATGCTCTTGATTGACGAAGCCGGACGCACAGCCATTCCCTCGCTCGCTGACCATGCCACCACCGTTGTCGGGCGAGGCATCAGCATATGGTTAGCCGTGCAGTCGCTCTCACAGCTTGAAGTTGTGTATGGCAGGGAACGCGCCCAGGTGCTCCGGGACAACATGGAGAGCCAGTTATACTACCGGCCGACCGATGTCGTCACCGCCGACTACATTGAACGACGGTGCGGCAGACAATCCGCCTATGCTCACCACACCACTGAACAGCAGGGCGGCCACGCTAGCGAAGGGCGCTCAGAGCAGGCAATACCGCTACTCAGTGCTCAGGACTTCATGAGATACAAAGACCATGAGGTGATTGGCTTTCACCGGGCACTCCCGCCGTTCAAGCTAGAGCGGGTGGACTGGCGACAACACCCCTTGCTACAGAAGCGAAGAACCGTGCCGCAGCCAACGTTACCAACATTAGCGCCCCTGGTTGATCTGCCGGTGCTGCAAGGCATAGACCGTACTGCTTATATAAACCCCGACCGCTAGCCGAGGTACATGACATATGCCAAGAGCGGAAAACAGATCAGAACGGTTTACGCAACTGGGTTTTGACTCTCTGGCAACAGTAGCAGGTGATACTCAGGCAGCAAACGGCACAGAACAAAACGCCGTAGCAGTTCAGCTCCCTGATACCCAGCCGTTTAGCGGGACGAGACACAATTTTGTCCTCATGCCTGGGGGCGTCCAGTACACCTTGGACGCGCTGTTGGCACAACCGCCCCAGGAGGAAGCAGCAAACGGGAGCGCAGAAAGGCGACAAACCGATGACCAGCATGAACCCGATACTACGCAACAAGCTGCTGCGGCACTGGCAGAACTGCCATCCGATTGTGCAGGGGATGCAACGAGCCGCAGCCTGGGAGATCGTGCTCGACCAGTACTTCCTGCCGGACGAAGAGGACGAGTCAGACCCGACGAACCGGAACCAGCCAGACAACCCTCCAGAGACTTCAGAATAACCGAAGCGCATGGCGTTGGACAGGGCGGGCTGCATGAAAAGGCGAGCGCCAATATCGAGGCAATCCGGCTCTTAAAGACGCTGGAAGCAGACGGCCGCGCGGCAACCGAGGCAGAGCAAGCAGTATTAGTTCGCTACTGCGGTTGGGGAGCCTTAGCGCAGGTGTTTGAACCGCCCTCTCGTGTGCGGGCAGAATGGCGAACTGCCGCGACTGAACTACGGGAGGTTTTGACCGAGCCGGAGTATGAGTCGTCACGGGCGACAACTCCCAACGCGCACTTTACGTCTCCCCTTGTCATTCATGCGATCTGGACAGCACTGGAAAAACTCGGCGTCGCCGGCAGCGTTGACGTCCTTGAGCCTGCTATGGGCATCGGGCATTTTTTCGGGTTAATACCTGAAAGCTTGCGAGGCGGGCATCAGACCGGCGTTGAGCTGGACACCATCACTGCCAGAATTGCCAAAAACCTGTACCCCGACAGCACCATATTTGCGCAAGGCTTTGAGACGGCACCCCTGCCTGACGGCTATTTTGACGTGGTTGTGGGCAATGTCCCGTTCGGGGACTACCCGGTGCACGACCCCGCCATGAAACGCGGCTTGACCCGGGCGATCCATGACTATTTCTTTGCCAAATCGTTAGAGAAAGTGCGACCAGGCGGGGTGCTGGCGCTCGTCACCAGCCGCTACACCATGGACAAGCAGGACGCTACTATCCGCAGCCACCTCGCAGCGCAGGCAGACTTGATAGGAGCGATCAGGCTGCCCAACACCGCGTTCAAAGGCAATGCCGGAACCGAAGTGGTGACGGATATTTTATTCCTGCAAAAACGGGAAGCAGGAGCGGCAGCGGGCGGGGAACGGTGGACAGAAGCGCAGCCAATTGCCATAGACGGCCAGATCGTTGCCCTGAATGAATACTACGTTCGCAATCGCGACATGATGCTCGGGACACTTGCCCTCACCGGCACCATGTACCGGGGCAAAGAGCCGACGCTGGATGGCGCGCTGACCCAGGAGGATTTAGCCAGAGCCATCGCCGCGCTGCCTTACGGCCTCTACCGCCCGCGCGCGGAAGCACCGCAGGTGCAGCGAGCGGCAGCAGCAGACCAGGAGCAACTGAGCACCATCAAGGACGGCGGGTATGGCATTGTGGCGGGCAACGTGGTTATCCGCCATGGCAAGAGCGTTACGGAAGCCGCCCTTTCGGCAATGGACACCATGCGGGTACGGGGCTTGCTGCATATTCGTGACGCGGTGCGGGAGGTGTTCAGGACGCAGCTTGACGACGAGCCGGAGGAGCAGGTCAGGGAGGCCCGCGAGCGCTTGAACGCCGTGTATGACCGTTTCGTGAGCAGGTTTGGTTGTATCACCGGCAAAGAAAATTATCGCGTATTTTTTGAGGATCCTGATTATCCCCTGCTGCTGTCCCTTGAGAACTACGACCTGGAAATGGGCACCGCCGAAAAACGGGCGGTGTTTACCAGACGGACCATCGAGGGATACAAACCCGTCGCGCAGGTTGAGACAGCTTCCGAAGCATTGGCCGTTTCGTTAAACGAGACCGGCGGCATCTATTGGGAGCGGATGAGCGCGCTCACCGGCTTGAGCGAACGGCAGCTTCAGGCAGAGCTGGGCAACCAGGTGTTTTTGAACCCGCAAGGCAGTTGGGAAACCGCCGACGACTATTTAAGCGGGGATGTCCGCGCCAAGCTCGGAACCGCTCAATCCGCCGCAGCGATCGATCCCTTGTATCAGCGTAATGCGGAGGCGCTGAAAGCAGTGCAGCCGGAGGACATCTTGCCTGGGGACATCAACGCGCGGCTTGGGGCAAGCTGGATACCCGCCCGCGATATTGGCGATTTCATCGCGGAACTGTTGCAGGTAAAAAGAGCGGATGTGTTTGTCGGGCACTCCGGGCAGGTAGCTGCCTGGACGGTCAAGCTTGAATATTTTGCCAATAGCGCCGTCAGCAATACCACCACCTACGGTACCAAGCGCCTCTCAGCCGCAGACCTCATCGAAGACGCCTTAAATATGCGCGTGCCGACCGTGTATGACTATCTGGACGACGACAAGCGCGTGGTCAACCAGGCGGCCACCATCGCAGCCAGGGAAGCGCAGCAGAAGCTCAAAGACCTGTTTCGCCAGTGGCTATGGCAAGACCCGGGCAGAACTGAACGGCTCGCCCGCCTCTACAATGACCGGTTCAATAGTATCAGGTTGCGAACCTACGACGGGTCGCACTTAACCCTTCCTGGCATGAACCGGAGCGAACTGCGCCGCGGCGACCTGGACCCGCACCAGAAAAACGCGGTGTGGCGGGTGTTACAAAACAAACAGGTGCTTATCGGACACGTTGTCGGGGCGGGCAAGACCAATGCTATTGCGGCAGCAGCGATGGAGTTGAAGCGGGTGGGCCTAGCCAAAAAACCCATGATCGTCGTCCCGAACCATCTGGTCGAACAGTGGGCAGCGTCATTTCTCGCCTTGTACCCTGCGGCGAACATTTTTGTGGCAGGCAAGGAGTCCTTTGCAGCGGGCAACCGGCAGAAGGCCATGGCGCGGATTGCGACAGGAAACTTTGACGCGGTGATTATCTCCCATAAATCCTTTGAGTCCCTGCCGGTATCCGGTGCGACGTTCAACCGTTTCGTGGGGATGCAGATTGCGAGCCTGGAGGAAGCTATTACCGAAGCGCAGGCGGAAAAAGGCGATATGCGCTCGATTGTCAAGCAGCTTGAGCGGGCAAAGAAGCGGCTTGAGGCAAAAATTGAAGATCGCGCCCAGCGGGAGACAAAAGACGATGGCGTGACGTTTGAGCAGCTTGGCGTAGACCGGCTGTTTGTGGACGAGGCTGACGTGTATAAAAATTTGGGCTTTACGACAAAAATGAACAGGATAGCCGGACTGCCCAACACCGAGAGCAACCGGGCAATGGACATGTATATGAAGACCCGCTACGTTGCTGAGCGCGACGGGGGCATTGTCTTTGCCACCGGCACGCCGATTTCAAACACAATGGCGGAAATGTACACGCTGATGCGCTACCTTGCGCCTGAACTCTTAGAGCGAGCAGGCGTGTCCCACTTTGACGCCTGGGCAGGCACCTTTGGCGAGGCAGTGACGGCCCTGGAACTTGCGCCGGACGGGAGCGGCTACCGGATGCACACCCGCTTTGCCAAGTTTGTCAATTTGCCTGAGCTGCTTGCCATGTTCCGCCAGTTTGCCGACATCCAGACAGCGGATATGCTCAACCTGCCCCGTCCTGAAATCGCCACCGGCAAGGCAAAACCGATGGTGTCGCCACCATCTGAGGCATTGAAGACCTATGTTGCTTCCTTGGTGGAGCGCTCGCAACGGGTGAGAGGCGGCGGGGTTGACCCGTCACGGGATAACATGCTCAACATCACCACCGACGGGCGCAAGGCCGCCTTAGATATGCGCTTGGTCGATGAAACGATCGCGGTGGATGAGGAAACGAAACTCAAGCTAGCCGCGCAAACGATTGCCAAGATTTGGCAGCTCGGGGAGAAAGGGCGGTATACGCAACTGGTATTCTGCGATATGTCCACCCCGAACCCGAGCAGGTTCAACGCCTATGACGAATTGCGCGCCTTGCTGGTGACCCAAGGAGTTCCGGCGCAAGACATCGCTTTCGTCCACGCGGCAGATACCGATGCAAAAAAGCAAGCCCTGTTTGACGCAGTGAACGCCGGTGCGGTACGTATCCTGTTCGGCTCAACGGAGAAAATGGGAGCAGGCACCAATGTGCAGACACGGCTGATTGCCTTGCATCATATTGACCCGCCGTGGCGGCCGCGCGATATTGAACAGCGGGAAGGCCGTATACTGCGGCAAGGCAACCGGTGCAAGCAGGTACACATCTACCGCTACGTCACGGAAGGCTCCTTTGACGCCTATATTTACCAAACCCTGCAAACCAAAGCCGAGTTTATTTCTCAGGTGATAAGCGGCAGGACAGCGGTGCGGGAGGCTGAAGACCTGTCCACCCCGGCGCTGTCCTTCGCGGAAATCAAGGCGATAGCAAGCGGCAACCCGTTGGTGATGGAAAAAGTGCAAATTGACACCGAGGTGCGCAGGCTGGATGTGCTGCGTGCTGCCCATGTGAACCAGCAATTTGACATCGGCAAAAAGGTGCGGGAGCTGCCTGGACAGATTAACCATGCGAAGCAGTACCACGCCGGACTGAAGGCGGATATCCAAAGGCGCAACAGGAACGACGCAAAAGCATTTACCATTTCCATTGCCGGGCGGGAGTATGCCGGGGATATGGCACGCAAGAGCGCGGGCGAAGCCTTGGTAAAGACAGTCATGGGTTCACTGTGGGAAAGAGACAGGGAACTCAAGCAGGTTGGCAGCTACAAAGGCTTTTCGATCATGGCTGGCCGGAACGGGACGCTGCTGCTCCTGTACCTACAGGGCACCCATACGTATGAAGCAAGGCTCAACACGGACAACCCGCTCGGCACCATCTACAGTATCGAGGCGACGCTGCGCAACCTTGACCATCATGCCCAAGGCGAACAAGCCGAAATTGCCCGAAAGGAAAAAGCCCTGGCGGACTATACAGCGCAGCTTGGCCGCCCGTTTGAGCATGAGGAACAGTTACGGGAACTTCTGGTTCGTCAAGAAGATATCAACCGCTCTCTTGATTTGGATAAGAGCGACGCGCAGATTGTTGATGAGGGGAGGGTAGCTTAGAAAGGTGCTCCATGCCACGCTGCACGGCGGTCTGTCAGAGGGGTGGAGTAACGTGATTATTTACGGAGACATGCTTCGAATAAAGGATTGGTCAGATGAGTGGGGGCTAATCACATATTTACGGACGGATCGGGATGATGCCCTAGATTGAGGAACTCTATAATCTTTCGTTAGATGACCGTCTGCGCGGCGGAGCAGGGAGTATGAGCGCGATGGTCAGGGAAGCGATTGACGATTATATTGCCAAAGTCTGGGCTGGGTAGGGGTTGCTGCTGCTTATCAGCAAGCGGGTGGTAGGGAAACAGAGGACGAGGCAGTGTTAGTTCAATTGCTGGATAGTAGACTGTGCCGTAGCAAACTCACCTTTAAACTTACTAGCGGCTGCGTTGGCGGATGCATTCGTCGAACACGCTCCTTGCGGAGTGCCAGCGGCAATATAGAATGATGAGAATTGCTTTACGAGCCGTCCGTAGTCAAGCGCCGCGTACTGGTCACTACTTGGATATTGCCCATTGGCTTTCTCAAGCGAACCTAGCGGGCCATTGCTTGCCGAACACTTAGTATCAAGACCAGCCAGAGCCGCAGTTGAAAACATCGCGAACGTGGCTTGCTGCCCATTCTTAAGCGTTACTGTGTTAACCTGATACTTTAAGTCCTTGATGTCATCGGGCACAGTAATCTGTATTCCTAGTTCGGGTATCTTCTCTACATTCTGGTTCGCGACAGCAGCGGCTTGTTGCGCAAGCACAGGAGTCTTCGCTGTTGAAGTAGTAGCCGGTATCAAACTAGCAGCACTACTAGTTTGCTTAACCTGTGACGCTTTCTGATAGTGGCTGTACGTCAGCCACGCACCACTCGCAATAACAGACGCAACGACCAAGAATAGCACACCATGAATTGCTCCGTAACCCCTTTGCTTGAACTCACGATTAGACATAGCCGCTCCTTAGTTACTTAAGTTCAGCATATCAGAAAAACGCTTTATGACAAGAAGCAACGCAACGCATTTAATTTTTTTGCATTAACAGCAGCAACACGTTATTATCGTGCATAGAGTGAACCATGAAACTTAAGAAGCACGGGGGACATATGATCACTTTTGCCAGGAAAAGCGCCTACACCACTGCTAGGTGGATCTCACTATTTGCAATAACAATACTGATGACAGGCCTTTTGCAAGTGCTAACCCTCAAACCCGTCTTTGCTGATGACGCCTACCCTTGGGCAGGTGCCACGTACGTCGATGCCAACTATGACTGGGGTTATAGCACATGCCCCAGCAGCGATAGCGGCTGCATGTCACTATACGGCTATCTAAACGGCGTAAAGATGGGTGAGGCTGACCCGTGGGTCTATTATCTGCGCAACTGTACCTCATATGTAGCTTGGCAGATTAATCAACAATTCAGTAAGGATATACACGGCTGGGGTAATGCGGCAAGTTGGGCAACCAACGCCGCTGGCACTTATAGCGTATACACTCCCAGCTCTTACACACCGGTAAAAGGTGATATTGCACAATGGGGCACGGAAGTCGGAGGCGGTTTCGGCCACGTCTCATATGTCTACGCCGTTAATTCCGGCGTTGCTAGTTTAGATGAATATAACGTCGCTGGGACTGGTGTTTTCTCTAGCAACCGCACCACCGCATCAGGCTCGGCAGGCACGCCAGATCACTACATCCACATCGGAACCGTGAGCAGCACCACCGGCACCGCCACTTCATCACAAGTGATCAACGGTGTAGAGCATATCTTTGTTGGCGACAGCGCTGGCGCAATTCAGGACATCTCATGGGGCAATGGAGCACCGCTCACACAATGGCAACCTGCTGGTATAAGTTCTTCCATATCAAAAATGACTTCACAAGTCACCAACGGCGTGATAACGGTTGTCTTCGCATCAGGCGTGAACCTGTACAGTCTATCCTGGGGCAATGGTGTTCAGCCAAGCGTAACAGGTGAAGGCAGTTTCGCCTCAAACATCACGGCGCTCAGTTCAAGAGTCACTTCAGACGGCGCTATACACGCCTACGTTGGTGCAGGTTCACAAGTATGGAATGTATCGTGGGGCAATGGAACGGCATATAATAAAACACTGTTAACTAGCGAAGGCGCAGTAGTAAACGCACTGAGCAACCAAGTAACGTCAGACGGCTACCAGAACGTCTATGTTGGCTTGAATAACGGCAGCATAATGCATATCTACTGGCTGTCCAACCCAAGCCAAGCACAACAATGGCAGCCAGGAACTATAGGCGCGGCAGTGGTAGGCATCACCTCGCAATTGATCAACGGCGTGACAAACATTGATGCCGCGACTGCAACCGCCGTTACCAATTTCGTCTATGGCAATGGGGCAACGTTTGCGCAACACCAAGTCGGCAGTGTCAGCGGCATGACCATCACGGCGCTTGACTCAATAATGACATCAGACGGCTACCAGAATGCCATCGCAGGAACGAGCACCGGCGCCATTGAAGACATTTACTGGACTGACCCAGCCCATGCATCACAGTGGCAGCCTGGCGCCTACCCTGCATCAGTTGTCGGCCTAACCACACAAATAATTAGTGGTGTCATACAAGCTAACGGCATCACTAGCTCTGTGGCCGATAACCTATCCTGGGGCAATGGATCGAACCCGTTTCTTTACCAAGTCTCGTCAAACTTGTAGCGGAATTTGCTCAAGATTGAGTTAACGCCAAAACAGCAAGCGCCGCCATTTACGCGGCGCTTCTTCTATGTCCTCGACTCGTTCAGATAGGTTCTTGATACCCATACCTTGCGCCAGCAGCACACTGCTTTTGTCTGATGCAGCAATCAGTGTATGATAAGCTTATAAACGGAGTAGCCAAATATCATGGCATTGCTCAAGAAGATTGACCGTACCAGGCCTGACCACAATTCTGCGGTTATGATAACCGCCATGCTCAGAATCCTACTCGAACACTTTGGCCCTGAAAAAACCGCAGAATACTACCTTGATGCCCTTGAGTCTACTAGATACAGCGACGATGTCCTAAGCGGTCTCTACGTTCAAGCCGGACTACCCGGGGAATATGCGGGCCCCGCACGCATGATGGCAAAAGATGGCGGCTGGACTCGGGAGCAACATGAGCAATATGAACAAGACCACGCCGAGCACCGCAAGATTGTGCTTAAGGCACTGGCAGCCGACCTTGCAAAAACTCAAGACAAATTCAATGCTGAGGCCAAAGCCTACGATGAAATGCTCAGAAAGGCCTTTCACGATTGAAGCTCCTCACCCAGCAGTTGTCTGCCTTAACGTCAGTGCTTTAGTGGTGCCTCTGCTACAATTAAATAAATTGTTAAGGCTGGGGGAGTGAAGATGTCGGACTACGACTCGGCGTATTATGAAAATAATGACCAGGCAGGGGATAGGCCAGCGCTCGCGTTTTATCACCGGCTGTTTCGACAACAAATGCATGGTGCCGACATCAGCAAGACAGTGCTCGAATATGGCTGTGGTGTCGGCCACCTGACTAAGCGGCTCAGCAATGACTTCCAGTGCTACGCCCTCGATATATCGGACTACGCTTTGAGCCAAGTCAACAAGCACGCGCCGACGGCTAAAACCATCAAAACCATGGACAAGATAAAGAAGGGCAGCCTGGATGGGATTATAGGGTTGCATGTGCTGGAGCACCTTAAACGTCCCCAAGATACCCTGGCTGAGTTCTACGAGAAGTTAAAGCCCGGTGGACTATTGGTGTACGTCGTACCTAACCCAGATGGGTACGGCCATAAAATCAAGAAAGATAAGTGGTTCGGTTTTTCTGACAAGACGCATATTTCATTGTTTGGCGAAAGGCGTTGGGTGGATCTGACCAAACAAGCTGGTTTTGTCATTCAGAAGGTCCGTGGTGACGGTATGTGGGACGTACCATACCTGCCCGTGCTGCCTGCCTTCTTGCAGAAGCTCATATTCTTCCCGCCTGCTGCGCTTCAGCTCACCACAGGGAAAGCGTTCTTGCCAACAATATTCGGTGAATGCCTGATCGTTGTCGCTCGCAAACCTTCCCGATAGCAGGATGTCGGGGTTTACGGCTTATGGGCACAAAAGACAATGCCGCCGATTAAAAGGAGGGCGTGTTTGTCATGCTCTACCGACTCAACAGTTTATTCGTTAATGCAGGCAGAGTCCGAAAACGAGCAGAACCTAGGATTGCGCTCGCAATTTTTGAGCTGTGACGTATAATCATCGGATGTACCGTAGGTCTGGCCCCTAGCCAACATACTTTCGCAATAGCGCTTCCCACCCTCGGCCAGGTAGCGCGAATAAAGCGAAGGGATACGAGGATATAGCCAAAAACCACCCAACACAACAACGGTCAAGCCCAAAATAACTATTGCCCGAACAATATTAGCCCTCTTGCCTTGACTGCTCATTTACGCACACTATAACCCAAGCAAGCTGTAATTCCAAATGTTGATACCCGTCCTGGCCGTCGAGCCACCAGACCCTCAGCCTTGACTCTACCTCCTGACAGTTGTCAACTTCTGATAAAAAATAACCATTTGGTTTCTCATCTCACGATACCACGCCACCCGGCTCGGGGTCATGTAGATGACGAAATATAGAAAAAAACAAAGGGCAATAAGCGCCAGAAGCAACGTATCGGGCAAGTGTTTTTTAGTAAGCTTGAAATATTTCATACATCTGGTCTTTGAATATCGCTCTCAGCCGGCCCATTGCCCACCTGTTTTCTTTGCTGCCGAGCGTAGTAAATATGTACCTCACCCGGTCGGTTTTTAGCTGCTCGTACCAACTGCCGGCCGTTGCGGCGGAGATGTATATCACCCTGTCCGAGAAATCCGGCGTCCAAAGCGGATAGATGAAAAACGGCTTCGAGTCGTACACGACCACTTCGTGGGGCCTGATGCGGGCTTCAAGAAATGTATACGCCGGGCCGGGGAAATTGGCGTAAACCGACCCGCGAGCCGAGCCGGCCAGTACACTTCTAAGCTGGCGCGATACAGTGTCTGGCGCATAGTTGCAAAGCACAAAATTAGTCGCGATCACCGACAGCACCAACACAATCGTTACGATCTTCACAAAGCTTTCGGTGAGCTTGCTGATACTGGTGAGCACGACCCCCAGCGCAAACATACCTATGGCTGTAACGAACATCGTATATCGCGAATAGAAATTGGCAGGGTAGACTGCAAAGAGGGCAGCGACAGAGGCGGTTACCCACAAGTACAGCGTGTTGCGCTGCTTGACCGCAAAGTAAACCGATACAATGATGGCCGGGATCAGAATTATAAACCAAATGGGGCCAAGCCCGGCATAATTCGTATCGTAATTATACAGGCAGCCGAACCAGTCTTTCTGCTCAGTCCAGACGAACCATAGGCGTTGTACGCAGCCGTGCGGCAGGCTGGTGAGCTGGAGGGCAGAGTCAACGGATGCCTGGAAATTCTTGCCAGGAAATATGGTAATCCCGGCCAGCTTTATGCCGAACGGATAGAGTGGACTGCCATAGAGTACCAGATCCTTAATATACCAATATAAACCGAACGACACCGGCGCGATTATCAGCGCCAGCGGCTGAAGGTACTGCTTGAAGTTCTTGCCGTACTGTCTGTAGAAGTTCCAAAGCAACAGTGGCGTAAGGGCAATGACAAAAAATAAGCCGGTGGACTTTATGGCAATGAGTAGTGAGAAGATGATGCCAATAAGCACCGCGTCGAGCCTGTGCAGCTTCTTCTGTACCACCATCGCCAGCCCGGCGATGAACACCGAACAAAGCATAACGTCCACATACGTCGTCTTTAGCTGATTTAATACAATAGGCAAAAAGGCGAATAGCAGTGCAGCAAACCGAGCCTGTTTCTTGCCCGCTCCAAGCGACATAGCCACCTCGTAGAGGGCGTAGACGGCAAGGAGCAAGAACGGCACCTGGGTCAGGTCCGTAAACATGTCATTGTGCAATATCAAGGCGCTCCAAGCTTGTATAAACTCACCGCCTTTTGGGTAGCCAGTTACCCACAGTGAACTGCTTGGTGCATCGAAGAAGGTGTGATTTTGTATCAAGTCGCCGATGAACGTCAGGTGGTACGAATTGTCGTCGTAATCAATGGACGGAAAGATAATGCCTAAGAACACGATCCAGGCGAGGAAGCCCAGCGCGAGCAGCAGCACGATCAGCGACGGCCAGTCGCGCCACAGCTCCTTAGCGACCTTGCTGACCGACTGCCGGGTGCGAAGCAGGTAATCGGTGAAGATTACTCTGCCGGATGTTCGATAAACGGCATACAGGATGCCGGCCGAAAGGAGCATATTTAAGATAACAAGCGTATAGCTGAACAGCGCAGAAAACAGCCCGAGCAGGAATTCCGTGGCGATAATTTGGGCGTAAAACAGCAAAAAGGCGCTGGCGAACCTAGCCCATCCCGTCCGGTGAAGCGCGAATGACAGCACGTCAACGGCCAATAGCATATACAGGCTGAGAAGGCTGCACAGAACGACGAGCAGAAATCCCTCCATTGCCATTAATAATACAGGAAAAAGCACTATAGTTACTCGCTCTGGTCGCCATGCCGACAGTGTAGTGGCTCTGGTATCTATGCCTACCGCTAAGCACGGCAGACCGCCTGCTTAGCCCCTAAGCAGCAGACCCCCGCTGCTACGCGCCGCGACTGCTGCGTGGCGGCTGGCAGCGCTTGACCGTGCTTAGCGGTAGGTATATACTGGGAGATGGCAACTTAAGGGAAGGAGCCATATGGAACCAGAACACGAAAAGGACATACACGCCGCAGCACTCGGCCAACGCGGCGGCCAGGTACGCGCGGAGCGATTAAGCGCTCAGGAACGCAGCGCGATCTCCAGACACGCCGCGTGGTCACGCCACCACCCGCGCGAGGCCCAGGCAGCCCGAGAGCGGGCCCAGGAGCAGGCATACCTCATTCAGCAAATATTAAAAAACGGTAAGCAACTACCGCTCGTTTGATACCTTAATTCCCAAATATTTAGGAGCATACCCGTGAACCGTTGGTATCTACATGACCGCTTCACTCGCTATTCCCTTATCGTGATCGGCGTAGTGGTCATACTCAGTCTTATCCTTGGGTTTCTACTCGACTGGCGGGGATTTCTTGAGGGGGTGCTTGCCAGTATTGCCTTCAGCGGCATTACGATTGTCATCGGCCTCTTTTTCGTGGATCGATTGATTGAGCACCGCCAGGAACAGCAGTGGGCGAGGGTCCGCCTGCTGACCTATCGCGGCCTCGCCGCACACCTCTGCGATATAGTAGCGCAAGCCTTTGTTGTCTATATGCTTGATGACGCTCTTGATGCACTTTGGCAAATGCAGGAGGGCCGCAATTACCCCAAGGAAGAAGCGTTACCAGGCTTTGTCCACCTAGCAGAAGCACTGCGCACGCTAAAGGAACCGAAAGGTTTTCAAGATCCGTCTCTCTCTGATCATGCGGGGGAGTTCTATGAGACGGTCAAATGGGAGTTGGAGCAGGTTCAGACGATCCTCACACCGCGCCTCCTGCAAAGCGCAACAGACCAAAAGCTGATAGTGGCACTTATGGAGTTCGATCATGCCAATCGCGCGCTCTACAGTGCCATCCTAGCCCACAAACAAGCCGTTACACAGTCTGCTTTCTCTTATGTCACCGACCTTGTCGTCGCAGCCGAGCACCTGTACCGTGAGCTGTTACCCCACTGGCTAGAGGCCGAGCAACAATTAGCTACGATACCTCCACAGGAGGCATAATTTCATATACTTGGTCAGATAAGCACCGAAAGACGGCAGGCAGCTACCCCTCGTCTAACAGCGACCATTGCACTTGACAACCAACACACCGTTCCGTAACAATAGGTACTAATCTGTTTAACTGCGGTGGGAGAAATAGAGGTGTGCAATGCTCTCCCGCGTACTGCTCGCTCCTAAGTTACGCCTGGCTTCTTTCGGCGTGGCTGGAACTCTGTTCGCCAGTGCAATATTCCCAACTGCGTCAGCGATCGCCGCGCAACAGGATGCATTAGATGCCAACCACACGGACGTAACGAGCAACGATATAGGCAACGCTCTCAGTCACACCGGTAAGTTACTTGAGGACTCCAGTACGGTTACAACCACCAGTGACAGCCACAGCGCCCTTAAAGCGGTGGTTGGCGGCGCGACGGTAACAGTGCCGAAGCATGCAGCGGATGGCGTAACGCTCAGCGGCCAGGACGGTTCACAGCTGACCGTCCAGCTGCCAAATGCCGCCCAGGGCTCCGATGCGGCTGCGGTTGCGAACGGTGTGGTCGCCTACGCCGGTACGAACGGCTCAGCCAATGCCGTGCAGGCTACTGAGCATGGCGTGCGTATGTTAACGGTCATCGACAGCCCGAGTGCGCCGACAATGTACGATTACAAGGTTTCCGTGCCCAACGGCGGGAAGATCGAGCTGGATAAAACCGGCGGGGCCGTCGTGCGGAACGTAAAGGGAACCGTCATTGCCACGATTGCGGCGCCGTGGGCGACTGACGCCACTGGCAAAGCGGTTAAAACCTACTTTACGACAGACGGGCAGACCCTCACCCAGTACATTCTGCACAATGTGCCAGGGATAACGTACCCGGTCACGGCCGACCCGTGGCTAAGTTGGGGGTGGAACCTCTATGTCAACTTCACTTGGTGGGAAACCCAAACAATTGAACACTATCAGGAAGCTGGCGGCTTCGGCTGGGCTCTGGCGAACTACGTCTGTTCGAAAATACCGTACGCGCCAGCTGAAGTCACCTGCGTCGTGGTTACGCTTTACAAGACTGCCCAATTGGCGTGGGCAGTGCGAAATGCTTCGGAAACGAACAGCTGCCTGCAACTGGCTGTCCCGTATTACGTCCTAAGCAATCCGTGGTTCTATTGGTACGTGCCGTGGTTCGGCTGGGCAAGGTGCTAAACTGGAATACATGCATATGAGCAAAAATATAGCGGCCGACGTTGCCCGATTGGTATGGCTGGCAGCGGGCCTGTTCCTAAATCACCTATACCACCTTGCGACCGGCAGGTCTGAGGCCGTGAGCATCGCCTTCTTCGTAGTGATGGGTGGAGGAATCATCGCCATTGGCTATTTGGCGCGCCGGAAAGGCTGAGGCAAGGGGAGGAGCAGTGCAACCCTCTACTTCAATCTTGTCGGTGGTATCCGTATGTCCGGTTCGCCGGTTGCCAGGGGTGGTGGAATAAGCACCATGATCAAATTGCAAGATATGCCCCCACAGCAACGGATAGTAACGACGCTTGTATTCCTAGTAGTATTAGCTATTTCCGTGATCGGTTTCTTCGCGCCTAGAGGCTCGACGCTGGCATGGCAAATGCAACGTTTCTTATTCTTCATTCCCGGGCTTTTAATAGGCTACGCATTGGGTGTATGGGTCGGTAGCAGCAAGAAAGTTAGGTAGCTCACGCTAAACCTACCAAGATCATATGGATTTAATCTTACTCACCTCCTCGGTCCTGGTTTTAATCGCCGCCGCCGTCATACTGTACGTGCTAAAGCGCAAACAGTATGTCCCGATACTATATATAGCTTCCTTCGCACTCTTGGGGCTAGTTGGTGTCACCATTGGGCATAAGGTGCTGTACGGCATAGTCATGTTTGCGTTCGCCGGGATAGTGGCCGTCCGGCTTGCCGTTGACCGGGCCAAGAAGCGGTAGGTGCCCAGAGTTGGTGGCACGATGAACGGCATGACAAAAACGCAGCGGCTCGTGTAAGGGTATCGCCCCAATTTTAACGTAGGTGCACGCTAAGCAAAGTAATTGCCTATAATGTAGCCAGGAAGCCAGTGACCGCTACCAACGAGCACCAGAGGGGGAGTTGCGACGATGAATACACCAGAATACGGCTATGCAGCGCGGGAGACCGCGCCGGGAGCATATAAGTTTCAGGCTGTCGTATATGTAGCGTCCCGGTCCGGCGAGGCAATGACCAAAACCGTTGACCCCCACGCGAGGCTCTTAACCGAGCAGGAGACCCGGCAGCTCGGGTACGACACCATCCGCTTAGTTGCAGCCGCCCAAGCGCAGCGTATCGGCTTGCCGTGCTTTGAGTGGCGGCACCATACTATTGCCTGGCAAGATTTATGGTGATATGGTGAACAGATGAGCAGGGGAGAAACAGGGGCCGAGCGGCCAGCCGAGCCGCCCTACTGGACACACGACACCAGCCTATTCACCGGCAGCATTCGCTACTTCGGCAAGGAGCCGGTGTTAGTGCGCGGCAAGCTCCATTTAGCCGACGAACCGTATCACAAAAG
>Ga0070698_100001349_pt1 | contig 27283 bp, 19 predicted proteins | sample KBSK1502metaG_FD_65477 | JGI IMG/M metagenome (GOLD analysis project Ga0070698, IMG submission 65477) | Corn, switchgrass and miscanthus rhizosphere microbial communities from Kellogg Biological Station, Michigan, USA - KBS K1-50-2 metaG | ecosystem: Host-associated > Plants > Roots >...
CGGGAGGCGATCTCGCGACGGGCAAGGCTGTCCTCGAAAAAATCCAGGAGACCGTCGGGAAACCTGTTCGCTTCGTGATCATCACCCATGCCCATGGAGACCATGCCCAAGGTTTGGCCCCGTTCGTGGCGTCCGGAGCGAGGGTGATCTGCCACGAGAACAGCGCGTCCGCTCTGGCCGCTTTGATCGACCCCGCCGCCCGCGCCCGCTCGGGGCTTCTGGCCTTGTCCGAAAGGCTGCTGCTTTTCTCCGGGTCGCGCCGGGCGGCGATCTACTACCTGGGAGCAGCGCACACCAACGGAGACCTCGTCGTGTACTTCCCGGAGGAAAAAGTCCTCTTCTCGGGCGACGTCGCGCTGGTCGGACGCGCTCCTTACATGCAGTCTCCCGACGTGGACCCGAAGGGCTGGGAGACCGTGATCGGCCGCCTCGCCCAGCTGGATGTCGCGAAGGTCGTGCCGGGCCATGGAAACATCGGGACGCGCGAGTCGCTCGCCGAAACGTACGGGTATGTCAAGAGAGTCAATGAGCTCGCGGCTCGCATGGCTTCGGAAAACGTGCCGGAAGATCTGCTGGACGCGAGACTGCATCAGCCCGATCTGGGTCTGCAATCGGGAGCCGTGACCCCGGACCTCGTTGCCAACGTCCGGGCGGCGATGCGCGCCTTGCAGGGGCGATCTGCGAAAACTCCGACTCCCGCGGCGCCGCGGCCGACGCCGTCGAAGGCACCGGCCAAGAGCAAGAAATAACCGGCGGTCCCTCCGCAACAAGCGCCGGCGGCACGCGAGTCATGACTTGAGCAGACGGGTGAGCGCCGGCGAGATCCGGCTCGAGCGGTCGGCGGACGGGCGGCTGGCCCGGCTGAAGATCGAGCGGCCTCCGGTCAACGTGCTGCGTGTCTCCGATCTCGAGACGTTGGCGGCGTTGCTGCGCGATGTGGCCGGCGCCGACGTCCTCGTTCTCTCCGGCCTTCCGCGCGCGTTCTCCGCAGGCGTGGACCTGGCCGACCACGCTCCCGAAGCGGCCGCGATCGATCGCATGCTTCTGGCGATGCGCAGCGTCCTCGAAGGTCTCGTCGCCGCGCCTGCCGTGACGGTCGCGTGCGTCTCCGGGGCTTGCCTCGGCGGAGGGGCGGAGATCGCGGCGGCCTGCGATCTCGTCCTCGCCGCCGACGACGCGCGAATCGGGTTTCCCGAGATTCGCGTCGCGTGCTTTCCACCGGGCGGCGCCGTGCTGTTGCCCGTGCGGATCGGCGAGGCGCGAGCCTGCGAGTGGGTCCTTCGCGGCGAGACCTACTCGGGGCGGGAGGCGGCACGGATCGGCTTTGCGACCCGCTCCACTCCAGCGGACGCGCTCGAACGGGAGACGGGTCGCGCGATCGAGGAGCTTCTCTCGCGCAGCCCTCTGGCTCTCGCATCCGCCCGGGACCTCCTGCGCCGCGGGCGGCGGGAAGCTCTGACGCGCGATCTGCCGCGCGCGGAAGAGGCGTATCGGAAGTTGACGGGGAGCGAGGACCTGGCCAAGGCAGTGAAGGATTTTTCCAAGAGTTGAGGCCCCTGAGATGGATTCATTGATCCATTGATTCATTGTTTGATTGGGGCTTAACGAGGCAATGAATCAATCATTCAATGATTCAATGAATCAATCCTCCTCATGATCGTCTACTTGAACGGCGAATACCTTCCTCGCGAAGAGGCGCGCATCTCGCCCGAGGACCGCGGGTTTCTCTTTGCCGACGCTCTCTACGAGGTCGCGCGCTTCTGGCGGGGACGGCCCTTCCATTTGCCCGAACATCTCGAGCGTCTGCGCGAAGGCCTGGCGGCGCTGCGAATCGAAGCGGACGCGGCTTTCTACACGCCCGTGGCGCAACGATTGCTCGAGGCCAACGATCTGACGGACAAGGACGCCATCGTCTACGCGCAGGTCTCGCGGGGGGCCGCGCCGCGAGCGCATGCGTTTCCTCCTCCGGGTACCAGGCCCACGATCTATGCGTTCGCCCGAGAGACCGATCCGCTTCCTTCTTCCGACGGGGGCCGGGCGATTCTGGCCGCGGACGAACGTTGGGGCCGCTGCGACATCAAGACCGTCATGCTCCTGGCCAACGTCATGGCGCTTCAGAAGGCGAAGGAGGCCGGGGCAATCGACGCGCTTCTGGTGCGGGACGGCGTGGTCTGGGAGGCCACGAAGGCGAACCTCTTTCTGGTTCGAGACGGCGTCGTGCGAACCGCGCCCAGCGGGCCGCGGATCCTGGCCGGAGTCACCCGGGGCGCCGCGATCGCGGCGGCCGGCCGCCTCGGCCTCTCCGTGGAAGAGCGCGCCTTCACGGTCGAGGAGATGCTCGGCGCCGAGGAGGTGTTTCTCGCCTCGACGACGCTCTGGACCTACCCGATCGTGGAAATCGACGGCAAGGCCATCGGGAACGGGCGCCCCGGGCTTGTCGCGCCGATGTTGAAGAAGGCGTTGTGGGAGGAGTTTACGAAGTAGTTCTCAGTTGTCAGTGATCAGTTTTCAGTTTTGTTTCCCGCGGCCCCAACTGAGAACTGAAAACTGAGAACTGAAAGCTACTTCCTCGGATACCTCGCCTCGACCACCGACGAGATCCCGCCGCGTGAGGAAAACTTGCCTGTCACGACCATGCTCTTCGGCTTGCAAGCCGCGACACAGTCCTCGAGGATCCGGTTGACGGCGTTCTCGTAGAAGATCCCCACGTTGCGATAGGCGACGATGTAGAGCTTGAGGGACTTCAGCTCGAGGCAGAGCCGGTTGGGCACGTATCGGATCGTGAGGTGGCCGAAGTCCGGGAGCTCTGTCTTCGGACAGATAGCGTTGTACTCGGGAATCTCGACCGTGATCTCGTAGTCCGCGTATTGGTTCGGCCAGGCCTCGATGGCCGGAAGCTTCGCGTCGATCCCGGATTTTGCGTGGGCGTCGGTGTAGTCAGCCATTGTGGGATCGTAAAACGGAAAACGGGAAACGGGAAACGACAACCAAGAAGGCTCTTTCTCGCTCGTTTTCCGTTTTCCGTTTTCCGTTTCCCGTTTCCCGGCTCTGTTACCCTGTTTCCGTGCATTGGTTGAAGCAGCTCCTCCACCAGATCACCGACGTCGAGACTTTGGTGCGCGTCGGCGGATTGACCGCGATGACCGCGATCGTCTTCGCGGAGACGGGACTCATGGTGGGCTTCTTCCTGCCGGGGGATTCGCTTCTCGTCACTGCCGGAGTCTTCGCGGCCGCGGGGAAGCTCGACATCGTCTGGCTGAATGCCGTCCTGATCACTGCGGCTGTCGTGGGAGATACCGTCGGATACTGGATCGGCCGCAAAGCCGGCCCCGCCCTCTTCAACCGGCCGCGGTCGCGCTTCTTCAACCCGGCTCATCTGCGCCGCGCTCACGACTTCTACGAGAAGCACGGCGGAAAGACGATCATCCTCGCCCGATTCATGCCGATCGTGCGGACGTTCGCGCCCGTCGTGGCCGGAATGGGCCGGATGAACTATCGCCGTTTCGTCGCCTTCAACGTCTTCGGCGGAATGGGATGGGTCCTTTCGATGACCCTGATCGGTTACTACCTGGGTCAGTTCGCGTGGGTCCGAAAGAACATCGAGCTCGTCATCGTCATCGTCGTGTTCCTGTCGATACTGCCCGGCATCATCGCATTCGTGCGCGAGAAGATGAAGGGCAAGTCCGTGACCCGCGAAGTCCTCGGCGAAGAGCCCTAACGGGAATCGAGACTCGGGACTCGGCACTCGGGACTCGTGCCGACAGGCCTATGAGTTCCGCCAGCCAGGACCATTAGCTCGCGGCGCGCGAAGTCTCCCAGAGGGGAGGAGGCGCGCGCCGCGGGAGCGAGAGCGCGCGAGGGACCAGGCTCGCGGTCGAGCCCCTTTGGGCGAGCCGCGAGCCGGTGCGCCGAGAGGCGCAGGTCCCCGAGTAAGCGGAAGCGACGTGGGTTACGCGACCGCTGAGGACGGGCTCTTCTCGCAGGGCTCGCCTTCGAGCAGGCTCGCGAGAAGGTTGGCGATCTCCTGCGTGTGCGCCGCGTCGTGGCGGGCCATCTGCCGCGGGAGATCCTCGAGCGTGATGCGGCCGACGCCTTCCTGGTTCGCCCGTCGCTTCCAGTCCGAGCGGGAGACGTGGCGCAGAGTTTCGATGTTGCGGAAGCGCGCTTCGCAGAAAGCGGTCAGACCCGCTGCGAGGTCCCGGTCGTTATAGCGCCGCTCGCGCGCGATCCGACCGCCGTCGAAATCGGAAAAAGTGGGCTCGTCCTCGGCCAGGAGCCGGCCGATGCGCACGCCGTAAGCTTCCCGTTCGAGGTCGGCGAGGTGCCAGACATTCTCGATCAGGGAGAAGACGTCCGCCTCCGGCTTCCATTGCAGCTGGCAGCGCGTCCGCTCCGCGGCGGCCCGGGTGAGCAGGGCAGGCGTCGACTCGAGTGTGAGAAGGAGTGTCTCCAATTTGCGTCGGTTCATAATTCAGGCTCCGTAACCAAGTACGCATTTGGGGAGGAAAGGTTTCGTTTGGCTGGCGATGGGCGCTGGGCAATGGGCGGTGGTTAAGCGAAGCCCGGAACCGAGTTAGCCTCATCTCCGTCGGAGTTTTCGCCCAGCGCCGAGAGCCTCTCGCCTGGCGCCCACGTCCGATAGACTCGTCCCATGGGACTCGACACTTTGCGCGCCTTCTTCGCTCCCCGACTCGAAGAGCGCGGTAGCACCGGACTTCTCGATCCGGTGACGGTGGCGGCCTGCGCCCTCCTGCTGGAGATCGCGCACGCGGATGACGTCTTTCTGCCGGAGGAGCGCGAGCGGATCGCGCGGCACATCCGCGAGGAGCGGGGTGTCGACGAACAGCAGCTGCGCGAGGTGTTCCGCGCCGCGGAGCAGGAACGGCAGGCCAGCGTCGATCTCTACCACTTCACTCGACTGCTGGATGAGAATCTGTCGCGGGAAGAGAGGCGGCGTTTAGTCGAGACGATTTGGGAAGTCGTGTACGCGGACGGAGCTCTTTCCTCGGCCGAGGGACATCTCGCGCGCCGCGTCGGAGAGCTCCTCGGGTTCCAGCATCCGGAAGTGCAGCAGATCAAGGAAGCCGTCGCCGCGCGGCGCCCCGTGAGCTCATGAGACGCGCGAGGAATTGGGTCCGCGGCGCGCGGTCGCTCTCGGCGCTCTTCGGCTTCGTGCTCTTCCTCCTGCTGCCCGCTCGCGCGGCCGGCGCCGAAAAAAAGTGGGCCGGAGTTCACGAAGGGGGATTCGTGACTTCGATTGCCGTGGACCCCTTGGACCCGATGCGCGTCTACGCGGCGACCGCGCACGGGCTCTTTGTCAGCGGCGACGAGGGGGAGACCTGGAAACCGCTGGCGCACGGCCTGCTCGGACACTTCGTAGGCGCTCTCGCGATCGAGCCCGGACATTCCGGCGCGCTGTATGTCGGCACCAACGAAGGAGGTCTCTTGCGCGCGGGAGCGGGCGGAAAGCGCTGGACGCGACTCGACTCGGGGCTCGGTTCGACCTTCGTCTCCGCGATCGCGTTCGATCCGGCGGCCCCGGGCACGCTTTATCTCGGCACCAATCGGGGCGTTTTTCGCAGCAGCGATCAAGGAGCGCACTTCGAGGAGCGCAACCGCGGTTTGACGAACGTCTTCGTCAATTGTCTGGCCCTCGATCCGAACGGATCGGCCGTGTACGCGGGGACGAACTCGGGAGGCGTGTATCGCAGCGCCGACGGCGGCAAGAGCTGGAAGCCGGCGAGCGCGGGACTGACGAACAACATCATCTGGTCTCTCGTGAGCGTGCCCGGATCTCCCTCTCTCCTCTACGCCGCGACGTACGACGGAGTCTTTCGCAGCAGCGACGGCGGTTCGAGCTGGGTGTCCGTCTCGCGCGGACTGCGCAGCCGTTTCGTCGTGTCGCTCGCTGCCGCCCCTCGCTCCTCGACTCTTTACGCGGGGACCGCGGCGGGGCTCTTCAAGAGCGAGGACAGCGGCGGGGGATGGGAACCGGCGGGCCTGGGCATGACGAACCAGTTCGTGAGCGTTCTGGCGATTCACCCGCAATCTTCCACGACCCTCTACGCCGGAACCAACGGGGGAGTCTTCAAGACGGCCGACGGCGCGAAGACCTGGGCCCAGGTGCGACTCGTCCCGCAGGACATCGCCCTCTCCAAGGGGCAGCGCGTGGCCACCGCGCCGCCTCGCGGACAGCCCCGTCGCGCCGCCGGGGGAGCGAGCGAAACCGTGACGGCCACGGCGGCTTCCCCTGCGGAGGCCGCCTCCGATGCGGAGATCGCTGCCTCTCCTTCCGGGCCACGCACAACGGCCTCTGCGCCGCCGCCAGGCGAGCTCGCCGGGAAGGAGAGCTCGGCAAGCGCGCCGAGCGAGGCGTCGGCGGGCCTCGTTGCGGCCCTCGTGGTCGATCCCGACTCTCCGTCGAATCTCTACGCCGCGACGCCGCACGGCGTCTACCGAAGCCAGACGGGGGGAGAAACCTGGTCGGCTTCCGAGAGTCCGCTGGAGGATCTCTACGTTTCCTCTCTCGTGGCAGACTCGAGCCGGCCGGCTCGCCTCTTCGCGGCGACCGATGGCGCCGGCGTCTTCCGCAGCGCCGACCGCGGCGACTCCTGGACGGCCGTCAACTCCGGGCTGAAGAATCTCTTCGTCGCCGGGCTCGCGGTCGCTTCGGGAGGATCGGGATCGGTCCTCTTCGCCGCGACCGACGAGGGAGTCTTCCGGACCCGCGACGGCGGATCGAGCTGGGAGCCGTCGAGCTCGGGACTGACGGATCTCGCGGTCACGGCCATTGCGGGCAGCTCCGGTTCCGGTCCGCTCGCGGCGGGCACGCGCGAGGGCAAGGTCTTCCAGTCCGCCGACGGCGGATCGACCTGGACGCCCGCCCCGCCGGGGCCCTGGAAGACGGTGAGCTCGCTTGTTTTTTTCGGCTCACCGCCGGTTCTCTTCGTCGGGACGCCGGTGGGGGTCTTCAAGAGCGGCGATCCTGGGCAGGCCTGGAGTCCCGTCACTGGGGGATTGACCAGCGTCACGGTCTCGAGCTTGTGGACGGATCCGGCGGCGCCCGGCGTCCTTTACGCGTTGACCGCAGATGGAATTTTTCGGACGACGGATGGCCGCAGCTGGAATCCGGCGGTTCGCGAGCTCGCCCAGACAATCTTCTCCCTCGCGTCGGGATCCGGCTCGGTGCTGTACGCTGGCGGGCAGGGAGCGGTTTGGAGAAGCGCCGATAGCGGCAAGACCTGGAAGTCCTTCTCACTGCGCGAGTCTCGAGAGCCCGCCGGATCTGTGCCCGTTCCCAAAGGAAAGGCGGAGACGGCCTCTTCGCCTCACTGACTCGGCGTGCTTCTCCGCCGAGTCCCTTGTCCACTTCTCAGCGGACTTCGAAGGGAGTCGAGGATTCCGCGGTGCGCCGCGAAACCCGGTCGGAGATCCGCACTCGCAACGTGTAATTTCCGGGAACGAGCCCTTCGGACTTGAGAGAGAGCGAGAGCTTGCGAGCACCTGACGGTCCCTCTTCGGGACGCTTCTCCATCTTGACCAGGGCGCGCACGGGCAATCCGGCCGGGCCGAGAACCTGGGGCAGGACCTGGAGAGCATCGGGGTTGCTTTCGCCGAAGTTGAACGCGTAAACCGCCACGGAGGTCGTGGAGTTGGCGGGCAGCGCCGGGAGCGCGGCCGGGACAAAGGTGCGACCCTCGATCGAGAAGGGATACGTCGCGTTCCGCGCGGAGGCGTCCTTGCGGGGCGGCGCCTGGATTCGAATCCAGCGCCGCGTGGAGTCGGACTCCTCGAAGAAGGGGGGAAGGACCACGGCGGCATCTCCGGGCACGGCCGCGACTCGCAGCCGGGACGTCGCGACCGACTGTTGTCCCGTCGACGTCCGGCGAACCAGCGTCCGAACGGTGTAGTCCCCGGGCCGCAGGAAGAAGGTGCCCACGAACTTGAGGCCTCCCGCTTCGAGATCCGCCCGCGCGCGCTCGAGATCGAGAGTAACCTGCTGGCTGGTGTAGTCGGCGAGCGTGCCCGCGGCATCCGTCGCGTAAGAGAAGATCTCGAGGCTGGTCTTCGGCGCCGATTCGCCCGCGAGCAACGGGCGGCCCGGGATCTCGAGAACCATAGGCACTTGCGCCAGTCCCCCTCCCACCGGGAAGGACGCCGTGAGCAGCGCGACCGGGAAGGCGTTCTCCTTCGGCCCGCCTGTCACGAGGTCCCCGGAGGCGAGAAGCTGCTCGATGGGGGAGAGAGCCCGGAAGGGGCGCGGCTCGAAATACCCGGAGCGCGCGAGCACCTTCGCGCCCGAGGCCTTCACCTTGACCTTCAACGCATGGAACGTTCCCGGCTTGGTGAGCCCCTTCGGCTGAAATGCGAGGAGATACACGAGCGATGTCTTCTCCGCGACCCGCTCGATCTCCGGTCCGAGCTGGTTGGCGTTCTTCACGAAGTCGCCGTCTGTCTCGGCGGCCATCGTGAAGAGCGCGTCCGTTCCGCTGCCGCGTTTGCCCGCGGAGACGTCCGCGTCCGTTCGAAGGCCGCTGATGTCAATCGCGTCGAGCACGGCGTCGGAACGCTTGAACCAGGAGAGGGACTCGGTCAACCGGTTTCGCGTCGAGGAGCTTCCGAACCGGGCGTCGCTGTCGATCTTCCAGACCTGCCCCGTGATCGAGGCCTCGGCCGCGCCCTGGGAGGTCGTCGTATCCGGAATGGTCGTGCCCAGCGGCTGGGGTGCGGAGTCCGAGCGCGAGCTGGTGCCAGCGAACCCCGAGAGCAGCCGCGTCTCGAATCCCTCCGAGAAAAACAGCACGTGCTTGCGGCCGCGCACCGAGTCGAGGATCCGTCCGATGCCCGCCAGCGAGTTGACGAGCTTGGCGATCCGGCCGCGCGCGAAGTTGTCGTCCTGCGTTTTCTGCATGAACTGGAGATCCCGAAGCGTCTCGGCCAGGGCGGCGTCCCTCGTTCCCGCGCCGGCCGCCGTCCCGGTGGAGTTGAGCTCCACGAAGGCGAAAGCGAGAGGGTCTCCGGTCGGCACGGCTAGCCCCGGCATCCCCAGTGTCTCGACGGCCTGCGCGAGCTGCTGGCGATCCCGGGTGAAATTGACGAGCAGCTTCCATCCCGTGTCGACGGAGAGCGTGCCGACCGCGGCGAGGTCGTCGGGTTTCATCGCTCCGGTCACGAAGGCCTTCGCCCCGTCTCGGGCGCGCAACAGGCCCGACGAGCTCGTGTTGGACAGGTCGAAGACGAGCAGCCAGAGCCGGCGCGCGGAGGCCGGCATCTCGGCGGCCTCTTGTCCGGCCGCGGCTGTCCTGTTCAGATCGATGAGATCGAACCCGACGATTGGCTGGAGCTTTCCCTCGTCGTAGAGCTCGAAATCGGTGGCCTTCAGGTTCGGGACCGGCTTCCCATCCTTGCCGATGACGTTGACGGGGACCTCGACGACGGTGACGCTCGTCCGCTCCAGCACGGCCCGCCCGTCCTTTTGAGCGGGTTGAGCGAGCGCCGCGGCCGGCAGAAGGACCAACAACGAGAGTCGGCGAAACGGTGACTGGAGAAATGTCCGGGCGTTCATGGTTTGGCCTCCCCGCCAGTCAAAAGATACACGGCAAAAGAGGCCAGCCAATGCTCCCCTTCGTAGTTGCCCGAGGAGACCCGCGCGAGGCCGGCCCGGGCGTGCGCATCGCCGGCGGCCAGAAGCAAGGCTCGCCGCGGATCGGAGGCCGGCAGGGCGCCCGCGATCCCGCGCATCGTCCAGGCCCGCGTCAGGTTCAGGCCGTCTAAGTGGACGAGCTTGGGGTCGGTGGGATCGGCCGCGACGGCCGGCACGAGCGGGGCTTGTCCTCCCGCCGCGAGCTGCGGAAGGAAGCCCCCGAGCCAGGACGAGAAGTCGCCTGCCGGCAGCACGCGCCGCATCAGGTCCGCCTCCTCGAGGCACGGGGAGAAGAAATCCTCGCCCGACGGCTCGTAGGAGAGCGAGCAGCCCCGGTCTTTCCCGAAGTAGGCGCGGCTGCGGGAAATCAGAAGCTCCTCCAGATCCTTCTTGCCCGTCCGGCGCGCGTAGTCGAGAGCCTCGGCGAGCGCGAAAGCCGTGTTCGGATGGACACCGGTGCGGACGGGATAGGTCAGCTTCGGAAGGTAATCGGCCAGCCGCCGCGCGACCGCGTTTTCCAGGATCTGGATCCGCTCGCGCCATCGCTTCGCGTCCGTGTCGTCCCACCCCTTGAGCTCCGTCGCGAGACGCAGAAGCCACGCCCAGCCATAGGTCCGTTCGAAAGAGCGGGCGCTGACGCGGTCGAGATAGCGCGCCTCGGCCGCCATCGCCTCGGCCGTGAAATGCGCGCCCAGCCGGCCGCGGATCTCCTGGGCTGCGGCGAGATCCGGCCGGGTCCGAAGCAGCCGCACGAGCAACCAGTGCCCGTGCACGGAGGAGTGCCAGTCGTAGCAGCCGAAGAACGCGGGGTGAAAGAAGCGGGGCGACCGGATGTCCTCAGAGCCGTCCAGGACGTGCTCGGGCTTGTTGGGCCACTCCCGGTCGATGCAGGCGAGCGCGAGACGCGCGAAACGCTCCGCCGCCGCGGGCTCGAGGCGCTCCTGCGCCGGAGTGACCCGCGGAAACAGGAGGATCAGCAGAAGCGGAAGAGTCAGGCGAGTTTGAGCCATTTGACGAGCTCCGGAATCGTGGGGCGCTTGCCGTAGGAGAGGATCCCCACGCGAAAGATCTTGGCCGTGATCCAGAACAATATATATATTGTAATCACCGAGAGGAGGATCGAAAGCGCGATCTGCCAGGCGGGGGGCTCGGAGACGACGATGCGCAGAAACATGGTGATCGGAGTGAAGATCGGCACGAGCGAGAGCGTAACGGCGAGCGCGGACTGGGGACTCTGCAGCATCGGCATCGCGAGGATCCAGGGGATCATGATCACGAGAATAAGCGGGGCCGCCACCTGCTGGGCTTCCTTGTCAGAGTTGGAGATCGCCCCTCCCACCGCGTAAATGCAGGCATAGACGAGGTAACCGAGGACATAGAAGACGAGAAAGAAGACCATCAGGCGCGGGTTGATCAGATCGAGCGGCCGGAACCCGGCGCCGGCGCTCGCGGCTCCCGCGAAACCGGCGGCGACCGCGCCCATGGAGAGCCAGACACCGACCTGGGTCAGCCCCGCGGCCGCCAGGCCCAGCACCTTGCCGGCCAGGAGCTCCATCGCCGACATGGATGAGACAAGAATCTCGACGACCCGGTCGGTCTTTTCCGCCACGATCCCCCGCATGATCTCCTGGCCGTAGATCAGCATGGGGAGCAGAAGCAGAAGGATGAAAACGAACGCGGCGAGAAAGTTGAGCTCGCCCCCTTTCTTCTTCGCGCCCGTCGAGGAGATTGCGACCGATTCGAGGGGCGCCGACCGGAGCAGACCGTCGATCTCATTTGCCGCAAGCCCGCGCCCGGTGAGCCGGATCCTCACGAGGGCGTGGTTGACCAGACGCGCGAGCCGTTCCTGGGTCATGAAGTCCGCCGATGTGCGCGTGTAGTAGGTCATGCGCGCCGCAGGGTTCGAGAGAGCGTCGGAGGGTATGGCGAGGACGCCGTCGACGCGCTGCGGATTTCGCCGGCTTGCTTCGTTTAGACGCGCCAGCGTCTCGCGCAGAATCGTTTCGGAGTCGCGCGGGGCCGGCACGTACTCGATCGTCAGCTCGAGCGGGCCGGCGGAACGCCCGCGCTCGCCTATGGCAAATCCTGCCGGGCCCCGCGCCGCGGGCGAAGCCTCCCGGTGCCGCTCCTCCTCGATGGCGTGCGAGAGGGCCCCCGTGGCGTCCACGACCGCCACGCGCTTTCCCGAGAGACCCTTCATCGCCAGCGCGGCCGGAACGATCATCAGGCCGGCCAGCAGAAACGGCATCAGCACCGTCAGGATCAGGAAAGATTTCTTGCGGACGACCTGAAAGTACTCGCGCTTGAAAACGGCGAACATTCTCATGAGGCCGCCTCGGCGACGAGAGTCTCACGCCCGACGCGCTCGATGAAGATCTCCTCCAGGGACGGCGAGGCCACCTCGAAGCGACGGATCCGCAGCCGGGGCACCAGGTACTCCAGGACTCTCTGCGGATCGGCTCCGGCAGCGAGCGTGAGCTCCGCGGTGCAGGTCTGCACGGACGCGCGCTCGACGCCCGGCGCATGCGAGAGCGATAAACCGTCTCCCTCAAACCCGAGGTGGAGCGTGTTCTGGCCCGTGGAGCGGCGGATCTGCTCGAGGTCTCCCGCGAGAACCACGCGCCCCTCGTGGATCAGGACGATCTCGTCCACGAGCTTTTCCGCCTCTCCCATCTGGTGCGTCGAGAGGAGGATCGCCCGCCCGGCTCGAGCGAGGTCCTTCAGGATGTGGCGCACGAGGACCACGTTGACCGGATCGAGCCCGGACAGGGGCTCGTCCAAGATCAGAAGCTCCGGCTCGTGCAGGAGGGCGGCTACGAGCTGCACCTTCTGCTGGTTGCCCTTGGAGAGCTCTTCGAGCCGCGCCTGGGCCAGAGGCGCGAGCTCCAGCCTCGAGAGCCAATGCTGCGCGCTCTTGCGGACCTCGGCGGGCCGCCGCCGTTTGATCTCGGCAAAGAAGAGGAGCTGCTCGAAGACCTTCATCTTCTTGTAGAGGCCCCGCTCCTCCGGCAGGTAGCCGATCCGGTCTCGGGCCGCTGCGCGGGGCTCGCCGCCGAAGAGCTCGATCCGCCCGCGGTCGGGCAGAAAGATTCCATTGACCATCCGCAGAGTCGTGGTTTTCCCCGCCCCGTTGCGGCCGAGCAGCCCGCAGATCCTTCCCGGCCGCACGGCGAACGAGGCGCTGTCGACGGCGCGCGTCGCGCCGAAGACCTTCGTGACGTCGAAGAGCTCCAGGACTTTCGTCAACGGCTCTCTCACGATCCGGGAGTTTTTCGGGCGGCCTCCGGGATCTTTTCGAAGGGATGCGGAATCTCGGCGGCGACGTAAGCGAAGGCCGCGACTGCGGCAACGTTGGCATCGAGCGAAGGCGGGTCGACCTTGTCGAAGGTGTCGTTGGCTGTGTGGTGGTAATCGAAATACCGGGAGGAATCCTGGCCGAGCGCGAAGAGCGGGATGCCCGCCGGTCTCAGAGGGGAAAGATCCGCGCCTCCCGAGGCGCCCCCGGTCGCCTGGCCGGCGCCCACCGGCGCGAGGATCGCCGCGATCTCGGCAACGAGCGGCTCCGCGGATGGACCGGCGTTCCAGGAGAGTCCGGTCGGCCTCCCGGTGCCGCTGTCCGACTCGAAGGCAGCGACGTGACGCGCGAGCTCGGATTGATGCGCGTCACCGTAGGCGCGGGCCCCCGCGAGGCCATTCTCTTCGTTGGCGAAGAGCACGACCCGGATCGTCCGCCGCGGCCGCCGCGGAAGATGGCCGATGAGGCGCGCGGCCTCGAGGACGATCGCGCATCCCGTTCCATCGTCGATGGCGCCCGTGCCCAGATCCCAGGAGTCCAGGTGCGCGCCGAGCAGCACGATCTCTTCCGGCTTCTCCCGCCCCGGAATCTCGCCGATGACGTTGGCCGACTCTGTGTCCGCCTCCGACCGGCAGGTCAGGATGAAGCGGACGCGCACGGGCTTGCCTTCGCGCACCAACCGTTCGAGCAGCTCCGCGTCCGGAATCGCGAGCGCCGCCGCGGGGATCTTCGGGAGAGCCTCCTCGTACTTCAGCGCGCCTGTGTGAGGCGTTCGGTTGTGGTCGGTGCCGATCGAGCGGATCAGCACGCCCGCCGCGCCGTACTTTGCCGCCCGCGAGGGGCCGGCTCCGCGCACGTCGACCGCGCGGCCGTAGCCGGAGAAGTCACCGCCTCGCTCCATTTTCTTGTTGAAGAAGACGATCTTTCCGCGCGCGGCCTCGCCCTTCGCGTCCAGGGCTTCGAGCGAGGCGACCTCGACGACCTCCGCTTCGAGTCCGCCCGCCGGAGTCGCGACGCTCCCCCCCAGCGCTGTCAGCGCGAGCGGCTGCCGGTAAGGCGCCGTGATCTCGCCGGACTCGGCGCCCCTTTTCCAGACGTGGGCCAGGACCTTCTCGGCCCGAACCCGGGCGAACCCCTGGGCCTTCAACGTCGCCAGCGCCCACGCGACGGCGGCGGCATCGCCCGGGGAGCCCGCCAGGCGGGGCCCGACGCGATCGGTCAGCTCGCGGACCCAGCGCGTGGCCTCCGAGCCCGAGGAAGCCCTCTCGCGCAGCGACTCGGCTGTGGCTCGGATATCGGGCGCGAGCGCGAAGTCGGAGGCCGGAAGGGACCGCGCGCAGGCGCCCAGCAGAAGACAGAGCGCGACCCTTCTCAATCGAGCATCCTCTATGGCGGGAATCCTACCAGCGCCGCGCACCACCCCCGGCGGCCCGGAGAAGAATAGAATTCTCGGTTCCGATGGCTACGGAGAAGACCCAGGTCGATCTGACCGAAGAGCTCGTCGCCGAGTTCGGCGAGAACGCGAGCTACGTGGCCGATCTTCTCGCGCGCTGGCGCGCCAACCCCTCGGCGGTGGATGAGGAGTGGCGCCAGTTCTTCCGGGAGCGGCTGGGTGAAAGCCCGGTGAAGGGCGAAGGGCGAAGGGCGAACGGCGAACTCACGGAGCCGGCCGAACGTGTAAGCCCGAGCCCGAAGGTCGAGAGCGAGGTCGTCGCGCCGCGTGCGCTGCGCGAGGGGGAAGAGCGGCAGCCGATCCGCGGCGGAGCTCTGCGCATCGCGGAGAACATGGAGGCGAGCCTCCAGGTCCCCACCGCAACGTCGCAGCGCCAGATTCCCGTCAAGCTCCTGGAAGAGAACCGCCGGGTGATCAATGAATGGCGCGCCTCCAACGAGGAGAGCAAGGTCTCCGTCACACACGTGATCGCCTGGGCGATTCTGCAGGCTTTGAAGCCGTTTCCGCGCTTGAACGACTCCTACGACTCCTCCGGCGGAGTGGCGTCTCGGATTCACCGGGAGCGCGTGAACTTCGGCCTGGCCGTGGATGTCGAGAAGTCCGACGGTTCGCGCGCTCTCCTCGTCCCCAACGTCAAGGGGGCGGACACGATGACATTTCCGCAGTTCGTCGCGGCGGTCGACGACGTGATTGGCCGCGCTCGGCGGGGCAAGCTCCAGGTTGCCGACTTCGAGGGGACGACGATTTCGCTGACGAACCCGGGCACTCTCGGAACGACCTCTTCCGTGCCTCGGCTCATGCCGGGTCAGGGCGTGATCGTGGCGACAGGCGCCATGGAGTACCCGGCGCAGTTTCGCGCCATGAGCCCGGAAGCGCTCCTGCAGCTGGCGATCAGCAAGGTCGTCACGTTCACGTCGACGTACGACCACCGGATCATCCAGGGAGCGGAGTCGGGCGCCTTCCTCGCGCGGATCGAAGAGCTGCTGCTGGGCGAGCACGAGTTCTACGAGCAGGCCTTCGCCGACCTCGGAATGACCCACCAGCCCCTGCACTGGGCGCGCGACCGCAATCCCGCCCTCTCCGGAGACGGCCGCAGCGGCGAGATCGAGAAGCAGGCGCGCGTGCTCGAGCTCATCAACGCCTACCGCGTGCGCGGCCATCTGATCGCCGACATCGATCCGCTGCGCCTGATGCGCGTACAGCACCACCCGGAGCTCGCCCTGGAGACGTACGGGCTCACGATCTGGGACCTCGACCGATCCTTCTGGACCGGCGGCCTCGCGGGGGGCGACCACATGCCCCTGCGCGACATCATCGCGCTGATGCGCCGCGTCTACTGCGGCAAGGTCGGAGTCGAGTACCGCCACATCTCCAGCCCCACGGAAAAGTACTGGATTCGAAAACGCGTCGGCGCGGAGTCGGAGCCCTTGCCCGTGCCGCTGCGAAAGCGGATTCTCGAGCGCCTCGTAGCCGCGGAGGTCTTCGAACGTTTCCTCGGCACGCGGTTTCTGGGCCAGCGGCGCTACTCGATCGAAGGGTCCGAGACCGCGATCGCGCTGCTCGACCAGCTCGTCGAGGGTGCGGCCTCGCGGGGCATCGAAGACGTGGTGATGGGGCTGACCCACCGCGGGAGGTTGAACATTCTCGCCAACGTCGTCGGCAACGCAGCCGAGCGCATCTTCGCCGGTTTCGAGGGGACGGTTCACCCGGACTTTCCGGCGGACGAGGGGGACGTCAAATATCACCAGGGCGCGAGAGCGACCCGGACTTCGGAGAGCGGACAGGAGATCCGGATCTCCGTCCCCTCGAATCCGTCTCACCTGGAAGCGGTCGATCCGATCGTCGAGGGGATGGCGCGCGCCGTCGAGGATCGCTCCGGTCTCCCGCGAGAAGAGAGCTGGGGAAAGGTCCTGCCCGTGCTTCTCCATGGCGACGCCGCGTTCGCGGGTCAGGGGATCGTCGCGGAGATCTTCAACCTCTCGCAGCTGCGCGGATACCGCACGGGGGGCACGATACACGTCGTCATCAACAATCAAATCGGGTTCACGACGGACCCGGCGGCCGGCCGCTCCTCCCTCTATTCGACGGATATCGCGAAATCCGTACAGGTCCCGATCTTCCACGTCAACGGCGACGACCCCGAGGCGGCGTGGCGCGTCCTGCAGATCGCGCTCGACTACCGTAAGGAATTTCACAAGGACGTCGTCATCGACCTGATCGGCTTCCGGCTGCACGGCCACAACGAGGGGGACGAGCCGACCTATACGCAGCCGCTGATGTACAAGCGCATCCAGGAGCATCCGGGAGTGCGGACGCTCTACGCGAGAAGGCTCGTCAAGGAGGGAGCGCTCACGGAGGCCGACGTGGAGGCGCTCGAAAAGCAGCAGCTGGATTCTTACGAGCGGGCACTTGTCGCGGCCAAGGAGGCGGGCAAGCGCGCCAGCCGCTCGGCGCCGGTGACTCATCCGGGAGAGAGCGGACGGGTCGAGATCGTCTCGACGGGGGTGCCGCGCGAGACGCTCCTGCGAATCGGCCGCGCGCTGACGACCGTCCCCCCCGGCTTCAACCTGAATCCGAAGATGGTGCAGCAGCTCGCGCGCCGCGCCAAGATGGCCGAGGGTTCGCTGCCGCTCGACTGGGCGACCGCCGAGGCGCTCGCGTTCGGATCGATCCTGCTCGAGAAAACGCCGATTCGCATGTCGGGGCAGGACTCGGCCCGAGGCACCTTTTCGCAACGGCACGTGGTCTTCCACGACACGAAGACGGGACAGACGGTGACGCCGCTCTGCCAGCTCGGACCCGAGCAGGCGTCCTTCCAGATCTACGACAGCCCCCTCTCGGAGGCGAGTGTGCTCGGGTTCGAGTACGGATACAGCGTCGACTATCCCCACGCGCTCGTGCTCTGGGAGGCGCAGTACGGCGACTTCGCCAACGGCGCGCAGGTTCTCATCGACCAGTTCATCGCGTCGGCCGAGGACAAGTGGCGCGAAAAATCCCGGCTGACGCTTCTATTGCCTCACGGCTACGAGGGGCAGGGGCCGGAGCACTCGAGCGCGCGCATCGAGCGTTACCTGCAGCTTTCCGCCGACGAAAACTGGCGCGTGTGTAACGTCACGACTCCGGCTCAGTACTTCCACGTTCTGCGCCGCCAGACCCGCGCGGGAGAGGCCAAGCCGCTCGTCCTGTTCACGCCCAAGAGTCTTCTGCGTTTTCCCGCGTCCTTCGCGCCGATCGAGGCGTTCGCGTCCGGCGGTTTCCAGCCACTGCTCGAGGACGCGGACGGGCCGCCGAAGTCAGCGGCGGAGCGCGTGATCCTCTCGGCGGGCAAGATCCATTACGACCTGCGCCAGGCCCGGCAGGAGCGTAAGAACGAGAGGACCGCGCTTGTGCGCCTGGAGCAGTTCTATCCCTTCCCGGCCGACGAGCTACGGGCCCTGCTCGCCTCCTACCCGGCGTCGCGCGAGCTCGTCTGGGTGCAGGAGGAAGCACAGAACATGGGAGGCTGGACCTTCGTCGAGGATCGCATCCGCGCGATCCTGCCTCCGAGCGTGGCGCTGCGCTACGCCGGCCGCGCGCCGTCCGCCTCGCCCGCCACCGGCAACGCGATCGTCCACAAGCAGGAGCTCGCGGACTTGCTTACAGAGGCCCTCGGCGCTCGGTAGGCACAACTCTTCCCGCGACGGCTCGCGTGTTGGCCACGTATGAATGGAAGGTGAGGCTGCCATGACAGCGAGACTGTCTCTTGTCGGTGCAGTGTTCGTCCTTGCAGCCAATCTGCGAGCCGACTCGCTTTCATTCCGTGAGTCTCAGGTTTGCGCGTCGGGGTGCGGCTTGACATCGGTGACTCTCGATTTCGCAGGCGCGGCCTGGTTTACGGAAATCGAGGCAAATAAGGTTGGACGGTTCGTGCCGGGTGAGGTTGTACAGGAGTTCACGATTCCGACGTCGAACAGCGGACCATCCCACATTGCTGAGATTGGTACACCCGTCGGAGCGGAGATCTGGTTTACCGAGTCGCGTACCGGGAAGATCGGGCGACGTACCCTCTCAAACTTCGTGGGCGAGATCGAGTTACCGAACGCGGCGGCGACACCGATTGGAATCGTGAACGCGGGAGTCCAAATTGTCAGCACACAACCAACCGTGCACACGGTCCTCGTGGCGTTCGTTGCTGAATTCTCCGCCAACAAGATCGCTCGTGTTTTTTCGGACGGCACAGTCACGGAGTTCTCGATTCCAACTCCGGGAAGCGGCCCATGGGGAATCACTCGATTTGTAAATCTCGACTCATCCGAGATCTGGTTCACGGAGTCGAGCGCTGGGAAAATCGGAAAGCTGGACGAAGCCTCAGGAGCGGTGACTGAATACACAATTCCGACTCCGGACAGCAGTCCACGGGGGATCGTCGCCGCGATCGATGGAAACATTTGGTTCACCGAGTACAACGCCGGCCGGATCGGGAGGATCACGCGCTCCGGAGTGGTCACCGAGTACCCGACCTCAAGCTCAGGCACCCATCCTCTTGAGATCGCGGCGGGCCAAGAGGGGGACATCTGGTTTACCGAGCAAAGCGCTGGAAACGTGGGAATCCTGACTGCCGACTCGAGAGTCCGAGAGCTTGCGCTGCCGACGTCCAATGCCGGGCCCACGGGAATCGCTCTCGGACGCCCCTCCTTCATCACGCACTTTCCTCCTCCGACGCACTTGACTGCAATCGTTGGCGAGGCAACCCCAGGTCAGTTAGCCGTCGCTACGAACGATTGGGTGGTCGTTCCGGGAGTCGGGTTTGCAGACGATTGGGAGACCGAACTGAGAATTTCCAACCGTGAAGGATTTGCGGTCACTTTTCAAGTGTTCGCGCCCTTCGGTGCGGCCCGTTCCTTCTCGGTGCCGCCTTCCGGTTCCCTGACACTGAAGGCATCGAGCCTTCTCATTCAGCCCGGCTGGAGTACGTGGATCGTCAACCCGGACTCCTTTTTTCTGCCATCGATTCAGGCCAGGGTCTATCAGAACAGCCGCCCGCAGATCTCAGGAGTCCTTCCTTCGATTCGGCAATCGACTCTGCTCGATTTGAGCCTGGACGTTCTCTGCTTTTCGGGAGCACGCCGATCCCTTCCCGACCGAAGCAATCTCTTTCTTGTCGCCTTGGACGTGTCCAAGGTACGGGTGGAATGCTTGACTCCTGCGGGTGTCGTTTTGGCGGTTTCGGACTTTCCAATTTCCGGATCGCTGTTTCTAACGGATGTGCTCGCTCTTCTGGGCGTGGATTCTTTCGACGACGGTCAGATCCGGGTGACTGCCATTTCCGGCTCTGGCTCGCTTTGGGGCTATCTCGCGACTCTCCGGAACGGCTCCCTGACGATCACGGCTGGCGCGGTGCCTTAGCTTCTTGGCAGAGGTGACCATGGCTTCAGACGGAGATCCGCATTTGTTGGACCGAGATTTTTTTTGGGTTTTGGGGGTTCTGATCGGTCCTTTCTTGCTTTTCGGTCACCCGCTAGTGGCTCAAACGATTTCGTTTCAGGAGCGCCGAGCTGTTCCCCTGCAACCTGCTTCGGTCTTCGTTGGTCCTGACAATGAGGCGTGGTTTACCGACCCCAGCGCGAACAAGATCGGCCGAATAGCGTTGGATGGCACGCTCCAGACGTACTCGCTTTCGCCGAACAGCCGACCCTCGCACATTGCAGTTGTGAGATTTCTTTTCGGCGGGAGTGTGACTTGGTTTACCGAGTCTGATTCGAACAAGATCGGTCGAATAACTGACGCAGGCGTCATCGAGCTCGCGATCCCCACTCCATCGAGTAATCCGACAGGGATCGCCAGCGGCGGCTCATCACTGACGAATCCCACGCTATCGACTGTCTGGTTCACCGAGTTCTCGGGAAACAAAATTGGACGTGCATCGTCCGACGGAAGCCTGTCGGAAATACCGGTGCCAACCACGGGAAGTGGCCCGTGGGGAATAGCTCTCGGGTCGGAAGTGTGGTTCACGGAATTTATCGCCGGCAAAATCGGCCGCTACGACCCCGTTACCGGCTTACTCACTGAATACACGATCCCAACTCACGACAGCGGGCCTCGCGAGATCACAGTAGCGGGAGATGGAACTGCTTGGTTCACCGAATTCAATGTCGGAAAAATCGGACACATTACGCAGGCCGGTGCGATTACAGAATTTGCGACCGGAAGCGCTGACAGCGGGCCGCTCGGGATAGCCGCCGGTTCCGCCGGAGAGATCTGGTTTACGGAACAGCGCGCGGGTCGAGTTGGAGTCGTGAATCCCGACTCCATCGTCAAGGAGTTCGACCTGCCGACGCCGTTAAGCAATCCCGAGGGAATCGCTTTCGGCTTGCCTGCAGATCCAATCGGTCATTTCACCCCTCCCAAGCGGGCGGCTCTCTGGGTCGCCGAGGCTTCCGCCAATCAGCTGGCTGTCGCCCTAACTGACTGGGTTGTGATTGCGGGAGTAGGCGCCTCTGTCGACTGGGATACCGAGGTGCAGATCTCCAATCGAGAGAAGTTTTCGCTGTCCCTGAAGCTTTTCGGCGTCTTCGGTCAGAATCGCATACCTGCCAGCACCGCCGGCATTCCCGTGCCACTCTCTGCCGGGGGGTCGACGAGATTCACGGCGGTGAGCCTAGGTGGGGGCGACTGGGGCACTTGGTTTCTCGAAGACCTCTCCTTCTACTTGCCCTCTGTAAACGTGCGTGTATTCCAGCGCAGCAGGCCCGAGATTTCTGATGGCGTGCCGGCGATCCGTCTGTCAACACTCGAGAAACTAGACGCTACCGTCCTTTCGTTTTCCGGCGCCAGACGATCGCCCGGCATTTCTCGGAGCAACCTTGTTCTCGGGGGTCTGGGCTCCGGTCGGATACGCGTCGAGGCACTTACGGCGGAGGGAGAGATTCTGGGGAGTTCCGAATTTGCGTTACCCGGCTCGCTTTTCTTGACAGATGTTCTGGCTCAACTCGGAGTTAATACGCTGGACATCGGACAGATCCGTGTGACTCGTCTGGCGGGTGCGCCGTTTTGGTGCTATTTGGCGACAGCCGACCAGGGTGGCTCGCTGGTAATCACGGCGGGAGGAAACCCTTAGAGGCTCCTCGGTTTCATTGCCAGCCTCAGATGGAAGGCCACAGGACCGCCGAGCGCGGTCGGGCGCTACAACCAATTCAGTCAGAGGTCGCCCAAGCGGCGGAGCTTTTCCTCGACTTCGCGCAGGAGCGTACGAGGCAGAGCGCGGAGGGTGCGAACGAACCGACCATTGTCGATGGCGCGGCTCTGGTCGATCATGACTTCACACTCTCGACGGTTTCCGGCGATGCCTCGGGGAAGCGGTACGCGCAAGAGATTCTCCCCCGAAAGCCGGGTCGTGCACGGCAGGACCAAGGTCGATGAAGGCCCTGTCTCGTTCAGCAGGTCCGTCTGGATGACGACCACCGGTCGAACTTTGCCCGCCTCGCTGCCCCGACGCGGGCTGAGGTCGGCCAGGTAGAGGAATCCGCGTCGGATCCTCACTGCTCGTCGAGGCCTTCACCGACGAGCGGGTCGAGCTCCCTCAACTCCTGCGCGAGCGACTTGCGCGTGGCCAGCGACGCGCGCCGATAGGCTTCGCGCATTCTTTCCCGATCCGTCACTTCGGCAAGCAAACGGAGTCCGCGCCGCACAACTTCGACCTTGCTCTTGGCTTTCAGCTTGGACTGCAGCGAGAGGACGAGCTGGAGTTCCTTGGGGGGCAAGGTGATACTCGATTTGGTATTAGATTTCATACCAAAAAGATACCTAATTCCACCCGCGATGTCAATCCGCCGGCTGCAGCGGGGAGAGCGAAGCCTTACGGAGACCACTTGGCCGGCTGCGTTTGTGCAGCGGCTTTGGGACTGCCCTCTTCCCTCTTGTGAGGCTTTCTCGCGACGGGGACGACTTCCCGCTCCGGGATTCCCCTTAAGATCTTGCGAAAGCTTCCATGCTGTTCAACAGCCTGCGGTTTCTGTATCTCTTCCTGCCCATAGCCTACGTCGGCTTCTGGGCGCTGAAGGGTACGGCGCACAGGCACATCTGGCTGACCGTCACAGGTTACGTTTTTTACGCCACGTGGAACCACAAGTTCTGCGCGCTGATGGCGTTTTCCACCGTGGTCAGCTACCTGGCAGGTCTGGGAATGCTTCAGTGGCGGGATCCCATCCAAAGACGCCTTTGTCTCGTGCTTCCCGTCACCCTGGATCTGCTGGTTCTGGGACTCTTCAAATACGGTGACTTCGCGCTGCGCTCCTTTTCCTCTCTCGTGCGGGTCATGCAGCCTTCTTACCAGCTGGCGACCATGGATCTCATCTTGCCGGTCGGGATCTCCTTCTACACGTTTCACACGATCACCTACATCGTCGACTCCTATCGCGGCACGATTGTGCCGACTCGCAAGTTTTTCGAGTTCGCGTGCTACGTCTCGTTCTTTGCGCAGCTCGTGGCGGGTCCGATCGTCCGCTTTCGGCAGGTGGAAGGGGACCTGGAGAGCCTCGGTGAGGCCGACCGGCGCTCCAACCTCGAAGCCGGTTTCTCCTTCTTCACGATCGGGATGGTCAAGAAAGTCCTCGTCGCGGACACGATTGCCGCCGTGATCGACCCGGCTCTGGAGAACCCGGCCGCCCTCTCGAGCCTCGATGCCTGGCTGTGCATGCTCGGCTATACCTACCAGCTCTACTTTGATTTCTCCGGCTACAGCGACATGGCCGTGGGTCTGGGACGCCTCTTCGGAATCCGGCTCCCGCAAAACTTCAACTCCCCTTACAAAGCTGTCGACATCGCCGACTTCTGGAGGCGCTGGCACATCTCGCTCTCGACGGTTCTGCGGGACTACCTTTTCATTCCGCTGGGAGGCAGCCGGGGGTCGCTCGCTTCGACCTGCCGGAACATTTTGATCACGATGGCCCTGGGCGGTCTCTGGCACGGGGCGAACTGGACCTTCGTGGTCTGGGGTTGTTATCACGGCGTCTTGCTGGTGCTCTACCGGCTGGCCGGCAAGACCTGGGACGGGCTGCCGGTCGCCCTCCGGCGGGCCGGAACGTTCCTCCTGGTCGTGATCGGCTGGGTCTTCTTTCGGTCGACGAGCTTCCAGATGGCCGCGACGCTGTTCCATTCGATGTTCGCGTGGCGAGGCGGACTGGAAATGGCCGGTCGTCTGGGCCTCGTCGTCGCGATCGGCGTGGCGGCGATCGCCGCACATACGGGCCCCAACACCTTCGAGCTCGAACACCGGTGGAGACCTCCGATGGTCTTCGCTCTCGCGGTTCTCTTCCTGTCGAGCCTCGTCGTGATCGCCGGCGGTCGAGTGACCCCATTCCTCTACTTTCAATTTTGAGCAGAGACATGGACTCCCCCCCCGAAAAGAAAGGAAACGCGCTCGGCTTGGGCCTCGCGATCCCGCTGCTCCTGGTGGTCACGTTCGTTGCCGAGATCGCTCTGCGTGCCGTGCCGATCGATCGATTTGCCTTTCGCGCGACGGAAGCCCTTTCGGTTCGGCACGTCCCCGGGGTGAGCGCGCCTCCTTTCTTGCCGGCGAGGCAATACCGAAACGATCGCACCTATGGGGATCTGTCGGCGCTCGCGAATCTCCGCCGCCTTCGGGTGTACCGCACGGAGATCTTCACGACCGATGCCTACGGTTATCGGAATCCGCGGCTGCCTTCTCGGGCTCTTCCTCCCGTCGCGATGCTTCTTGGGGACTCGTTCGGCCTCGGCTCCGGGACGGAGGATTCCCAGACGCTGACGGCCCATCTCGGCCAACTCTGGGGAAGAACCGTCTACAACGGTTCGGGAATGACGCCCCAGGCGGACCTGAATCAGATTCGCCTGCTCGCCCGGGAGCTGGGAATGCGCGGCAGTCTGGTGATCTATGAATATCTGGAGCGGCAAGGCCTTCCATCGATCCCGTCGAAAGCTCCTCGCTTCTCCAGAAAGAGATCCCCCGGTGCGGAGGAACGGCCCGCGACGGAACCCTCGCCGTTTTCGTGGGAGCTTTCCCGGCTGCGGATCGTCGCGAACCGGATGTATCGCTTCTTTCAGAACGATCGAATCCTGCCCAATCCCTATGCCCGCAACGCCTCCGTGCGACGGCTCGCCAACGGCGCGGAAACACTCTTCCTTCCCGGCGAGCGGGAGGGCGATAACGCTTCCCGCCCCGTGGACGCTACTTATTGGGTCTGGCTGCAACGCGAGCTTCGCAGCGACGGCTTCCAACTGGTCGTTCTGCTTGTTCCCGACAAGTTCACTGTCTATGAACCGCTCGTGCTCGGGCTGGAGGCGAAGGGCAGGCCAGGATCCGATTACCTCGACCGGATCGAGAGGAGCCTGTCCGCGGCGGGAGTGCCTGTGGTGAACCTCAAGAGTGTTTTTCTAGCGCGGGCGGCTCGCGAGCTGCCGAGCAAGTCCTATCTCTACTGGCTCGACGACACGCATTGGAACGGCCATGGAATGCGCATCGCCGCGGAAGAGATCGACACGACGGTGCGCCGCGAGAGACTCCTTGCGCCGGACGGCCGCTGGGCTCCCCCGAAACTCGCGGACTGAGACGCGAAGGCCGGCGAGTCGTCTGTCGTGGCCGGAGCTGGGAGGAGAAGAACCGCGACTATTGAGTGGGAGACGCCGGTTGCACCGGGACCACGACCTCGGAGCTGACGCTGCCTCCCTGCTTCGCCTGGATCTGGCTGAGCAGCTCGGAGGCCTGACGGTGGACTTCTCCTCCCACTTTGGATTGCTGCTGGGCCTGTTGCGCGAGATCGGTGGCCTCCGGAAGCGATCCGGCGGCGAGCCTCAGGCGGGCGGCGAGCAGGCACGCTTCGTTGGCGAGGTCGTGCTGGGGAAATCTCTGGGCGAGCGTCTCGAAGTGCTCGAGCGCCAGACCGAGGTTGTTCTGCCTCTCTAAGATCCTTCCCAGATAGAAGTGGGCCACTGGAACCCAGGTCGGGTCCCCCGAGTCCCGAAGAGCGCGGAAGTCCGCTTCCGCCTTCCCGTCGGGATCGAGGCGAAAGAGCAGGTCACCCCTCGCGGCCCGGGCTTCCAGCCTTTCCGGCGCGTCCTTCTCGATTAACTGACCGTAGATTGCCAGAGCCTTCTCCGAGCGACCCACCTTGTCGTTGACGGCGGCGAGCTCGAGCAGGACCCGACCCATGTCCGGGTGCGCCGCATTGGCGGGGTTGCGGGTCCACGCATCGAGCATCTCGATTGCGGCGGAGTTGTCGCCGGTCTCCGCGACGCTGCGCGCCCGGACGATGACCGCTCCCGCGTCCCCGTGCGCCTGGTGCTGCGAACCCGCAAGTCCGACGGACCGAGCCGGCCGCTTGCGAACAGTCGAAGCGGACGCCTCCGTCCAGATGGTGCGGATCGCCAGATACCCCCCCACGAGGAAGAGCGCCGGAAGGCCGGCCAGCAGCCACTTTGGTGTCGAGTGGGATTTCTCCGGCGGGGCCGGAGCCGGGCGCCCGGCCCCTGGGGCCCGGGAAGTCAGACGGGTCGACGCTCCCGGTCCGAGATCCAGGGGAGCGACCAACGAGTCCACCTGTCCTTCCAGGTACGTGTCCGAGATCTTGAGCCGCTTCAACTTGAGGAAGAAGCGCATCATGCTGATGAAGTCGCGCTCGAGCTTGTAGAGCTTGGCGAGCTGAAGCAGGAGCTGGACATTTTGCGGATCGGCCCGGAGTTTCTCCTCCAGATCCAGAATCTTCGCGTTTTCCGTCAGGACCGTCAGTCGCGCGCCTGCCTTCGAGGACACCGTCTTGTAGAGCTCGGACGCCTCGGAGCTCCCCTCGTCCGCTTTATGCGCCTGGTAGATCTCCCAGAGCGCGACCTCGGGCGCCGCGGCCTTGGATTCCAGCAGGGACTTTCCCTTCTGCAGGTGAGCGCGGGAGATCGCCTGGCGCCGCTCTTCCAGATATCTCGACGGGCCCTGCAGGAAGCGGTGGAAGGCTTCGCGGGCGTTCATTCCTCCGGGAGGGTGAATGCACAACGTCACCGCCTGCAGAGCCTCCATCGCGGTCGGAAAACGCCGGGAGGGGTCCTTCGCGAGCATGCGGCCGACGAGCTCCTCCACCTCCATAGGGATGGTGGGCTCGAGTCGGAACAGATCGTCGGGGTAAGCGTCGATGACTCGCCGGATGGTCGTCACCGGGTTGTCCGTACCGAACGGATTGCGGCCCGTCAGCATCTCGTAGAGCAGGATCCCGACGGAGAAAATGTCGGACCTTCCGTCCACCGGCTCGGCGAGAGCCTGCTCGGGTGACATGTAGGCGGGAGTTCCGATGACATCGCCGGTCTGCGTCAGCCGCGTCATCTCGGCGGTGCGGGAAATGCCGAAATCGGCGACCTTGATCTCTCCGCTCCGCGTGATCAGGACATTGGCGGGCTTGACGTCCCGGTGAACGATCCCTTTCTGGTGAGCGAAGGCAAGGCCGCGCAGGACCTCCCCGCCAACATAGAGGGCGAGCTCGCAGGGCAGCTTGGTCATTTGCTCGAGGAGGTATCGCAGCGTCGCGCCGTCGATGTACTCCATGGCTACGAAAAGCTCATCTGGGGTGTCGCCAAAGTCGAAGAGCTCGACGATATTGGGATGCTTGAGCTCGCGGTGGATGCGCACCTCGTGAAGGAAGCGCTGAAGAAACTCTGAGTCCTCGGCGATGTGCGGGTGGATCACTTTTAAGGCGACCCGACGGTTCTGTTTCCGATCTGTCGCCAAGTAAACGGTCGCCATGCCGCCCCGGGCGATGGAGCTCACGACCTCGTAGTCTCGGAACTGAGGCTGCGCCTCTGTGGCCGTCTTCGTCATTTTCTTACGCGGAGTGTGCAAATCAGGGTAGCACGGGGGAGGGGGAGAGTGGGGGAGGGGAGAGGGCGAGGGGGCGAG
>Ga0070698_100001350_pt1 | contig 27279 bp, 30 predicted proteins | sample KBSK1502metaG_FD_65477 | JGI IMG/M metagenome (GOLD analysis project Ga0070698, IMG submission 65477) | Corn, switchgrass and miscanthus rhizosphere microbial communities from Kellogg Biological Station, Michigan, USA - KBS K1-50-2 metaG | ecosystem: Host-associated > Plants > Roots >...
GAAATCATTAACTTTCTGTACAAGAACTTGCGTAAAGCAAAATGTTGATGGTAATTGTAAAAAGCCAGAAACAAACCCTAGTCAACAATAAAAAATAGAATCTTATGAGAAAAATAATTTCATTTATGCACATATCGCTTGACGGTTTTGTAGCAGGACCGAATGGAGAAATGAACTGGATCAAAGTTGATGAAGAAATTTTTGAGCATGTCGGTAAGCGGATAAGCGAAGGAGACACTGCATTATATGGACGGGTAACTTACCAGATGATGGAAAGTTACTGGCCTACTGCAGGCGACAAGCCGACAGCGAGCAAGCATGACATTGAACATTCAAAGTGGTATAGCAACGTTCACAAAGTTGTTTTATCAAAAACAATGAAAGATCCGGGCCTGCCTGCCGGACAGGCAGGTTTAACTAACACAACAATTATTAGCGACAATCTTTCGGACAGAATAAATGAAATAAAACAACAGGCGGGTAAAGACATCTTGCTTTTTGGTAGCCCGACAGCAACACATTCACTTATTCAACTGAACTTAATTGACGGCTACTGGCTATTTGTTAATCCAATTATTCTTGGACGAGGCATTCCATTGTTTGTAGACATCAAAGACAAAATAAAACTAAAACTATTGACTACCCGACAATTTACTTGCGGGGTAACTGAACTGAATTACACAGTGGACAGACAATAAACAACGAACAGAAATTTTAGATTCGATCATTGTCTTCTTTGCGGAATGCTCATTGTCCCCCATGCGGGTTGCTCTTTGTCCCCCGCTGGCGGGGGAAGTGGTTCGATTTAAATGTATTTACAATTTGGGGTGGACAATTATTTTACCATTCAATCCACCCCCAATTGATAATTTAAAATGATCGACCATCCGGCCCCCGTCCCGACTTAGTCGGGAGGGACATTATACCATCTTCTTTAGTATGGCGTAGTTCTTCGAAACAACAAAATAAAAATGAATTAACTTCCTGTGCAAGAACTTCAATATAGAAATGAATAACCTTGAACAATTTTATTATGATGCAAAGGGGAACAGATGGTTTCGTTATTTCACTTTTTTTTGCCGTATAGCTTTGGCTTTAGGGTTCATTCCATCTGGTATAGTAAAAATAATGGGCGAACGATTTACTGCTTTGCCTGCAAATCATCCATTGGGACATTATTTTGATGCGCTATACCAAACAGGGTACTACTATACATTTATCGGGGTTGCACAATTAACAATTGCACTTTTGTTACTTATTCCTAGAACAGCATTGCTTGGTGCAATTTTCTCTTTCCCTGTTATCCTGAACATTTGTATCCTGGCTTATGCTACCCGGTTTGAAGGTACACGTATCACAACGCTGATGTTATTGGCAAACACATACCTGCTATGTTGGGACTATGAACGAATAAAATATATCTTACCATTTAGGCGATCTAACGCAGACATTCACGCAACAAAAACAAAACCGTTAAGCAACAAGTTTCCGGTTGCATTTTTCGGCGGCGTTTTTATAAGTGCAGCTTTAGTAATAGTGATCAACATATTCATATTTGAAATTCGTCCCGGTAATTCTTTAGAAGAATGTACCAATGGGTGTAAAGGCAGCAAGTATCCCAAAGCCTGTAATGAGTTTTGCAATTGTATTTATAATCAGGGCAAACCGCTTGACAGTTGTTTAAAAGAATATAAACAAGCAAAAGAGAGAGAAAAATGATTAGTGTTATTGTATCAGCATCTTTCTTCCATAGTTCTTCGCAGCAACAAAAGAAAATGAATTAACTTTCTACACAAACTTACGCAAGCTACATTTACAAACACCATCATTTTGAACCCTAAAGAATCGGTGTAATGAAAAAAATAATTATTGTTCTTTTAATATTAAAGAGTTCTACGTTTATTTATTCTCAAAATAATTCTGATGCAGCCAGATCTACCATGATAAATATGATAAACAAGTCAATTGAGTATTACAATAGTTAAAACTTTGCAGAGCTAAGAAAAGTGTATGCTGACACTGTAAGGTGTATGAATTTCCTAATACGTTACGGGACCTGGTTTTGTCCAATTAATTTCGCATTACCCACAGACATTTGCTAAGTACCCAAATAACCGGGCCGAAATATTTGACATTAATATAATAGGTAACAAAGCAATTTGCAAAGAAAGAATATCAGGCAGAGGCGAACCATTCGAAGCGGTTCTTATTTATGAATTTGACAAAATTAAAATTGTAAAGATTTGGTTTATTTCAAACTCCTCAACGACTCCAAGACCTGGTAATTAAACATCCAGTTAATTTTTCGTCCGCCGGGTTCATGCCCCATAACCGGTACAACATAAATGAATGAAGAGAGCAGCCCCCGGGAGTTTAGTTATAATAATTGTTGTTATAGTATCAGCATCTTCTTCCATAGTTCTTCGCAACAACAACCCCTGCCTGCCGGCAGGCAGGGAAAAATTGAAATGCGTTTATTTATTCTGTACAACTTACAATTGGAAATCATTAACTTTCTGTACAAGAACTTGCGTAAAGCAAAATGTTGGCGGTAATGCTATGACGATACAAATACCGACAGAAGGCTAAGAATTAATATGATAAAGAGTATTGACATATCTGAACTAAACCAAAACTTATCCGAACACTTTTACTTTAGCATCATTATAAACTTAAAAAAATAAAATAATGCAAGCACAATTAATCACTTATCAATTAAAGGATATTTCTCAAGCTGAATATCTTAAGCAAATGGTAGAACCAGATGCACCAATTTTAGCACAAGTAAAAGGTCTTATTTCAAAAGTTTGGTTGGCAGACGAAGAGAAAAATACTTTTGGAGGTTTCTATTTGTGGGAAAACAAAACTGCAATGGAAGACTTTATGCATTCTGACCTTGTAAAAGCAGTTGTAAGCCGACCGTTCGTAAAAAACGTTTCTTCGGTTGACTTTGAAGTAAATCAAAATGCTTCATTAATTACCCGGGGACTCAAATAGGAAGTGGATCTTCTATTGTGTTGACAGAAGCCCTGCTGTCTGTTCATCAATAAATAGAGAACACAACCTGAGTCGTATATCTGTATTTCATCTTAAATTTGGTTTAATGCCGATAATGGCAGTAGCATATTCTGTTAAGCCCCGTTACCCAAGGAGGTTCAATGAAGCATATAGCAATAGGAGTTCTCCTCCAGGCATTCCTGACAGCGGCATGCGTTTCCGGCAGCAAGCCAGATCCAGCCGCTGACCATAAGGCCATCGCTGCCGCGACCGCTCAGTTCCAGGCCGCCGAGTGCGCCGGAAGTGTTGACAAGTTTCGAAGCTTCTTCACTGATGACCTGGTGATGATGGGACCCGACAAGCCACCAGTAATTGGTGGAGACAGTGTCGCGGCCTTAATGCGGGTGTTTCACAATTCGTTCGTGGTGCAGGTTGAATACAACAGTCAGGAAATCGTGGCGTTCGGTGATTGGGGCTTTGATCGGGGCACGGAGCAATACACGTTGACTCCGAAGGCCGGTGGGGCGCCAATCAAGAAGAGTGGCAATTACCTCTACGTGTACCAGCGTCAAAAGGATGGTTCCTGGAAACAAAGCCGGGTGATTTGGAATTAACGACGACCGGTTGCGATAAAGCGGCATTCCATGTTTGGTCGTACTTTTTCAGCGTTGTTGGCGTTAAGCGAAACGTCACCAACATCACATCTTTCTTCCATAGTTCTTCGCAGCAACAACCAAATAAACTGAACGCATTTATTTATTCAATACAACTTGCAATTGGAAATCATTAACTTTCTATACAAGAACTTGAGTAAAGCAGAATGTTATCGGCAACCCTTTCGACTCCAATTGACTGGTTTCGCTTTTTCAAAACGACAGAATGAATAATCCTACTTTGACAAAATCAAGAATTCAATCAATTGACCTTCTTCGAGGCATCGTAATGGTGATTATGGTGCTTGACCACAGCCGAGATTTTTTTCATTACAATGGTTTCAGCGAAGATCCTACCGACCTTGCAAACTCAACGCCCATTCTTTTCTTTACAAGATGGATTACTCATTTCTGTGCTCCTGTTTTTATTTTTCTTTCAGGAACTTCTATTTTTCTAATGAGGAGCACTAGCGTAAAAGAAAAATCCTTGTTTGTTTTTAAGCGTGGACTCTGGCTGGTTTTATTGTCCTTAACTGTTGTAGCATTTGTTTGGTGGTTCGACTTTTCAATGCATTATCTTGCTCTTGATGTAATTTGGGTAATAGGTATTTGTATGATATTGTTTGCGGGGATATTGTATTTGCCCTTTCGTGTAATTTTATTCTTCGGACTTATAACCATTGCATTTCATAATTTATTAGACGCAACAAATTTTGAAAACGGAAAAGTGCAAACTCTGCTTTGGGATTTATTTCATCGTGAAGGATTGATTGATATAAACAATCACTTTTCAATTTTTGTAGTATATCCTTTAATGCCTTGGATTGGCGTAATGTCTTTGGGTTATTGTCTTGGTAAATTGTATCAGAAAGATTTTTCACCCGAGCGAAGAAGAAAAATTTTATTCATTCTCGGAAGCGTATGTATTTTGTTTTTTGTTTTCTTTCGAACACTTAACAACTTTGGTGAGCCAGAATTGTGGAGGCAATATCCGTCAACTATATTTTCATTCATGTCGTTTATCAACACAACAAAGTATCCGCCATCTCTGCTTTACTTGCTAATGACTGTGGGACCTTCATTAATTTTTCTTTCCTTGACGGAAACATTCCTGAACAAAATAGTGAAGTTCTTTATTGTCTTTGGCAGAGTACCGCTATTCTTTTATTTAATACACTTGTATTTTTTGCATTTAGTTGCTTTTATTGCAACTCTCTTTTCATATTCCTGGAATGAAACCATTCAGGCACAAACAAAGATGTCAGAATTTCCTTCGGGATACGGTTTTAGTTTAATCATTGTTTACATTGTTTGGATTGCTACCGTGTTTGTTCTTTATCCAATTTGCAAATGGTATAATAATTTCAAAAGCACACATCAACTTTGGTGGTTGAGTTACATTTAAAAAATGCAATAGAATCAAATGAACCGGCACACCTTTCGTGGCGACAGTAGAGCAGCCGATAACATTGTGTTTTTCCGTCCGCCCGGGGTCATGCCCCACAGCCAGTACCTGCCTGCCGGCAGGCAGGCAACATAATTGAATGAAGAGGGCAGATACCGTGAGCTTACTTACAATAATTGGTGTTACAGTTTCGGCATCTTTCTTCCATAGTTCTTCGCAGCAATGAATGAAAATGGATTAACTTTTGTATAAGAACATGCGTAAAGCAGAATGTTAGCGGTCATTGCGAGGCACTTCAACGGTCTAAGGGCAAGCAACTAAATTGATATTACAATAATTAACAGATAAAATAATTAGAAAATGGAATTCAACCCAAACAACAATGTTATTAAACTTTGTGTTGAAGGTATGGACATGGAAGGAAAGGGCAAACCAGAGGAAGCAAGCAGACTATTTCTTCTAGCCTGGAACGAAGCGACAAACGACTTTGAAAAATTTACTGCTGCTTATTATGTGGCTCGACATCAGAAAAATGCTTCCGGCAAATTAAAATGGCTCGAAACAGCTTTGCAATCTGCATTAAGAATAAATGACGTATCTGTTGCCGGAGCTTATCCTTCTCTATATTCAAACATTGCCAAATGCTATGAGGAATTAGGCGACCTTGACAACGCAAAAAAGAATCATGAGTTAGCAATTTCGTCCAGGGACAAGCCTTCTGATAATGGTCCCTTTTATCACGGGACGAAAGCAGATTTGCAGGTTGGCGATTTGCTGACAGCAGGGAACAGGTCTAATTACAAATCAGAACTCACAATGAATCACATTTATTTCACTGCCCTGGCTAATGGTGCGGGACTTGCTGCCGCATTAGCTAAAGGTGAAGGACGTCAACGTGTTTATATTGTTGAACCGACAGGTAGCTTTGAAAATGACCCGAACGTTACAGACAAAAAATTTCCGGGCAATCCGACACGTTCATATCGCACCCAGGCACCATTAAAAATCATTGGCGAAGTAATAGATTGGGTAAGACAAACACCTGAGGAACTTCAAAAATGGCGCGAAAAGTTGGCCAATGTCAAAGGAGATATAATTAATTAATTTCCGTTCGCCCGGGTCTTGCCCCACAGCCAGTACCTGCCTGCCTGCAGGCAGGCAACATAATTAAATGAAGAGGGCAGACCCCGGGAGTTTAAGTACACTAATTGGTGTTATGGAATCAGCATCTTTCTTCCATAGTTCTTCGCAGCAACAATCGAATAGTTGTTTGTCATCCCGTTATTTTATATATCCTTTCAAGCATTTCATATAACTCAGGATGATTTGCTTTTAATAAATCAGGCTGCTCAAAGAAGTATTCGGAAATAACAGCAAAAAACTCTACGTTGTTAGTGGCTCCGTAAAAATCAATGTCTGATCCATAGCGTTTCATTTGTTCAATAGCTGCATTCATTAACTGCTTCCATTGCTGCACATATTTTCGCTCTAAAATTATTTCAGGAACACCGTCCATTGTTCCATCCATTTTATCTATCAAATGCACAAACTCATGAATAGCGGTATTGTGAGCATCATTGTTATTAATAAATCCCTGTCTTAATTGCCATTTTGTAATGATCATTACATGTTGCAGCGCAGCATTACCCACCATTCCAGCAATATTTCTATCCGATCCTTCCTGGTCGAAATCTGTATTGAATGTTCCGGGGTATAATAAAACTTCATGCAGGTTTATATATTGCCAGTCGGGGATATTATAAACGGGAATAATAGCACCGGCGGCAATTAAAAGCCGGTCAATATCTTCTGCAATAGCATTTACTCCTGTTATTTTTACAGCAGATAAAAAATGATCTACTCTTTTTTCAAATTTTTCTTTTCCTTCTTCATCAAGTTGCCGGTAAAATTTTACGTAATCTGTAAGTAGTCCCTTGTAATTTTCCGGCAGTTGACTCGTCTTTTTTGTTCTGCTTATCCTAAAAACAAATAGAATTATTAAGACAATCAATGCTAATACAAATAAAATCTGCAAAACAAACACCATAATGGGATGAAGATAAACCTTCTTACGACGTTCCGTCCGCTTGGCGTCTTGACCCACAACCAGTACAACAATTGAATGAAGAAGGCAGACCCTGGAAGTTTAGTTACAATAATTGTTGTTATAGTATCAGCATCATTCTTCGATAGTTCTTCGCGGCAACAAATGAAAATGAATTAACTTTCTCTACAAAACTTTCACAATGGGACGAGCTGTAGGTAACCTATTAGATGTATTGCTACCGCTAACTTTGAAGCATTGAAGAAAGTGAAAAAATATATTTTAAATCAGGAAATAATTAAACTTGTCGAAATCTTTAATCGAAAATATATTATGCAATTAAAGCATGAAAACAAAATAACCTATTTCGTTGTTTCTACATTTATAGCACAACCATTGTTATCAATTCTGGCTGCTGTGATTTATCCACCAGATTTCTCAAAAAAATTTCCTGTTTACGACCCAAACAGCATTATGCTGATTATATGTGGAAATGCTTTGGGAATAGCAGGTCTTACTGTACTGGGTATTAAACTTGCTGATGAAAAAAAAATTTTGCCCGCTGCAGGGTTTACAATGCTGGCAATCTCCATAGGTATTTTGCTCGTTTCCATGTTTGAAATCAGCCAGGTAGTTTCACATGAAGCCTATGAAAAATTTTACCGCATCCAGGCAAGCGGAAATTTTCTTTACCTGCCGGCAATGTATCTGATTTCGGCTTATGAAGATTTCAAAAAATGGATTCGTTATATCGGGTTAATCAGTTCACTTATCCTTCTCACCGCCAGTTTTATGTTCTTATTTGGCAACAGGGATTTCAGAACACTTGAAACGATCTCAAATATTGGATTTTTATTTATGTTTATTATCTTCTTCAGTTGGCATACAACGTTTATTCAAACTGCAAAAAGATTCAAAATAAGATGGAGAAAAATTAATCAAACAGTTCGTGAACTTGAAACCCTGCCTGCCGGCAGGCAGGTTTCTTCAACGAACAGAAAAGAATAAATACTCCCGATAGCTATCGGGATAAAAACAAAATATGAGAAAACTAATTGCAGCAATGAATATGACACTCGACGGGTTTTGCAACCACGAGGCAATGATAGCAGATGAAGAAATACATCAACATTACAATGAGCTATTAAGGAATGCAGACACCCTTATCTACGGAAGGATAACCTATCAATTGATGGAAAGTTATTGGCCATCTGTCGTAAAAAACCCTACGGGTAACAAACCAATGGATGAATTTGCAGTACTCATAGACAATATTTCAAAGATTGTTTTTTCCCGCACGCTGCAAAATGTGGATTGGAAAAATACAACATTGAAAAAGGAAGTCATAAAAGAAGAAGTTTTAGCAATGAAGCAACAAGCGGGTAAAAACATTGTAGTGGGTAGCCCAAGTTTAATAGTAGCCTTAGCACAACTTGATTTGATTGATGAATACCAGCTAAGCGTTCAGCCAACTGTTTTAGGAAGTGGCTTACCATTATTTAAAACCATCAGGGATAGAATTGATCTTAAACTCTTAAAAACAAAAACATTTGGTTGTGGTGCAATAGCTCTTTACTATAAGCGGCGGTAATTGTACAACGATACCCTGCGATCCGATAGCTATCGGATTCAAACTTCCCCACATTTTCTCTTTGAAAAAAAATATTTTGCAAATATTTTGCGAAGCCGAATAGTTGCGCATATATTTGCAACCGATTAGCTGCGCAAATAAAAATTTAAACAAAATGAGGCGAGACATTTTTCAGGCAATAGCAGACCCGACAAGGCGGGCAATTATTACATTAATTGCATTGCAGGCAATGACACCAAACGCTATTGCCGACAACTTCAACACCACCCGACAATCTGTTTCTAAACACCTTCGCATACTCACAGAATGCGAACTGGTGAAACAGCAACAACAAGGCAGGGAAATTTACTACTCACTTGAAATTGAAAAAATGAAAGAGATTGATAAATGGTTAAACCAATTCAGAAAAATTTGGGAAACCCGATTTAATCAACTTGACAAAGTATTATCAACAATTAAGAAACAGAAAAAATGAAAAACAATTTGCTATTTGATTTTACTGTTGACAAAACAAATTCTGACATTCAAGTTTGGGGTAGTAGTGAGCTCATTCATTTGCTATTGAAGAATGACCTGGTAGACGAACTCAGGCTTAAAATTCGCCCGTTGACTCTTGGTAAAGGAAAAAAGTTGTTTGACAATGGTGCGTACCCGACAGCATTTACATTAACAGAAAGTACTGTTACTACAACCGGAGTGATTTTGGCAAATTACAAGCGAACCGGAAAAGTGAAGACAGGTACTGTTGGAGCTTAAGGAGAAATAAAATGAGAAAAAATAATTGTTTTTAGTTACAACAATTAGTGCTGTAGTATTAGCATCTCTCTTTCATGATTCTTCGCAGCAACAAACATAAAATGAATTAACTTTCTCTACAAAACTTTCGCAAAGCGGCAAGTTGGCTTTAATGCAAAAGAAAAACATGAACATAATACACAAAGAATATGATTTCAAAAACGTAGCATGGTTACATGTGATGAAGATGTTATATAAAGTCGTCGCACCTGTTGCTATGGGACTACTCCTTCTTTATATGAACGGCTGCGTTCCGCAGCACAGAAGTGCAACTGTCCAGGTTGTGGACACACTTGTACTCGGAGGTATCCATTTCGTCAGGATACAAGGCGGCTCGTTTGCAATGGGTGACAGCTCATCTCTGGCGGAGCTGAATGAACAACCCGTTCACCGTGTTAAAATAAGTTCCTTCTGGATGTCAAGCACAGAGATCACTTACATACAATGGAAAAATTTCCTGGATCAATCAGGCTATCCTGTAGGCCGGTCAAAGGCGAAAGGTGTTAGTCATCCGATAGTCGGCGTGACGTGGGATGATGCACAGGCCTATTGCCGTTGGTTCTCGGAAAAGTACAAAGTTATTATGCGGCTTCCCACCGAAGCAGAATGGGAGTATGCCGCACGCGGCGGACTGGAGGGAAAACAATACCCTAATGGAGACACTACGTCTCTTCGCCAGGCAAACTTTGCAAGTGCTGGTGGCTCGTCTGCAGTGGCGCGGTATCCTGCAAACGGTTATGGTCTCTACGATATGGCGGGCAATGTGTTTGAATGGACCGGCGATTGGTACGATAAAGATTATTATAAGGTTTCAGCAAAGGTTGACCCACGAGGACCAGCAAGCGAAATCGGTAAACTGCAACGGCATGCCGATCGTGGCGGTGGTTGGTGCATGGGGATTGAGAAGATCCGGGTGTCCGCACGCCATGCAGGTCCGGATTCATCGGACCAAGGAGGAACAGCGGATTGTCTTGGATTTCGTCCTATACTGGAAGGGAGTTTGAAGGGGCGATGAAGATTTCAAAAAAGCGAACAGCAGGCTGTTTGTTTTGGGTGTTAGAGATTGTCATCGATTGTTCTTCGTAACAACACCAAAATATTATTTTCGAAACTAAAGGTTCTGCTTAGTGTTCTATAAAATAAAAAATGTTCGATCGTTATCCGGAGTCCCGATAGCTATCGGGAGTATCTCCGGATCAGCTTTGAAAAAACTGTCCTTCTTCTATAGTTCTTCGCAGCAAAAAAGGAAAATGAGTTAACTTTCTCTACAAAATTTTTGCAAAGCGGCGAGTTGCCTGCAACCCTTTGGCGTCCCGATAGCTATCGGGAGTACTAACTTGCGGCTGACTACAAGAACTGCGAAGCAATCATAGCCTGTCCCGATTTTTATAGGGAAACACTACTAAAAAATAAAAAAGAAGTGAGTAAATTAATTTTGATAAATACTAACAAATAAAATGGATAATACAAGAGTATATAAAATGTCTTTTGCGAGTGTCTATCCGTTATATATACAAAAAGCGGAGAAAAAGGGACGTACAAAAGCAGAGGTGGATGCCATTATTTTTTGGCTAACAGGGTATAATAAACAAACATTGCAAAAACACATCGATAAGAAAACTGATTTTGAAACCTTTTTCGCCCAGGCACCACAAATGAATTCAAACGTTTCAAAAATTACAGGTGTAATTTGTGGATATCGTGTCGAAGAGATCGAAGACAAACTAATGCAAAAGATTCGTTATTTAGATAAGTTGGTTGATGAATTGGCAAAAGGAAAGACAATGGAGAAGATTTTAAGGAAGTAAGGAGAATCAGATTTTCCGTACGCCCGGTAATCAGTTAGCTTTAAGTTGTCGTGAAATATGGTTGTGCGAGAACTAATCGGCTACTAATAATAAGTAAAAAGATCATGAGAACACTGTTTGCTTTGTTTTTGTTTATTGCTACTATGGATGCAAGGTCCCAAAACCCAAAAGCTGAAAATTTTTGCCAATACCAGGATCAATCAATTCAGAAACTTCTTGCCAATCTAAAAACTACTGTCGTAGATACAAGAATAGGAAAAACTTCAACAGGGACTGTCCGCAATTTGCTGCTGGTTTTTGCTGACAGCTCATATTTCGAAATATTTCCAGCGTTGAATAAATCTAACAGCGCCGAACAATTCAACCTGAAAAATTATACCGCTTATAAGATCAAATGCCTTTTTTATCATGTACCGGGTGACGTGGTTGACCCTTGTGGTTGCAAGAATTTTGCGCCTTCCGCACACCTTCTTGCCCGACGAACACAATAACAAAGAAAATGTTTCCGTCCGCACAGAAGTATTGCCCTCCCGCCTGCATTCGTGTCCGTAACAAATAAAAGAATGCCACAGTGCGTGGCTCCGTGCATCGAAAGAATACAACTGAAAAATTGAAATGCGTTTATTTATTCCGTACAACTTACAATTGGAAATCATTAATTTTCTGTACAAGAACTTGCGCAAAGCAGAGCGTTGTACGTCATTTTAAAGTGACACTTATTCATAAATTATCAGGACATTAGCAAGACAATAAACGAAAACTAAATTCACGCTAAATGAAATCAAAAATTACTGGCAATAGATATGTCTTAGCAGTAAACAATTTAGAGAAATCTGCGGATTTTTATAAAAATAAATTAGGCTTTCATACTTTATGGGAAGGCGGTGGTTGGCATTTTCTAATTCGGATAATATAAAAATTATGATTGGAGAATGCTCTGATGACCAACCGGCTTATGACATTGGCAGCCATTCCTACTTTGCTTATTTGGAAGTAGAAAATATTAACGAGTTATACCGTGAATATCAATCAAAACAAGTAGATGTTCTTAGCGACATTGAAAATAAGTCCTGGGGACAAAGAGAATTTTCAATACGAACCATTGATGGACATAGAATTACTTTTGGAGAAGAAGTTTCTTCCGAAATATTTAAAAAATTTATGGAGGAACCAAAAAGTAATTAAATACATTTCATAGAAATGCTATTTGACACTTTACTAAATTCAAAAACGGGAAACTCACATGACTAAAACAGAAATTTCCGGCATTGCGCCATTCTTTATTGTAAAGAATGTTCCTGCCGCACTGAAGTTTTATCGCGACCGTCTCGGGTTCGACATCACGTTTCAAGGACCCAGTGACGACGACATCTTCTTCGGCATTGTCAAACGAGGTGCGGCGATGATCATGATGAAGGACGTTGGTGTCGATCCCGTGCCGAACTACACACGAGATATCAAACAAGGCATTGCCCGCTGGGACGCTTACATTTATGTTCCAAATCCTGATGCACTTGCGGCAGAATTCTCGTCACGTAATGTCGAGTTTTTTACACCACTCATGGACAACGATGATGATGGTTTGCGGGGATTTGAAGTTACAGATGCAGATGGATATGTTTTATATTTTGGCCGGCCGAATCCACATTATCCATAGTTCTCTTTCTTCCATAGTTTTTCGCAGCAATAATTGAAATTATTTTTTTAAACCACGGAGACAGGGAGGCACAGAGCAACACAACGAAACTCCGTGTATCGCCGTGTCATTGTGCCTCCGTGGTTCATTTATTTCTTCTCTCAGTTCTTCGCAACACACTTAATTTTGTCTAAAGACTTAATATGTCAGCAAACAGCGTAACACTACACAGAGTTCTCAAAGCAACTCCAGAAAAAGTTTATCGTGCCTTTACTGACGCTTCTGCCATGGCATCCTGGCTTCCGCCTTATGGATATCTATGCGTGGTTCATAATCTGGATGCGAAAGTTGGCGGTAATTACAAAATGTCCTTTATCAATTTTTCTACCGGCAATGGACATTCTTTCGGCGGAAAATATTTGGAACTCAAACCAAATGAATTCTTAAAGTACACCGATGTATTTGATGACCCGAATTTGCCGGGAGAAATGATCACTTCGGTTTGGCTTAAGAAAGTTTCTGCCGGTACTGAACTGAAAGTGACCCAGGAAGGTATTCCCGCAATGATCCCGGCAGATATGTGTTATTTGGGATGGCAGGAATCATTGGAAAAATTAAAAAAATTGGTTGAGCCGGAAATTCCGGATATGTAAATTCCGGGATGTGTAAAGCTCTCCTTCGTGTCTTGCTTTTGAATTGAAATTTCAAGAGTATATACTAATAACAAAGGAATGATTGCGTCTCCACGAAGAAGATTCATTATTTGCTTAGATACAGCTCTTCTGATCATTTTTATTTTACTTCTTTCACCAAGAATGACCGGGTTACCATTGCATGAAGTATTGGCAGTTATTTTCTTTATTCCAATAGTAATACACCTTCTTATAGCCTGGCCATGGATTCAAAACTCTACGAGGAAATTTTTCAAAACTGCTAATACACGTACCCGCTTCAATTTCTTTCTTAATACTATTTTATTCATACTTGTGATTACAGAATTGGTTTCCGGCTTTTTTATTTCTCAAGTAATCCTACCAGATCTTGGAATAAAAACAATCAATGACAGGTCATGGCGTTCAGTACATAATTTAACTTTGAATTTTACCATGTTTTTTGCCGGACTTCATATTGCAATAAATTGGGGATGGATTGTTTCAGTTTTCAAAAAACGATTAAGTATACCAAAGCAAAGCAATAAGGTACTTTCACTTAAGATCATGTCAATATTTGTGCGTATTGGTATTCTTATTTTAGCCACAGGTCTTATTTCAATTGTACTATATAATATCATTGGTAAACCCTCACTTACCAGATTGTACAATCAAAATGAGATTGCCAGGTTTTATCCAAGTCTTGGTCACGGTATAGTACAATTTTTGGGGGAAGCGTTTCTTCTTGCTATAGTTGCATTCATAGCAAGAAAATGGTTGCGCATAAGACTTTGAAAGTAATAAACAACAGCTAACATAGCATGCTACGACGTTATTGTTGTTCGAGTATAAGCATCTTTCTTCCATAGTTCTTCGCAGCAAAAGGAAAATGAATTAACTTTCTACACAAAACTTTCCTGAAGCGGAGTGTTGTGCGCAACCGCAAACGACAGGACAGCGTTTCATCGGACGGGCTATTTTTTGTAGACAGGTTTAAAAATTTATATATTGACGGACAGTAAAATGTGGCATAATTCATAGAGTATGAATATTTCAAGGATAAAATTTGTTTTCCTCTTTCTCATTTTTGCATTTGCCTTTCTTTTTGTCACCACCTTACTTTTGGATCAGCCACCTGAGTCTTTCCTGGGATCGGAATCACAAGTAGCCTGGAAATCTGCCGTATCCACAATTCTATCTCCTATCAAAATTATTTTGATAGGGCCCTTGTTGCCTTTCATTAAATTTTTGCATCAGGATCCGGATACACCACCTCCATTTTTTCTTGTCGGGTTTGCTTTCTACTGGACGATCCTTGCCCTAATTCTTCATTATCTTCTCAGTAAAATAAAACACTGACCGCCACCTGATCAAAACCAAATTGTTAGTTCATAGGTTTGACAACTATTAAAAAATACAACAACAGCAACTACATATGAAATCAGTTTTTGAATCATCAACAAGACAAGAATTAGCCAACAGGATTAATTCTTTACACGAACAAAGTAATAAGAAATGGGGTAAAATGAATGTCTTCCAAATGCTTAAGCATTGTACGCTGCATGAAGAAATGATGCTGGGAAAGATAAAAATAAAACGGGTTTTGCCTGGACTTTTGCTCGGAAGAATGTTCTTAAAAAAAGTGTTGAAAGATGATAAACCGTTCGGAAAAAATTCTCCAACCAGTTCGCTTTTAAAAACAACTCATGAAAGTGGAGATATTGAACAGCAGAAAAAAGAATGGATAAACCAAATTGAACAATATCCGAATTATACTAACCCAAATTTTGTTCATCCCTTTTTTGGACCAATGACCAGGGAGCAAATAGGATTCTATGCCTACAAACATGCTGATCACCATTTAAGGCAGTTTGGAGTATAAAGTCGCATATTGCGACGTTGTTGGTGTTCTGGTATCAGCATCATTCTTCTATAGTTCTTCGCAGCAACAACTGAATGAAAAGGCGGTTACTTATTCTGTACAACTTACAATTGAAAATCATTAACTTTCTATACAAGAACTTGCGTAAAGCAGAGTGTTGCTTGTAATTGGAGAATGACCATAAACAATAGGATTAGCATATGATTTCCAGGATAATGATATTTTTTTTGATTCTTTTTCAGTATGATTCATTTGGTCAATCAGACAGTATATGGAATGTAATGATCTTAAAGAAAGGGAATCAACCAGAGATTAAAGATAATATGGCAAGGTTCAGCCAGACAGGATTTTACTTGTATAGGAATTGTTTCTACGATTTAGAATTTAGAGATAAAACAAAAAAGACCCTAAGATTGATCGATATTAAACTTGACACATTAATTTTTATAGGGATATCAGAAAAAAGAGATTCTAATTTCACACAAGTGTCAAAAGATACTTTCTTAATTGATTATAAAAGTATTGGTAAACTGTTATTAATAAAAGACTGGGGCGCTAAAAACAGTAAGAAGATTAATTGTGACGACTACTATTTTATTTTTCACAAATCTGTAATTGATAACAGATACGAGAGTAAATATGCTTATGTATTCCCAGATGGTGATTCAAAAAATGAATTGGTGCCTCGATTAAGTTCAGATGGCATCACCTATCATTATGAATATGGGGGTAAGTTATATTATTATTCAGGATTTACGGTTCAGACAACCAGGTATAGTGATGTACAAAAAACTAAGGCATTAAATGGAGTGTTGACCGTTCTGAATTTAATAGTAAATAAACGATTGACTGTGCCGATTCAAAAAAATAATCGAAATAAAGATGAATAAACAACGGCAGGTAACATACAGTTTTAAAGGCCGTTGTTGGTATTCCCGTATCAGCATCTTTCTTCCATAGTTCTTCGTACCAACGACTGAAAAATTTATTTCACGCCAAGATGCCAAGGAGCAATTCCGATAACTATCGGAACGCAAAGATTTTCTTGGCGTCTTATTTTCACTTTGCGCCTTTGCGTGAAAATCTTGCCTTATAGTTCTTCGTAGTAACAACCGAAAAATGAATTAACTTTCTATACAAACTTTCGCAAAGCATCAAGCATGCGTCATTTTTAAACAGAGTCTTTATGAGAAAAGTAATATTAAGCCTTGCAATCAGTTTAGATAATTTTATTGAGGGCCCCAATGGTGAATATGATTGGTGTATTATTGACCCCGACTATGACTTTAATTCATTTTTTAAAAGTATTGACACAATTTTTGTCGGCCGCAAAACCTACGAGATGAGCCTGAAAATAGGTGGTCACCCTCCGGGATTTCCGAAATTTAAAGAATATATTTTTTCAACGACACTTGACAAAGTAAAGATGGGTGCCATTTTGATAAAAACTGATATAAAAACTGAAGTTGAAAAAATCAAAAATGAAAAAGGAAAAGATATCTGGCTTTTCGGCGGTGCGTCGCTTACCACATCCCTGCTCAACCTAGGTTTAATTGACGAATTATCATTAGCAGTTCATCCTGTTATCCTGGGTAGCGGAAAGCCTTTATTTCAAAATATAAATGACAGAATAGATCTTAAACTTATTGATACCAAAACCTATTCAAAAACAGGTCTTGTTTCTTTGATTTATTCCATCGGGCAGGGAAAATGAATTAACTTTCTATACAAAGCTTTCGCAAATCGGCAAATTCGCCTCGGTAAGCTATTGATAAGATGTAATTTAGAACTGCTTAAATTAAAAATATGAGAATCTTGATTTCCTGCTGCCTCTTTTTTATCTGCTTAAGATCTTTTTCACAAACAATAGATGTCGATAAGGCTGACTCAAGATCCGCAGCAATAAACAATTTATTTACTGCTTCAGGTACCCCTTATGTAGAAGCCAAATTTGTAAGGCTGGTATCAGGGTCGCCATTTTTTAATGAAAAAATGATGCGGGGCATTGTTATTTCGCCAAATGGCACGGAATATAGAAACATCATTATCCGGTTAAACCTGATGGAATCACAAGTAAATTTTTTAAATAACAAGCAGGAAGAATTGATAGTAGGCACTCCTTTGCGGGAAGTGACCTTGTTGGATACTGTAAATAAGAAAAACTATCATTTTATTTTTTCTGATTATATAGAAACAACAGTTAAACCTGAAAAAGGTTTTTATCAAATATTGCAAAAAGGAAAAGCCGAACTATATACACAACATAAGAAAACACTGAAGGAAAGCAGACCCTTTAATTCTGCCACTTATGAGCAAAGTATTGAAACTTATTTGACGTATTTCGTATTACTTGGAGGGCAATGGAAAAAAATTAATAAAATAAAAGATCTTCCCTCTGTTCTTAGTGATAAAAAAAGTGAAGTGCTGGGATATATCAATAGCAAAGGTTTATCGGGATACAAACAGGAAGACGTTGAATCTGTGATCAATTATTATAATAGTCTTTTCGAAAACAAACAGTGATCCGAACAGCCTCATTTCTCCAGGTGAATAATCTCAAATTCGTTTTTAAACTACAGAGACACGGAGTCACAAAGAAACACTGAACAACTCTGTGTATCACGGTGTCATTGTGCCTCTGTGGTTCATATATTTTCTTCCATAGTTCTTTGCAGCAACAACCGAATAAATTGAATTTCGGTAACTTTCTATACAACAAGTTACAAGTCGAAATCTTATTAAGATGACCGCAAACGAATCTGAGCACATAATAAAAGAAGTAAAAACTGTATTTGATGAACTATCTAAATATTCAGAAGAAGCCCAATTGAACCCTTTCCTAAGTTGCTATGATAACTCTCCGGTTTTTTTACACTTTAGCGGTGATGGTAAGATGAGAAATTATGAAGAGTTCAAAAAGATCTGTGGCGAATACTATACTACACTTAAGCAGCAAAAGCTTTCAACGATCACAGAAAAGTTCAATGTTATTGATACAAACCTTGTCATTGTCGGATGGACGGGAAATATCATAGCTCAATTTAAAAACGGTGATATTATGAATATGAATAATTATTCGGTCACAAATGTGTTTAAAAAGGTTGATGGCGGCTGGAAAATAATTCATTCACATGAATCTTCTTTGCCCCCTGAAATCAAAAAATCAAAAGGCTGATGTTCCGGTATCTGCGTCTTTCTTTCATATTTCTTCGTACCAACAACCAATATTTTACTTCCCGCAACAAACGCCAGGGAGCAAGGACGCAAAGATTTCTGGCGCCTTATTCACTTTGTCCCGCCTCAGGCGGGATGAAATTCTACGCAATATATTTTCTAAATCAACTACCTTATTAAAACGATAGCAAGTCAAGCTATAAACAATTATCTTGGCTTCATATTTGCCTTTGATGGCCGAACTCCAATGAACCGCTCAACAATGAGAAAAATACTAAGAAAAACCCTGAAGATAATTGGCATTTTGCTGCTTGTATTAATCGCTACTGCATTTCTTATTCCAGTCCTTTTCAAAAAACAAATAACAACTCTTGTTAAAAAGGAAATTAATAAAAGCCTTACTGCTAAAGTTGATTTTAAGGATGTAAGACTTTCGCTGTTCCGTCATTTCCCAAAAGTGTCAATTGCATTAGATGAACTTTCTGTGGTGGGTACAAATGAATTTGCCAAAGACACTTTGGTCTCCGTAAAAACATTGGATGCTTCCGTGAATCTTATCAGCGCCATTAAAGGGAAAGATATTAAAGTGTATGCTGTGCTTTTGGAATCACCCCGCATACATGCACTGATGAATAAAGAAGGAAAAGCAAACTGGGATATTGCCCGGCCTGACAACGATACAACCGGTTCACCCGATACCTCACCTTCTGAATTTAAAATGAATCTGCAGAAATACGAGATCAAAAATGGATATCTCTATTACAAAGATGAGACTGCACATATAACCACCGAGATTTCCAATTTCGATCATGAAGGCAGCGGCGATTTTACAGCAGATATATTTACGCTGAAAACAAAAACAAAAGCTGATAATGCTGGTTTTATTTATACATCTATTCCTTATCTCAATAATGCAAAGGCAGAGATCGATGCCGATATACAGATCGACAACACAAACAGTAAGTATGTTTTTAAAACAGAGTCGATCAAATTAAATAATCTTAGCCTGAATGCAGAAGGTTTTTTCCAGTTAGTGAATGACAGCACTTATGATATGGATATTAAATTCAAAACTCCTTCCAATGAATTTAAAGATATCCTTTCACTGATACCCGGTATTTACAAAAAGGACTTTGATAAAATAAAAACCAGCGGGCAGGCAGCTTTCAATGGTTTTGTAAAAGGAACATACAGTCCGCAGCAGATGCCTGCTTATGATGTGAGCCTTGATGTAATAAATGGTTTCTTTCAATACCCCGATCTGCCAAAGCCAGTAAAAAATATACAACTGGCAATGCATGTCAGCAATCCCGACGGCAAACCCGATAATGCAATCATAGATATTTCAAAAGGACATATGGAAATGGATAATGAACCTTTTGATTTTAGGGTATTATTTAAAAATCCTGAAACCATACAATATGTCGATGCAGCTATAAAAGGCAAGCTGGACCTTGCAAATCTGTCGAAATTTATAAAACTGGAACAAGGAACAAAACTCGCAGGTCTTGTATGGGCTGATGCATTTGTAAGAGGAGATATGTCTGCCCTGCAAGATCAAGAGGGTAATTTTAATGCAGGTGGATTTCTTGATATTAAAAACCTGTTTTATTCTTCAGCGGCTTTTCCGCAACCTATACGGAATGGCAATATGAAAGTGCAGTTGGCAAATAATGGGGGAATTGCAGATAATACTTCAGTCGATATTTCAACTGGCCATATTGAAGTAGGTCAGGATCCGCTCGATTTCACATTACAGCTACGCAAACCGATGTCTACTGTTGATTTTTCAGGCACTGCTGAGGGAAGACTTACTCTTGATAACCTTAAACAATTTGTAAAGCTTGACCCTGGAACAAGTATTTCGGGTACATTAAACGCTGATCTCGGATTTAATGGAAATAAAACTGCGATCGATAAAGGCGAATATGATAAGATCGCTATTAATGGGAGTGCTGTATTCAATAATCTGAAATATGTTTCAAAGGATTATCCTAAAGGGATAACTGTTTCTGATACTTACCTTGAATTTCTCGATAAAATGGTCTTATGTAAAACTTTTAGTGGTAGCTATCTTAATACGGACTTTACCGGCAACGGAGTATTGCACAATCTTATTGGTTATGCCATGCAGGATCAACCACTGATGGGAACAGTGAACGTGGCCGCAGATAAAATGAACCTGAATGATTGGATGGGAACTGATACGACAACAACGGCATCTGCTACATCTTCTTCCCATCCATTTATTGTTCCGGCAAATATTGACTTGACTATAAATGCTAAGGCTGACAAAGTGAAATATGACAAAGTTGATTATAATAATATCAATGGAACATTGTTGCTCGCTGATGAAACAGTAAAACTTAAAGATGTAAAAACAGATGCACTGGACGGCACGATGAAATTTAATGGTTCTTATTCTACAAAAACAAATAAAAAAGATCCTGCTATTGCAATTAATTATGATGTAAAAGATCTTGATATACAAAAAACATTCTATGCGTTCAACACTATTCAGAAACTGATGCCTATCGGTCAGTTCCTTGGTGGTAAACTCCAATCGCAGCTTTCGATGACCGGTAATTTGAATGGAAATATGATGCCCGATCTGAATACTTTGTCAGGTAAAGGGAATCTTTTATTGATCGAGGGGCTATTGAAGAAATTTGCACCACTCGAGAAACTGGCGAATGCATTACAGATCGATCACCTAAAATCAATAACTCTAAAAGATGTAAGACAATTTATTGAATTTGCCAACGGTAAAGTGCTGGTAAAACCTTTCAATGTTAAAGTAAGTGATATCGAAATGCAGATAGGCGGTTTACATGGTTTTGATCAATCGATAGATTATATAATTGAGATGAAAGTGCCGCGAAAATATCTCGGTAACGAAGGAAATAGTTTGGTGAATGGACTCATAGCACAAGCAACGAGCAAGGGCATCCCGGTAAAACTCAGTGATATGGTCGACCTGAGTGTAAAGATGGGAGGGAGCATTACCAATCCTTCTATTAAGATCGATCTGCAGAAAGTGGTTGGAGATGCAAAGGATGAACTGAAAGAACAGGCAAAAGATTTTGCGCAACAAAAAATTGATAGTGCTAAAGCAAGGGTAAAGGATACCCTAACAGTAATAAAAGAAAAAGCGAAAGAAGAAGCGAAGGAAAAGTTATTAGAACAGGTATTTGGTAAGGACACGACAAAAACTAAAAATCCCGCTGATAGTTCTAAAAATAAACCTGGCGCTGTCATTAAGGATAAGCTCAAAAATATTTTTACAAGGCCTAAAAAGCCCGCAACGGATACGACAAAGAAGAACTGATACAAAAAGTTTGTAGTTTATAGTTTTTGGTTACCGGCTTCGGTAATTCTTATCATGGTCTGTTGTACAGTTTACCCAGAGCAAAGCGAAGGGCACTCTTGTACGTTCGGTAATTCTATTCAGCTTTTTTATTTCACGCAAAGGACGCCAAGGAGCAAAGCTGCAAAGTTTTCTTAGCGTCTTATTTTCACTTTGTCCCGCCCAGGCGGGATGAAATCTTATGGCATCTTTCTGCTATAGTCTTCGCAGCAACAACAGAAAATGAATTAACTTTCTATACAAAACTTGCGCAAAGCGGTGAAAAGAGTAAAACATAACTTTTAAAAAAAAGCCATGAACACAAGCACCCAGTCGAAAATTAAAAGAATGAGTCCCCAATTTCTTGTAACCGATATTGAGCATTCAATTGAATTTTATACGAAAAAGTTGGGTTTTGACTTAGAGTTTCGTTATGAAGATTTCTATGCAGGTATTATCAAAGATAGTTACTCCCTTCATCTTAAATTTGGAAAACCTTCAATCGAAGAGAGGAAAAGTAAAAGAGAAAACGAGGATCTGGACGTAATTTTTTCAGTAGAAGGCGTTGAAAATTTGTACGAAGAATTTGTAAATAAATCTGTTGAAATTATCCAGCCATTGTGCGACAGACCTTATGGCAAAGAATTCTACATTGCCGATCCAGACAGTTATATTCTTGCTTTCTTAGAAGAAGTATGAATCTTTCATCAATAGTTCTTCGCAGCAACAACTCCTGCCTGCCGGCAGGCAGGGAAAATGAAAGCTGTATGCCGGCTTTATTTATCATTCTATCATTTGAAGTTAAAAAGCACCGGGACAATAAAAGTCACAAAGATTGTCCATAAACAATAAATGGGTAAAAAGGAAGCAATGCTGTTTTCGACTTTCTCAATTTCATTATTGTTTTTTATTGTTTTGAAAAGTCTGTAAGTAACAATAAGAAGATTGGTCAGGATCAGAATGTTTCCACCTAAAACCGCAAGCCTGTTTGGAGTAATGCCCCATTCAGAAATTCTGAACAAGATCGCAGATAGTGCTATACCATTTACGATCACTGTCACGATTGATAGTCCAAGCAATAAGATTGTCCCAATTTTACTATCTGCATTTTTTGAGGTTTCAGCTATTGAGAAAAAAATAATTGCCATTACCCCAATCAACAGCGCATTAAAAATTAAAAGAAACTCCCTGTCATTATATGGGTTTTTGCCTGTGAAGATCAAAGCAACAAGGTAAACTACAAGTGTCACAAGTACCAACGGGGTAAATACTTTGGCGATCACCGGGGAAACCTTATTTACCAGTTGTGGATTTGTCTGAACAAGGTAAGTTCCTACGATCGGGGCGGCGGCAAGCCCCCATATTCCAATGTAGTGGAAATAAAATTCTTCAATTTTAATATCAATCAGTTGAAATAGTCCGAATGTAATGGCGGTTAATAGTCCGCCTGCAATAAGTATGATTGTCGTCATCACCACCAGGTCGGCATTATATCGTAGAAAATCTAATCGTCTTTGGTTATTGTTCAGTTTGTCACCAACAAACGTAAATCCTAAAGCAGTCCATAAAAACAACGGCAGGTGAATACATGCTAAAATTAAGGTGTCGCTGTTGATATCATCAGGAAGTAGGTTAATGTAGATAACCGAAACCAGGAAGGCTGCAGAAACAATGAGAATATTTTTCGTTTGAATTTTATGCTTCCAGGCGAAGTATGCTGACAGTAATGGAAAAACGATAAAGGCAATATTCCGGGGATAAAAGAAGTCAGGCTTAATTTCGGTAAAGTCTGGAATTTTTGCGATCAATCCTGCAATGAAAGAAACAACAACTACAAAAATCAGTTCCTTACTTGTGCCCCAGGAAATTTTTTCGTTCTCAAAATTTAATCGTGCATTCCAGATTTGAGCCGTTGCTCTTTCCCGGATCTCGGGATAAATAAGATTGAACTCACGTTTGAAAGTTGTTCTGTTCTCCTGGTACAGTTTTTCAAGTTGTACGGGGTTGTCTAAGTTATTTTTGATCTCTTCTCTCATATTGGTGAAATTGAAGTGTTATGGTAAAAAATCAGGAAAGTATTTCGCAAAAAAATACTGATAAACTATAGTCCCGATAACTATCCGGATTAATCCCTAACTTTTAAATTAAAAAGCACTTTGTAGTTCAAAGTAAATGTAAATTTGTCAAACTAACAAATGAATTTCTAAAAAATGTTTTCACCCTTGTTGTTGTTTCAGTATCAGTGTCTTTCTTCTGCAGTTCTTCGCAACTGTCACTTGGCCTGATTACAATCCTGTTAACATCCCAGCGGCTATCCTTTAAGTTAGCATAGCCAAATATTTTCTAAAAAAGCCGCAAAGTTTTTCTTGGCGTCTTATTTACTTAGCGCCTTTGCGTGAAATCCTTTCTGTCATCTCATCAAAAAACTTTTACTTTGAACCATGTTCCGAAAAATTGCTTTCTTCCTGATAATATTGTTGATTACTTTATCTGTTGCATCACAGCAAAAGATCAGACTTGAAATAAATTCTTTACCAGCAAATACTCCAGCAAACAGTGCAATCTTTATTGCGGGCAATTTCAATAGCTGGAATCCGCAGAGTAAAAGTTTTCAATTTCAAAAAAATGAGAAGGGTTATTTTCTTGAATTATCATTGAACACCGGTTCTTATGAATACAAAATAACAAGAGGTGGTTGGGATAAAGTAGAATGCACAAAAGAAGGGAAGGATATTGGAAACAGAATTCTCAAAGTAGATGCAGATGCAACTGTTGAAATTTCCGTTGACGGGTGGAAAGATCTGTTTGCTTCTTCAGCTTTACCCAGGAAAAGCACAGCGAATAAAAATGTTCAGATCATTGACACAGCATTTTTTATTCCGCAACTGAACAGAACAAGAAGAATTTGGATTTATCTGCCGCCATCATACAACAGTTCATCAAAAAAATATCCTGTATTGTATATGCACGACGGGCAAAATGTTTTTGATGATGCTACTTCTTTTTCCGGAGAATGGGGCGTAGATGAAGCGATAGATACACTAGGATTAAAAACAAAAGAATGCATTGTGGTTGGAATAGATAACGGCGGTGATAAAAGATTAAATGAGTATTGTCCTTATGACTTTTCAATACAACCAGGTAAGACAAACAAAGGAGAGGGTGATTTGTATGTTCAATTCCTGGCAAAAACATTAAAACCATTTATTGATAAAAAATACCGGACGCTAAAAGACAAGAAAAATACTTTTACTTCCGGCAGTTCCATGGGTGGATTGATTTCCATGTATGCAGTGTTAAAATATCCCAAAGTATTTGGTGGCGCCGGAGTTTTTTCTCCTGCATTTTGGGTTAGCCCAAAAATTTTTGATGATATAAAAGCAAAAGGCAAAAAGACAAATGCAAAAATTTATTTCTATGCCGGTGATGAAGAAGGAGAAACAATGGTGCCAATGACATTAAGGGCATTTAATGAAATGCACAAAGTATCAAAATCAAAAATGTGTGAAGTAATAAGGGCAGGTGGAAAACATAATGAACCAAGATGGAGAATTGAGTTTCCGTTGTTTTATGAATGGATTTTTTCAAATTAGGGATTTGTAATTAGGAATTTGGCATAGCACGACAATAATTACTAATTCCAAATTCCTTTAAACCTGGTAAGTCACTCCCTCCAGCGCAATTTCCGTATTCTCAAAAACTCCTCTTGCTTCTTTTTCAAATTCATCCAGATCATGGTATTTGCTACTGAAGTGACCGATCAATAATTTTTTTACTCTGCCTTTTTTTGCGATCAAAGCCGCCTGGCTTGAAGTGGAATGAAACCGTTCGATGGCTATATCTTTTAAATGATCGAGATAGGTTGTTTCATGATAGATCATATCAGCTTCATAAAGATGCGGCAACATGCTTTCATCATATTTTGTATCGGCACAAAAGATATAAGATTTTCCTTTTGGCGCTTCTATTGTTACGGTTTCATTTTTTATCAGCACATCGTTTTTCGTTGTATAATCCATTGCTTCTTCCAGCTTTTTATAAAATGAAGCGGGTATTTCTGCGGCTTTTACTTTGTCAACATCAATTTTTCTTGGCAGTTTCTTTTCCCGGAATGAAAAACCATAACACTCGATCCGGTGATTGGTACGAAAACAGCGGACTTCTATTTTACTGTCTTCAATTAACACTCCTTCTTTATTAATAGTATGGAAATAAAGATTGAAGGGCAAAACTGTTTTCGCTACTTTCAATTGTAGCTCTACAATTTCCTGAAGTGGTGATGGCCCAAAAACATGTAAGTCCTGTTGATGACTTAAAAGTCCGAAGCTGTTGATGAGGCCTACCAAACCGAAGTAATGATCGCCGTGAAGATGTGAAATGAAAATATGCGAGATCTTACCGCGGCGGATCTTATATTTTATCATCTGAATTTGTGTCCCCTCGCCGCAATCAACCAAATAATTATTACCATCGAGAGTTACTACCTGGCTGGTAGGGTGACGATCAAATGCGGGAACTGCCGAATTATTTCCGAGAATTGTTACTGAAAGCATGGGGTGCAATTTAAGATTTTAGTCCCGATAGCTATCGGGATCAGATTGCAGATTGTTGTAGAATTTCACGCAAAGTCGCAAAGGAATACACGACGCAGAGAATCCTTAAGTCGCAATTTCTTTGCGTCTTTTGTATTTGAACTTAGCGTCTTTGCGTGAAAAAAAGCTGAATAGAATTATTGTCGTACAAGAGTGCGACGCAAGAGTAGCTTAATAGATTTCCTAAGTTGGGAAAATAATTTTATTCTTCGTTCAAAAACTCTCTTTCTATCTCTTCCATCTGCACAATATCCATAGCTTCGCTTTCGGTAGGTGTATTGTTGATCATTTCAAGGAGATTTACGCTATCGAGAAAATCTTCCACAGGCTTTTGCATCCCACAGATTACAAATGAGGAATTTTTTTCGTAGAAATTTTGCTGTAGCTTAACTAACTTTTCAGCGGCAATCTCATCTAATGACAGTAGTTCTTTTAGATTGAGTATGACGTTTTTTACGTCATTTTGCAGGTAAGGGAGCAGCAAATCAGAGAGTTCCGCTGCCATATCAGCAGAAAGTGAGGGAGTGGTAACGGTGATGACATGAAATTTTTCTTTGGTATCTGTTTTGAACTGCATACAACTAATATTATCAACATTCCGTTTATAAATAGTGACAAACCGTATCCAAAAATATTTGTTATTATTGTATCACAAGCAATTATCTAAAATATGGATAACAATTTTTCAACACAAGTAAAGGAAATC
>Ga0070698_100001351_pt1 | contig 27275 bp, 24 predicted proteins | sample KBSK1502metaG_FD_65477 | JGI IMG/M metagenome (GOLD analysis project Ga0070698, IMG submission 65477) | Corn, switchgrass and miscanthus rhizosphere microbial communities from Kellogg Biological Station, Michigan, USA - KBS K1-50-2 metaG | ecosystem: Host-associated > Plants > Roots >...
GCCCCGAGCGCCTTCATGAACGCCACGTAGGTGGGCGACTCCTGCACCCGGATGGTGAGCCCGCGCATGTCCTCCGGCGCGGTGATCGGCCGCTTGTTGACCATCATGTTGCGGAAGCCCCAGCCGCCTCCGAAGCAGAAGCCCTTCACCCCCTTGGCCTCCATCCGCTTGAGCAGCTCCTGGCCGAGCGGCCCGTCCATCACCTTCCACACCTGCTCGCGCGAGGACCAGAAGAAGGGCAGATCGAGCGCCTGGTAGGCGGTCTCGAACATGCCGCCGATGGGCGCGGAGCCGATCGGGACGATGTCGATGGTGCCGAGCTGCGCGCCCTCGAGGTGCGCCGCCTCGCCCTTGGCGAGGCCGTTGCTGATCACCACGTCGAGCTTGATCCGGCCGCCGCTCTTCTGGTCGAGGCTCCTGGCCAGATCGTAGAGGGCGTCGTTGACCGGGTTGCCGGGCCCGACCCCGCTGCCCGCCTTGAGCTGCAGCGGCGTCTGGGCCCCCGCGATCGCCGGGGCGAGCAGGAGGACGAGGAGCGCGACGAGGGCCTTCATGGCACACCTCCTTGTGGTGGCGAGCGCGAGGATACCACGCGGCGGGCTACCGAGGCGTGAGGCGAACCGGATAGGTGAGGCGATCCACCTGACCGGCCACGAGGACCTCCGCCTTCACCGGCGGGTTCAGCGGCGACAGCTCGAAGCGCCACGCGCCCGCCGGCCCCTCGGTGATGTTGGGGCCGAAGTAGGCGAGCGGCTGCCCGTCGGCGGCGAGGAGCCGCACGTAGTAGACGCGTTCGCCGCCGCGGCTGGTGGTGAGCGTCACGGTCTTGCGACCGCGCGCCGCCACCGTCACGGTCAGGTCGCCCAGCTGGGCCTGCCGGCCCACCGTGAGGTCGTCGAGGGCGAGGGTCTCGAGGGTCCGGGGCAGCTGCACGGTGAGCGTCCCCTGCAGCGCCTTCACGTCCTCCGGCTTGGCCTTGGTGTCGACGTAGAGGCTGGTCGAGGTCGAGAGGCGGCCGTCCTTGGGCGAGCCGGTGAAGCGCATCGCGCTCCGCCACCGCGACCGGGCGGCGGCGGGGCTCTCCGGCTCGACCGCGGGCGGCGTCAGGACCGTGCCGTCGTTCAGCTCGACGCGGGTGAGACGCAGATCGGCGCCCGCGAAGCCGCGCTCGAGGTTGGGCGCGGTCGGGCCCCGCAGGGTGACGTCGAACCGCAGCGCGAAGAAGGACTGCACCCGATCGAGCGAGAGCTCGAAGGGCTCGAGCGGGCCGGCGCCGCGCGGCCGCGGGAACTCGCGCTGGAACAGCGGCGCGCTGTAGGGCCGGAAGGGCGGCGTCCGGTCGAGCGCGAGCCCGCTCGCCTTGCCGGTCGGAGCGAAGTCGGTGAGCGTGAACGGCAGCTCGACGGTCTCCTCCTCGGCCGCGAACACGACCTCCAGGCGATCGATCGCCCCCGCGTACTGGCGCTGGCCGGAGACGCCCTCGCCGAACATGAAGTCGGAGGAGAACGAGCTCGGGGATGCGAGCGGCTCCCCGCGCGCGTTGAGGGCGCGGAAGAGGAGGAGCCGGCCCTTCGCGCCCGCGATCTGGTAGGAGACCTGGCCGGGCGCGATGGCGGTGACGGTGAAGACCGCGCCCTGGCGCTCGGCGGTGGCGCCCGCGGCGGGATGGGCGAGCGTCACCACCTCGGTGCGCGTCGGCAGGCGGAGCTGGACGTGGCCGGTCAGGCTCTGCAGCGCCTTCGGATCGGCACCCGGGATCAGCCGGACCGCCTTGGTGCCCCGGAGACGCTTGCCGCCCGCCGACTTGAACGCAGCCGGCTGGCTGTTCCGCTCGCGGCCGCACGCCTCCGGCCGCAGCAGCTCCTGGCCACCGGTGGACTTCACGCTGTCCACGAACAGGCGCACACGGTCCTCGCTCGCGCCCACGTTCGGGAGTTCGCCCGCGAAGCCCTCCACCGCGATCTCGAGCCCGGCCGTCGCGTCGGCCCCGAAGCGGAGCTCGCCGATCCGCACCCCGAACGGCCCCTGGACCTGATCCACGTCCTCCGCGAACTGGGCCTGCGGATCGTAGGCGGGCAGCGCGGCGAGCGCGACCGCGGGCAGGAACACGACCGGCTCGCGGTCGATCTGCTCGGCGGGCGGCGCCGCGCCGGGTGGGTTCACGCGGATGCCGAAGCCCCCGAGCGCGGCGGTCAGCAGCTCCTGGACCACCCGCTGCGAGTTGGCCGCGAGCTGACGGTCCACCGTGAACTCGATCGTGCTGCGCTCCCGCGCGCGGCGCACCCGGATGCTGTCGTAGAGCGTGGCCACGCTTGGCAGCGCGTCCTTCCAGCGGCCGCGCGACTCGTTCAGCGCCTGCTCCCAGGCTCGGATCTTCTCGGTCGCGCGCGCCGGGTCGCGGGCGTCGATGACGATACGCAGGACGCCCTGCGGCGGCACCGTCTTCACGCCGAGGCCCAGGTAGACGCGGCCGAAGCCGGTGGCCGCGCCGGCCAGGGCCTTCGCCCCGCCCTTCGTGAACGGCTCGTTGGTGCCGCTCTCGAGCCGCTCCAGATCGGGCACCCCGACACCCGCCACGTCCTCGCGCGCGAGCGCCCGCCACCAGCCGAGCGTCTCGCGGCCGCCGGCCGGCGCGCCGTTCAGGCGCCCCAGGAGCCCCGGCTGGGAGGCCGGGTCCGCCAGCACGATCCACTCCGGGGAGACGGTCACCACCCAGGCCGCGCCGGGCCGGCAGGTGGTGGGGTCGACGCGGGTCACGTCGAAGGACACCGGACTCGAGCCCGGGCGCGGGACCGCCCCGAGCTCGCGGGTGAGGTACGCGTTGATCGCGGCGGGGTTGAAGCGGCCGACCAGGATGGCGGCGTGCCGGGCGCCGCCGGCGTCGGCCGGATAGTTGGCGTAGAGCGCGTGGTCCACGTCGTGGCGCGGATCGACGCCGGCGGCCCGGAGGTGATCGAGGAGCGAGCGGTCCGGCCCCGCGGGGAGCGGCGCGCCCGCCACCGCGGTCGCGCGCGGGGAGCCCAGGAACCAGCGCTCGAGGAAGACCGCCTGCTTGACGTTGATCGCAGCCAGCAGCACGAGGTCGTCCGCAGCGAGGGCGTGCTCGGCGACCGCGGTGACCTCGGAGGGGCGCAGCAGTGGCCGGGCCACGAAGAAGTAGACGGCGGCGACCAGCACCACCAGGGCCGCGGCCAGCACGGCCAGCGCCTTCTTCATGCCGCCGATGGTACGGGAGCGGCTTCGCGGGACCGAAGCGATTTGTTGCGGCGGGAGCGGAGGCTACCCCCGCTTGCGCCGGGCCACCCCGGTCCGGACCGCCGCGTCGGCCACCGCGGAGGCCACCGCGGGCACCACCCGCGCGTCGAACATCGAGGGCGTGATGTACTCCTCGCACAGCTCGTTGTCGCTCACGATGCTGGCGAGGGCGTGCGCGGCGGCCAGCTTCATCTCGTCGTTCACCCGGCGGGCCCGCACGTCGAACATGCCCTTGAAGAAGCCGGGGAAGCCGCACGAGTTGTTGATCTGGTTCGGGTAGTCGGACCGGCCGGTGGCCATGACCCGCACGTACTTGCCCGCCTCCTCCGGCATGATCTCGGGCGTCGGGTTGGCCATCGCGAACACGATCGCCTCGCGCTTCATCGCCCCGAGGTCGTCCACCTTCACCACCCCGGGGCCGCTCAGGCCGATGAACACGTCGGCGCCCACCATCGCGTCGCGCACGGTGCCGCGCATGTTGTCCGCGTTAGTGTGCTCCGCGAACCACGCCTTCATCGAGTTCATGTTCTCGGTGCGCCCGCGGTAGAGCGCGCCGGCCCGGTCGCACGCCACGATGTTGCGCGCACCCTCGAGCATGAGGAGCTTGGCGGTGGCGATCGCGCTCGCCCCCGCGCCGGTGAACACGATCTTCACCTCGTTGAGCTTCTTGTTGACGACCTTCAGCGCGTTCAGGAGCGCAGCAAGGGTCACCACCGCGGTGCCGTGCTGGTCGTCGTGGAAGACCGGGATGTCGAGGTCGCGCTGCAGGCGCTCCTCGATCTCGAAGCAGCGCGGGGCCGAGATGTCCTCGAGGTTGATCCCGCCGAAGATGGGCGAGATCGCCTTCACGGTGCGCACGATCTCGTCCACGTCCTTGGTGGCGAGCGCGATCGGGAACGCGTCGACGCCGGCGAAGGACTTGAAGATGAGGCACTTGCCCTCCATGACCGGCAGCGCGGCCTCGGGCCCGATGTCGCCCAGGCCCAGTACCGCGGAGCCGTCGGTGACCACCGCCACCGTGTGCTGCTTGATGGTCAGGTTGTAGACCTTCTCCGGATCGTCGTGGATCGCCATGCACACGCGCGCCACCCCGGGGGTGTAGGCCATCGAGAGGTCGTCGCGGGTCTTGACCGTCACCCGGCCGTTGACCTCGATCTTACCGCCCAGGTGCATGAGGAAGGTGCGGTCGGAGACGTTCACTACCGTCACCCCGGCCACCCCGCGCAGCCGCTCGACGATGCGCTGGCCGTGGGCCTCGTCGGAGGCCTTGAAGCCGATGTCGCGGGTCATCTCCTTCTGGCCCGCCTCCACCAGGTCCACCCCGCCGATGTCGCCGCCCGCCTCCCCGATGGCCGAGGTCACCTTGCCCAGCATGCCGGGCCGATTGGCGATGCGGAGGCGGACGGTGAGGCTGTAGCTGGCGACCGGAGTGTTGCTACTCATGGCGTGATGGCCTCCTTGCCGTTGTCGCGCGCGGATCAGGTCGAGGGGCACGGGCCGCGCAGCGCGTCACGGCCACCCCGGTTCACGGGGTGGCCCAGAATAGTCGCCGCCGGGGCGGAAGGCAAGCCGCCCGCGTTCCGTACTAGACTGCCTCTACCATGAAGAAGCGAAAGATCGTCAAGGAGCTCTCCCGCCTCGCCGGCCGCTACGACGTGAGGAAGGGGCACAAGTTCCGTCTCGAGGACGCGGACCCGGGCGACACGAGCGGAGTCAAGTCGGAGGCCCACGCGCGCAAGCTGCTCCCGATGGGCACCGAGATGCTCGCCCACATGCAGGAGAAGCTCTACGCCCAGGACCGGTGGGCGCTGCTCCTGATCTTCCAGGGCATGGACGCGGCGGGCAAGGACGGGGCGATCGAGCACGTCATGTCCGGGGTCAACCCGCAGGGCTGCGAGGTGCACTCGTTCAAGGCCCCGAGCCACGAGGAGCTCGACCACGACTACCTCTGGCGGGCCCACACGCGGTGCCCCGAGCGCGGGCGGATCGGGATCTTCAACCGCTCCTACTACGAGGAGGTCCTGGTGGTCCGCGTCCACTCGGAGCTGCTCGCGGCCGAGCGGCTGCCGGACTCGCTGGTCGGCAAGCACGTCTGGGAGGAGCGCTACGAGGACATCAACGCCCACGAGCGCTACCTCACCCGCAACGGGGTGGTGATCCGCAAGTTCTTCCTGCACCTCTCGCCCGAGGAGCAGCGCACCCGCCTGCTGGCCCGCCTCGACGACCCGGCCAAGAACTGGAAGTTCTCGCTCGACGACATCCGGGAGCGGAAGTTCTGGTCGGACTACCAGAACGCCTACGAGGAGATGATCCGCCAGACCGCGACCAAGCACGCCCCGTGGTACGTGGTGCCGGCGGACCACAAGTGGTACGCGCGCCTGGTGGTGGCCGCCGCCATCGTGGACACGCTCGACGGTCTCGACCTCTCGTTCCCGGAGATGGACCGGGCCAAGAAGAAGGAGCTCGAGAAGGTGCGGGAGGCGCTCCTCAAGTCTTGAGGAAGGCGGCCACCACGCGCGCGGTCGCCTCGGGCTGCTCGAGGTGCGGGGCGTGGCCGGCGCCCGCCACCACCTCGATTCGCGCGTCGCGGAGTCGTCCCGCGAACTCCTTGGCGTAGGCGCGCGGCACCAGCCGATCGGCCTCGCCCCACACCAGGAGGGCCGGCGCGCCCACCCGGTAGATGCGCTTCTTGAGGCCCTTGTCGGGGATCGGCCAGATGAACTTGCCGGTGGCCCCCATCGCCCAGGTCAGGCGGGTGCGGGCGAGCGCGCCCTCCTCGGGGTCCTCGGGGACCGCGAACATCGCGCGGGCGGCCGCCCCGTCGGGCGCGGCGAACACGTGGGCCGCCATCTCGGCGGGACTCAGCAGCATCCAGTTGATCACCGGCGCGTCGTCGCGCCAGAGGCCGATCGGATCGAGCAGGGCGAGGCGGCGGATCCGCGACGAGCGCAGGGCGGCCACCTCGCAGGCCATCATCGCGCCGAAGGAGTGGCCGACCACCGCGAGCGCGTCGAGCCCGAGCGCCTCCAGCAGCTCGTCGTAGCAGAGGACGAGATCCCACAGCGAGTCGACCGCCTGGATCGCGTCCGGGTCGCCCGGCGAGGTGCCGGGGTGCTCGGGCGCGTAGACCGTGAACTGCCGGGCGAGCGCGTCGAGGAACGGGCCCCAGGTGAGGCCCCACGGGCCGTGCAGGAACAGGAGCGCGGGGCCCGCCCCCTGCACGTGCACGCGCATCTTCACGCGGTCCTGCCAGACGGAGACGGTGCGGGTCTCGGTCATCGGGCCGCGGGCACCGCCTGGCGCGCGCCGCGCAGGCTCTTCGGCCACCAGTGATTCTCCCAGCCCTTGTCGTCCCAGATCTCGCGCAAGCCCGGCAGCACCTCGCGCGCGAGCAGCTCGGTGTTCTTGAGCGTGAGCTCGTGCGGCATCGAGCCGATCTGGATCAGCAGCATCAGGTTGCCCACGTGCAGGCGCTTGATGACCTCTTCAACGAGCCGCTCGCGCACAGTCGCCGGGCTGCCCGCGATGACGTAGCCCTTGTTCACGAAGTCCTTGTAGCGGAGCGTCTTCGGGTCCTCGGCGCGCCGTACCGGGTTGCGATTGGCCGCGAGCAGGCTGCGGTAGTCCTGGTTGCCCGGCGGGGCGAACCACTGCGCCGGCACGTGCAGGCACTTGTGGTAGAAGTACTCGACGTGCTTGGCGTAGTCGGCCTCGGCCTGCGCGTCGGTCTCGGACACCGCCACGAGCTGCAGGAACCCCGCGCGATAGGGATTCCGCTCGAGCCCCTTCTTGTCCACCACGTCCCAGTAGCCGTCCATCATGGTCGAGGCGGCGCGCGCGCCCGCGTAGGAGAGGAAGCAGTAGCAGACGTTGTGCTCGGTGGCGAAGTCGAAGGTGCTGATGGAACCCGAGCCCGGCACCCACACCGGCGGGTGCGGCTCCTGGACCGGCCGCGGCCAGAGGTTGACCTGGCCGAGCTGGAAGTACTTCCCGTTCCACGCGAAGATCTCCTTCGCCTGCCACGCCTTCAGCACGAGATCGAAGGCCTCGCGGTAGCGCTCGCGGTGCTCCATCGGAGTGATGCCGTAGGCGAGGTTGACGTCCATCGGGCTGCCGAGCGGGAGGCCGGCCACCAGGCGCCCGCCGCTGATGCAGTCGATCATGCCGTACTCCTCGGCCACCCGGACCGGCGGCGAGGTGGTCGGCAGCGTCATCCCCATCTGGACGATGGCTACGTCGAGGCCGTTGGTCTGCTTGGCCAGGACGCTGCCCATGAGGTTGGGGCTCGGCATGAAACCGTACGCGTTCTGATGGTGCTCGTTGGTGCACACCCCGTCGAAGCCGGCGCGCGCGGCGAAGAGCAGCTCGTCGAGCGTCCAGTTGTAGTACTGGCCGACCCGGCGGGCGTCGGCCAGCTCACCCCAGGGCGGGGTCACCCAGACGCTCGGATACCGGCGCTCGAAATCCGGGGGCAGCTCGCGATGCGGCATCAGGTGGAACGCGCTGATCTTCATTCCCGAGGCTCTCCCTTCCCGATCGAATGGTGCGAGCATAAGCGAGCCGGCCCGGCCGCTCAAGTTGCGGGAAAAGCGGGCCGCGTCGGCTAGACTGCTGACGGAGCACTCGATCCCCGGTACCAGCGAGACTCGTGGAGACACCCGGCTCTCCGCCCACACTGCTCGAGCTCATGTCGTCCCTGGTGACGGCCTGGAGGAATCTGGCCTCCTACCCGCCCGGACACCCCGCCCGCGCCTCCGCCCTGGCCACGGCCCACGGCCGGCTCCGGGCCAGCCTGGCGGCGACGAACCCGCTCGTCTTCGCCATCGCCCGCGACTCGCTGACGAGCGGCGGCAAGAAGGTCGACGCGGCCCACGTGCGGGCCTTCGCCCGGGCGCTCTACCGGCGCAACGGCGGCCTGCTGCGCTTCGAGGAGGACGTCGAGCCGCGCGAGCTGGAGGCCTTCCTCGCCCTGCTGGGCGAGACCGGGCCCGCGCGGGACCGGCCGCTCACCGTCGAGGAGCTGCACCACGCCGGGATCACCAACATCCACGTCTCCGCCATCGACTACAGCGCGATCGTCACCACCACCGACGTGAGCGAGATCAGCCCCGACGACGGGGCGCTCTGGGACGGGCTCATCCAGACCCTGCTGGGCGGCCAGCCCCTGTTTCAGGGCGGCATGGCGATGCCGCGCGAGCGCTACTCGGCGGAGACCATCGCCTCGCTCTTCCGCGGCGGCCCGGTAGCGGGCGGATCCGGGAGCGGAGGCGCAGCGGGCGGCGGCCCGGCGGGGGCCGGGACGATCGGGGACGGGCCGGGCGCTGGGGGGCCGAGCGCAGGTTGGCCCGGCGGGAGTCGGTCGACCGGGGGCGGATGGCCGGGCATCGGTGTAGCCGGCCGAGGCGGCAACACCGCTCCAGCCACCGGCGAGGTCGGCGGCCAGGGGGCTCGTCTCGGCATCGCGGCCGCCCACACGCTGGCCGCCGCGGTGGCAGCCAAGCTCGTGAGCGCCGACAGCGCGGAGCGGGAGACCCTGGCGCCCCAGGTGATCCAGCTGCTCCGCGCGCTGCCCGCCGAGGTGCGCGAACCGGTGCTCGCCGCCGCGCTCCGGGTCCTCGCCACCGAGGAGGGATCGAGCGCGCACCTGGCGAGCCTCGCCGCCGCGCTGCCGCCCGCCGACGTGCTCCGCGGCCTCCGCCGCCTGGCGCAGGAGCAGGGCCAGCTCTCGAGCCACGCGCTCCGGATGGCGCAGGCGCTGGCCGAGGCCCACGAGGGTCTGCCGGAGGGCGAGGGCCTGCCGGAGCCGCCGGCCGACTTCGCGGCGATGGCCGCGCTCTTCCGGGAGGAGGACGTCGACCGCTACAACCCGGAGGACCACCGGGCCCTGCTCGCGCAGAAGCCCACGGTGGATCTGGACGCCATCGCGGTCGACGTGGCGGCGGACCCGGACGCCTTCGGCCCGGACACCGAGAGCGACGACGCGATCGAGCGCCGCGTGGTCACGACCCTGCTCGACATGACCGCGTCGTCGCCCGACGTGGTGCAGCCGCTCGTGCTCGGCCGCCTGCGCGACATGTTCGCGCGCGCGCTCCAAGTGCGCCGCTTCGCCCAGGCGATCGCGATGATCCGCGCCATCCGCGAGCTGGCCGCCGACCCGGGCCAGGCGGAGCGGCGGGGCGCTCTCGAGGAGTTCGTAGAGCACCTGGCCGACGCCAACACGCTCGCCGCGCTGGTGGCCGCGAGCCGGCAGCCGGGCGGACCGCCCTTCGTCCAGGTGCAGAGCCTGGTGCTGGCCCTCGGCGCCTCGGCGACCCACGGGCTGCTCGAGGCGCTGGCCGCCGAGCCGGACCGGGCGCGCCGGCTCCGCCTCATCGAGCTGGCCGCCTCGCTCGGCCCCGCGATCGTGCCCGAGACCCGGCGCCTCCTCGCCGATCCGCGCTGGTACGTGGTGCGGAACATGGTGCTCCTGCTCCGGCGCGTGCACGACAAGTCGGCGATGAGCGAGATCCTGCGCTGCGCCGACCACCCGGACCTGCGCGTGCGCCTCGAGGCCATCCGCGCCCTCTTCGCTTTCGACACCAAGGTGCCGCGGGACCTGCTCGCGCGGACGATCAACCACCCCGATCCGCGGCTGGCCGAGGCGGCGGTGCTGCTCTCCGGCCAGCACGGGATCACCCAGGCCACCGACCTGCTCGTCGAGATCCTGCTCCGCTGGGACGTCCTCGGCCGCCGCCGGTCGCTGCGCCTCAAGGCCCTGCGCGCGCTGGCCGACCTGGCCGACCCCGCGGTGCTGCCGCGCATCGATCGCTTCTTCCGCGAGCGGCCGTTCCCCCTCGTGGCCCTCGAGGAGCGGCGCGCCGCTTATCGCCTGCTCGGCTCCTACGACCCGGGCGCGCGCGCCCCCTACGTGGCCCGGGGCGAGCGGTCGCGCGACAGCCTCATCCGCGACATCTGCCGGGGGCTGGTCCGGGCGGGATCCTCCGCGTGAGCGAGCCGATGCTCCCCGGCGCGCTGTCCGCCACCGACCGGCTCGTGGTGAGCCTGGTCGCCGGGATCAACATGCGCGCGCTCTACGGCTCGGAGCATCCCGCGCTCGCGAGCCACGTCGACCGCATCCTGGAGGCGGTCGGCACCGCGTGTGAGGAGTACCAGAAGGAGGCGATCACCTTCATGGTGGTGGGCCAGGACCTGGTGGTGGAGAACCAGCCGCTGCGGACCGGCAGCCTCTACCACCAGCAGTTCATCCGGGCCCTCACCCGGCGCAGCGTGGAGCGCCTCACCCTCGGCCGCGGCCTCGACGCGGAGGAGTGCGTGCGCTTCCTCACCCCGATGGCCCGGGGCGGCACGCCGGTCTCGACGCGCCACCTGGTGGTCGGCCGCGTCGAGCTGCAGACCTCGCCGATCGAGGGCCCCGGGCCGGCCGGGGGCGCGGGGCCGGGCGGGCCCGGCGGCGGGGGGCCCGCCGACGACTCGGTGATCGAGGCGCTGACCTCGCAGAGCGTGGACGGCGCGCGCGACGCCTTCATCGAGTTCCGCACCGACCGGCGCGGCGGCCTGGTGCGCCTCGAGCAGGTGGTGTGGAGCCTCATGGAGGCGCTCCAGCGCGCGACCCGGGAGATCCTGCCGCTGGCCCCGCTCAAGACCCACGACGACTACACCTTCGTGCACTCGGTGAACGTATCGCTCCTGACCCTGGCCCAGGCGCGCTCCTTCGGCATCGAGGGCGCGCGCCTGCACGCCATCGGCCTCGCCGCGTTCCTGCACGACATCGGCAAGCTCAAGATCCCGCTCGACGTGCTGAACAAGCCGGGCAAGCTCGAGGGCGACGAGTGGCGCATCATGATGAGCCACGCCCAGGAGGGCGCGACCCACCTCTGCGGGGTGGAGGGCGCGCACCCGCTCGCGATCCTGGTGGCCTACGAGCACCACATGCGCTACGACGGGCAGGCCAACTACCCGGTGCCGCGCGTGGGACGGCGGCCCACCCTCGCGAGCCAGATGACCGCCATCTCCGACGTCTACGACGCGATCTGCACGACGCGCCCCTACGCCAAGGCGCGCTCGCGCGAGTTCGCGGTGAAGGTCCTCACCGAGCGGGTGGGCACCTTCCACAGCCCGGCCCTGGTGGCGAACTTCGTCCGCATGGTGGGCCTCTCTGGCACCGCGCCGGCCGAGGGCTCGGCCTGATGTTCGGCCGGCGGGCCCGCATCGGGATCCTGGTGCCCCCGGGCAATCCCACCGTGGAGCCCGAGCTCTATCGCATGGTGCCGGACGGCGTCAGCCTGCACTTCGCGCGGCTGCAGTCGCCGCCGCCGGACGGCCCCGCGGGCGGCGCGGCCGGCATGGAGGAGCGCACCCGCGCCTATCGCGACGGGCTCGACGGGCCCACCGCTGCGCTCGGCCAGGTGCGCCCGGCGGTGATCGTGCTCGCCCACACCGCGTCCAGCTACGCGGTCGGCGTGGGCGGAGAGCAGCCGCTGGTCGATCGCGTGACGCGGCTCGGCGGCGCGCCCGCGCTCCTGGCCGCCCACGCGGTGCGCGACGCGCTCCGCCACCTCGGCGTGAGCCGGCTCGCGCTCGGCACGCCCTACCCGGAGTCGATCAGCCGGCAGGGGCGCGCCTACTGGGAGGCGTCCGGTTTCCAGATCGTCGGCTACCACCGGCTGGCCGACGTGGTCGACATCTACGCGGAGAGCGAGGAGCGCGCGCACGAGCTGGCGCGCCGGGCCGACACGCCGGAGGCGCAGGCGGTGCTGCTCAGCGGGACCGGCCTGCCGACGGTGGCGGTGCTCGAGACCCTCGAGCGCCTACTGGGCAAGCCGGTGATCAGCAGCAACCAGGCCTGTCTCTGGCGGGCGCTGCGCCTCGCGGGCGTGCCCGACGCGGTGCCGGGCTTCGGCCGCCTGCTGCGCGAGCTGTGAGAGGCCCGCGCTAGTCGTCGAGCAGAGGCCGCTGTGCCGCCTCGATCGACAGGAGGCGGCGCTTGGTCGCCACCCCGCCCCGCGCCGAGAACCCGCCCCACTTGCCGCCCGCCGCGAGGACTCGGTGGCACGGGACCACGATCGGGAACGGGTTCTGGCCGAGCGCACATCCCACGTCGCGCGCGGCGGCCGGATCGCCGAGCCGCCGGGCGATCTCGCCGTAGGAGAGCGTGGCGCCCCACGGGATCGTGCGGGCCACCTCGTAGACGCGCCGGTTGAACTCGGGCACGTCCTCCATGTCGAGGGCCACGCGGTCGAGCGCGCGGGGCTCGCCGTGCAGTAGCGCGATGACGTCGTCGATCGCGCGCCGCACGTCGGCGGGCGGCGGCGCCTCCCGCGCGCCCGGGAAGCGGCGGAGCAGCCGCCCCCGGGTCGCCGGCGCGCTCCCTTCCGGCAACTGCACGCCGACGATCCCGCGCGGGGCCCACGCGATCCCGCACCAGCCGATCGCGGTCTCGAAGAGGGCGAAGCCGGTCACCGGCCTCGCCACTGGCGAATCTGCGCGGCGTGCTCGCGGTAGTGCCCGGCCCCGGCGCCCTCGAAGGGATCGCGCGCGGGGCCGCCCGGCGCGAAGAGCGCGTCCGGCACCTGCGCCGCCGCCGCGACGAAGGCGCGGTGGGAGGCGTCGAGCCCCGCGACCACGTCGGCCGGCTTCACGCCCGCCTTGCGGTCGACGAACCGTGCGTTCCACGCGTCGAAGTCGTCATAGGTGCCGGCCGGATAACCGGTCTGTCCCTGCCCCACCCGACCGAGGGCGGAGATCATCTCGTCGTGCCAGCCCGAGACGTGGATGAGGATCTCGCGCACGCCCCAGGTCCCCAGCCAGACGCGACGCATCTCCTCGTCGCTCAGCCCCTGGATCGATTCGCGCAGCTCGGCGAATGCCTGGTCGGCGTCGCGCAACAGCGTGGCCTTCTCGCTCGTGGTGTCGCTCATGCGGGCCCTCCCGGATTGGTGGTCTCGTGCTTCGTAGGCTGAGACCCCGGCCGGGCCGCGTTGTGAAACGGCGGGTCAGCGGCCGTGGGAGGTGGGAATGCCGGCGGCGGCGCGGTCCGCCCGCTCCAGCAGGACCGCGAGGCGATTGAGCACCGCCTCGAGCTCGGCGCGCTCGGCGAGCAGCCGATCGCACTCGTCGCCCAGTCGCTTGACCTCGGTGTTGAGCTCGTGGATCCGCGCGAAGTCCGAGCCCAGCTCGGGCGCGATGCCGGGCAGGCCGAGCCGCTCGCCCCGGCGGGCCCGGCGGGTGGCGACCACGACGCCCAGCACGCCGACCACCAGCAGGCCGACCGAGAGGACGAAGAGCCACAGCACCGGGTCCAGCAACATGGCGAACAGTCTACCGCGAGCGGGGCCGGGCGCCAGCGTTCGGCCGGTGGCGGGGGGACGGGGTGCGCCCTGGGCGGCCGGGGGGCCCGGTCGTCCCCGCCCCGCCCCGGCGGGGAACCGGGGAGACCCGCCGGGGGTCTCAGCCCAGCAGGCGCACCAGCTCGTCGGGCTCGCTCAGCATCGGGTAGTGCCCGGTGTCGAGCTCGGTATAGGAGGCCTTCAGTCGCTCCGCGGTTCGACGCTGGTGGGCCTCGGGAGGGTTGCGGGCCCGCCGGCAGCGGACCACCGAGGCGGTCCACGTCCGGTTCCAGAACGTGGTCAGCTCCATCGGCGCCTCGAGCGCGGCGATGGGGTGCGGCGTGTAGCGCGCGAGCGCCCAGGCCCGGGTGGCGGGCGCGAGGTCGGCGAACATGCGCCCCTCCGCGTCCACCCGCGTGGGCGAGATGGTCACCGCGGTGACGTCGCCGGCCGGACGGCTCACGATGTCGGCGACGCGCTCGCCCGGCATCAGGGCCAGCGCGTCCACGAAGACGAGCCGAGCGAGGCGCTCCCCGGCCAGCTCCGCGACCCGGCAGATGACCATGCCGCCCGAGCTGGTGCCCACCAGCACCACGTCCCGCAGGTCCTCGTAGAAGAGCAGCCGCGCCACCTCGCGGGCGTGGGTGTCCACCGTGATGCCGGGGCGGACCTGGTCCTGCCGCTCGGCGCAGCCGTCGAGCGTGGGCGCGTACGCCGCGTGCCCGGCGGCGCGGAGCCGCTCCATCACCGGCTTCCAGATCCAGCCGCCCTGGTAGGCGCCGTGCACCAGCACGTAGGTCGCCATCGCGCTAGGCCTCCCCGCCGACGCGGCCGCCGGCCTCGAGCTCCTGGTCCTTCGTGCCCGCCATGTGGCCCCGTCCTCCCGGCCCCTCTCTACTACGATCGCGACGGGTTGTCGACGCCCTCCGGCCGCTTGACGACGCGGCCGGCGCGGCGCAGGATCGGGCCCACGGGAGGCGCCCATGCACATCGAGAAGCTCACGCCCCACATCGGCGCGGAGGTACACGGCGTCGACCTGTCCGGCCCGCTCGACGAGCCCACCTTCAAGCAGGTGCACGACGCGCTCATCGACAACCAGGTGATCTTCTTCCGGGACCAGCACCTCACCCCGGAGCAGCAGAAGGCGTTCGGCCGCCGGTTCGGCGAGCTCGCGGTGCATCCCGCCGCGCCCGGCCTGGTGGAGGGGCATCCCGAGATCCTGGTCGTGCACGCCGACGAGAACTCCAAGCACGTGGCGGGCGAGGCCTGGCACTCCGACGTCTCCTGCGATCCCGAGCCGCCGATGGGCAGCATCCTCTACATGCACGAGCTGCCCCCGGTGGGCGGCGACACCCTGTTCGCGAGCATGTACGCGGCCTACGAGGCGCTCTCTCCGGCCATGAAGCGGCTGCTCGACGGCATGACCGCGATCCACCGGGGCGAGCACGTCTACCGCGGGCGCTACGGGGTGAAGGACGAGGGCAAGACCTTCCCGGAGGCGGCGCATCCGGTGATCCGCACCCACCCGGTCTCGGGGCGCAAGGCGCTCTTCGTCAACCGCACCTTCACCACCCGGATCGTCCAGCTCGCCCGCGGCGAGAGCGCGGCGGTGCTCGGCTTCCTCTACCAGCACATCGAGACACCGGAGTTCCAGTGCCGCTTCCGCTGGCGGGTCAATTCGGTGGCGTTCTGGGACAACCGCTGCGCCCAGCACCACGCGATGTGGGACTACTTCCCCCAGCGGCGCCACGGCCACCGGGTGACCGTGAAGGGCGACCGGCCGGTCTGAGCTAGCTCCGCTCCTCGTCGGGCTTGTTGGCCGCTCGGATCGAGACCACCTTGCCCAGCATGTCGAACCAGAAGGGCGCCCCGAGCGATATCGCGAGCGCGGTGAGCAGCCACCCCGGCGCCGCCGCGCGCGGGGCGACAGTTCGCGGAATGTCGTTCCACCAGCCGAAGCCCACCGGCAGGCCGAGGCCCTGGGCCGCCTCGATCTTCGCCTTCGTGTCGGCGGCGCGGGCGTCGGCCTCCCGCTTCATGTCGTCCGCGGTGGCCGACCGCAGCGGCTGCTTCGCCGCCTCCTGCGCCTGCGCCACCAGTGAGGCGCGCACCGTCGAGTCGTTCGACAGCGAGCGGACGATGGCGAGGGTGTCCGCGTTCATGCCGACCGCGACGAGCAGCCCCAGGGCGAGGGTGATCATCTGGGCCTTGCGCCGGTACCACCCGCTCACCCGATCCATCTGATCGTCGAACCAGCGTTGAAGGCGCGCCTGCACCTCGTCGAGGGTCTGGGCGCCGTCGAGCAGCGTGGTGAGCGACCGCTTGAGCTCGAGGTCCGCGGTGGCCTCGACCGCCCGCTGCACCGCGGCGAGGGTGCGGGGCCCGGCCGCGGTCGCGGGCACGATCATGTCGAGCACGACGGTCGCGAAGGTCCGGGCGGGAATGTAGGAGGGCTTCCGGGTGCCCGCGCCGAACCAGCGATCGGGGGAGAGCGCGGCGACGGGAGCGGACGCGAAGAACTCGCGGGCCCGTGCCGCGCCCAGCAGCTTCGCGATCCCCTTCGCGAGATGCGCGCCGCGGAGCTTGATGATCGTCTCGAGGACTTCCTGCGCGGCGGTGACGACCAGGCTCAGGACCAGGTACACGAAGACGAGGCCGATGGCGATGTCGACGGTAGCGGAGCCGAACATGATTCCTCCTTTCTACCCCTTGCTAGAATAGCCCGCATGCCCCGACCCGCGCTCGGGTTGCGATGCTCGTAGTCCTGCTCCCGGACTCGGGCGCGCTCGACCGCGAGGCGGCGCGCATGGTGGCCCACCGCATCCGCGAGAAGCCGGCCATCACGCTGGGCCTCGCGTCGGGCAGCACGCCGCTCGGGATGTACCGCGAGCTGATCCGCCTGCACCGCGAGGACGCGCTCGACCTCTCGCGGGTGACCACCTTCAATCTCGACGAGTACCTGGGCCTCGCCCCGTCGCATCCCCGCAGCTTCCACCGCTTCATGCGGGAGGCCTTCTTCGATCACGTGAACGTGCCGCCCGCGCACGTCCACGTCCCCGACGGGACGGTGGCGGCGGACTTCGAGGCCTACTGCGCGGACTACGAGCGGCAGATCGCGGCCGCGGGGGGCATCGACCTCCAGGTGCTGGGCATCGGGCGCGACGGCCACATCGGCTTCAACGAGCCAACCTCGAGCCTCGCCTCGCGCACGCGCGTGAAGACCCTCACCCAGGCGACCATGGAGGACAACCGGCGTCTCTTCGGCGCGGGCGAGCGGGTCCCCGAGTGCGCCATCACCATGGGCATCGGCACGATCCTGGAGGCGCGCGAGATCCTCCTGCTCGGCGCGGGCGCCGCGAAGCGCGAGGCGGTGGCGCGGGCGGTCGAGGGCCCGGTGACCGCGTCGGTCACCGCCTCCGCGCTCCAGCTCCATCCGCACGTGACCGTCCTGCTCGACCGGGACGCCGCCGCCGGCCTGCGCCATCTCGACTATTACGAGCGGGTGATGCGCACCACCGCGAGCCTGACCCCGGACCGGGCCGCGCGCCCGCCCGAGTAGTCGGCGCCCGCGGTTACACCCACCCGCCGTCGACCACGTAGCTCTGGTTGGTGCACGCGTCGCTGTCGTCGGCGGCCAGGAAGCAAACCACGCGGGCGATGTCTTCCGGCACCAGCTTGCGCTTGAGGCACTGCCGCCGCATCAGCTCCTGCTCGCCCTCCGGGGTGAGCCAGAGGGTGATCTGCCGCTCGGTCATGATCCAGCCCGGTACCACCGCGTTCACCCGGATCTTGCGCGGGCCGAGGTCGCGGGCGAGCGCCCGCGTGAGCCCGGCCACCGCGGCCTTCGCGCTCAGGTAGGCGGGCATGCCGCCCTGCCCGACCAGCCACGACGTGGAGCCGAAGTTGATGATGGAGCCGCCCCCCGCCGCCGCCATGCCCGGCACCACCGCCTGGGCGGCGAAGAACTGGTGGCGCAGGTTCACCGCGAAGCGGTCGTCCCAGTGCTCGGGCGTCACCGCCTCGATCGCGTGGCGCTCGTCGTGGGCCGCGTTGTTCACCAGGACCCGGATCGGACCGAGCCGCGCCTCGGCCGCGGCCACCGCCGCGCGCAGCGCCGCGATGTCGCGCAGATCGCACGCGATGAAGGAGGGAGCCGGGAGCCCGCGCGCCGCGACGCGGGCCACCAGCGCCTCGGAGACCTCGCGCTGGATGTCCACGAAGGTCACGCGCGCGCGCTGCGCGCACAGGTGCTTGACGATCGACGCGCCGATGCCGCTGCCGCCGCCGGTGACGAACACGACGCGATCCTCGAGGCTGGGGTACGAGGCATAGCGGCCCATGAGCGCCCTCCCGCGCTCACGCTAGCACAGCTCCCGGCCATGCTAGGCTCGCGGGCGAGCGATGGAGCCGATCACCCTGCGGGCGGACGGCGCCGGCCTCACCCTCGCGCCGTCGATCGGAGGCGCGGTCACGCGCTACTGGCTCGAGCGCGACGGCGCCACCTGGGAGTGGCTGCGCCCCGCGCCGGTGATGGCCGCGTTCCCGCTCGTGCCCTACTCCAACCGCATCCGCGAGGGCCGGTTCGCGTTCCGCGGGCGCACCGTCGCCCTGCCGCTCAACCGGCCGCCCGAGCGTCACGCCATCCACGGCCACGGCTGGCAGGCGCGGTGGCAGGTGATCGAGGCCGGGCCGTCCGAGGCCCGGCTCGAGTATCGGCACGCGGCCGACGACTGGCCGTGGGCCTATCGCGCCACCCAGCACTTCACGCTCAGGCCCACGAGCCTCACGGTGGTGATCACCCTCACCAGCGAGGCCGACACGCCGATGCCGGCCGGGCTCGGCTGGCATCCGTACTTCCCGCGCACCCCGCGGGCGACGATCGCCGCGGACGTGGGCGCGGTCTGGCTCACCGACACGGAGACGATGCCGACCGCGCTCGCCCCGCCGCCGGCCGGCGGCGATCCGTCGCGGGGCGTCACGGTGGACGGCGCCACCCTCGACAACTGCTTCGTGGGCTGGAGCCGCCGCGCCCTCATCGAGTGGCCCGAGCGCCGCGCGAGCCTCCTGATGAGCGCGGGGCCACCGCTCGACTACCTCGTGGTCTTCACCCCGCCGGCACTCCCGTTCTTCTGCGTGGAGCCGGTCAGCCACGTCACCGACGCGTTCAACCTGGCCGAGGCGGGATGCGCCGACACCGGCCGGCGGGTGCTCGAGCCGAGCGCGACGATGGAGGCTACCGTCACCCTGAGCCCGCGCGCAGCCACCGCCACACCTGCTCCGGGGTGATCGGCAGCGAGCGCACCACCACGCCCAGGTGGGCGAGCGCGTCCTCCACCGCGTTGGCCACCGCGGCGGGCCCCGGGATCGAGCCGCCCTCCCCGACTCCCTTGGCTCCGAGCGGGGTGACCGGGGACGGATGCTCGAGCCGGTCGACCTCGATGGTGGGCACGTCCGCCGCGGTGGGCTTGAGGTAGTCCATGAACGTCGACGTGAGGAGCTGGCCGGCCTCGTCGTAGCGGAACTCCTCGAGCAGGGCGGCGTGCCCGCAGTCGTGGACCACCACGTACTTGCGGAGCGCGATCTGGCCCGTGCGCGGATCGATCTCGACGAGACAGCAGTGCGCCGCGTTGGCGAAGACGAGCTGCGAGCGCACCCGCCGATCCGCGTCGACCGGCCGGGCCAGCGGGTTCTGGTGGATGTGATGGCCCTCGAGGTGACCACCCGCGAGGAGCTTCGCGTCTCCCCGCGCCGCCGCGAGCAGGGTCACCGCCTCCGCGGCGGTGGCGGGACGAGCGTAGCGGAAGGGAGCGGGCTTCATGGCGACGCGATTATGCCACGGCGCCACCGCGGCGGCGGCGAGCGAGAAGACGCGCGCCTCTGGTGGCAGAATGCATATACATGTATTACCCTTTACCTCCATGACCACCGCGGAGCGGCTGGCCGGCGGCCGGGTGCACTACGCCTGGATCGTCGCGGGCGTGACCTTCCTGATCCTCCTCGTCGCGGCGGCCATCCGGGCCACCCCCGGCGTGCTCATCGTCCCGCTCGAGCAGACCTTCGGCTGGAGCCGGGCCACCATCTCGTTCGCGGTCTCGGTGAACCTCCTGCTCTACGGCCTGTGCGGACCCTTCGCGGCGTCGCTCATGGAGCGCTTCGGGGTGCGCCGGGTGACCGTCCTGTCCCTCTGCGCGGTCACCGTCGGGGTGGCGCTGACCACCGTGATGCGGTCCCCCTGGCAGCTCGTCCTCCTGTGGGGCGTGGTGGTCGGCGTCGGCACCGGCGCGATGGCGATGGTGCTGGCCGCCACCATCGCGAACCGCTGGTTCGTGGCGCGCAAGGGCCTCGTCATCGGCATCCTCACCGCGAGCACCGCGACCGGCCAGCTGCTGTTCCTGCCGCTCCTCGCCGCGGTGGTGCAGCACGTGGGCTGGCGTGCCGCCGCCCTCGTGGTGACCGGGGTCGCGCTGCTCCTGCTGCCGATCGTGCTCCTGCTCCTGCGCGACGAGCCGCGCGACCTGGGGCTGCGCGCCTTCGGCGACGCGACCGGGGCGGCGGGTCCCGCGCGCTCGCCGAGCCCCGCCGGCGCTCTGGCCGCCCTCGTCGAGGGCTCGCGCTCGCGGGACTTCTGGCTCCTGGTGGGCAGCTTCTTCATCTGCGGGCTCAGCACCAACGGGCTCATCGGCACCCACCTGATCCCGGCCTCGATGGACCACGGCATCCCCGCGGTGACCGCGGCCGGCCTGCTCGCCGCGATGGGGGTGTTCGACCTAATCGGGACCACCGTCTCGGGCTGGCTCTCGGATCGCTGGGACAACCGGCGCCTGCTCTTCTGCTACTACGGCTTCCGCGGGCTCTCGCTCATGCTGCTGCCCTATGCCTACGGCTCGGAGTACTTCGGCCTCACGCTCTTCGCGGTGTTCTACGGGCTCGATTGGGTCGCCACCGTGCCGCCGACGGTCCGTCTGACCGAGACGCTCTTCGGCAAGCACCGGGTCGGCATCATGTACGGGTGGATCGCGGTCGCGCACCAGATGGGCGCGGCCACCGCCGCCTTCGGCGCCGGCGTCCTGCGTACGTGGCTCGGCTCCTACCAGGTGGCCTTCACCGGCGCCGGCTTCGTCTGCCTCGTCGCCGCCCTGATGGTGCTGGCGATCGGACCGCGGCAGATCGCGCTCCGGCGGCGCCCGCGCCGCCTCGAGATCTCGGGCGCGGTCGAGGGCTAGCGTGGGCGGGCCGCGGGGGCCCGCAGCGGCGGGCGGGCCAAGCGAAACAGCTCCACGTCGAAGCGCGTCCCGCCCTCGGTCGCGAGGTCGGCCATGATCTCGCCGACCACGCTGCAGAACTTGAAGCCGTGGCCGGAGAAGCCGGCCGCGATCGACACCTGCCGCGAGTCCGGATGCAGATCCAGGATGAAGTGCTCGTCCGGGGTGTTGGTGAACATGCACGTCGCCATCGACAGCGTGGGGCCGTCCGCGTCCGGGAAGTAGCGCCGGATCCCCTCGCGCACCACCGCCTCGTCGCGGGCGTCGCAGCCGCGGTCGATCGTGTCCGGATCGACCGCCTGCTCGCGGTGGTGGTACTTGCCAATCTTGAAGCCGGGGATGCCGTGGATGGGGAAGCCGTAGAAGCGGCCCTCGGGCGCCTCCATGTTGAACACCGGGAAGGCGCCGACCCGGAAGCGCTCCGGCCGGCGCGGCTGGGTCCACAGCATGACCTGCCGCTCGGGCCGGGCCACCGGGGCCAGCGCGCGCGTCAGCTTGCCGCTCCACGCGCCCGCGGTGAGGACGAGCCGCTCCGCCTCGTAGCGCCCGCGGTCGGTGCGCACCCCGACCCTTCCGCGTCCCACGGTCCAGTCGAGCACACGCTCGCGCCCGTGGATCTCCGCGCCGCGGGCGAGCGCGCCGCTCGCGTGGGCGACCACGCTCCGCTCCGCCATCACGAATCCCGCGTCGGCCTGGTACACCGCGACCATGCCCCGCCCCAGGCGGTAGCCGGGGAACCGCCGGCTCAGGGCCGCCGCGCTCAGCGGCTCGTGCGGGATGCCGTGCTCGTGGCACGAGCGCAGCGAGCCCGCGATCAGCGCGCCGCCCTCCGGCCCCGCGTCGACGCCCCCGGTGACCACCAGCAGCCGCTCGCCGCTGTCGTGCTCCAGCTCCCGCCAGAGCTCGTAGGCGCGCCGCAGGAGCGGCACGTAGCTCGGGTGCTCCGCGTAGGCGAGGCGGATAATGCGGTTGACGCCGTGCGAGGAGCCGAGCTGGTGGGGCACGTCGAACTGCTCGATCCCCAGCACCTTCTTCCCGCGCCGGGCCAGGTGGAAGAGGGTCGCGCTCCCCATGCCGCCCACGCCGATCACGATCACGTCGTACGCCACCGCCCTCGCTCCTCTCGCGCTCGCTCGACCGTTCTAGCCCGGCCGGCGGCCGGTCACCCGCGTCAGCACGCCGGGGACGAACTCGTGGGCGCTCACGTCGCGCGCGCCCGCGCGCTCGAAGTAGGTCCGGCACTCCGCGATCGAGTGCGCGATGCCGGTGCTGCCCCAGAGGGCCTCGGCCAGGCCCCAGAGCGCGGGATCGCGCGGGCCGCTCCGCTCGTCGTCGAGCATCTCGCCGATCAGGTGCATCTCGCCGCCGGGGACGAGCGCGGCGAGGGCGCGCGCGATCACCACCTGGATGATCTCGCGGCTGTACTGGGGCAAGTTGCTCGCCATGATGACCACGTCGGAGCCGGCGGGCAGCGGATCCCGCGTGAAGTCGCCGGCCTGCGCGGTGACCCGATCGGAGAGCCCGTGGGATGCGATGAACTCGCGCGTCACCTCCACCACCGGCGGCAGGTCGAAGACGATGGCCCGCAGCGCCGGGTGCCGCTGCGCGGCCACGATGCAGTAGCAGCCGGAGCCGCCGCCCAGGTCGAGGATCTGCCGCCGTCCCACGAGGTCGACCTGGCGGGCGAAGCGGCGCGCCGCGCCCATGCCGATCGAGTAGGTCGCCTCGTGGTAGGTGCGCGCGCGCTCCACCGTGAAGCCCTGCGCGTACTTGCCGAGCACGACCGAGTCGCGACGCCGCAGGTGCCCGGCGAGCCGGCCCCACTCGCTCCAGTCCGGCTGGCTGAAGAGCATCCATCGCCCCGCGTAGGTCGGCTCGCCCTCGACGAGGAAGCGGGCCGCGTCGGGTGCGTTGCGCACCCGCTCGCCCGCCCGCTCCAGCAGCCCGAGCGCCACGCATGCGGTGACCAGGCGCTCCGCGTTGGTGGGGGTGAGGTCGAGCGCCCGCGCGACCGCGGCCTCGGTGTCGGCGCCTTCCGCCACCCGGGTGAAGAGGCCGAGCTCGACCGCGGCCATGAGGGCGGCCGAGTCGCGGTAGGAGTGCACCAGGCGCTGGAGGCGGGTGGTATCCGGGCGGGGCGCGGGCGCGGTCACGGGGCGTCGGTCCTCGGCGGCGGCATTATGGCACGCCCGGGATCGCCGGGGACTGCGAGACAATATCGGCGGAGGGCACTCGCGCATGTCGGGAATCGATCGCCGACGGTTCTTCAACCTGGTCGGCCGGAACGGGGGCGCGGCCGCGCTCTACAGCACCCTGGGCGCGATGGGGATCGCCGCGCCCCCGGGCCCCTACCGCGGGCTAGCCCGGGTGCCGAAGGATTCCGGCCGAGGCATCCGGATCGCGGTGCTCGGAGCCGGCATCGCCGGGATGTCGGCCGCCTACGAGCTCCAGAGAGCCGGCTACGACTGCACCGTCCTCGAGGCGCGTGACCGGCCGGGAGGCCGCATCTGGACGATCCGCTCGGGGGACACGATCGCGGAGACGGATTCGAGCCAGCGGGTGACGTGGGATCGCCAGCCCGATCTCTACCTGAACGCGGGCCCGGCGCGCATCTCGCAGCACCATCAGGCCATGCTCACCTACTGCCGCGAGCTCCGCGTGCCACTCGAAGTGCTCGTGAACGACAATCGCGCGGCCCTGCTCCACGACGACGCCGCGTTCGGCGGAGAGCCCCAGGTCGCGCGCCGGGTCCTCGCGGATACGCGGGGCGGAGTCGCGGCGCTAGCGGCCGGTGGACTCGCGCCGGGGGCGCGCCAGTCCGGGCCCGATCGCGACCTCCGGGCCCTGCTGCAGAGCTTCGGAGCCCTCGGCGACGACCTGCGCTACACCGGTTCCGTCCGGGCTGGTTACGCGGAGCCGCCCGGACCGACTCCGGCGCAGCCCGGACGCCGTTACCCGGCGCTCCCGCTCGCGGAGATCGCCCGGGCCGCCTCGTGGCCGGCCGCGATGGGCTCGGCGGAAACGTGGGATCAGGCGGGCACCATGCTGCAGCCGGTCGGCGGCATGGACGCGATCGCCCGCGCCTTCGCGCGAGCCCTGGGCGCGACGATCCGGTACCAGGCGGAAGTGGTCGGCATCCGTCGCATCGGCGAGCGCGCCCGGGTGTCGTGGCGGGACCGGAAACAGGGCTCGGGCCACGTCCTCGACGCGGACTTCGTCATCTGCACCATTCCCCTGCCGGTGCTCAAAAACATCGAGTCTGACTTCCCCGACCCCGTGAGGCGGGCCATCGAGGCCGGCGCCCTCGCCTACATCCCGGCGGTCAAGGTGGCGTTCCAGGCGAATCGACGCTGGTGGGAGACCGATCACCAGATCTACGGAGGCATCAGCTGGACTAGCCGCGACATCACCCAGATCTGGTATCCCTCGGCCGGGCTCAACGGTGACAAGGGGATCCTGCTCGGCGCCTACATCTGGACGACCTCGATCGGCCGGCGGTTCGCGGCAATGAGCCCCGCGCAGCGACTCGCGGCCGCCCTCGCCGACGGCGAGCGGCTGCACCCGGGCTACGCGGGCCTGGTGGACAGGGGCGTGTCCATCGCCTGGTCGAAGATCCCGTTCACGGGCGGCGGCTGGGTGGACTGGGGAAATGCGGCCTGGCGCGCCGCCTATCCTGCTCTGCTGAATGGCCACGGCGCGGTGTACTTCGCGGGAGAGCACATGAGCTACATGAACAGCTGGCAGGAGGGCGCGGTGCGCTCCGCCCACGACATCGTCGAGCGAATCGCAGCGCGGGGGCGTGACCGGACCCGCTGAGGGCCGATCCGCCGCGCGGCGCCCGGCTCAGCTCGCGGCCTGGGCCGGGCCCTTTCCAGCCGGCAGCGTCATGCCGGACGGCGCCTCCCGCATCGCGACCGGCCGCCTCACGGCGGCGGACCGGGCGGCCGCCAGCACCGCGACCAGGGCCTGCCGGCCATCATGGAGCGTGGCCTCCATGGGCGTTCCCGTCCGGACGCTCTGCGCGAACTGGCGCCACTGATCGCAATACGAGACCCGATAGTCCCCGGCCCGGTGCATGCGCGGCAGGGCGCGGGGCAGCTCCTTCAAGAAGTGGCCCACGCGTGCGAGCCGGGCCGGCATGCTGCTCGGCATCATCTCGGTCGGATAGTACTCGAGGCCCTCGAAACGGATCAGAGACACCCGCAGCCGACCCGCCTTGCCGCAGATCTCGAACTCGAGGTCGTGGTTCGCGCGCTCGGAGAACACCGCCGACACCAGCACGCCGTTGCTCATGTGCCCGGAGACGACCGCGGCCTCATCCTCCCACCGGCCGTCGACGGTTGTCGCGAAGAGCTCCGCGATCTCGGCGCCGAGCAGGTGGCGCCACAGGTCGAAGTGGTCGCTCGCGACCTCGACGAGGGCCCCGCCGCCGAGCGCACGATGGCGCCGCCACTCCGGCAGCGTGTCGTCGGCGCGGGGGCTGTTCCAGGTCGCGCGGATGGTCTGGATCGGTCCCAGATCCCCGCGGTCGACGATCTCCTTGGCCCGGCGGACGAGACGGTGCCAGCGCATGTGGAAGCCGACGGTCACCTGCCGCCCGGAGGCGCGGGCCTTCGCGATCAGCCGGTCACAGTCGGGGAGGGAAAGGCCGACCGGCGCCTCGATCCACACGTGCTTGTCCGCCTCGAGCGCGGCGAGCGCCGCCGCGACCTGCAGCCGGGGCGGCAGGCACACCGCGACGACGTCGATCTCGCGGTCGGCAAGAAGTGAGGCGGCGCCTCCGTGGAGGCGCGAGATCCCGTACCGCGCCTCGACCGACCGGAGCCGCTCGGGATCGATGTCGGCCACCGCCACGACCTCGAGCTCCCGCACTTCGCGCACGGCGGGCAGATGCTTCTCGGCCCCGACCTCGCCACATCCGATGAAACCAACCCTGAGTGGACGCTCCATTCCCCCTACCTTAAGGGGCGGTGAATTTTTTGGAGCCGATTATTTGCGCTAAAGCCCGGACTCCCGCCACTCCGGGGCGGGCTCCGGCGGATCGCACCCGAGACCGGCCGCCTTCACGCCCTCGATGGCGCAGTACTCGTCGCGGTCGGACGTGTCGCCGCTGATGCCGACCGCCCCGATGGCCCGGCCGTCGCGGTCCAGGATGAGGACGCCGCCCGGCACCGGGATGAACTGCCCCTGCGAGGCGGTGGCCACCGCGCTCTGGAACGCGGGACGATTCTGCAGACGGTCCCGGATCGTGCGTGACGGGATGCCCATCCCGAGCGCCCCGCGGGCCTTGCCCTGGGCGATCCGCACCCGGAGGGTGCCGCACCCGTCGTCACGCTGGAGCGTGACGAGCTGCCCTCCTCCGTCCACCACGACGACGGCGAGCGGGAGCATCTTCTCGCGGCGGCCGGCCGCGATGGCGCGGGTGGCGATGGTGGTGGCCTGCTCCAGGGTGAGGGTCGAGGCGACGTGGCGAAGGGCCATGGTAGATCGCTCCTTTCTCGGTGGACGGCCCGCGCTACCGCGCGCGCGTCGGGCCGAGGCGGCGGACGATCATTCGTGGGCTCCTTTGGCGGGCACGTTGCGTAGAATGCGCGATGGGAGGAGCCTTAGGCAAGCATGGAAATGAGCATTCTGAAGCGCCTGATCGTGGGCGCCCCCATGCCTCTCGCCCAGGCGCGGCACGAGCGGCTGTCGAAGACCGTCGCCCTCGCGGTCTTCTCCTCCGACGCGATGTCGTCGGTCGCGTACGCGACGGAGGAGATCCTCCTGATCCTGGTCCTCGCCGGCACCGCGGCGGCCCACCTCACGGTGCCGATCGCGCTCGCGATCGCGGGGCTCCTGGTGGTGGTGAGCGTGTCGTACCAGCAGACGATCCACGCCTACCCGAGCGGCGGCGGCTCCTACATCGTGGCCCGCGCCAACCTCGGATCGACCGCCGGCCTGGTGGCCGCCGGCGCGCTGCTCATCGATTACGTGCTGACCGTGTCGGTGTCGGTGGCCGCGGGGGTGGCCGCGCTCACCTCCGCGGTGCCGTGGCTCCTCACCCACCGCGTGCTGCTGGGCGTCGTGTTCACCGCGGCCATCGCCTACGCCAACCTGCGCGGGGTTCGAGAGTCCGGGCGCGTCTTCGCGGTCCCGACCTATCTGTTCATCGTCACCTTCAGCGTGCTGGTGGGCACCGGCCTGTTCCGGTGGCTCACCGGCACCCTCCCCGCGGCGGCCGCGGCCTCCGAGACGGTCGCGGCCACCCAGACCCTCACCTGGTTCCTGGTGCTGCGCGCCTTCGCGTCCGGCTGCACCGCGCTCACCGGCGTGGAGGCGATCTCGAACGGCGTCCCCGCCTTCAAGCACCCCGAGGCCCGCAACGCGGCCATCACCATGGGCTGGATGGCCGCGGTCCTGGGCACGCTCTTCATCGGCGTCTCGGTGCTG
>Ga0070698_100001352_pt1 | contig 27269 bp, 26 predicted proteins | sample KBSK1502metaG_FD_65477 | JGI IMG/M metagenome (GOLD analysis project Ga0070698, IMG submission 65477) | Corn, switchgrass and miscanthus rhizosphere microbial communities from Kellogg Biological Station, Michigan, USA - KBS K1-50-2 metaG | ecosystem: Host-associated > Plants > Roots >...
GCCCTCGGTGACGACGGGCTGATTGTTATCCGCGTTCGACTGCGTGCCGTTCGTCGCGAGGCGCGAGTGGCCGGTGATCGCGATCGTTTGGCCCGCCTCGAAGCGCGCGAGCCCGCGGTCAAGCAGCTCGTGCAGCTTGCGATTCTTCAAGAAGTCGCTGACCGAGCCGCTCTGCTTGAGCACCTGGATCTGCTCGCCATTGTGAACGGCGATGCCCGCTGCCTCGCGGCCGCGGGTCTCGGAGTGGCGAAGTAACGAAATAGCGAGCGCGCGTGCGAGGTCACGGTCGACTTGCTGATCGCTAGAACAGATCACACCGAAGATGCCGCACATGACGTTTCTTGTGGACCATACACGTGTCCGCCGGGGATGTGGATATAGTCTCGCGCCGTGGGATCACGTGGCCTCGTGCGTGTCGTCACGGACCGACTTTGGCCGTGGCTAAGCTCACTTCGCCCACCGGTAATTCTCGCGCTCGGCTGGCTCGTGTTCGTGTTCTACGCGTACCCGGGCGTGATGACGATGGACTCGTTCGACCAGCTCAAAGAAGGTCGCGCGTGGTTCTTCACCGACGCCCATCCGCCGATCATGGCGGTGATCTGGGGCATCGTCGATCGCTTCCTCGCCGGACCGTTCGGCATGCTCGTGATCCAGAGCGCGTCGTTTCTTGCCGGCCTTTACTTGATCCTGCGGCGCGCGATGCGACCGCGCGTAGCAGCGCTCTGCGCGTGCGGGCTGTTTCTGTTTCCGCCGGTGCTCGCGCCGATGGCCGTCGTCTGGAAGGACTGCGTGATGGCGGGCCTGCTCGTGCTCGCGGTGCCCGCCGTGCTCGACGAGCGCCGCGCCGTGCGCCTCCTCGGCCTCGCCGCGTTCACGCTCGCGACCGCGATGCGCTACAACGCCGCCGCGGCGACGTTCCCGCTGATCGTTCTCCTCTGGCATTCCAATCATCCAGAAGGGCGTCGCTGGTATGCGCGCTACGCGCTCGCGCTCGGCGTGTGGCTCGTGTCAACGCTGCTCGCGTTCGGCCTCAACGCAGCGCTCACCGATCGCAAGATGTATTTCTGGTACTCGTCGATGGCGCTCGCCGATATCGCCGGCACGCTCGCGCACGTCGATCGCGACATCCCCGACAGCGAGCTTGCACCCGTGCTCGCGCCGACGCACATCCTCGCCGACTCGAATCTGCACCTGCGCATCCGCGCGAAGTACCGCTCCGACGATTTCCAGCAGCTACTGAGTGGCGAGGGGCATCTGTGGGACGTCAACATCAACGGCACGATCCCGACGCCGGCACCGCAACGCGAAGCGATCGGCAAAGCGTGGTGGCACGTCGTGACGACGTACCCCGGCGCATTCGCAAGCTATCGCCTCGAGAATTTTGGCGAGACGCTCGGCGTAAATAAAAAGTTTTCGGGCGCGGTCGTTGTGCCGCATCGCGCGCAATACGTCGGGATGCTCGATTACATGAACATCGGCCGCGGCACCTCGAGCTTTCAGATTCACACCGAGAACGCGACGATGTGGGTCGCAAAGAAGACGCGCCTGTTCCGACCGCACTTCTACGCGCTGCTCGCGCTCGCGCTGCTCTGGTTCGCGCGCCGTCAGCGCGACGTGCTCGCGCTCTTGCTATCGGGCCTGTTCATGGAGCTCTCGCTGCTCTTGCTCGGTGGCACGCCGGATTACCGCTATTCGCATTGGCTGGTGACGTGCACGTGCATCGCGGTGGTGATGCTGATCGCGCGTCGGATCAGGAGCACCGACTAGTGCGGGTCCTCTTGATCATCCCTGCGTACAACGAGCAGCAGGCGCTCGGCGGGTTACTCTCCGAGATCCAGGCTCTGCCACGCACCGACGGCGTCCAGCTCGAGGCGCTCGTCGTGGATGATGGCTCTTCGGATCGCACCGCCGAGGTCGCGCAGGCGGCCGGCGCGCGCGTACTCCGCCTGTGCCGCAATCTCGGCATCGGCGGCGCGGTGCAATCCGGGCTGCGCCTCGCGTATCGCGAGAACTTCGATGCTGCCGTGCAGATCGATGGCGATGGCCAGCATCCGCCATCCGAGCTGCACTCACTGCTCGCACCGGTGCGCGAGCCGAACGCGCCGGATCTGATTGTCGGCACGCGCTATCGCTCGAAGGAAAACTTTCGCTCCACGCTGCTGCGCCGCCTCGGCAGCTGGTGGTTGCGCGTGATCCTACGCGTTCTCGCGCGCGTGCGCGTGAGTGATCCGACGTCGGGCTACCGCGTCTACGGCCCGCGTGCGCTGCGCCTCTTCGACGAGACGTACCCATATGATTTCCCCGAGCCGGAATCGCTCGCGATCGCGAAGGCGGCAGGGCTCAAAGTAAGCGAAGTGCCGGTGACGATGCGCGAGCGCCAGGGCGGCACGTCCAGCATCGCCGGCTTCAGCACGATTTATTACATGTTCAAGGTGACGATCGCGGTCGCGCTGACATACATGCGCGCGCTGCGGTGGAAAGCGAAGACCGATGATTCAAGGAGTGACTGATAAGTACTGGCTGTTCGGGGCCGCGTGTTTGCTCATCGCACTCATCTTGATGCGCCTCTTGTTTCGCGAGCGCATCACGCTGCAGGGCAGCATGTCGTTCCTGGGCTTCTTGATGCTGCTCGGGCTGATGGCAATCGCACCAACTACGACGCAGAGGATCGCGAATCAGCTCGGCTTCACGCTGATGTCGAACTTCTTCTTCTGCACGGCGATCGCGGCGCTCGCGATTCTGCACCTGCGTGCGCTGATCACCCTGTCTCGCGTTCACCTGCGGACGATCGCGTTGACCCAAGAACTGGCGATCTTGCAAGAGAAGCTGGAGCGTTCTTTACCCGCTCGCGAGGAGCCGCGTAGCTCAGATACGCGAGCTTCTTAGCTTCGCGCCGCACGTGCGCGACGAGGTCGAGCACGAGCCCGGTCGCGCCGCAGACGACGGCGATAATGCCAAGCGAGAACGACAGAAACGCCGTCGGGAACCGCCGCACGGCACCGGTATCGAGGTACTCGAGGAACACCGGTACCGCGAGCACAACGCCCGCGATGATGAACAGAAACGCAATCATCGTGAAGAACAAGAGCGGCCGCTCGTTGCGCATGAGGTTGACGATCGTGACGAGGATGCGCCAGCCATCGCGAAACGTGCGCAGCTTGCTCATCGAGCCCGGCGGACGCTCTTTGTAGTTCGTATCGATCTCGGCGATCGCCATCTTCATCTGCAGCGCGTGCACTGTGAGCTCGGTCTCGATCTCGAACTCGCGCGAGAACGATGGGAAGCTCTTCACGAAGCGTCGCGAGAACACGCGATAGCCCGACAACATGTCGATGATCTGCGACCCGAACAGACGCGAGACGAGCCCCGTCAGCACGCGGTTGCCGAGGCGATGGCCCGCGCGATACGCGAGCTGATGCGTCTCGACGCGCCGGCCGACGACCATGTCGAGGTTTTCGTCGACAAGCTTGGCGACGAGCGTCGGTGCTGCCGCCGCGTCGTAGGTGTCGTCGCCGTCGACCATCACGTAGACGTCGGCGTCGATGTCCTGGAACATGCGGCGCACGACGTTGCCCTTGCCGCGCCGCGGCTCGCGCCGAACGTCCGCGCCGGCGGCGCTCGCGATCGCGATCGTGTCGTCGGTCGAGTTGTTGTCGAACACGTAGACTGTCGCTGTCGGCAGCGCCGCTCGAAAATCGCGAACCACCTTATCGATCGCGGCCGCTTCGTTAAAACACGGCACCAGGACCGCAATGGTCATTCCAGCAAATGATGACACTCGTCGGGCAGCCTACTCGCAAATGCCGGCCGTGCGAAGATGCGCGCGTGAGGCTTGCGTGGCTCGCGCTGCTCCTGGTGGCTTGCGGCGGTGATCTGACCCCGGCCCGCCTGGCGCTCGTACCCGCCGACGATCTGGTGATCGTTGCTCATCAAGACGATGACTTGCTGTTCATGCAGCCCGACATCCGAGACATCGTCGAGCATCATCGGCCGCTGACGGTGGTCTACGTCACGGCCGGTGACAACCAGAGCGGTCTGGCCTACGCGCAAGGCCGCTATCGCGCGCTACGCGCAGCGTATTCGCAGGTCGCCGGCGCACGCGACTGGGGCTGTCAGTGGATCAAGCTCGCGCGTCATGCGGCCGAGCTGTGCCGGCTCGGCAGCGTCTCACTCGTCTTCCTCGGCTATCCCGACGGCGGCATGAGCGGAGAGTGGCAGCACAGCCTGCTCAAGCTGTGGGACGGAGTTCTCCAGCGCGCGCCGACGGTGGCGAAGCGCCCCGCGACGTACACGCGCAAGGGCCTCATCGCCACGCTCGAAGAGATCGTCGAGATCACGCGACCCACAGTCATCCGCACGCTCGAGGTCGCGGCAACGCACGGGCCTGATCACAGCGATCACATGATCGTCGGTGCGCTGACCGCGTACGTCGTGATGACGGCGGCGCCCAAGGTGAAGCTGCTCGCGTATCGCGGATACAGCACGATGACAGAGCCGGCGAACGAGGACTTCGAGCGCTCGTCGCTGATGATGCGCGCGTATTCGGCATGCGTGAGTAGATGTGGCGTGTGCGAACAGCGCCCGTGCGATCGCGTCGAAGATCCACGCTTCGATCAATTCGTGCGGCGGCGATACATTGTCGGGTCGCGCGTGCCGCCGTTTGAAGGCCGATTGCAACTCGGCGATAAGTGCCTCGGTCGCGGCAGCAAGCTCGTGCCGTGCGACCAGGCGGTGCGCGTCGCATTCTTAGAAACCGGCGAGGTACGTGCCGGTGACGAGTGCCTGCTCGGCGACTGCGGTCGGAAATTCATGCTCGACGAGGAAGGCCACTTGTTCGTTGGCCAAGTGATCCGCGGCGCATCGCTGTACGAGCACATCGCGTGCGTATTCGTTGAGGGCTACGCGCTGCGCGTCGATCGCTGCGGCGGCGAGCACGCGACGCGCTGGACACTCGCGTCACCGTGAACGACGCGATCATGGCTCTACAATCCCGCTTGAAACATGCCCCGCGACATGAGACGAAAGTTTGATGCGGCTATTGGTCTTGGTAGTTGTCGTGGGTTGCGGCAGCGTCAGTGATAAGAAAGTCGACGCGCGGATGGCCGATACCAGCAGTCCCGGTGATGGCAGCGGGGGCAGCGACGCCAGTGGCTTGACCTGCACGACCGACATGTTCGACGGCACCACGTTGCAGACGTATTGGAACACCACGCAGGGAGGCACGCCGACGTATATGGTGAGCGGCGGCAAGCTGGTGATCACAGACTCACCGCCCGCGACTACGCCTTCGAACACGAACGAATCGTGGCTCAACAATCTCGACACCGATAAGGGGAACCAGCTCGCCTGGCCCCAAGCGATAGGCGGTCAAGACTTTCGTGTTAGCACGCACATCGATTGGAACAGCACGAACGCTGAGCTCACCTGGGCCGGTATCGCAGTCGCCGACGCGCAAGGCGTCATGGCTGCGATTGTGGGCGCGCGCGATGGCGGCCAGGGGAACGCGATCCCGCACGCGCAGCTGAACTTTCCAGGCTCTGATCCCGACACCACCTTCGGCGGCACTGAAGAGCAGCCGGGTGCAGCTGACTTTCAGATCGAGCGCGTGAACAACGTCATTAGGTTCTACATCGACGGTATCGAGGTCCACAGCGGCGCAAGCAGCGCATTGATCTCGCATGCCGTCATCTTCCATGTTCCGTATCGGCTCAACACGACGAACTACGCGTTCGGCACGGTCGAATTCACGCACATCGAAGTCTGCAAATGACAACGGCCGAGTCGGTTGTACGAGGACACGGTGGCGTATCATTACGCCACCCCTTAGCCAGTCGTCCGCGCGCGCTCCGACGTCTCGGAGCTGTCTGCGTTCGCAGGCGGCGTCGTCGGCGACTGCTTCGGCGTACGCGCGCCGCTCGCGTGCAACAGCGCACGGGTCAGCGCGAGCGCGCGATACACGTTGATGATGCCGATCTTCTTCACGCGTGCACGAACGCGCGTCCACGGATTCGATCGATAGCGTCGGGCGAGCTCGTTCGTCTCTCGCATCTGCGCGACGAACCCGCCACCGCTCTTGCTCTCGGCGTACCAGCGAAAGCATGCAATCGGCTCTTCGATGTAAAATGGATCACCGCGCTTCGCGAGGCGCAAAAAGAAATCGTAATCGAAGGCGAGCCGCACACTCGGATCGATGTAGCCGATCTCGTTGTGCAGCGACCGGCGCCAGAACGCGGTCATTTGCGAGACGTAGTTCTCGGTGAGTAGATTTTCAAACGAGTGGTGCCGACTCCTGAAATGCTTGTAGGCGCTGACCCAGCGCCGCACCGTCTGATCGTGCTCGTCGATGATCACGCACCGGCCGTGTACCCACTCCGTGGCCGGATGCTCGCGAAATGCCGCCGTGACGCGGGCGAGCGCGCCCGGTAGCAGGACGTCATCGCTGTTGAGCCATGCGATGACATCGCCCGTTAGCCCACGCAGCCCCTTGTTGATCGCATCGACCTGCCCGCGGTCGGGCTCGCTGATCCAATCGAGGCGCGAGCCATAGCTCTTCAAGATCTCGATCGTGCCATCGCTGCTGCCGCCGTCGACGACGCGATACTCGAGCTCGAAGTCACCCTGCTGCGCGAGCACGCTATCGATCGTCGCCCTGATGAACCGGGCCTGGTTGAACGACGGAGTGACGATCGAAATACGCATTTACATATTCGGCGCTCGACCCGCCAGCGCGCTGCGCACGTCTTCTTCGTCAGCGCGCACCATGCGGCTGATGAGCTCCTTGAACGTGACCTTAGGCCGCCAGCCCAAAATCGTGCGCGCCTTCGTCGCATCGCCGCGCAGGTGATCGACCTCTGTAGGTCGCAAGTACCGAGCGTCGAGCTCGACGTACTTCTTCCAATCGAGATCGAGCGTGCCGAACGCGACATCGAGGCAATCGCGCACCGCGTACGACTCGCCCGTCGCGATCACGAAGTCATCGGCCTTCTCTTGCTGGAGCATCATCCACATCGCTTCGACGTAATCGCCCGCGTAGCCCCAGTCGCGCCGCGCGTCGAGATTGCCGAGGAACAGCTTCTTCTCGAGCCCGTGCTTGATGCGCGCCGCCGCCCGCGTGATCTTGCGCGTGACGAACGGGATGCCGCGGCGTTCGCTCTCGTGGTTGAACAAGATACCGCACGCGATGTAGAGCCCATACGCATCGCGATAGTTCTGGCACAGCTGATGTGCAAACACCTTCGCGCACGCGTACGGACTGCGCGGCTGAAACCGCGTGTCTTCATTTTGCGGCGGCGGCGCCGAGCCGAACATCTCCGAGCTCGATGCCTGATAGAAACGACACTCGGGCGCGAGCTCGCGAATGGCTTCGAGCAACCGCAGCGTGCCAAGCGCGACAGTCGATACCGTGTACTCCGGCACATCGAAGCTCACGCGCACGTGACTCTGCGCGCCTAGATTATAGATCTCGTCGGGCTGGACCTTCTTGACGAGATTCGCGAGCGACGCGCCGTCGTCGAGGTCGCCATAAACGAGGCGCAGGCGATAATCCGCCGTGTGCGGATCCTGGTAGATGCCATCGAGCCGCTCCGTATTGAACGAGCTCGACCGCCGCACGAGGCCATACACCTCGTAGCCTTTGGCGAGCAACAGCTCCGCCAAAAACGACCCGTCCTGTCCCGTTACGCCGGTGATGAGCGCTTTCTTCATCGCTGCTCCAGGTACCACGCGACGGTCTTCTTCAGACCCTCGGCAAATGACGTCTTCGCGACGAAGCTGAACCGCTCCTTCGCGCGCGTGACATCGAGCCGCCGGCGCGGCTGACCATTGGGTTGACTCGTGTCCCACACGAACTTGCCGGTGAAGCCCGTCGCCTTCGCGATCTCCGTTGCGAGGTCGCGGATCGAGATCTCGTTTCCGCTGCCCACATTCACAGGTTCGCTCGAGTTGTAGCGTTCGGCGCCGAGAATCAGCGCCTCCGCGGCATCCTCGACGTAGATGAACTCGCGCGTCGGAGAGCCATCGCCCCATAGCGTGACATCAGTCTGCCCAGCATCGCGCGCCGCAATGCACTTGCGGATCATCGCTGGGATCACATGCGACGTGCGCAGATCGAAGTTATCGCGGGGCCCGTACATGTTGACCGGGAACAGTACGATCGAGTTCATTCCATACTGATCGCGATACGCCTGCGACTGCACGAGCAGTAGCTTCTTTGCGATGCCATACGGCGCGTTTGTCTCTTCCGGGTAGCCGTTCCAAAGATCCTCTTCGCGGAACGGAATCGGCGCGAACTTCGGATACGCGCAGATCGATCCCGCGACGACAGTCTTCGACACGTTCGCGAGCCGGCACTCCTCAAGGAGCTGCAGTCCCATCATCGCGTTGTCGAACACCATGCCGCCAGGATTGTCGCGATTCGCGCCGATACCGCCAACGCGCGCCGCGAGATGGAACACGACGTCAGGCTTGGCATCAGCAATCGCGCGCTTGCACGCGTCGCGTTGGATCAAATCGTAATCCCGGCTGCGCGGGACGAAGACGTGCTTGGCCCCGCGGCGCTTGAGCTCATCGACGACGAAGCTGCCGAAGAAGCCGGCGCCGCCGGTGACGAGCACACGTTTTTCTGACCACGAGAAGTCACTCACGACGTCGGTCGCGTTTACAACAATTCCCTCGATTTCGCCAGTGACGTGGCCTACGCGCCCTGAGCATCGCGGCGACCACGCGCTTGCCATTCACGTCAAGTCACTCGATCACACGACATTGGCCTATGCGCGCGTGGCATGTACCATGACGCCATTGTCCGACGGCTTGCCCTTTCTGTTTGTCCGGTACATGCGCCTGTTCTGGGGATTTGCTGGCGCCCGGATCCTCGTCATCGTCGGGCTGACGCTGGTCATGACCTACGCCGAGGGCATCGGCATCGCATTCTTCTTTCCGCTGTTCGAGACGAACGCGCAGGCCGCGACGAGCGGGCCCGGGGCCACGATCAAGAGTGTGCTCGACGCGCTGCATGTGCCGAACACGGCGGCCGGCGTGCTCCCGATCATCGTCGCCATGTTCTTGGCCAAAGGCATCCTGCAGTACGTGACGTTTCGCACGCAGTTCTCTCTATTGCGTCATGTCACGCGCAAGATGAGACGCCGTGCACTGTCGGCAGTTTCGCACGCTGACTACCAACACGTCGCGAACGCCAGCGCCGGCTTCTACACCAATCTCGTCATCAACGAGGTCAATCGGGCGGCCGCCGGGTTTTCCTACTACGTGCGCTCACTATCGCCGCTCTTGAGCGCGTCGACACTGTTCTTGATGGTGTCGTTTCTCGACTGGCGCCTGAGTTTCGTTTGCGTGGTGATGGGCGCAGTGATGATCGCGCTGACACGCGTGACCGGGTTCATGATTCGTCGGCAATCACTCGTGGTGTCGAGAGAATCGTCCTCGCTCACGAGCTTGCTGATCCAGATGCTGCACGCATTCAAGTATCTGCGATCTACCGCAGCGTACGACCGCTATGAGGACCGTGTGTGGCGCACGTCAGACCGCGTCCTCGATGCCGACTTCAAGGCATCGATCGCGAACGCGCTCCTGGTTTCGTTGGCGCAACCTGTCATGGTCGCGTTCCTCGGCGCCATCCTTTACTACCGCGCGGTGGTCCAGGAGCAAGAGCTCGCCTCGCTGTTCATCGTATTGCTCTACTTCTTCCGCGTCATGAACGAGGTGTTCGCACTTCAGAGCTCGTGGCAGACGTTCTGCGGTTACCTCGGCAGCCTCGAGACGTTGCGCGAGTCGACCGAAGCAACCGAACTAGCAGCCGAGCAGCATGGCAGCGAGCGCTTCGAGAAGCTGGACGATGCCGTCGTGTTCGACCACGTCGACTTCACCTACAAGACCGGCCGCCCCGTACTCGAAAACATCAACCTGCGGATTCCTGCGCACACGACGGTCGCATTCGTCGGAGGCTCCGGCGCCGGCAAAACCACGCTTGTCGACCTCGCGACCGGTACGCTGCGCGCGACCGGCGGCAAGGTACTGCTCGACGGCCACGACATCGCGACGCTTGACCTCACGACGTTACGAGGCCGCATCGGCTACGTGCCGCAAGATGCGGTGCTGTTCGACGATACGGTCGCCGCCAATATCTCGCTGTGGTCCGATTCGTACACGCAGGAGCAGCTCCGCGACGCGGCGCAGCGAGCGCGCTGCCTGGAATTCATCGAGCGCATGCCCAACGGCTTCGATACGCAGATCGGCGACCGCGGCGTCAAGTTATCGGGTGGCCAGCGGCAGCGACTCGCGATTGCCCGCGAGCTACTCCGCTCCCCAGAAATTCTCGTGCTGGACGAAGCGACGAGCGCGCTGGATTCCGAATCCGAGGTCGCGATTCAGCAAAGTATCGAGCAGCTCAAGGGCCAGATGACGATCCTGATCATCGCTCATCGGCTGTCGACGATTCGCGGGGCGGATCGGGTGTACGTCCTGGCCGACGGCAAGATCGTCGAAGACGGGGGATTCGACGAGCTCGCAGCCAAGCCCGGCGGCGTATTTCGGCGAATGTGCGAGCTCCAGGACGTCGCTCACTAGGGGTCCCTTGACTTGGCCGTCGAGCATGGCGCAATTTCCGGCGACATGTTTTCACTGCGCGGGAAGTCCGTGCTCGTCACCGGCGGGACGGGTTCATTCGGCAAGCGATTCATCGCCACAGCACTCGAGCGCCTGCAGCTGAAGCGGCTCGTCGTGTTCAGTCGCGACGAGCTCAAACAGTACGAAATGCAGCAGCGGTTCGATGGCGAGCCGATTCGCTACTTTCTGGGCGATGTCCGCGATCCGGACCGTTTGCATCGCGCGTTCGAAGGCATCGACGTTGTCGTTCATGCCGCAGCGCTCAAGCAAGTTCCGGCCGCCGAGTACAACCCGTTCGAGGCGGTGAAGACCAACATCATCGGCGCCGAGAACATCGTCAACGCGGCGATCGATCACGGCGTCCAGCGCGTGATCGCGCTATCGACGGACAAGGCGGCGAACCCGATCAACGTGTACGGCGCGACGAAGCTGTGCTCCGACAAGCTGTTCATCGCAGGAAATGTCTACTCCGGCGCGCGCAACACTCGGTTTGCAGTCGTGCGGTACGGCAACGTGGTCGGCAGTCGCGGCAGCGTGATTCCGTTCTTCCTTGCGCGCCGCAAGACCGGCAAGCTGCCGATCACGGATCCGCGAATGACGCGCTTCTGGATCACGCTTCAGCAAGGCGTTGACTTCGTCATCAACTGCATCGAGACGATGCAGGGTGGCGAGCTGTTCGTGCCGAAGATTCCGTCGATGAACATCATGGATCTCGCGTCGGCGATCGCACCCGACTGCGAGCACGAAATCGTTGGCATCCGGCCGGGCGAGAAGCTGCACGAGGTGATGGTTCCCGAAGATGATGCGCGCAATACTGCGATCCTCGACGATCGCTACGTGATCTTGCCGTCGATGGATTGGTCGTGGCTCGATCCATACAAGCAGCTGCCGCGCTGTGCGGAAGGATTTAGCTACAGCTCGCAGACCAACGACCGCTGGCTCACTCGCGATCAGCTCGTGACGATGCTCGAGCACACGACGGCGGAGCCTGCATGAAACTGTTGCTGTGCGGATTCGGCTCGATCGGAAAACGGCACTTCGCGAACTCTCACGCTCTGATTCCTGATGCTGAATGGACCATCGTCGAGCCCGACCGTACGCTCTGGCACGCGGGCGGGCGCTTCATTCCCGAGCTCGTGGTGGACAGCCACTATGATGCGGCCCTGATCTGCTCGCCAACGCACCTGCATGCAGAACAGATCGACGTGATCGGAGAACGCGCCCGTGCGTTCTTCATCGAGAAACCGGTCGCGCACGATCGTCAAGCGCTCGCCACGATCCAGCGCGCGACCGCACAAAGACCGACAATGGTCGGATGTAATTACCGGTTCGAGACCGGCCTCGTGAAGGTGAAAGAGCTCCTCGCGGACGATGCGATCGGAAAGCCACTCAGCGCACGCGCCGAGTTCGGGCAATGGCTGCCAAGCTGGCGGCCGCAGCGCGACTATCGCACTGGATATGCGGCGCGCCGCGTGACCGGCGGAGGTGTGATCCTCGATCGCATCCACGAGCTCGACTACGTGACATGGCTTTTCGGCGCACCTGTCGCGGTCAAGGCGATGTCAGGCAAGCTCAGTGCGCTCGAGATCGAGACCGAGGATACCGCCGAGATCATGCTGCGGTTCGCCAGTGGCGCGATCGCGTCCGTGCACGTCGATTACCTGCAGCGCGAGTACACGTGCCAGCTCAAGATCGTCGGCGAGCGCGGCACGATCGAGTGGCAGTATCGACCGACTAGGGTGCGCGTGCTGCGCGACGCGTGGCAAACCGTCTTTGACGATCCGGCGCCGGATGTCAACGCGATGTATATCGCCGAGCTGCGCCACTTCTTTGCCGCCATCGCCGCCGGCGCGCCACCATGTAACGATGTCGCCGAGGCTGGCCGCACGCTCGACATCGCGTTGTCGGCGCTGGAGCAGGCCTGATGCGCGTGCTCGTCACCGGCGCCTCGGGCATGCTCGGATCGGCGATCGTCAAGCGATGGGCGGAGCGCCACGATGTTTACGCGACCGGTGGTCACGCGCTATCGGCGCCATGGCGTTATCGCGCGTTCGACCTCGCGCAGCCGGATCACGCGCCGCTGATCGCGTGGGCGCAACCGGAGCTGATCGTGCACTGTGCCGCGTGGACCGCGGTCGATGCGTGCGAGCGCGATCCCGAGCGAGCACTCGATATCAACGGCCGTTCGGTGGAGCGGTTGCTCGCCGCCGCGCCCGATGCACGCATGATCTACATCTCGACCGACGCCGTGTTCGGCGACCGCACGGCTCCGCTCGTAGAGACCGACGCGCCGGGACCGATCAACGCGTATGGCCGAAGTAAGCTGGTCGGCGAGAGCTTCGTCGGCGAGCGCGGCGTGATCGTGCGCACGACCGTCGTCGGCTGGAACATCGACCCGCACAAGCAGAGCTTCATCGAATGGATCGTCCGCTCGCTCGAGAAGAGCGAGCGGATCACGTTGTTTACCGACACCTTGTTCAACCCGATGGCAGCGACGCTGTTCGCCGATGAGCTCGAACACCTTGTGACGGCACGTGGCTGCTGGCACATCGGTGGGCACGACGCGCAGTCAAAGTACGACTTCGGTGTCGCGCTCTGTGATCAGTTGCATCTTGATCGCGGCCTGATCGCGGAGGGTCGCATCGCCGACGCACGCTTCGCGGCGCGCAGATCGGCCGACCAGCGGCTGTCCGTGGCAAGCTACGAGCGCGCGTTTGGTCGGCGGCTGCCGACTTGCGCGGAGACCATTGCAGCCTTGGTGCGAGACAGGACAGGGACATGACGAGTTTCAAAGTAGGCCAACACGTCATCGGCAAAAATGCGCCCGTCTATTTCATCGCCGACATCGGTGCGAATCACGATGGCGATCTCGAGCGCGCGAAAGATCTGATCCACCTGTGCGCAGAAGCGGGTGCGCAAGCGGCGAAGTTCCAAAACTTCGTCGCCTCCAAGATCGTCAGCCGACGCGGTTTCGAAGAGATGGGTAGCAAGCTCTCGCACCAGGCGAGCTGGAAGAAATCGGTTTACGAAGTCTACGAGGACGCGAGCATCGATCGCGATTGGACGCCGATCCTGAAGGAGACGTGCGACAAGGCCGGCGTCGAATACTTCACGAGCCCGTACGACTTCGAATCAGTCGACCACGTCGACCCGTACGTGCGCGTGTACAAGATCGGCTCCGGCGATATCACGTGGCCCGAGATGCTGGCGCACATTGCGAGCAAGGGTAAGCCGGTGATGCTCGCTACCGGTGCGTCGACGGCAGAAGACGTCGATCGCGCGATGAAGCTGTTGCTCGCGCGGTGCGATCAGCTCGTGCTCATGCAGTGCAACACGAACTACACAGGCGCAGCGGAGAACTTCCGCTACGTCAACCTCAACGTGCTGCACGATTACGCGCGCCGTTACCCGCAGGTGATCCTCGGCCTCTCCGATCATACGACGGGTCATGCCACCGTGCTCGGCGCGGTCGCGCTCGGTGCCCGCGTCGTCGAGAAGCACTTTACCGACGACAACGCTCGCACGGGGCCCGACCATGCGTTCGCGATGAATCCCCGCGCGTGGCGCGAGATGGTCGATCGGAGCCGCGAGCTCGAGCTCGCGCTCGGCGACGGAATCAAGCGCATCGAGTCGAACGAGGAAATGTCGGTGCAGGTGCAGCGCCGTGGGTTACGTGCGACACGCGCGCTCGGCGAGGGCCATCGTCTGACGAGGGAAGATCTGGAGGCGTTGCGGCCGATTCCTGACGGCGGTATCGAGCCCTACCGGCTCGACGAGCTAGTCGGCAAGACGCTGCGCAAGCCGCTGACCCAAGGCGCGCACATCACGTGGGAGCACGTCTAATGCTGCGCGGCGACCGTCTGCAGCTCCGCGCCGTCGAGCGCAGCGACCTCGAGCGCATGCGCGACTGGCGCAACCAGCCCGAGTTCCGCCGCCATTTTCGCGAGTACCGCGAGCTCAACATGGTCAATCAGGAGCAGTGGTTCGCGCGGATCAGCGCGAGCGCGAACGACTTCATGTTCATCATCGAGCGCAGCGATGACCGTGCGCCGATCGGCGTTTGTGGCCTCGTCTATGTCAACTGGGTGCTGCGCTCCGCCGACATTTCGCTCTACATCGGCGACGACGACGTCTATATCGATGGGCCCGGTGGTGTCGCCGAGGAAGCCGCGCGCGTGCTGATCCGTTACGGCTTCGAGGACCTCAACCTGCACAAGGTGTGGACCGAGCTGTATTCGTTCGACGAGCGCAAGATCGCGCTGTTCACCCGGCTCGGCTTCGCGCGCGACGCCGTGCTTCGCGATAACGCGTACGCCGGCGGGCGCTACCACGATTCGTACATCTACTCGCTGATTCGACCCGACGAGGCCAAGCCGTGAACGTGATCGTCAGACAGAGTTGCCGGTTGTGTGGCTCGCGCAGCCTCACGTCGATCGTCGACCTTGGGGACCAGATGCTGGCATCGGCATTCGTCTCCGAGACCAATCGCGATCGCATCCCGACGCGCAAGGTTCCGCTCGAGCTCGTGCGCTGCAACCCGCAGCTCGACGAGCGCGCGTGCGGCCTCGTCCAGCTGCGGCACAGCTTCCCGCCCGATCTCATGTACGCCGACTACTGGTACGTGTCGGGGGTCAACCAGACCATGCGTGACGCACTCGGCGAGATCGCGTCCCGCACGCGCGACCTCGTGGAGCTGCACGCTGGCGACGTGGTTGTCGATATCGGCTGCAACGACGGCACGCTGCTCAATTCGTATGGCGTCGCCGGTCTCGATCGCGTCGGTTTCGATCCCGCGCAGAACTTCGCGGAGCAGAAGGACGAGTTTCTGCGCGTACCCACCTACTTCAACGCGAACGCATACCGCGCGGTGCGTGGCGCCAAGCAGGCGAAGGTCGTTACCAGCATCGCGATGTTCTACGACCTCGAGGACCCGAATCAATTCACGGCCGAGGTCGCCGAGATCCTCGACGACAAGGGCATCTGGATCCTGCAGATGGCCGATTTGCCGAACATGCTGCGCCACAACATGTTCGACAACATCTGCCACGAGCACCTCTGCTACTACCACCTCGCGCCGCTCGAGCGACTATTTTCCGGCCACGGGCTCAAGCTCGTCGATGTCGAGATGAACTTCGTCAACGGTTCGAGCTATCGGCTCTACATCCGCAAGCTCGCCGGTCCACCGCCGACGAAGCAAGCGCGCGAGCGGATCGCGAAGGTGCGCTTCGACGAGTTCAATCTCGCGCTCGATACCGATGCGCCGTACGATGCGTTCAAGCGCAACATCGAGCGCAACAAGCACGATCTGTTGTTCTTCCTCACGCAAGCCAAGCACCAACGCAAACAAGTGTTCGTGTACGGCGCGTCGACGAAGGGCAACGTCTTGCTGCAGTACTGCGGCATCGATACGTCGCTCGTGCCGTTCGCCGCCGATCGCAATCCGAAGAAGTGGGGCGCGAAGACGCTCGGTACGAACATTCCGATCATCTCGGAGGAAGAAGCGCGCGCGAAGCAGCCCGATTACTTCCTCGTGCTGCCGTATCACTTCCTCGACGAGATGCTGGTTCGCGAACGGGCGTTCCTCGAGCGCGGCGGCAAGTTCATCGTTCCGGTACCGACCGTGCGAGTGGTTCCTGAATGAGCAGGCCGCCGATCTCGGTCGTCGTCTGCGTCAAGAACGAGGAGGCGCGACTCGAGGATTGCCTGCGCTCGATCGTGGCGAACGAGCCCGCCGAGATCATCGTCGTCGATGGCGGATCGACCGATGCCACGCTCGAGATTGCGCGCAGGTACACCGACCGCATCATCTCGTCGCCGGCATCGAATCTGACGCTCGACCGCCAGCGTGGGATCGATGCCGCCAAGCACGACTTGATCGCGATGATCGATGCCGATCATCGCCTGGCGCCCGGCGACCTCGACGCGCTCTACGCCGATCTCGAGCGCTTCGGCCTCGACATCGTGCAGTCGCAGCTCGCGTCGCACCAGAACCACGGCTTCTGGGATGCCGCGGAAGAGCAGTCCTGGGATCTCACGCACAACATTCCGGGCGAGAAGACGATGATCGGCACCGCGCCGGCGATCTTTCGGCGCCGCGTGTTCGACTCGGTCCGCTTCGACGACACGATCACCTCGGCGATCGACGACACCGATTTCATCTACCGACTGTCGAAGTTCCCCGAGTACAAGATCGGCATCGGCACCACGCGCGTGGCGCAGCTGCACTTCTCGGATTTTCACACCTACTGGCGCAAGTTCCGCTGGTACGGCCGCGGCGATGGTCAGTTCTGCCTCAAGAACCCCGAGCGTGCAGCGTCGATGTGCTTTCACCTCCTCGTGCGCTATCCGATCCTGTACTCGGCGCGAGCGCTGCGTGCGGGCAAGCCGAAGGCGGTGCCGTTCTTCGTGCTGCAAGGCTGGCTGCGCTTTGCCTCGCTGGTCTCGACGGTCGCGCGCGCCCCGAGGGGGCGCGCACGACCTTCATCGGTTCCGACCTCGGGCGCGCGCGGCGGTTGATCGTGGCGACCGCTCTGATCACCGGCATCCTCGGCCAGGACGGCAGCCTGCTCGCCGAGCGCTTACTCGCGCATGACTATCGCGTCGTCGGCGTGATGCGGCCGGGTAGCGTCATCGCCGCCGAGCTGCGTACGCCACTCGCAGGATGCGAGCTCGTCGAAGTCGATCTCGCGACCACCGGGTGGGCGGATTCCCTCGTGCAGCGGATCACGCCCGACGAGGTGTATCACCTGGCCGCGTGCCATCACTCTTCCGAGCGGCGCGACGATCCCGCGCAGCAGCAGCGCATGGTGGCCGTGAACTACGCGGCGTGCCTCGCGCTCGCGCACGCGGTGCTCGCGCGCGGTCGCGGCAGGCTCGTCATCGCAGCGTCGAGTCAGATGTACACGCCTTCGACGCCGCATCTACGCGTCGATGAAGCGACGCCGCGCGCACCCGCGAGCTTTTACGGCGTGACGAAGGCGAATACGCTCGATGCGATCGCGTGGCTGCGCGCGCGGCAGGGTCTCGCGGCGTCGACCGCGATCTTGTTCAATCACGAATCACCGCGGCGACCGGCGAGCTTCGTCACGCGCAAGATCACGCGCGCCACGGCGCGAATCGCAGCGGGGCTAGACACTACGGTCGAGCTGCTAGATACCGCAAGCGCGGTCGACTTCACGTGCGCGCACGATATCGTTGCGGGTCTTCATGCGCTCGCGCGCGCGGAACCGGCCGATCGCGTGTTCGCTTCGGGCGAGCTGCACACGATCGCCGACGTATGTAGCGTCGCGTTTGCTACCGTCGGTCTCGACTGGCAGCATCACGTGCGGTCGCAGCGGCCGCCGGGCGGACGGCCGGCGTTGGTCGGCGATCCGACGCGCAGCGAGCGCGAGCTCGGCTGGCAACGCCGGCACAGCTTTGCAGCGTGGATCGAAGAGATGGTACATGCCGATCGGCGGCGCATCGCCGAAGGAGCAGCGGATGATGAGTGAAGAGGCTACGCAGATCTTGGCGGTCGCGAAGTCCGTGCTTGCCGGCACCGACCCGCTGCCTCTTCCACCTGGACTTTCGGAGCGCGCGATCGAGACACCGTGGGTCGCATCGCATTTTCGCGGGGGCGAACGCGTGCTCGACATCGGTTTCACGATGTCGAGCCTGGACTATCTCGGCCTGCTACTCGAGCTGCGTAAATCGCGTGGGGTCACGATCGAGGCGATCGACATCGTCAAACCAGAGCGCGTCGTGCGTCGTTACCCGGCCGATTGGGTCGCCGACGTTCTCGCGGTTCCCATCACGATCGGCGACGTGCGCACGCTAGAGTTGCCCGCGAGCCGCTACGACATCGCAACGTGCATCTCGACGATCGAGCACATCGGATTCGATGAAGCGACGCACGCCGACCCGGCAACGGCGTTCGCTCGCAGCACGACGGCCGATGGCGTCAAGCTCCACCGCGACGCCGACGTCAACGCCAAGGTGCTCGCGCAGCTCGGCCGCGCGCTTCGGCCCGGCGGTGTGCTGCTGATCTCGGTGCCGATGGGCAAAGGCGGCCCCGCCTTGTTGCGCGACAGCTTGGGGCTGTACTGCGCGCAATGGGAGTACGACGCGGCGAGCTGGCGCGAGATCGTGGAGGCGCCGGAGTTTGACATTGTGGAGCAGCAGTTTTACCGCTGCGACGCAGATCACGTGTGGCGTGCGGTTAGTGCTCCAGAGGACCTCGTCGAGCAGTCCAGCGCGCTTCAGCCGCACGCGGCTGGCTGCGCGCTCGCAGCGCTGCGCCGCCGATGACGTGCTAGCGTTCGCGGCAGATGCCAGCTGTCGCGATCGTGCAAGCGCGGATGGGCTCGAGCCGATTGCCCGGCAAAGTCCTCGAGCTCGTCGCCGGCAAACCGATGCTCGCGCACATCGTCGAGCGGCTGCGGCACGCAGTCGATCGCGTAGTCGTCGCCACGTCGATCGCCGCAACCGACGAACCGGTTCGCGAGCTATGCACCGCCATCGGCGTGCCGTGCTTCGCAGGCAGCGAGCTCGACGTGCTCGATCGCTTTTTGGGTGCCGCCACGGCACATGCGGCCGATCCGATCCTGCGGATCACCGCCGATTGCCCGTTTGTCGATCCCGAGCTCGTGCGCCGCGTGCTCGCGCTGTACGAGGCCGGCGGATACGACTACGCGGCCGCGGCTACCGGGTGCGTCGCGTATTACTCCCAAGGCTGGAAATATCCCGATGGTCTCGACGTCGAGTGTTTCTCGGCCGCGGCGCTCGCGACGGCGCACCGCGAGGCCATTACGCGCTCGGATCGCGAGCACGTGACGCCATACCTCTACCGCACGCAGAAATTCCGCGTCGGGCTCGTGCCCGCCGAGGGCGATTGGGGCGGCTTGCGGTGGACGGTCGATCACGCCGAGGATCTCGCACTCGTGCGGCGCGTGTACGACGCGCTCTACCAACCCGGCAAGCCGTTCGGCATGCGCGACATCCTCGCGCTCGTCGCCGCGCAGCCCGAGCTTGCTCGACTCAATCAAGCCTTCGTCGGCCACGAAGGCTACGCGAAAGTGTGGAATCCCGATGGCTGACCTCATGAAAGGCCCCGCGCTCTACAGACATGCGAAGACCCGGATTCCGGGCGGCACACACCTGCTCTCGAAGCGGCCGGAGATGTTCTTGCCGGACCGTTGGCCGTCGTACTACGCGAGTGCGAAAGGCGCCGAGGTCGTCGATCTCGACGGCAATCGCTACATCGATATGACGATCATGGGGATGGGCGCATGCGTGCTGGGCTACGCCGATTCCGACGTCGACGCCGCAGTCCATCAGACGATCGATCGCGGCGTCGCGTGCACGCTCAATCCACCCGAAGAGGTCGAGCTCGCGGATCTGCTGTGCGAGCTGCATCCGTGGGCCGACATGGTTCGCTTCGCGCGCAGCGGTGGCGAGATCTTATCGGTGGCGATCCGTATCGCGCGCGCTCACACCAAGCGCGACAAGATCGCGTTCTCCGGTTACCACGGTTGGACGGATTGGTATCTGTCGGCGAACCTCGGCGCGTCCAACGCGCTCGATGGACATCTCCTGCCGGGCCTCGATCCCGCGGGCGTGCCGCGTGGCCTGCGCGAGACCGCGTTGCCATTTCACTACAACCGCGTCGACGAGCTGAAGCAGCTCGTCGACAGCCATCGCGGGGATATCGCCGCGATCATCATGGAGCCGGCGCGAGACGAACCGCCACAGCCCGGCTACCTCGAGGCCGTGCGTGAGATCGCGACCTCGATCGGCGCGGTGCTGATCTTCGACGAGGTCACGAGCGGGTTTCGCATGACGACCGGCGGAATTCATCTGACGATGGGCGAGGTCCGTCCGGATCTCGCGACGTTCGCGAAGGGACTCGCGAACGGCTACGCGATGTCGGCGCTGATCGGGCGCGGCAGCGTGATGGGCGCAGCGCAGGGGTCGTTCATCAGCAGTACGAACTGGACCGAACGAATCGGGCCGACCGCCGCACTTGCAACGATCCGCAAGTTTCGGCGCGAGCGCGTTGCGGAGCACATGATTCGCGTCGGCACTGCCGTCGTCGGAGGCTGGCGCGAGGCCGCCGCGGCGGCCGGGCTGGAGATGCAGACCAGCAAGATTCCGACGATCTGCAACTTTCGCATCAACCATCCCGATGAGCTCGCGATGACGACGCTGTTTTCGCAGCTCATGCTCGAACGCGGCTTCCTCGCATCGACGAACTTTCGACCGTCGTTTGCACATCAGCCCGAGCACGTCGAGCGTTACCTCGCCGCGGCGCGCGAAATCTTCGTTCACCTCGCCGACTCCGCGAAGCGCGGCGATCTGCACGCGCAGCTCAAGCAACCGCTGCAGCGACGCGGCTTCTATCGGCTGACGTCGTGAACCGCGGCTTCGAGATGATGGCGCAGCGTGCCCGGTTGCGCCTGCTTCGCATCATCACCATAGAGCACCCGCACGAGGCGCGCGACCTGCCGGCGGATCGCGGCGGTCTCATCGGCTTCGCTCGCGGGCGTGCGCTGCGCCGGCACGTCGAGCAGCGAGCTCTTGCCCGCGAGGATGACCTCGGCCATACGCGCTTGCTGGGCGAGCATGCGAGGCCGCCGCAGTACGTCGTGCGCCTGGCGGACCATCGGTAACGCAAGCAATGCGTTGCGCGCGCGACCGGCAAACGTCGTCGCTCTGCGCTCGGAGAAATCGAAGCCATCGCCGATATCAGCGATCGCGCGCACGTACTCGACGGCGCACCAACGGTAGGCGCCGCGAATGTGCTCGAAGCTCCACCCCTTGCGCAGTGCGTCCTCGATCGCGGCGAAGTACGTTTCCCGGGTTTCTCCGACGTAGTTGATGTCGGCGGAGTACATCAGCAGGCTCGGGCAGTACACGACGACGGGTCTACCGAGCATCGCCATTTCTTTGCCGGCACTCGACCACGCGTTGAGGAACACATCCGCGTATTCGGCAATGTCGTATAGCGAGAGCTCGTCGGCGGGCCAGTTGACGCGCACGTTCGGCGGCAGATCGACGAGCTCGCGCTCCAGCATCTGTGCGTGTTGCGACTTTACGCCCTCACGCTTGTTCGGAAACTCGCGGGGATGCACGCGCAGTAGCAAGAACCGATCGGGCTGATCGCGAACCCACGCGACAAGCGCGCGGATCCAATCGATCTGCGTCGGGAATAGCAGGTTGGATTCATCCGGCTGCTCGCCGATCGCGCGCGCGGCGACATATTCGTCGTAGCTGCTCATCGCGGCGACCAGCAGCTTCTGATCTGGTCGAATGCCAAACCGCGGCCGCCAGTCCGCGTGCGACTTGGGCGCCGAATACGCGAACACGTTCTGACCGGCGAGCACTTCGCAGAAGTGATCGGTGACCGTATCGAGCTCCTCGGCATTCGCCGGCACGTCGCGATGCTGCGGCCACGCGTCGACAAGCCGATACATCGCGCGCGTCGTCGAGTCGCGTCCGATGATCATCGTGCGCAGGCGGTACGCGAAATTGGGACCCGCGTGCAGCACGTACACCGGGATGCCACGCTGCTCGGCCACCGCGCGCCACATCGCATTGACCGAATACAGTGTGTTGTACGCGATCACGCGAGTTGGCCGTTCTCGCTCGATCACGCGCTGCGCCGCGAGCAGCGAGCGCAAGACGTTCGCAAGGCGTGGCAAAAACCGCGTCCACTCGTCCTCGTCGAGCTCGCCTTGCGCGCGTTTGGTCTGGATCAGGTACTCGTACAGCGCGGCCTGGCCGACGCGAATACCATCCACGACAAAGCTAGCGATGTCATCGCGACGTGCGCTGGCAAGCAGCTCGCGGATGCGATCCTCATCGCGCGGCTCGAGCACCGACTCGAAATCGTAACTGCGAAAGCCAAACGCGACACGCAGCACGTCGCGATTGCGCCGGCACGCCCGACACACCTTCTCTTTGTCGCGTGTCGGACTATCGGCGCTTACACCGTGCGCTGCCATGGTGACGCAGAATGATGAAAACGCGCCGCCACACGTCACGTACACGACCTCGCCCCCGGCGGCTTTCACCGCTCGCGCGACCAACGCCTCGGGAAACGCGTGGATCCAGATCCCCGCATGGGGAGCGAAGAACAGAACGCGCTCGGCCATCGTCATCCCGCCGCGCGCGATGAAGCGACTCGCCGAGGGCTCTTGCCGGTCACGAACGCGGCCGCATGATCGAGAACGCGCCGTGCGGCCTTGCCATCTGCGTCGAAGAAGTAGCTATCGGTGAACGCCTTGCGCGCGCGGAGCATCGCCGGTGATAGCCGAAGCCCGCCGTCGAGGCCGCTCGCGAGCAGCCGTCTGAAATCATCGAGACTGCGCGGTACGGTGCAGCCGCCCGAGCGATGGATCGGGATCAGCGTGTCGCTGGCGCGGTCGTGGACAGCCCCCCAGCCGGCGTAGATCACCGGCGTCTTCGTCATCATGGCCTCGATCATCGCGGTGCTTTGGAAGCCAACGATCACATCGGCTCGCACCATGAAGTGATTTGCCTGGCTCGCACCCATCACCAGCTTGACGTTTGGCAGCGGATCGGCTGAATGCTCGGCGAGAATCTCGTCGAGGTCGGCCTGCTGCGGGTGCGTCTTGATCACGACCTCGACGTCGGCGCGCGCACGAGCGAGCTCGCGGAGAGCGGCATGAGTGTCATCGCGCATCGTCTTCCACGGCCGATCGGGGTTGGGTTCCGTCGATCGCATGTATGCATCCGCATCGTACGTGAACGCGAGGATGACTTTCTTGTCCTCGGCGAGCCCGAGTGACGCTTTCGATGGCCAGCGATCGGGATGGAAGAAGAAGTCGGACCGCGGCTGACCGAGAACGAACGCGCGCTCCTCGGGGACCCCAACGCGCAACCAGAAGTCGCGATGCGCTTCGCTCCAGAAGTAATACTGATCGGAGATAGGTGGATAACGCTCGCTGAGCACCTGCGCGTGATCGTCCATGATCGCGCCGGGAGAGATCGTGCCCTCCTTGTCTTGCACGATCGTCGGGATGCCGATAGCGCGCAGCTCCTCGATCAGTGGCCGTATGTAGTAGGCGACATCGGTGGGAGTGATCAGCGCATCGAGATGGGTGCGGTCGCGAAGCTCGCGTGCGAGATCTGTGATGTAGGCGGCCTTGTAGCGCGCGATCGATGCCGCCATCGCGCCGACTCCGTAGACGGCGTGAAGATCGATCTGATCCGGCGCGAAGTAGTGATGCACGTCGGTGAACAGCGCGAATGGATTGACCACCCAGAGTGTATGCGGCGTATCCGCGGCGCATAGCGCGTCGATATCGAGATCGTAGCAGTGATTGATGATCACGAACGTGCAGCCACGCTCGGTGCCAAGGTGATGCGGGCCGGCGCGGAAGAACTGGCGCAGGTACCAGCGGCGCCTCGCTACGCGCACGGCACGATCGACGCTCGGATGCAGCCGCTGCAGCCGCGATAGTCGTACAAGGTTGATCAACGAATCGAGCAAGGCTAACTCATCCAACAGGTACGCTCAGCTTGCAACTATACGCCGCCGCGGCTATCCACGGGCCGTGGCATACGCGCCGATCGCGCTGTTCATTTACCGTCGTCCAGATCACACACGACGGACACTGACATCGCTGCTCGCGTGTCGGGAGATTGCCGAATCTCCGCTCTGGATCTTCGCCGATGCAGCGAAGACCAGCGACGTCGAGGGTGCAGTAGCCGAAACGCGCCGTGTTGCGCATGCTCTCGCACCCGCGTCGGCGACGTTTATCGAGCGTGATCGCAATTACGGTCTCGCCCGCTCGATCATCGAAGGCACCACCGACCTGGTCACGAGGTTTGGCAAGGTGATCGTGGTCGAAGACGATCTCGAGGTGTCGCCGACGTTCTTGCGCTTCATGAATGCGGGGCTCGAGCGTTACGCAGACAACGATCGCGTGATGCAGATCTCGGGATATCAATTCCCAGTCGAGCTGCCGCCGCGCCCGCTGTTCTTCTCGTTCCCGACATCGTGGGGCTGGGCGACGTGGGCACGCGCGTGGCAACACTTCGATGCGGACGCAAAGGGCTATTCCGCGCTCGCTGCCGACAAAGCGCTGCGTCATCACTTCGATCTCGACGGTTCGTATCCGTACTTCGAGATGCTCGAACGCCAGCGCAAGGGTCAGGTCGACTCGTGGGCGATCCGCTGGCACCTCAGCGTGTTCATGCGCGACGGGCTCGTGCTCTATCCCGGGCGGAGTCTGGTGCGCAACACCGGCTTTGATGGCGGAACCCATGGTGGGCCTCGGTTCGCGCATCTCGACGACGTGCAACTCGACGAGGCGTTACCGGATGCAGCGCTCGATGACGACACGCAGCGCCGCGTGTTTGCGTTCCTCGCGGAACACACGGCGAACGAAAAGAGCATGCGCACCAGAGTATCGCGAGGCATCCAAGCCATGCTCGGGCATCGCCTCGTGCCACCCGCCGTGCGCATGGCAGGGACAAGCCTGGTCGCACGCGTGATCGGAGGTGATGCCGATCGCGGCACACAGGATCTTGACCTCTATTGGGATCCGAAGATGGCCGACATCCTCGACACGTGGGGCACCGGTACGGCGTGGAACGAGATCCAGCTCTTGCTCGCAAACGTTCGCGGCAAGGTGATCGATATCGCATGCGGCACCGGCAAAGTGATGATGCTGCTCACGAGCTATCCGGCGCTCGAAGTGCACGGCTTCGACATCTCCGATTTTTTGATCCAGAAGGCGATCGATCGCGGCATCGGACGGGAGCGGTTGACCGTAGCGGATGCCACGAAGACGCCGTACGACGACAACGCGTTCGACTACGGATACTCGATCGGATCGCTAGAGCACTTTACGGACGTCGGTATCGACCAGTTCCTCGCCGAGACGTACCGGATCACGCGCCTCGCATCGTTTCACATGATTCCGGTGTCGCGCAGCGGCCGCGATGAGGGCTGGCTGAAGACGCACCAAAGCTTTCACAACAACTCGGTCGAGTGGTGGCTCGCGCACTATCGCAAGGCATATTCGACAGTGCACGTGCTCGAGTCGGCGTGGCACGACAAGATCTCGGTCGGTAAATGGTTCGTGTGTGTGAAGGAGGCGCCGTGATGCTCGGACGCGTACGTCACCTCTACAACGTTCGCATCGTCGACGTTTGTGGCTCGAATACCCAGCTCCGTGGTAGCGCGCAGAAGCGTGGCGCCGGGTCGCGAATCGAGATTGGCAGCGATTGCATGATCGATGGCAATCTGATCGCCGAGGCACCAGGCAGCATCGTGCGAGTCGGCTCGAACGTATTTATCGGCGGCGGCTCGCAGCTCACGGCTGTCAAGAGCATCATTGTCGAGGACGATGTGCTGATTTCGTACGAGTGCCTTGTCACCGATAGCGACAATCACAGCCTCCGTTACAGCAAGCGCAAGCACGATCTGCGCGATTGGATCGCTGGACGCCACGATTGGAGCAAGGTCGAGACCGCACCAGTCCACATCCGGAAGGGCGCGTGGCTCGGCGCCCGGGTGATCGTGACGAAGGGCGTGACGATCGGCGAAGGTGCAGTGTGCGGGATGGGCTCTGTCGTCACGAAGGATGTTCCGCCCTACACCGTCGTGGCCGGTAATCCCGCGCGCATCATCAGAGAGCTGGCCGCCGATGAACGCTAAGTGGCTCCGCTATCAGCTCGAACGCGTGCGCGACATCCTGCCCGGTGGATTTGGGCGCACGTCGTTCGCGCAAGAGGGCGAGGACCTCGTACTCGAGCGTTTGTTCGAACATCAAGCGACAGGCATCTACGTCGACGTCGGCGCTCACCATCCGCGTCGTTTCTCGAACACCCAACTACTCTACCGACGAGGCTGGCGCGGCGTGAACATCGATGCCGCGCCCGGCAGCATGGTCATGTTCCGCCGGTACCGCCCGCGCGACATCAACCTCGAGGTCGGGGTCGGTACGACCGACGACATCCGCGACTTCTTCGTGTTCGACGAACCGGCGCTCAGCACGTTCGATGCCGCACGCGCGAAGGCACTCGACAAGCCGCCTTATCGCGTCGAACGGGTCGTTCGCGTCCGATGCGCACCGCTTGCAATGCTCCTGCGCGAGCACGACATCGGGCCGATCGATCTGCTGACGATCGACGCGGAAGGCTACGATTTCGAAGTACTGCAGACGCTCGATTGGAGCGTGAGCCGACCGCGCGTCGTGCTGACCGAGCAGTTTTCACGCGATCTCGACGAGTTGATGCGCTCCGACTCACACCGCTACTTGCGCGAGCGCAACTATCACCTCGTTGCCAAGACGTTTAATTCCGTGTTCTACATCAAGGCCGAATGAGATCGAGAATCGTCGAAGGCATGCTCGACGTCCGCGATGCCATCTATGTTGCCGCCGGGCTCGCCTACTACGGTGTGCGGCACAAGACACCGGAGCGCTCGTATCAAGGCATGGTGCGCCTGTTCTGTCGCACGGGCGGGCACCTGAATGATCTGATCTCGAAGGGCGTCTCGGCCCTGCGGCCACCCGCGCATTTGCGCGCCCATGACGGCGTGCTCGGCGCGCTCGACGACACGCGGCGCGAGACGATTCGCGAACATCTCGATCGGGATGGCTACTACGTGTTCGACCAGCTGCTGCCCGACGCTCTCTGCG